>Ga0209281_1001207_pt1 | contig 17535 bp, 11 predicted proteins | sample MedtruBG_FD_187514 | JGI IMG/M metagenome (GOLD analysis project Ga0209281, IMG submission 187514) | Root nodule microbial communities of legume samples collected from California, USA - Medicago truncatula BG (SPAdes) (version 2) | ecosystem: Host-associated > Plants > Roots > Nodule | place... | reverse complement strand
GCTGGTCACCCAGCTGGACCAGCTGATGATGCAACTACGTGCGCGTCTGACCCGACTGATGGCCATGCGCCGTGAAAGCAATGAGCGGATGGCCGATTTTGCCGTGGCCGATGTGTCCCTGTTCTGGTTGCTCAATGCGCTGAACAGTGCTGAGCCGGTACTGGGGCAGTTTCTGCGTCACCCGCAAAGCCCACCTGAGCGTCTGTATCCGGAACTGGCACGCCTTGCGGGCAGCCTGCTGACCTTCTCGCTGGAGCACCAGGTCAGTGCCATTCCGGCCTGGCAGCATGAACAGCTGAATAACGTCTTCCCGCCGCTGTTTGATTTGCTGGGCGATCTGCTGGAAGCCAGTCTGCCGTCACGGGTAGTGTCCATTGAACTGGATTACGATCCGCGTCTGCATTTCTGGCTGGCCCGGCTGCACGATCCGCGTTTGCGCGAAGGGGCCGATTATTACCTCTCCGTTCGCTCGCCGATGTCGGTGGCGCAGCTGCAGGAGCAGTTCCCGCGCCAGTGCAAGCTCGGTAGCCCCGATCACGTCCGCAGTATCGTCAACTCCTCCCGCGTGGGGGTGCCGCTGACGCCGCTGCGTCATGTGCCGGCCGCTATTCCGCTGCGCCTGGAAAATCAGTATTTCAGCCTCGATGTGACGCATCCACTGGCCATCGAGATGCTGCAAAGCGGCAGCTGCATGTTTTATGTCCCGGGGATGCTCGGCGAGCCTGAACTTGAACTCTTTGCGGTACTGAGAACATGAGTGAGCATAAACCCGGCACGGCCGCGTCCATCGATATTGATTCCCTGCTGCAGGATACCTGGCTGCAGGTCATCAGCCTGCGCCACGGCCCGAAATTTCAGGACGGTGAGGGGCGGGTCCTGTGGGAGCGCTGTATTACCGATGTGGAGCGGGTCCAGCAAGAGCTGAAAGCGCGTGAGCTGGATGAGGCGGGTTGTCAGCACATTCTTGCCGCGCAGTGTGCCTTGCTTGATGAGGTGGTGAAAGGTCGGGGCGTGGAGGATGACGCCTGCGTGCAGTGGTACAACATCCCGCTGCAGGGGCATTTCCTGGGCACCATGGATGCCGGTGATACGTTGTGCGATCGGATGCGCGATGTGCTGCGCGAACCAGCACCTGACCATGCTGTAGTGACCTGCTTTCAGCGGGTCATGATGCTGGGGTTCCTCGGCAGTTTCCGCTCGCTGAACGACCCGGAGCGCCAGAAACTCGTCAATGCACTCAGTGAGCACGTCGCCCCCTTCAGCTATCCGCAGACCCACCCGGTACTGGCAGAAAGTCGTGCCGGACGGGGCATGGGCGGCTGGCTGGCCTCCTGGACGGTGCGTATCGGTCTGAGCCTGCTCGTTGTGGCAGCGCTCTGGTGGGGGCTGGACTGCTGGCTTGACCAGATCCTGAAAGCCCTGTTGCCGGGAGCGGTGAAATGAGTCCTGCACAACAGCGCGGACTGGCATTGTGGGCCGCTCTGATGAGCGCCGTGCTGTGCCTGGGGTTTCTCCCGGTGTCACGGCCGGTCTCGATCCTGCTTCTGCTGGCGACGCTGGGGGTCATCGTGGCGTGCTGGTTTGTGGCAAGCCGTCGCCAGGAGCAGGGCGATACTTTGAATCTGGATGACCTGCCTGACGCCACTTACCGCCAGCCGGTGGTGCTGGTCTGCGGCGATCTGCCACAGATCTGGTCACAGCCGTCTCAGGTTCTGACCGTCACCCAGGGATGCTGGATCCGGGTGGAGGACCATCAGGACCTGGAGCAGGTGGCGCGTCAGCTGCTATGGCTTCGTCCGGACTGGGGACGCCAGTTATCGGTGATGGTCAGTGTTTGCCCTCAGAAGCACGCAGACTGTGAAACACTGACCAGTCGTCTGCTGGCCCTGCGCTGGCAAATCAGCCAGGTGCGTAAGGAGAGTGGTCATTCCATCCCGCTGGTTCTGAACGGTCAGGCGGGCAGCGCCATGATGAACGACATGCTCTGGCAGGCGGCAATACCCGGGGAGGGAGTCCGCGTCTGGCGCGGATCGTCGGCGCCCCGTTCGATTGCCAGCTGGGTCACCACCGGCGAGGCGATGGCCATGCAGCAACAGGTGCTGATGAACAGCCTGATGAGCTGGTTCCACCATCATGTTAAAGCGGTCTTCATGGATGAAAATCCGGATATCCCGGCCATTGTCCCGACCGCCGTGTTGTGGGGAACAGGGCCGATTCTGGCCGGAAGCCTGGCCTCATCCCTCTGGACAGCATCATTATCCCGCCACACCGCGATGCAACACGTCGCCGGATGGCAGCCGGTCGGCACCGACAGCACGGTGATGTCACTGTTCCCGGACTTTGTTCTGCCGCTGCTGCCGGAAGGCCAGAAGCTGACACCGCGGGGCAGGACGCTGCGTTGTGCTCTCGGGATGTTCACCCTGGCGACGATGGCGGCACTGCTCAGCAGTGGCTGGAACAACCATCAGCTGCTGAAGCGTGTGGCCTTCGACATCGCCCACTATGACCGCATTTCGATGGATGATTACGGCCCGAAGGCAGAGGCCGTGAAGGTACTGCGTCAGGATGGCGCATTGCTGGACGCCTGGTCGCGTAACGGTGAACCGCTGAACATGAGTCTGGGTCTGTACCAGGGCGGACATCTGCGCATGCCGGTACTGGAAGCGATCCGCTCGTATGTGCCTCCGCCGCCGCCCAAACCGCAGCCGAAACCCAAACCAGTACCGAAAATCGTTCGTCTCGACAGCATGTCGCTGTTCGATTCCGGTAAATCCGACCTGAAGGCGGGTTCCACCAAAATGCTGGTGACCTCCCTGGTCGGCATCAAAGCCAGGCCTGGCTGGCTGATTGTCGTCAGTGGCCACACCGATAACATCGGTAATCCTCAACTGAATCAGACGCTGTCCCTAAGTCGTGCCGAAGCGGTACGCAACTGGATGCGTGACACCGGCGATGTGCCGGAAAGCTGTTTTGCGGTGCAGGGCTATGGCGAAAGCCGCCCGGTCGCAACCAACGACACTCCGGAAGGGCGCGCACTTAACCGTCGTGTCGAAATCAGTCTGGTTCCGCAGGCAGATGCCTGTCAGATACCGGGCAATCCCCAGGCGTCATCGGATGATGGCGCAGATAAAACTGTAATGGAGTAATTCACATGGCAATTCCTGTTTATCTTTGGCTGAAAGACGACGGCGGCGCAGACATCAAAGGGTCTGTGGACGTTCAGGATCGCGAAGGCAGTATCGAAGTGGTGGCACAGAAACACGATCTTTATATCCCGACCGACAACAACACTGGCAAGCTGACTGGTACCCGTATCCACACCCCGTTCCTGTTCACCAAGGAAATCGACTCCTCCAGCCCGTACCTGTACAAGGCGGTGACCACCGGTCAGACCCTGAAGTCTGCTGAATTCAAGTGGTACAAAATCAACGATGCGGGTCAGGAAGTGGAGTACTTCAACACGAAGTTAGAAAACGTGAAAGTGGTGAAGGTGAATCCTGAAATGTACGACATCAAGGATCCGTCCAAAGAGAAGCATAACCACCTTGAGCGTGTAGAACTGCGCTACGAAAAAATCACCTGGACCTACAAAGACGGCAACATCATTCATTCCGATTCCTGGAACGAACGCGCCACCGCGTAAGACCAGAAGCGGGCAGCGCATCCTGCCCGCTTTTTTGTTTTTGCTGAATGTCTGCCGGTGCGGGCGTTGAGCAAAGAACCCCACAAACTGCCAGCCTGACCGTATGCGCTTTGGTCCCCTTCCCGGGAAACAGCGATGGGCGGTAGCGTGTCCAGGAAACGACAAAGAGAGAAAGTCATGGAAAATCCAGCCATTCTGCTGCGACGTCTGAACCCTTACTGTGCCCGAGCGATGGAAGGAGCGGCTTCGCTCTGCCAGACCCGGGCGCACGCAGAAATTTTGCCTGAGCACTGGCTGCTGAAGCTGCTTGAGCAGGGTGAAGGTGACCTGACGGTGCTGGCCCGCCGTTATGAGTGGGATATGGATGCGCTGTGGCAGGACATGCTTGCCTGGCTGGATAATCAGCCCCGCTCGGTTCGTCAGCGTCCACAGCTGTCCGCCAGCATTCAGACCCTCCTGCAGGAAGCCTGGCTACTGGTATCCCTTGTCGGGGAAGAACAGATCCGCAGTGTCCATCTGCTGATGGCGCTGGTTGCTCAGCCAAAACTGATGCGCTGCGACAGCCTGTGGCCATTGCTGACGCTGGGCCAGAGTCAGCTTGAACGACTGCGTCCGTTGCTGGATACGCAGTCTGACGAGCGCCCGGAAATGCAGCTGGATGAAGAGTTGATCAAAAGTGATGCGGTTGAGTTCGTGGGCCGCCCGGTCGGCGTTTCTGAGATCAAAGAAGGCGAGTTGTCGGCTGCGCTGCAGAATGCACTGGATAAATTCACCCTTGATGTCACCGCCAAAGCGAAAGACGGGAAGATCGACCCGGTGTTTGGCCGTGACACCGAAATCCGTCAGATGGTGGATATCCTCTCCCGCCGCCGCAAGAACAACCCTATTCTGGTTGGTGAGCCGGGTGTGGGGAAAACTGCGCTGGTGGAAGGGCTGGCGCTGCGCATCAGCGAAGGCAATGTGCCGGAAAGCCTGAAAACAGTCGTTCTGCGTACCCTGGACCTCGGTCTGCTGCAGGCGGGCGCGGGCGTAAAGGGCGAGTTCGAACAGCGCCTGAAAAATGTCATCGATGCCGTGCAACAGTCACCGGTGCCGATCCTGCTGTTTATCGATGAAGCACATACCATCATCGGTGCGGGTAATTCAGCCGGCGGTGCGGATGCGGCCAATCTGTTGAAACCAGCGCTGGCCCGTGGCGAACTGCGCACCATCGCGGCCACCTCCTGGTCCGAATACAAGCAGTATTTTGAGCGCGATGCGGCCCTGGAGCGCCGCTTCCAGATGGTGAAAGTGGACGAGCCGGACGACGACACCGCCTGCCTGATGCTGCGTGGCCTGAAATCCCGCTATGCTGAACACCATGGCGTACACATTACCGATGATGCCGTCCGTGCCGCCGTCACGCTTTCTCGTCGCTACCTGACGGGCCGCCAGCTGCCGGACAAAGCCGTTGACCTGCTCGACACCGCCAGCGCACGCGTGCGCATGAGCCTTGACACCGTGCCAGAAGCGCTGACGCAGTATCGCGCACAGCTCACCGCGCTGGACATTGAAAAGCAGGCGCTGCTGGAAGATATCGCGCTGGGCAATAATCAGCACGGCGAACGTCTGTCAGCGATTGAACAGCAGCAAAACGACCTCATTGTTGAACTCGACGTGCTGGAAAGCCAGTACGGTCACGAGCTGAACCTGACGGAACAACTGCTCGACGTGCGTCAGGACATCAGCCGTCAGACGGATATCAACAACCTGCAAAACCAGCTGTCTGCGCTGCAGGGCAGCACGCCACTGTTGTCGCTGGATGTCGACACTCGTACCGTGGCCAACGTGATTGCAGACTGGACCGGCGTGCCGCTTTCCTCACTGATGAAAGACGAGCAGACCGAACTGCTGACCCTGGAAGCTGAAATCGGCAAGCGTGTGGTGGGTCAGGATATGTCCCTCAATGTCATTGCACAGCGCCTGCGGGCGTCGAAAACCGGTCTGACGTCGGAGAACGGCCCTCAGGGCGTGTTCCTGCTGGTCGGCACGAGTGGTGTCGGTAAAACCGAGACCGCGCTGGCGCTGGCCGATGTGCTCTATGGTGGCGAGAAATCCCTTATCACCATCAATCTGTCCGAATACCAGGAGCCGCACACCGTTTCCCAACTGAAGGGCTCCCCGCCGGGTTACGTCGGTTACGGCCAGGGCGGGATCCTGACCGAAGCGGTGCGCAAGCGTCCGTGCAGCGTGGTGCTGCTCGATGAGGTGGAAAAAGCCCACCGGGACGTGATGAACCTGTTCTATCAGGTCTTCGACCGCGGTTTTATGCGCGACGGCGAAGGGCGCGAAATCGACTTCCGTAATACCGTTATTCTGATGACCTCGAATCTCGGCAGCGACCACCTCATGCAGTTGCTGGATGAACAGCCAGACGCCAGCGAAAGCGAACTGCACGAACTGCTGCGCCCGATTCTACGTGACCACTTCCAGCCCGCGCTGCTGGCCCGCTTCCAGACCGTGATTTATCGCCCGCTGGCAGAAACGGCCATGCGCACCATCGTGGAGATGAAGCTCAGCCAGGTGAGCCAGCGCCTGAAGCGTCACTACGGCCTGACCACGCAGATTGGCGAGAGCCTGTATGACACGCTGACCGCGGCCTGCCTGTTGCCCGATACCGGTGCGCGTAACGTCGACAGTCTTCTCAACCAGCAAATCCTGCCGGTGCTGAGTCAGCAGCTGCTAACCCATATGGCCGCGAAACAGAAGCCCAAATTACTGACTCTGGAGTGGCACGACGATGAGGGCATTGTGCTGGCGTTTGATACCCCAGCCACCGAACCAGAAGGCACCGACGCATGAGCACGAATCTCAAAATCCGCTTCAGCCACAATCACCACCTGCTGGCGGTCAAGGGCTGTGAGTCCGGGCTGGACGTGCTGGCCTTTGAAGGTCACGAAGCCCTGAGTCAACCGTTCAGCTACCGTATTGAGTTCACCAGTGGCGACCACGCCATCAGCAAGGAAATGATGCTGATGAAAGCCGCGTCTCTGACGCTGCAGGCCCCTGTGGATCAAGGCTACGGTATTAAGGTGCAACAGGCCGTTCGCGTTATTCAGGGGGTCGTCAGCGGTTTTGAACGCCTCAGTACCTCAAAAGATGAAACGCACTATGCCCTGACGCTGACCCCGCGTCTGGCCCTGCTTGACCGCTCGCATCAGAATGCCATCTATCAGGACATGTCGGTTCCGCAGATTGTCGAAAAAATCCTGCGCGAGCGCCACAACATGCGCGGCCAGGATTTTTTGTTCTCACTGAACCAGGAGTACCCACGCCGCGAACAGGTGATGCAGTACGGCGAGGACGATCTGCGTTTTATCACGCGACTGCTGGGCGAAGTGGGTATCTGGTTCCGCTTTACCACCGACACGCGGCTCAATATTGACGTGGTGGAGTTTTACGACAGCCAGCAGGGCTATGAGAAAGGCCTGACCCTGCCGTCCGTGCCGCCATCCGGCCAGCATTCGAAAGGGGTGGACTCCGTCTGGGGCATGGAATGTCACCACGCTGTGGTGCAAAAGCAGGTCAGCACCCGCGACTACAACTACCGCGCGGCAAACGAGGACATGAACACCCTGGTCGATGCGACCCGGGGGGATGCCACCACCTGTGGTGAGGCCTACCACTACGGCGATAATTTTCTGACACCTGGAAGTGCGTATGACCGCAATCCGGCCCCCGAGTCCGGAGCCTTTTTTGCCCGCATTCGTCATGAGCGCTACCTGAACGGTCTGACGCAAACCCGGGCTATCACCAGCTGTCCGACACTTTTCCCGGGTATGCGGCTGAAAGTCACCGGCGGCTATGAAGTGGCAGAGGCGTTCAGCCAGGGCGTGGTTATTACCGCGATGCACACTCATGCCCGTCGTGATGAAGATTTTGGTGTGAATTTTGAGGGTATCCCGGACAGTCCTGATTTTGGCTTCCGGCCGGAGCCGGGGAAACGCCCGGTGATGGCCGGCACACTGCCTGCGCGTGTAACCAGTACCACCGAAAATGACAGCTACGGGCACATCGACCGTGATGGCCGCTACCGCGTCAATATGCTGTTTGACCGCGATAACTGGGAGACCGGTTTTGAAAGCCTGTGGGTGCGCCAGTCCCGCCCGTACGCCGGGGACACCTACGGCCTGCACCTGCCGCTGCTGGCGGGCACCGAAGTGGCCATCGGTTTTGAGGACGGCAACCCGGACCGGCCGTACATCTCCGGCGTGCTGCACGATTCGGCGCACGGCGACCACGTCACCATTCAGAACTACAAACGCAACGTCCTGCGCACGCCGGCAAACAACAAAATCCGCCTCGACGATGAGCGCGGAAAAGAGCATATCAAGGTCAGCACGGAGTACGGCGGCAAGAGCCAGCTGAATCTTGGACACCTGGTGGATGCCGAAAAACAACAGCGCGGTGAGGGCTTTGAGCTCAGGACTGACAGTTGGGGTGCCATTCGCGCGCAGAAAGGGATTTTTATCAGCGCGGACGGGCAGGCGAAGGCGCAGGGCCAGGTGCTGGAGATGCAGGCGGCGATGAGCCAGCTGCAACTGGCCATGAACCAGGCCGAGGCCTTGAGCGGTGCAGTTGAAACAGCCAAAGCCGAATTGGCAGATATCCAGGCTCAGAAGATGCTGCTGCAGCAGACGCTTACCGATTTAAAACAGTCCGCGCTGTTACTCTCCGCCCCGGAGGGCATTGCCCAGAGCACGCCAAAAAGTGTGCAGCTGTCAGCGGGTGAGAATGTTATCAGCACCAGCGGCAAACATACTGATTTCAGTGCACTGAAAAGATTCACCGTGGCGGCCGGGGAGAGGGTGAGTTTGTTTGCCCAAAAATTGGGTATCAAAATGTTTGCCAGCCAGGGGAAAGTGGAGATACAGGCGCAGGGGGATGAGATGACGCTGGATGCGCTGAAAGATATCCGCATCAGCAGCAGCGAAGGCAGGCTGGTCATCAGCGCGAAACAGGAAATCATCCTCACCAGCGGAGGCGGCTATATCCGTATTGCTGATGGTGTCGTGGAGTGTGCGGCGCCGGACAAAATTATCCAGCGGGCAGCGGTGTGGCAGAAGTTTGGCGGTCAGAGCCTGAGCGTGGCGGTGCAGAGCTGGGAAAACACTGATTTTGCCATAACGCCTGAAGTCAGAAGGTTATCGGATGACTCGCCGGTGGCCGGTCTGAAGCTGGGTTTAACTGGCGGGGATGGCACGCAGCAAAGTTTAGCGACCTCCGCTTCAGGGACCACTGGGGTGCAGAATAATGTAAATGTCGATTCTCTCAACGCCTCTTTGCTGGATAAAACATAAGGCGATCTGTTATTTCGGAACATATCTTCGGGGAAAGCACAAGGTTGATTGCCCCGAATATCTTTCTGAAAAGTATTTTCCTGAAAGGAAAAAGGACGGAATTTATGGCGAATGAAAATACCACAGGTAATAACAACGGCCCCTCTATGACCTGTATAAAACCAGAATGGGATGACAGTGGAAAGGTTTACTGGCCCGGCATACAGAATCAAAAAAAATCAGAGAATGCTAAAGCCGTTTTGCTTGAGCCGCCTGTCAAAGCGATCCCCGTTATCTTCCTGCCTGGAGTAATGGGGACTAATTTGATGTCAAACAAAGCCTCTCAAACCGAAGATATTTGGCGTGGCGATAGCATGGGAGGAGTATTTCTTAAATGGGCGGGAAAAGACGGAGATCGTAGAAGAAAATTACTTAATCCCGACACCACAAAGGTGGATAACCGTGGGGATATTAACCAGACCATCTATTCTCCGATTTCCGATGATGGGAAATTATTTACAACCCGCCGGGAGCGGGGCTGGGGGGAGGTTTTATCCTTCAGCTACGGTAAATTTTTAAGTGTTTTACAAGGTGCGCTGTTGGATGACTGGCAGCAGGATCTTGTTAACTACGGTAAATCAGCGCCAGAGAAAAATGGGGTACTAAGCCAGCTGGTCGGCAAATCTCTGTCTGGGGGAAAAGATGCCGAAATTACCGGTGAATCTGTCCTGACCCAGGAAGAACTGAATCATTTTCAGAACTTTTTATTCCCGGTTCACGTTTATGGCTATAACTGGCTGCAGGATAATAAAACCTCGGCGGAAGGGCTGGTCGCCTTTATCGACAGGACGATAAGGCTCTATAAAAATCACTGCGGCCACGGCATGCCTTTTCCTCCCGGACAGGAAAAAGTCATTATCGTCACCCATTCCATGGGCGGGCTAGTGGCGCGCTACGCGTCCCAGGTCAGCGGAGCAAAAGATAAAATTCTGGGGATAGTGCATGGGGTGATCCCCGACCTTGGCTCACCGGCGGCGTACCGCCGCATGAAGGTTGGCGCTAAACAGGAAGGCATGGCCGGGGCCGTGCTGGGCAATACGGCAGAAGAGCTGATGCCGGTCCTGGCCAGGGCTCCCGCACCGCTTCAGCTCTTGCCCTCGGCGAAATACCTTGCCGGGACTCCCTGGCTGACCGTGGAAGGGGCTGGCGAAGACGGTTGTGATGTAAAACTGCCTCAGACCCGCGATCCTTTCGGTGAAATATATCTGAATAAAACTCTCTGGTACCGCCTGTATGAATCCGACATTATCGATAAGGATGAGGCAGTTAGTCAGAGTAACTGGACTAACTATGTACGTTTAGTTGATAAGCCTGTCCGCAAGTTTATTTCTCTCATGGATAGTAGAGGCTATCACCCTAATACTTATGCTTTTTACGGCCATAAAATCGACTCCGACGGTACTTTAGCGTGGCGGAAAACCTCCATCACCTATCCGAAAGATACACATGAAAATGACAGGAGGCTACCCAACAACTATCGGGAGATCCCCCTGCCATTTAATCGTTCCCAGATGTATGTGGTCACCTCTTCAAAAACGCCGGGTGATGGCACGGTGCCAGTGGAGTCGCTGAGCGCCATATGCCGCAACAGCGAAATCAAAAGTGTTCTGGCAACCGGCGTTGACCATCAGGGGGCCTACGACGTCAGCAGCCTGAAGGATATAAAAGACAGGCCAGCCCTTCAGTTTACCCTCAGGGCTATTGTCAAAATGGTCCAGGAGATCCCAATCCCATGAAGACAATCTGGCAGCTTACAGCGTTATCGATTATGGCGGGCAGTATGCTTTTTATTGCCCAGGCTACGGCATCCACGCCAGTGCAGAAGGACAGTCCAGTGACAAATACCTTGTTTGCGCAAACCAAACCACAGTGCATCGGGCGCTATGTGATTGACGTTCCCGAGTCGTTTAATAATCAGCTTCACGATATGGTTTTTATCGATGATTTTAAAATTGAAAGTAAACCTCTCTATCCGCCTGCATTTAAACAGCGGATACAGCTAAGAGAGCAGGAATTGCGTGATGCTATAAATAAGCCTGAAAATGAGTCTGTAAATGCACCGTTTATAAAAGAAAAAATTGAGTTGCCTGATGGTAAGGGAGTTGTTTTTGACAGGAATATTTCAGGAGAAGATGACCTCGGAAGAGTTTTAGAAGCGCATGTATTTGTAAATGCGACGGCTTTTATTATTACGACGGAAATACTTGATTTATCCAGTCCTAAATATAGGGAAAGAAAAAAAACATACATTAAAGCTGGTTTTACCGAGGCTCAAATGAATGAGAAGCCAGCCAGGCTGGCGGCTATGCAGTCCCTGGTATCACGGCTTAGCGGCAGAAAAGATGAGGATATTCCGTCTGCTAAAGGCGTGTGTATACCGAATGGGTTTATCCGGGATGATGGCGGAAAGCATAAAGAAAGTCTCACATTTAGGTATGAAAATGATGATTTTGTTTTTGGCGTCGATATGGATAACACAATTAAGGGTTCGGGAGACACCCTGTTTAATCGTGGTGCGCAAATTAATGAGGCACTTAAAACCTCAAATCAGTACACCATAAAGAAAGTGGCGCTCTCACCGAACGGTATTCCAGCGGAGTCATGGCTATTTGGTGGTATCCAGACCATCAGAAATCCGGCAACGGGAAAAGATGAAAAGAACACATTCTATAATTTTATGCTTTATGCTAATGAGCGCGATGCCACACCGGATAAGCCGAATCTTAACATTGGGTTCGGCAGTGAGTATAAAAAAACGCATTACAGCGAAGCGCAGATGATTGAAATCTGGGATCGGCTGGTAAATTCCCTGCGCTATAAATGACAGGTAAAGATGGAGCCTGGCGTTGCACTTCGTTTCTTCCGAAGAGTCCGCCAGGCGTACAAAAAAGGAGTTCTCACCATGCAATGTATTTGTAAAGGTATGGCCTTAGCGCTTGTGGCTGCCGGGATGCTTTGTGTCACCCCTGTAACGGCATCCACGCCAGTGCAGAAGGGCAGTCCAGTGATAAATACCTTGTTTGCGCAAACCAAACCACAGTGCATCGGGCGCTATGTGATTGACGTTCCCGGTTCGTTTAACAATCAGCTTCACGATATGGTTTTTATCGATGACTTTAAAATTGAAAGTAAGCCTCTCTATGCACCTGCATTTAAGCAGCGGGTGCAGTTAAGAGAGCAGGCGCTTAATGATGCAATAAATACGCCCGGGAATAATTCAGTAAATGCACCTTTTATAAAAGAGACTATTCGACTACTGAACGATAAAGGTGTGATTTATGATCGAAATAACTCTGGCTCTGCGGACTCATTCCGGCATCTAGAAGCGCATGTTTATATAAATGGCATCGCTTTTATTATCACTACAAAGATTTTAGACTTGTCTGCTATAAAGTACTCGGATGAGAAAAAATCGTATCTTAATGCTGGTTTTTCTGAGGCAGAGACTAACACTAAGCCAGCCAAACTGGCCGCCCTGCAGTCCCTGATATCACGGCTTAGCGGCAGAAAAGATGAGGATATTCCGTCTACTAAGGGCGTGTGTATTCCGAATGGGTTTATCCGGGATGATGGCGGAAAGCATAAAGAAAGTCTCACATTTCGGTATGAAAATGATGATTTTGTTTTTGGTGTCAATATGGATAACACAATTAAGGGCTCGGATGATACTCTATTTAACCGTAGTGCACTAATTAACAAAGCACTTAAAACGTCAAATCAGTACAGCATAAAAAAGGTAGCACTCTCACCGAATGGTATTCCTGCAGAGTCATGGTTATTTGGCGGTATCCAAACGATTAGAAATGGTACGACGGGAAAAGATGAAAAGAACACATTCTATAATTTTATGCTTTATGCTAATGAGCGCGATGCCACACCGGATAAGCCGAATCTTAACATTGGGTTCGGCAGCGAGTATAAAAAAACGCGTTACAGCGAAGCGCAGATGATTGAAATCTGGGACCGGCTGGTAAATTCCCTTCGTTATAAGTAGCGCTGGTAAAATTAGTCATGCTTTCTGTATACATCCACAATATTTGAAAATAGAGGATGCGCAATGAGTGTCGGTTATTTTTTAAGAGTCGGTGATAGCACCACCTGTGGTGGGAAGATCCTTACCGGCGATCCTACATTTCAATGGTATGGCGTTTCTGCTGCCAGAGAAGGAGATATGGTTAACTGCGGTAAGTACCCGGGAACTTACAAAATCTTATGCGGAGCTGCAGATACATTCGATGGAGGCCAGCTTCTGGCGGGGTCACTTGATAGCTTTAGTTCCTGCCCATGTCACGCGAAATTTATCCCTGGTATTCCGGATAGCTATTCTAAGGCCTAAGAAAGGTGTGGGGATATTAGAAAAAAACATCAGCACTGAAAAAATTTAAACACTGCATCCCTCAGAGGTAGAAGATAAAAAGGAATGACTAATGAAGGATAAATCTCAATGTGGCTTATTGCTTGCCGGCCTGATGTCTCTGATTTTCATCACTGCTTGTCAAACGAAAGCGGTCACCGTTGAACGTAATAAAAACATTCAGATAGTTAATCCATTCTCGGGTTCAAGCCCTGATGGGCAATGCTACAAAATAACTGCTGAAAATAAAGATTATTATGGTCGTCTGGATAAAGATGGTCATCCATTACAAATTCCTGAAATTGAAAATAAGGATATCAAAATTAGCCTGAGATTATTAAACGATAGCGATTGCAAAGAAAAAGGAATCTAATATTCAGTTGTGATCAAGTAATGAGCAGGGCAGAACTCCGTTCTGAGCGGCAGGCAGTCCGTGGAAGGAAATTGAGAAGTTTACAACGTGAAATATAAACTAGCTTACTTCGATTTATATGGTGCACTATCAGAAATATATGCAGATAACGAAGTCGGTTTTATATGCATTTCCTCAATAGCGAAAAATTCCCCTGTTACTATAGTTGAAGAGCTTTTATTTGAATGGGTTGCCCCTTTTTGTTACACGAATCTCATGACTCCAGCACCTTCGGTATGGAATGGGTTTGATAAAAAAGCGTTATGGATTGATATTTTCGACTGTAGAAATAAAAAGGGCTTTTCCGAAAAGTGTAAACATAAGTTGCTCGTGTCTATTCTTGAAAAAACTTACAGGAAAGAATGGCTGGTTCTGAAAAATGAAATACTACAGCGTTAACTCTAAAACAATGCATAGTTATTCTTTTATTTTATTTTGTAATGAACAGCATAACATTCAATTAACCTGGATCGTTGTGCATGGTACTTTTAATTTATTTTTTAGTTTTTAATAAAACATACAAATATCGAGTTTTACTATGGCATGGCCTATACCTGATATTCCTGATAAAAAATCTCTTCCACCACCAAAGTTCTGGTTCTGGATAATAGTATTGGTACTGATGTTGATAGTGGGGGCTATTTCCAGATTATGGATCTGGAATAAGGCAACTTATGCTGAAGTTTTCTTCTACGGTGCCCTCCCCGCATTGTTGATTTGGTTATGCTTATTCGGGGTGCTTTTTAATCGCTACGAGCAGTCTGTCGCAGCTAGTCGGGCCTGGGATTTCGAAAGAGAACAAACCAAAGCTGAATGGCGCAACTGGAGTCGACAGCAGCTTGCCGTGGTTGGTAATGTTTTGTTTTCTCCGGAAGAGAAAGGAATGGAGGCACTATTGGACGAGTTGGAAAAGGTTCCTGCATTTCCTAAAAAAGCTCGTCCATTATTCAACTCCCAGCATAGCTTTCAAGATTTTATGAAGGAAACAGACAGAAAGCTGGAGTTGCAACATCCCGGATATCGTTATTCCCTGCACTCTGTTTATGTTTACCAGTCGCCAGATCGGATTGACGAAAAACGCATTGAGTTAATTTCTCAACAATGGGATCTCATTCCCAATTTAATCTATTCCATGAAGACTCTAAATTCTTTCTATGATGAAAAGAATTTTGATGGGCTGATATTAATGCTTTGTCTTCAGGACTGGCCTCATCGGCGCAGCGGGCAGTCAAGTGAGTTTATTTCTGCTCAGCTCCTTACGTCATCTGCTTATGCTCATCAGCATTCATTGCCTGTTATCGCTGGCATAACTCGTACGATGCCATTGGAAGAGGGTAAGCTTAACAATGAGTTAGATATGTTATTCGAATATGTTCAGCCCGATAAGCAGAGTCTGGAATACGTTTGGCTGTTGGGAGCGGCTGAAAAAGCTGCTACAGAAATAATGCAATATGCAACTCTTCATCACTGGCCGCTGCCGGAGAAAAGACCTCTGCATTCTATCGATCTCTCCTTTGGACCTCCCGGAGAGATGGCCTTGCCACTTTCCCTCGCGATGCTGGCCGAGGCCGCCAATAAAATGGGTAAGGATCAACTGCTGGTAAATCAGACGCCGCAGAAAACAGGGACACTTTGCTTGATTGCCAGGGAGCTTTACGCATGACCGAACAAAAAATAATGCCAAATGCACGCTATGGCTCATGGGGGTACTTCCTTCTGATTGTCGGTCTGGCGGGGATAATCGCATTTTTAATTTTTATCAATCAGGAGAGTTTGAACAAACTTGGGATTTCAGCTCAAAAAATCTGGACGATTTGGGGAGCTGCGTTTGCCGTTTTACTCTTTGGCCTGATTGGTTCACCTGTTTGGTGGCGATGGAAGCAGAGAAGAAATCAGGCTGTCTATAAGCCGCAGATGTCAGGGGAAAAGCTCGCTCCTTCCTCAGTTGTGGGCGGTGATAGTGGTCAATTATTCTCAAGTCTTAAAAATCATCTTCGAATTCGTTACAGATTTTTCTGGCGCAACAAAGTCCGTCTCCTGCTCGTTACCGGCGACGAAACTGCCATCAATCAGTTAGTACCCAACCTGCAGGCCAGCCAGTGGCTGGAAGGTAACCGTACGGTCCTGATTTACGGCGGCAGCCTTGCGGCAGATATCGACGCGGAAAAATATGCCTCACTTCGCAAATTGCGTCGTGGTCGTCCTCTGGACGGTATCGTCCGGGTAATAGGCGAAGGCCAGAACCTTACCCCGCAAATGAGCGACAACGATCTTCGCGGTCTGGAGAAAATCAGCGAGGCGCTGCGCTATTCCGCCCCGGTTTATCTCTGGCAGCTGTGCGACAGCGCATGGTCGCAGGCGGGGCGTCAGCCTCAGGCTGTCGGCGTGACGCTGCCGCTGCGGGCGATACCGGACGAGGTGACGGCTCAGCTCAACAGCCTGCTGCCGCAGCTGCGCGAGCAGGGGCTGTCACAAATTGCGGATAACAACCGCTACGATTTTTTACTGCGTCTGGCGCAGCAGTTTGAGCAAGGCTCCAGCACAGGCTGGGCCGCCCGGCTGACGCCGTGGCTGTTCAGTTCACAGCAGCGGGTGCCGCTGCGTGGGCTGGTATTCAGCCTGGACGGGAAAGAAGATCCTTCCGCCGAAGTCCTTAAAGTAGCATCGCTTCCTTCGCATAAACACGCGCTGACGTTCCCGGCCAGCTGGCAGGGCGTTATCGACGATTGCACTCGCGTGCGTGGTCGTCGCGTGGGCATGTCCTGGGAACAAACCCTCGCCTCGACGCTGATGACCATTATCTGTGTCTGGGGGGCAGGGACGCTGCTGTCGTTTGCGCTTAACCGGTCGCAGATCGTCTCCGTATCTGAGCAGGCTCATACCCTGGTGGAGCATCCCTCGGTGTCGGATTATCAGCTGACGGCGCTGCACAGTCTGCGCAATGATGCCGGACGTCTGCAGCACAATGTCAGAGAGGGGGCGCCGTGGTACCAGCGTTTTGGCCTCGACCATAATCAGCCATTACTCAATGCCATGCTGCCCTGGTACGGCGTGGCGAACAACCGTCTGATACGCGACCCGGCGAATCAGGCGCTGACACGGAAACTCAACGGTTTTGCAAACTCTGCCCCCAACAGCGACCAGCGTGCACAGTTGGCGAAGCCGGGCTATGACCAGCTGAAAGCCTGGCTGATGATGGCTCGTCCGGATAAAGCCGATGGCGTGTATTACGCTCAGATCATGAAAGCCGTGGAGCCGACGCGGATGGGTATTTCAACCGGCCTGTGGCAAAGCCTGTCACCGGATTTGTGGGCCTTCTACATTACCGAATTGCCAAAGCAGCCGCAGTGGAAAATCACGCCGGATGCACAGCTGGTGAGTCAGAGCCGCCAGGTCCTGTTGCAGCAAATTGGACGGCGTAACGCGGAAAGCACGCTGTATGAGAACATGCTCAAATCCGTACGTCGTAACTTCGCCGATGTGTCCCTGGAGGATATGACCAGCGGTACCGATGCGAGGCGACTGTTCACGACCGAGGAAGTGGTGCCGGGCATGTTTACCCGCCAGGCGTGGGAAGGGGGCATTCAGCAGGCTATTGAAAAGGCGGCAAATTCCCGCCGCGATGAAATTGACTGGGTGCTGAGTGACAGCCGGAAAGCGGTGTCCTCAGACCTGTCACCGGAAGCTCTGAAAGCACGTCTTACGCAACGTTACTTCACCGACTTTGCCGGCAGCTGGCTGAGCTTCC
>Ga0209281_1001203_pt1 | contig 17602 bp, 18 predicted proteins | sample MedtruBG_FD_187514 | JGI IMG/M metagenome (GOLD analysis project Ga0209281, IMG submission 187514) | Root nodule microbial communities of legume samples collected from California, USA - Medicago truncatula BG (SPAdes) (version 2) | ecosystem: Host-associated > Plants > Roots > Nodule | place... | reverse complement strand
TCGTCGATCTTCTGACTGAACGGGCTAAATATGTTGTACGCTACCAGGGCGGTCACAACGCAGGCCATACTCTCGTAATCAACGGTGAAAAAACCGTCCTCCATCTTATTCCATCAGGTATTCTTCGTGACAATGTGACCAGCATCATCGGTAACGGTGTTGTGCTGTCTCCTGCTGCGCTGATGAAAGAGATGAAAGAACTGGAAGACCGTGGTATCCCGGTTCGCGAACGTCTGCTGCTCTCTGAAGCATGCCCGCTGATCCTTGATTATCATGTTGCGCTGGACGTTGCTCGTGAAAAAGCGCGCGGTGCGAAAGCTATTGGCACGACCGGTCGTGGTATCGGTCCTGCGTATGAAGATAAAGTGGCCCGTCGTGGCCTGCGCGTTGGCGACCTGTTCGACAAAGCGACCTTCGCCGAGAAACTGAAAGAAGTGATGGAATATCACAACTTCCAGCTGGTGAACTTCTACAAAGCTGAAGCCGTTGATTTCCAGAAAGTGCTGGATGATGTTATGGCCGTGGCCGACATCCTGACTGCAATGGTTGTTGACGTTTCTGACCTGCTGGATCAGGCGCGCAAGCGTGGTGATTTCGTGATGTTCGAAGGTGCCCAGGGTACGCTGCTGGACATCGACCACGGTACCTATCCGTACGTGACCTCCTCCAACACCACCGCAGGTGGCGTGGCGACGGGTTCCGGTCTGGGTCCGCGTTATGTTGATTACGTCCTCGGCATCATCAAAGCTTACTCTACCCGTGTAGGTGCAGGTCCGTTCCCAACCGAGCTGTTCGACGAAACCGGCGAGTTCCTCTGCAAGCAGGGTAACGAGTTTGGTGCGACCACCGGTCGTCGCCGTCGTTGTGGCTGGCTGGATGCGGTTGCCGTACGCCGTGCCGTGCAGATCAACTCCCTTTCTGGCTTCTGCCTGACCAAACTGGACGTTCTGGATGGTCTGAAAGAAGTGAAAATCTGCATTGGCTACCGTATGCCGGATGGCCGCGAAGTGACAACCACTCCGCTGGCAGCCGACGACTGGGAAGGTATCGAGCCGATTTATGAGTCCATGCCGGGCTGGTCTGAGACCACCTTTGGCGTGAAAGAGCGCAGCGGCTTACCGCAGGCAGCGCTGGACTACATCAAACGTATCGAAGAACTGACCGACGTTCCTGTTGATATCATTTCAACCGGTCCGGACCGTAACGAAACCATGATCCTGCGCGACCCGTTCGACGCATAATCATGTCAGGGGCGCTTTCACGGCGCCCCTTGTTCTTGCTTCCCATTATCTCCCGCTTAAATAAATTAACCGCTGTATGGCTGGCTGGTTTATCATCAATGTAAATACGCGTTATCATTCAAGCTGCCTCTTTGTTGGCTGCCTTCGTTCACCCTGGGCACTTACTTGTGTAAGCTCTCAGGGTTTGCTCAGTTGCCGCCGCGATGCAACCTGAATGATTTTGCGTATTTCTGTCTTTTTCCCTGCGTTGAGGTTGATGTGCAGTTAACGAGTTTCACCGATTACGGATTGCGTGCGCTAATCTATATGGCATCGCTGCCGGACGGTCGAATGACCAATATCTCTGAGGTAACAGAGGTCTATGGCGTGTCCCGTAATCATATGGTTAAAATTATCAACCAGCTAAGCCGTGCAGGCTTTGTAGACGCTGTACGCGGAAAAAACGGTGGCATTCGTCTGGGCAAACCTGCCAACACTATTATCATTGGTGATGTGGTTCGCGAACTTGAACCGTTAACGCTGGTGAACTGCAGCAGCGATTTTTGCCACATTACGCCCGCCTGTCGTTTAAAACAGGCGCTTGCTAAGGCCGTGAACAGTTTTCTTAAGGAACTGGATAACTACACCCTGGCCGATTTGGTTGAAGAGAATCAACCGCTTTATAAATTATTGCTGGTGGAGTGAAACTATCACTTTACCGGAGCTGACAACGGAGGAACCGCTATGTCACACGATCCTTTCAAGGAACGCGAAGCTGAAAAATACGCGAACCCTATCCCGAGCCGGGAATTCATCCTCGATTTCATTACTAAACGCGAAAAGCCGGTCAGCCGAGACGAGCTGGCAACAGAGCTGAACATCGAAGGTGAAGAGCAGCAGGAAGCCCTGCGTCGCCGCCTGCGCGCCATGGAGCGCGACGGGCAACTCGTTTTCACCCGCCGTCAGTGCTATGCGCTGCCGGAACGCCTTGATCTGCTGAAAGGTAAAGTCATCGGCCACCGTGATGGCTTTGGCTTCCTGCGCGTCGAAGGGCGTAAAGACGATCTCTATCTTTCATCTGAACAGATGAAAATGTGTATGCACGGCGATCAGGTCCTGGCGCAGCCGCTGGGTGCCGATCGTAAAGGCCGCCGCGAAGCGCGCATTGTACGCGTGCTTGAAGCCAGAACGGGACAAATCGTCGGGCGTTACTTTACCGATGCAGGCATCGGTTTCGTGGTGCCGGACGACAGCCGTCTGAGCTTTGATATCCTCATCCCGCCAGAAGAAGTGATGGGCGCGCGGATGGGCTTTGTGGTGGTAGTTGAGTTGACTCAGCGCCCAACGCGCCGCACGAAAGCTATCGGTAAAATTGTCGAAGTGCTGGGCGATAATATGGGCACCAGCATGGCCGTGGACATGGCGCTGCGCACCCATGAAATTCCGTACGTCTGGCCACCTGAAGTTGAAAACCAGATTGCGAACCTGAAAGAACAGGTGCCGGAAGAAGCGAAAATAGGCCGCGTAGATTTACGTGATCTGCCGCTGATGACCATTGATGGCGAAGATGCCCGTGACTTCGATGACGCCGTGTTCTGCGAGAAGAAACGCGGCGGCGGCTGGCGTCTGTGGGTGGCTATTGCCGACGTAAGCTATTACGTACGTCCGCCAACCGCGCTGGATGCCGAAGCCCGCAACCGCGGCACCTCGGTGTATTTCCCATCGCAGGTTGTCCCGATGCTGCCGGAAGTGCTGTCCAACGGCCTCTGCTCCCTGAACCCGCAGGTTGATCGACTGTGCATGGTCTGTGAAATGACCATTTCAGCCAAAGGGCGCCTGACGAGTTATACATTCTATGAAGCGGTAATGAGCTCCCATGCGCGTCTGACCTATAACAAGGTCTGGCACATTCTGCAGGGCGATCAGGAGCTGCGCGAGCAGTACGCCCCGCTGGTGAAGCATATCGAAGAACTGCACAACCTCTACAAAGTGCTGGATGTCTCCCGCGCTGAACGAGGCGGGATCTCGTTTGAAAGCGAAGAAGCCAAGTTTATCTTCAACGCCGAGCGTCGTATCGAGCGCATTGAGCAAACTCAGCGTAACGATGCCCATAAACTGATCGAAGAGTGCATGATCCTCGCGAATATTTCGGCGGCGCGCTTCGTCGAAAAAGAGTCAGAGCCTGCGCTGTTCCGTATTCACGATAAGCCAACCGAAGAGGCGATCACCTCTTTCCGCACCGTTCTGGCCGAACTGGGCCTGGAGCTTCCGGGTGGCAATAAGCCTGAACCTCGCGATTATGCCGAACTGCTGACGTCCATCGCCGATCGTCCGGATCACGAGATGCTGCAAACGATGCTGCTGCGCTCGATGAAACAAGCGGTGTATGACCCGGAAAACCGCGGCCACTTCGGCCTGGCGCTGCAATCTTACGCGCACTTCACCTCGCCGATTCGTCGTTATCCTGACCTGACGCTGCACCGCGCCATCAAGTATCTGCTGGCGAAAGATGAGGGGCATCAAGGCCATTCCACCGATTCCGGCGGCTGGCACTACAGCGTGGAAGAGATGCTCCAGCTGGGCCAGCACTGTTCATTGACCGAACGCCGTGCCGATGAAGCGACGCGTGAAGTTTCTGACTGGCTGAAGTGTGACTTTATGCAGGATCAGGTCGGCAACGTGTTCCCTGGCGTTATCGCCAGCGTGACAGGCTTCGGCTTCTTCGTACGTCTCAGCGACCTGTTTATCGACGGCCTGGTGCACGTCTCTTCCCTCGACAACGATTACTACCGTTTCGACCAGGTAGGCCAGCGTCTGATTGGCGAATCCGGCGGCCAGACTTACCGTCTGGGCGACCGCGTGGAAGTGAAAGTGGAAGCCGTCAATATGGACGAGCGCAAAATTGACTTCTCGCTGATCTCCAGCGAACGGGGTCCGCGTAACGTCGGTAAAACCGAACGTGAAAAAGCGAAGAAATCGGGCGGATCGAAGCCTGGCAACCGTCGCCGTCAGGCCGGTAAAAAGGTGAACTTCGAGCCGGATGCTGCATTCCGCGGCGAGAACGGCCAGGCTAAGCCGAAGCCAAAAGCGCAGAAAGATGCAGCCGGTAAGAAAGCGAAAAAACCGTCTGAAAAAACGCTTAAAATCGCCACCGCGACCAAAGCTAAACGCGCTTCGAAGAAGAAAGTCGCCGAGTAATAATTACCCTCATGCTGACCTTCTCTCTCGCCCCATTGGGGAGAGGGTCGGATTGGGGGATTAGCAATTAACAATTTACGAGTACCATTCATGAGTGAAATGATTTACGGCATCCACGCGGTGCAGGCCCTTCTCGAGCGTGCACCCGAGCGTTTTCAGGAAGTCTTTATTCTGAAAGGCCGCGAAGATAAACGCCTTCTGCCGTTGATTCATGCGCTGGAAGCCCAGGGTGTGGTGATTCAGCTCGCAAACCGTCAGTACCTCGACGAGAAAAGCGAAGGGGCTGTGCATCAGGGGATCATCGCGCGCGTAAAAGAGGGCCGTCAGTATCAGGAAAATGATCTGCCGGACCTGCTGGCTCAGTTCGAGAACCCGTTCCTGCTGATCCTCGACGGCGTGACCGATCCGCACAATCTCGGTGCTTGTCTGCGTAGCGCAGATGCGGCGGGCGTGCACGCGGTGATTGTTCCGCGCGATCGTTCTGCACAGCTCAATGCGACGGCGAAGAAAGTGGCCTGCGGCGCGGCAGAAAATGTGCCGTTGATTCGGGTGACCAACCTGGCACGTACTATGCGTCTGTTGCAGGAAGAGAACATCTGGATTGTGGGCACTGCTGGCGAAGCCGACCACACGCTGTATCAGAGCAAGCTGGCTGGCCGTATGGCGCTGGTGATGGGTGCGGAAGGTGAAGGCATGCGTCGTCTGACCCGTGAGCACTGTGATGAGCTGATCAGCATTCCAATGGCGGGCAGCGTGTCTTCACTGAACGTCTCTGTCGCCACCGGTATTTGCCTGTTTGAAGCCGTGCGTCAAAGAAGCTGATATTGAATGCCTGGTGGCACTAACGTTTACCAGGCCTACAAACCCTGAACAAATGTAAACGGCAACGTCAGGTTGCCGTTTTAGTGTTTTCTCCCTCTCCCCGTGGGAGAGGGCCGGGGTGAGGGCATCAGGCCACTCGATCTCACTTACTCATCCAACGACCGTAAATGGTCATCCTTTTTCAGCGTCATCAGCGCGACAATACTCACCACAGCCGTGGCCATCACGTAATACGCTGGAATATCGAGATTACCCGTCTGCTTAATCAGCCCGGTAATGATCAGCCCTGCGCAGCCAGAGAAAATGGCATTGGAAAGCGAATACGCCAGCCCAAGTCCGGTATAACGCACTTTGGTCGGGAACATCTCCGACAGCATCGCAGGCCCAGGCCCGGCCAACATCCCTACCAGTCCGCCCGCAATAAATACCACCAGCCCTTTCACCAGCAGCGTGCTGGATTCCGCCTGCAAAATTTTCAGCAACGGCAATGCCAGCACCAGCAGTAATACCGCGGCGAGCACCATCAGTGTGCGCCGACCCATTTTATCGCTCAGCATGCCCGATGGAAGAATAGTAACCGCAAAGCCAATATTAGAAATCACCGCAATCAGCAGCGCCTGGTTAAACCCGGTATGCAGCGCAGACTGCAGATAGGAAGGCATGATTACCAGATAGGTGTAACCTGCGGCAGACCACACCATCAGTCGGCCAATGCCGATAACAATCGCTTTAAAGGTACCCGAGGTGCTGGCTTTGACCGGAATCGCATCGGTTTTCTGCTGACGGACAAAACTCGGCGTCTCTTCCATATTCATCCGCAGCCAAAGTGCCACACCGCCCATCGGTAGCGCTAAAAAGAACGGCACACGCCAGCCCCAGTCCAGCATCGCTTCAGGGCTGAGTATGGCAGACATCAACGCCACGATACCCGCACCTGCCAGCAGACCCAGCGCAACGGTGAAGGATTGCCACGCGCCGTACAGCCCGCGTTTACCTTTTGGCGCGAACTCGGTCATCAGCGACACGGCCCCGCCGTATTCTCCGCCCGCAAACAGGCCCTGCAAAATGCGCAGCGCGGTTAAGAGTAACGGCGCGGCGACGCCTATCGTGGCGTACACCGGCACGAAGCCAATCGCGGTAGTCGCCAGCGTCATCATCACCAGCACCAGAATCAGCGTGGGTTTACGCCCGATGCGATCGCCCAGGCGGCCGAAAACGACGGCACCCAACGGGCGGAAGAAAAAGGCCACGGCGAACGCCGCATAGGTGAGGATAAGCCCGGTAATCGGCGCCTCACCTTCGAGCTGGAAGAAGTTTTTGGCAATCACAGTTGCGAGAAAGCCGTATACGGCAAACTCATACCATTCAATGAAATTGCCAATGGAACCGGCGATCAGCGCACGTTTGTGCGCCCCTGCTGCTACTGATCCTGTTTGCATAGCCTGTCCTGAGGTTGCACATCGTATTAACCGTTGAATAAATTATTCCATACAAAATAGATAAGAAAATTTAAAATTCTTATGGCTGTGATGGGCCTCACGAAGCCGGGCATGATTCTTTTTTGTCCCCCTTTTTACGGGCAGACCCGCAGTGTGCTGGCCATACTTACGGCTGATGTTCATGAAGGAAGGAGGCGCCATGTCCTGGCAAACGCATACCGTATTCAACCAGTCGATGCCCCTCAAAAACAGCAACGTGTTCCTTTCCGATACCGGGCTGCACGAGGCGGTGATGCGCGAAGGCGCTGGCTGGGATCTCGATTTGCTGGCCAGCATCGGGCAACAGTTGGGGGCCGCGGAATCGCTGGAGCTCGGGCGGCTCGCCAACGTGAATTCGCCGGAGCTGTTGCGCTACGACGTCACGGGTGAACGGCTGGACGATGTCCGTTTTCATCCTGCCTGGCACCTGCTGATGCAGGGGCTTTGCGCCAACCGCGTGCATAATCTGGCCTGGGAAGAGGACGCGCGATCCGGCTCGTTCGTTGCCCGCGCGGCGCGTTTTTTGCTGCATGCGCAGGTCGAGGCCGGCACGCTTTGCCCGGTGACCATGACCTTCGCCGCCACGCCGTTGTTACAGCAATTCCTGCCTAAGCCCTTTGCCGACTGGAACACCCCCTTAATGAGCGATCGCTACGATCCCCATTTGCTCCCCGGCGGCCAAAAGCGCGGGCTGCTGATTGGCATGGGGATGACCGAAAAGCAGGGTGGCTCTGATGTGCTGAGTAATTCCACCCGGGCCGAGAAAATCGACGGTGAAATGTACCGGCTGGTGGGACATAAATGGTTTTTCTCCGTGCCGCAAAGCGATGCGCATCTGGTGCTGGCGCAGGCCAGCGGCGGGTTGTCGTGCTTTTTCGTTCCGCGTTTTTTACCTGACGGACAGCGTAATGCGGTGCGGCTTGAGCGCTTAAAAGACAAACTCGGCAACCGCTCCAACGCCAGCAGCGAAGTTGAGTTTACTGATGCAACTGGCTGGCGACTGGGTGAAGAAGGTGAGGGCATCCGCCTGATCCTCAAGATGGGCGGCCTGACCCGCTTCGACTGCGCGCTGGGCAGTCACGGCCTGATGCGCCGGGCGCTGTCAGTGGCGCTGTATCACGCCCATCAACGACAGGCGTTTGGCAAAACGCTTATCGAGCAACCGCTAATGCGCCAGGTGCTGAGCCGGATGGCGTTGCTGCTGGAAGGGCAAACCGCTTTCCTGTTTCGTCTGGCAAGAGCGTGGGATAACCGGGCTTCTGCCGAGAGCGCGCTGTGGGCCAGACTCTTTACACCGGCGGCGAAATTCGCCGTTTGCAAAGCGGGCATTCCCTTTGTCGCCGAGGCGATGGAGGTGCTCGGCGGGGTGGGCTACTGCGAAGATAACGAGCTGCCGCGTCTGTACCGTGAAATGCCGGTGAACAGCATCTGGGAAGGCTCGGGGAATATTATGTGCCTCGATGTGCTGCGGGTGCTGGCGAAGCAGCCGGGCGTACTGGAGCTGCTCAGTGCCGAATGCAATGAAGTGAAAGGGCAGGACCGACATTTCGACCGCGCCTGGCGTCAGCTTCAGCAGCGGCTGCGTAAACCGCTGGAAGCACAGGGGCGTGAAATCACGCAGCAGCTCTATCTGCTGGGCTGCGGGGCGCAAATGCTGCGAACGGCATCACCGCCGATGGCGCAGGCGTGGTGTCGGATGATGCTGGACTCGCGCGGCGGAATGTTGCTGGATGAGCGGTTACAGAGTGATTTACTGCTGCGGGCGACAGGCGGTATGGGGTAAAGCAGGCGGGCAGGCGCTCAGCGTCTGCCCATTATCTCAGGCGTACAGAATGGCCTGTACGCGCCAGTTATCTGGGTTCTGTTCTTCATACATCTGAATAATACGGTACCACGACGCCCCTTGCTCATCGGCTTTGAGGGCGATCACGCGTTCGACGTCCTGAAGACTGCCAGAAATATTATTGACGGAAATTTGACCGATTTCATTCAGTCCAGTAACACAATCGGCGCTGGCAAACTCTGCAGATTGCGCCGTGGTGTTCGAAAATCCTAATGTGTAGGCAAAGGCGTGTTTCATCGTCGTCAGCTCCATTTCACGTAACCCGAGGTTAGCCCTGGGCAATCCATCGCAGACGTACATCCTTAGGGGATGGCATGACGTCATTGTGCATCGGGAAACGTGAACGGCTGAAAAGCAATGTAAAGCTGGCTAAATGTTGCCCGCTTAAGGTTTGCGATACAGTATGGCTTGTGAATACCATTGTCCCGGAACCATGGTGTCATCAATCATGATGATCACGTAATAATCTGCTTTGGCGGCGGTCACTTTCGCCTTGATGGCCGATTCAACATCCATCGGTGAACCGTATACCATGGCACTGACCGAGCCCATCTTTTGCAGACCTTCCGTCTGGTTCTTTTGGATTTCCTGCGGATGACTGGTGAGTGGCGGCGGGGCTTCAGGGGTTCCCTGAAGTACGCTACATCCACTCAGCAAAAGCACCAGCAGCATTGGCGCAAAACGTCGCATAGCCATATCCCGTTTCCTGATAATCATTAGTGTAGTGATTAATAAATTGCGTTTAGGGGGAATGTTCCCGAACTGTTATCTCTGGCGCGATTTTCGAATGAAATAATCGTAAAACCGTAATCCACCTCTCAACATTAGCAGCCGTGAGGAAAGGATAAACTTGCGCGTGAAATCTCAGCGTGTCATACCAGCATAAAAGAAGGGGAAGATAAATGATTGAACTTGAAATGCGCAAGCTGGCGGGCAGTGAAGTTTTACACGCTTTTCCGCGCGGCAAAGCAGATTCGGCATTGCCATGTATCGTCTTTTATCATGGGTTTACCTCGTCAAAACAGGTTTACAGCTATTTTGCCGTGGCGCTGGCACTGGCTGGCTTTCGGGTAATCATGCCTGATGCGCTCGATCATGGCTCGCGTTTTGGCGGTAATGCCGCAGCGCGAATACAGCGCTTCTGGCCTATTTTGCTCAACAGTTGTCACGAATTTGCGGCGCTGAAAGAGGCTATCGTGTCGCAAGGATGGCTGGAGGAAGACCGGCTGGCAGTGGCGGGCGCATCAATGGGGGGCATGACGGCGCTGGGGATAATGACCCATCACCCGGAAGTGAAGTGCGTTGCCAGCCTGATGGGTTCAGGCTACCTCACATCACTTTCCTGCTCGCTGTTCCCGTCCCCGGAAACGCCAGCGGAACTGGCCGAGTGGGACGTTGAGCATCAGCTGGAAAAACTGGCCACCAGACCGCTGCTGCTGTGGCACGGTGAAGACGACGACGTGGTCCCCGCCGCCGAGTCTTTCCGTTTAAAACAGGCGTTGCAGCAACAAGGGCTTGGTGGGCAGCTCACCTTTCAGTGGCAGGCAGGCGTTCGCCACCGCATCACGCCGGAAGCGCTGGACGCGACGGTGGCATTCTTTAAGCAGTTTCTCTAAACGCGCAGAACCTGGACGCCCTGAGCTTCAAGCTGTTTGAGGATTTCAGGGTTAGCGTCTTTGCCGGTGATTAAAATATCGATATCTTCCGCGCGGCTGAACAGCATGCCCGCACGTTCACCGACTTTGGTGCTGTCGACCAGCACCACCAGTTTCCCGACGCCGTTCAGCATTTTTTGTTCTGCCATCGCGGTCAGCATATCGGTTTTATATAACCCGTCGGCGGTAAGGCCCTTGCCGCTGGTGAACATCCAGTGCCCGGCATACAGCGAGTTTTCACTTCCCTGCGGGCTCAGTGTGATGGCCTGGCTCCTATCGTACTGGCCGCCCATGATGATCACGCTGTCGTGCTCCTGGTCGATCAGGAAATTCGCCAGAGGCAGATAGTTGGTGATGATTTGCACCGGCTTGCCGCACATTTCCCGGCCGAGCAGAAACGCGGTTGAACCGCAGTTGATCACTACGCTTTCCCCAGGATTCACCAGCTGCGACGCGGCGCGTGCGATACGCACCTTTTCATCGTGATTCAGCGCTTCGTGGATATTCATCGGCGTCCAGCGAGGACGCTGCTGGCTAATGGCTTCGGCGCCATTCCGCACTTTTTTCAGCCTGCCGCTTTCATCCAGTTTATTGATGTCCCGACGCGCGGTGGCAGGGGAAATCCCCAGTTTTTCAATCACCTGTTCGACGGTGACAAAACCCGTCTGCGCCAGCAGTTCGAGTAATATTTGGTGCCGTTGTGCTTCGGTCATGAGCTATTCCGCAGATCCCTGATTTTTTATGATGATATTTGAAATAGCCTGAAATTACTAAGCAAAAGTCGTATTAAACGGCCAGCGCGGCGGTCATCCCCCCGGATCGGTGCCGCGCCAGCGCGGGCTTACAGGAAGGATTTAAACGGCAGGTCCGGTTCCGTAGTGAAGCAATCATCGAATCCACGCGGATAGTGGTATTCCAGATTGTCCTTATCCAGCGGCCAGGTGAATTTGCCGCCAACCTGCCAGATAAACGGCTTGAAGCCATATTTCAGGCGGTCTTTCTTCATTTCCCATAGCATGCGGATTTCCTGCGGGTCGGCCTGGAAATTCGACCAGATGTCGTGATGGAACGGGATGACCACTTTGGTGTTCAGCGCTTCCGCCATTCGCAGCATGTCGGCGCTGGTCATTTTGTCGGTAATGCCACGCGGGTTTTCACCGTACGAGCCCAGCGCAACGTCGATCTGGTGCTCATTGCCATGTTTTGCGTAGTAGTTGGAATAGTGAGAGTCGCCGCTGTGATACAAATTCCCGCCCGGTGTTTTGAACAGGTAATTGACCGCGCGTTCGTCCATGCCATCCGGCAGAATGCCTGCCGCCTTTTGTTCAGCAGGTAAGGTGATCAACGCCGTGCGGTCAAAGGCATCGAGGGCGTGGATCTCAATGTCTTTTACTTTTACCACGTCGCCTGGTTTCACCACGATGCAGCGTTCACGCGGCACGCCCCAGCCAATCCACAGATCGACACAGGTTTGCGGCCCGATAAACGGCACATCGTCGGGGCAGTTTTGCATCACGGCGGCAGCCACGTTCACGTCGATATGATCGTTGTGATCGTGCGTCGAAAGCACGGCGTCGATTTTTCTGATCGCAAAAGGATCCAGCACAAACGGCGTGGTACGCAGGTTAGGCTGGAGCTTCTTCACACCCGCCATGCGTTGCATCTGGTGGCCCTGTTTCATCAGCGGATTGCCGTGGCTTTGCTTACCGGTACCGCACCAGAAGTCGATACAAAGGTTGGCCCCGCCTTGAGATTTCAACCAGATGCCGGTGCATCCTAGCCACCACATAGCGAACGTTCCCGCCGCCACTTGCTCCTGCTCAATTTCTTCATTCAGCCAGCTGCCCCACTCTGGAAACGTATTCAGGATCCAGGATTCGCGGGTAATGCTCTTCACTTTGCTCATGGTTATAGTCCTTATCAGTTATCAAAATAAATCATAATGTGATTATTGTTGATTGATACTGACATCGCTTTTGCGTCAGTGCAACACCACTTTTTGCTCCTGAACGCTGACTTAAGCAGACGGTTAGTGAGCTAAAGATGTTTCAGTGATGGTTGAAATATGTTTTTTATTATCAAGTTACGGTGGTTTTCTTGCCATTGGTAGCGGTGTCATGAAAGCCATGCAACGACTAAGGATATATTTTGCGATCGGACTCTCATTTAATCAAATTCAATCTTGTGGTGATTACTTGTGATTATTAAAGTGAGCAGCACAACACCGGGCGGTGTCAATTCGCCCGATGATTCCAACCATGGAGATCATTATGGCGTTCCTCTACACCGCCTTCACCGTGTTCTTTAATCAGGTCATGACTAACGCCCCGTTACTGCTGGGGATAGTGACTTGCCTGGGTTACATCCTGCTGCGTAAAAGCGTGAGCGTAATCATTAAGGGCACCATCAAAACCATTATCGGTTTCATGTTGTTGCAGGCGGGGTCGGGGATTTTGACCGGCACGTTCAAGCCGGTGGTGGCGAAAATGTCGGAAGTCTATGGCATTAATGGCGCCATTTCAGATACCTACGCGTCGATGATGGCGACTGTCGAGCGCATGGGCGATGCCTATAGTTGGGTGGGATATGCGGTACTTTTGGCGCTGGCGCTGAATATTATTTATGTCCTGCTACGGCGTATCACCGGTATTCGCACCATCATGCTGACCGGGCACATCATGTTTCAGCAGGCCGGGCTGATTGCCGTGTTCTTCTACATACTCGGTTACCCGATGTGGACCACCATTATTTGCACGGCGGTACTGGTGTCACTTTACTGGGGTATCACGTCCAACATGATGTACAAGCCGACGCAGGAGGTCACCGACAACTGCGGTTTCTCTATCGGCCACCAACAGCAGTTTGCCTCCTGGATTGCCTACAAAATTGCGCCGTACCTCGGGAAGAAAGAGGAGAGCGTTGAAGATTTGAAGCTGCCTGGCTGGCTGAATATTTTCCACGACAACATCGTGTCGACGGCCATTGTCATGACCGTGTTCTTCGGCGCCATCTTGCTGTCCTTCGGGATTGACGTTGTACAGGCGATGGCCGGAAAAGTGCACTGGACCGTCTACATCCTGCAAACCGGTTTCCAGTTCGCGGTGGCGATATTCATCATCGTGCAGGGCGTGCGGATGTTTGTGGCTGAGTTGTCCGAAGCCTTCAACGGAATATCGCAGCGCCTGATCCCTGGGGCCGTGCTGGCTATCGACTGCGCTGCCATCTATAGCTTTGCGCCGAACGCCGTGGTCTGGGGCTTCATCTGGGGCACCGTCGGCCAGCTGATTGCGGTTGGTATTCTGATTGGCTGCGGCTCGTCGATCATGATCATTCCCGGTTTCATTCCAATGTTCTTCTCTAACGCCACCATTGGCGTCTTCGCCAACCACTTTGGCGGCTGGCGCGCTGCGCTCAAAATTTGCCTGGTGATGGGGATGATCGAGATTTTCGGCTGCGTCTGGGCAATCAAACTGACCGGCATGAGCGCGTGGATGGGCATGGCGGACTGGTCGATTCTGGCTCCGCCGATGATGCAGGGCTTCGCCTCCATCGGCCTCGTCTTTATGGCCGTCATTATCATGATTTCATTGGCTTACATGGTCTTCGCGGGGCGCACGCTGCGCGCTGAAGAAGATGCAGAAAAACATCTGGCAGAGTCTTCTGCCCACTAAAAGGATCTGGATTATGACGGTACGAATTCTGGCGGTATGCGGTAACGGGCAGGGCAGTTCCATGATCATGAAGATGAAGGTGGATCAGTTCCTGACCCAGCAAGGCGTCAATCATTCGGTAAACAGCTGTGCGGTCGGGGAATACAAAAGCGAGTTAAGTGGGGCTGACGTCATTATCGCCTCAACCCATATTGCCGGTGAAATTATCGTGACGGGAAATAAATACGTGGTGGGCGTGCGCAACATGCTGTCAGCGGCCGACTTTGGGCCAAAGCTGATGGAGGTTATCACGGCACACTTTCCTCAGGATCTGAAATAAGGACGCGGCATGAAACTACGTGATTCGCTGGCCGACAACCGCTCGATTCTGCTTCAGGCTCAGGCCAACACCTGGCAGGAGGCGGTGAAACTGGGCGTCGATTTGCTGGTCAAGGCAGACGTTGTCGAGCCGCGTTATTACCAGGCCATTTTGGATGGCGTGGCGCAGCACGGCCCGTATTTTGTCATCGCACCAGGTCTCGCCATGCCGCACGGTCGTCCGGAAGAGGGCGTGAAGAAAACGGGGTTTGCCCTGGTCACGCTGCGGGAGCCGCTGGTGTTTAACCATGAAGATAACGACCCGGTGGATATCCTCATCACCATGGCTGCGGTGGATGCCAACACCCATCAGGAAGTGGGCATCATGCAAATCGTTAATCTGTTTGAAGACGAAGCCAATTTCGATCGTTTACGCGCCTGCCGTACCGAGCAGGACGTGCTGGACCTCATTGATAGCGCCACTGCGGCGTGTGCTTAACAAGGAAATGCTATGAGCTCTTCATTACCGATGTTACAGGTTGCGCTGGATAACCAGAGCATGGCCGAGGCGTATGCCACCACACGATTGATCGCCGAAGAAGTCGATATTATTGAGGTCGGCACCATCCTTTGCGTGGCCGAAGGCGTTCGCGCCGTGCGTGATTTGAAAGCGCTATATCCACACAAAATTGTGCTGGCAGATGCCAAGATTGCCGACGCCGGAAAAATCCTCTCGCGGATGTGCTTTGAAGCCAATGCCGACTGGATAACGGTGATTTGCTGCGCGGATATCAACACCACCAAAGGTGCGCTGGACGTTGCAAAAGAATTTAACGGCGACGTACAGATAGAACTGACCGGATTCTGGACGTGGGAACAGGCACAGGAATGGCATCAGGCGGGTATTCAGCAGGTAGTTTATCACCGCAGTCGTGATGCCCAGGCGGCGGGTGTGGCGTGGAGCGAGGCGGATATCACCGCCATTAAGCGCCTTGCAGATATGGGCTTTAAGGTCACCGTGACCGGCGGTCTGGCTCTGGAAGATTTACCGCTGTTTAAAGGCATTCCCATCCATGTGTTTATCGCCGGGCGCAGCATCCGTGATGCAAAAGATCCGGTCGAGGCCGCGCGTCAGTTCAAGCGGTCTATCGCCCAGCTGTGGGGCTAAGGAGCGGCTATGTTGTCGAAACAGGTTCCGCTCGGTATCTATGAAAAAGCGCTCCCCGCCGGGGAGTGCTGGCTGGAGCGTCTGGGTCTCGCCAAAACGCTAGGCTTTGATTTCGTTGAAATGTCGATTGATGAAACCGATGCGCGTCTTTCGCGCCTTGACTGGAGCCGTGAACAAAAGCTCGCGCTGATTAACGCCGTCGCCGAAACCGGCGTGCGGGTGCCATCGATGTGCCTGAGCGCCCATCGTCGTTTTCCGCTCGGCAGTGAAGACGACGCGGTGCGCCAGCAGGGTCTGGCGATTATGCGCCAGGCGATTCAGTTCGCGCAGGATGTCGGCATTCGGGTGATTCAGCTGGCGGGCTACGACGTCTATTACCAACAGGCGAACAACGAAACGCGCCGCCGTTTTCGCGAAGGGCTGAAAGAAAGCGTCGAAATGGCAAGTCGGGCGCAGGTGACGTTGGCGATGGAAATCATGGATTACCCGCTGATGAACTCCATCAGCAAAGCGTTGGGTTACGCCCATTATCTCAATAACCCGTGGTTCCAGATTTACCCGGATATTGGCAACTTGTCGGCATGGGAAAACGATGTGCAAATGGAACTGCAGGCGGGCATCGGGCATATCGTGGCGGTGCACGTCAAAGATACGCGGCCAGGCGTCTTCAAAAACGTGCCGTTTGGCGCGGGTATCGTGGATTTTGAACACTGCTTCAGTACCCTAAAACAGAGCGGCTACCACGGGCCATATTTGATTGAAATGTGGAGCGAAACGGCGGAAGACCCTCTGGCCGAGGTGATAAAAGCCCGCGACTGGGTGCTTCAGCGCATGGCAAATGCTGGACTGGGGGAGGCTGCCTGATGAAAAAGCTTAAACAGCAGGTGTTCGCTGCCAACATGGATTTACCGCGGTTCGGCCTGGTGACGTTTACCTGGGGAAACGTCAGCGCCATTGACCGCGAACACGGCTGGGTAGCCATTAAGCCGAGCGGTGTGGCCTATGAAACCCTGACTGCCGATGACATCGTCGTGGTCGACCTCCAGGGTAATGTGCTGGAAGGCCGTTATCGGCCCTCCTCTGATACCGCCACACATCTGGCGCTGTACCGTCAATACCCCGATATCGGCGGGGTGGTGCATACACACTCAACCCATGCCACGGCATGGGCGCAGGCAGGTCTTTCTATTCCGGCCTTGGGCACCACCCATGCGGATTACTTCTTTGGCGATATTCCCTGCACTCGCCCGCTGAGCGAAGCAGAAGTACAGGGAGAATACGAACTCAACACCGGCAAGGTGATTATCGAAACGCTCGGTGAAGCGCCGCCTTTACATACGCCTGGCATAGTAGTCTGGCAGCATGGTCCTTTTGCGTGGGGCAAAGATGCGCATGAAGCCGTCCATAATGCGGTGGTGATGGAAGAAGTCGCGAAAATGGCGTGGCTCGCGAGGGGGATTAATCCGCAGCTCAAGCCTATCGATGGCTGGTTGATGGAGAAACATTTTAGTCGCAAGCACGGGCCGAATGCCTACTACGGGCAAGTTGAAAAGTGATCGCTTCGCAAGCAAAAAAAGCCCCCGAAAAACGGGGGCAGCGTTGAGTCAGGGCAAATACTTCAGTGGTTTTCCTGGTGCTAGCGGTAAACGTCAGCGCTGGCGTGAATAAGGCCATTGCTGCCGGGTTCATGGATAAGGATTGGGTGAAAGTATTTGGCGCCACGGGCGTCACTCTCTTCACTCAAGGCTTGATCTGCTTCGCTTTCGGTGGCGATGTTATGATTAATGTAAATGACGCCTAAGCTCTGCACATCGTCCATATTTCTGGCCTGTCGGCCGTCGATCTTGATGGCTGCCATCGCGTTTGCACTGAGCAAAACTGCAACCATTACGGCGATTGCGATGTTTTTCATGATAGTGACTCCATACTGCCTGTTGCGTGACGGTGAAGTCTCCTCGTGGCTTCGGTTTGGGTATGACTTAAGTGTAATGCCTCCTGGTTGATTAAATAGCGACCATTTCTGATGCAGTTGTTCAAAAAAATGGCGCATTCGATGTTGGTTAATTTTAAACCACTGACTTTCTTCCTCTTTGCGCTTCGTGCGAATTATTTGTGCAATCACCTTGAGTTATTCAGGGCCTGCAAGTATGATTACGCGTCAATTTTTCAGCCGCCCTTTAACCACGTTCCTTGCCTCCATGGGCCGCGGCTGACCCAGACAGGAGGCTGAATAATCCGTAAGGAGCAATT
>Ga0209281_1001199_pt1 | contig 17622 bp, 15 predicted proteins | sample MedtruBG_FD_187514 | JGI IMG/M metagenome (GOLD analysis project Ga0209281, IMG submission 187514) | Root nodule microbial communities of legume samples collected from California, USA - Medicago truncatula BG (SPAdes) (version 2) | ecosystem: Host-associated > Plants > Roots > Nodule | place... | reverse complement strand
GTTAAAATTTCTTCTCCATTTGGTCCTTTGAACACAAGATTACCAGATTGCTTTAAGCTATCTACAATTTCTTTAGAATTTGTCATTCCTGGAACATCTATTCTTACTCTCTTTTCGCCTTCAGTTGTTACTATTGTTTCCGCAACTCCAAGCTTATTTGCTCTAAGAGATAAATGCTCTTTCGTACTATCTAATTCTTCTCTTGTTACTTTATCTTGTTGAATTTCCATAAGTACAGAAACTCCGCCTTGTAAATCAAGTCCTCTGTTTATTACTTTATCAAATGATTTAAATTCCCATCCTCCTAGAACAAATCCTTTAAATCCTGCAAAAGCTAAAAATCCAATTACAGCAATAATAAATATAAATAATGCTGAACTTTTGCTTTTCCTTTTCATCTTAATCCCCCTCTACGTATTCTGTCTTTCCTTAATTAGTATTCCCAAAATCTTTTTAAGTAAAAGTTTGAATATTAATTTTAATAAACTTTTTCAATATTATGTAAAACACCAAAACATTTAAAATTAAGAACATAAATCTCTTTCTACTAAAGAGGTTCATTAATTCTTAATTTTAAATATTATTTCAATCATATGTTACACAATTTTCATTATAGCACACTATATTTTCTTAATAAAGTTTTTTATTAATTTACCGCTATAACTACGTCATCCATTTAACTTTCCTTGATGTTTTTTCACATATGTACAGCTACTTTTAATCACTTAGGTTAATCAAACAAACAATGTAAATTACAAATTTATCCCTAGCATTCCCGCAAGAGTACCTACAGCTAATGCGATGGCTAATTTAGCAAAGTCAAAAAGCTTAAAAGTCATTTCTCCACTAAAACTACTAGATAGTATGAATAACACTAAATAGTATGCTAGTGCTACTCCAAACCCTACAAGCCATCCTTTAGATTCATTTTTTTTAGCTCCTATTATTGCACCTAAACTTAGACTACATAAAGATATTATTACATATATCATGTTAAAAACACCTTTACTAAATACTAATTTAGTCATCAATAATGATAGAACAGTAATGCCTATAAAGCTAAAAATTAATGTTCCTAAAGTACCCTTTACGACAGATCTAAAATACTTACTATTTTCCATTAAAATAACACCCCCCAACACTTCATTTTATGAGGCATTAAAGGGTATTATGATTAATCTGCCTTTATTTTATGAGATATTCCACTCTTATCAAGCTTAATTCTAGTTTTAGCAGCACTTGTCTCGATAGTAATACCTTTATCATCTATATGTGCAATCTTACCTATAATTCCACCTCTCGTCATGACTTGATCATTTACTTTCAACTCATCAAGCATACCTTGGTATTTCTTTTTTCTCTTTTTTTCAGGTAATATAACTAGAAAATAAAATATTACAAATACCAGAACAAAAGGTAATACATTGAAAAGCAATACTGATATATTATCCACGTTTTTCATCCTTTCCCGTTAGGTCTTTCATTTTTAGATAATTTTTCTATTCTATGATAAGTAGTTTACATTCCTTTATGTTCGATGTCAATATATACCTGTCTTTATATCTTATTTTTATTAATTACTACCTACTAAAAAAATTAAATTTGTAAGATTACACAATTATTTATTAATATAGATTATTGTATTAAACTCTTCCTTCCCATTCTGCTAATTTCTTTTCTTTAAATTCTTTGAAATATCCTCCATCAATAGCATCTCTTATATCTGCCATTAACTTATTATAAAAATGTAAATTATGAAGTACGCATAATCTCATAGCAAGCATTTCCTTAGCTTTAAATAGATGCCTAATATAAGCTCTTGTATAATTTCTGCATGTTGGACACTCACAACCGTCATCTATAGGTCTTGTATCAAATTCAAATTTTGCGTTCATTAAATTCAATTTACCTTCTCTACAAAATACATTTCCGTGTCTTCCATTTCTTGCAGGGAGTACACAATCAAAGAAGTCTACACCTCTTTCAACTGCTTCTAATATATTACTAGGTGTTCCAACTCCCATTAAATATATTGGCTTATCTTCTGGCAAATATGATACTACAGCATCAATTACCCTATACATTTCTTCATGAGTTTCACCAACAGCAAGACCACCGATAGCATACCCATCCAAGTCCATTTTTGTTATTTCTTTGGCATGCTTAATTCTTATATCTTCGTAAACTCCACCTTGGTTTATTCCAAAAAGCATCTGTTCTTTATTAATTGTTTCTGGCAATGAATTTAATCTATCCATTTCAATTTTACATCTTTCAAGCCATCTTGTAGTTCTTTCAACTGATCTTTCAACATATTCCCTTGGAGCAGGGTTCTCAATGCATTCATCAAAAGCCATTGCTATGGTAGATGCTAAGTTACTTTGAATTTGCATAGATTCTTCTGGCCCCATAAATATTTTTTTTCCGTCTATATGGGAATTGAAGTATACTCCTTCTTCTTTTATTTTCCTCATCTTAGCAAGTGAAAACACTTGGAATCCACCTGAGTCTGTAAGAATTGGTCTATCCCAATTCATAAATTCATGCAATCCACCAAGCTTATAAACAACCTTATCACCTGGTCTTAAGTGAAGATGGTATGTATTAGAAAGTTCAACTTGACATCCAATTTCCTTTAAATCCATACTTGATACAGCTCCTTTTATAGCTGCTAATGTCCCAACATTCATAAATACTGGAGTTTGTATTGTTCCATGGGGAGTTTCAAATTGTCCTCTTCTTGCTTTCCCATCTTTTTTTAATAACGTGTATCTTTTACTCACAAGCGTCACCTCTTTAATATTTTTTATTTATAAACGCTTGATTAATGTCACCTCATCAGCGTAATTAATTAAGTTAAAAATCAAATTTAATATTTACCAAAGATTGATGAAAATCTTTTAGAATTTCTAAAATTACTTAATAAACATCGCATCTCCAAATGAAAAAAATCTATATCTTTCATTTACTGCTTCTTTGTATGCATTCATAACATTCTCTCTTCCAGCTAATGTCGAAACAAGCATTATCAATGTTGACTCAGGCAAATGGAAGTTTGTAATTAATTTATCTACTACTTTGAAATTATACCCTGGGTATATAAAAATATTAGTCCAACCACTTTGCTCTTTTACAAATCCATTTTCATCACCAATTGTTTCTAAAGTTCTTGTTGATGTAGTTCCAACAGAAATTACTGAATTTCCTCTCTTTTTTGTTTCATTTATTATGTCAGCACTTTCTTTTGAGAGCATATAAAATTCTGAATGCATTTCATGCTCCTCAAGAGATTCAACCTTTACAGGTCTAAATGTTCCAAGTCCAACATGCAAAGTTAAGTAAACTACATTTATTCCTCTATTTTTTATCTCTTGTAATAATTCCTTAGTAAAATGAAGTCCTGCTGTTGGTGCTGCCGCTGAACCAGTTTCTTTAGAGTATACAGTTTGATATCTTTCTCTATCATCTAGCCTCTCATGAATATATGGCGGCAGCGGCATCTCTCCAAGAGAATCTAATACTTCTTCAAAAATTCCTTCATAGAAAAATTCAACAATCCTATTTCCATCTTCTTTTACTTCTACTACTTCAGCTTTTAATTTTCCTTCTCCAAAAGTAAACCGTCTGCCTACTCTTGCTGACTTACCTGGCTTCGCCAAACATTCCCACTTATCTTTATCAATTCTTTTAAGTAAGAGAAATTCTATTTTTCCACCAGTACCTTCCTTTTCACCAATTAATCTTGCGGGCATTACCCTAGTATTGTTCAGTACTAAAGTATCTCCTTTATTTAGATATTCTAAAACATCATGAAAACTTTTATGCAGAATTTCACCTGTTTTTTTATCTAAGACCATAAGCCTAGACGCATCTCTTTGTTCTAAAGGATGTTGAGCTATTAACTCCTCTGGTAAATAAAAATCGAAATCTTTTACATTCATTTGCTTATCTTCTCCTAACTAAATCCATACCAATATTCTTATATTCTTATATTCTTATATTCTTAAGTGAGAGTCCAAATCTTGTATTTGGTTCCTCGAACTTTACCCAGCGAACACACGTGAATCGGGTTTCCTTTTATATTCTGGGCATTATATAATGTCATCCTCACTTAAGTAAATGCTCCTTAATAAAATTTTTCTAATTATTATCAAAAAAGCTTCCTTGTATTTTATTATCTCTATTTCTAGAAGTATTTACTCTTCCGAGATGTTTATACGCTTTTTCACTAGCAATTCTGCCTCTTGGCGTTCTTATTATAAAACCTTGCTGCAATAAGTATGGTTCATAAACATCTTCTATAGTTCCTAGCTCTTCTCCAATAAAATATGAGAGAGTTTCAATACCAACAGGCCCCCCATTAAAGTTGTCAATAATAGCTTCAAGTATTTTATTATCAACTCTATCAAAGCCTTGATTATCAACTTCTAACAATTCCAAAGCGGCTTTTGCTTCCTTTAATGAAATTAGTTTGTTAGCTTTTACTTCTGAGTAATCCCTAACCCTTTTTAATAGTCTATTTGCTATTCTTGGAGTTCCTCTAGATCGCCTTGCAATCTCGAGTGCACCCTCATCAGTAATAGCACATCCAAAAACAATTGCGCTTCTTGTTACTATTTCCTTAAGTTCATCGTCTGTGTAGTATTCCATTGCACAAAGAACACCAAATCGATCTCTTAATGGCGAAGTTAACATTCCGATTCTCGTTGTTGCTCCTATTAGAGTAAATTTAGGCAAATCAATTCTAATCGACTTCGCCGCAGCGCCTTTTCCTATAACAATATCTAACGCATAGTCTTCCATAGCTGGATATAAAATTTCTTCAACCGTTCTATTTAACCTATGAATTTCATCGATAAATAGCACATCATAATCTTTTAAAGTAGTCAAAATAGCGGCTAAATCTCCTGCTCTCTCTATAGCAGGTCCCGAAGTTATTTTTAAATCTCCACCCATTTCTTTTGCAATAATATTAGCTAATGTAGTTTTCCCAAGACCTGGAGGTCCATATAGGAGCGCATGATCTAAAGCTTCTTTTCGATTTTTTGCAGCTTTAATAAAAATATCCAATCTTTCTTTTACTTTATCTTGTCCTATATACTCATTTATTTTTTGAGGCCTTAAACTAAGCTCAGAATTAGAATCTTCCTGCAATTCAGATGGATTAACTATCCTTTCCATACAAACCTCCCCCTTATTCATGAATCATACACATAATAGGTGCACATATTTTTAACTAATAAATTTATCCCATTAATGCTTTTAATGAATTCTTTATTATATTTTCTACGCTATCATTCTTATCTACTTTCTTAAGTGCAGCCTCTGCTTCCTTTTCGCTATATCCCAAAGCAAGTAATGCACTTAAAGCTTCTGATGCAGACATAATGTTTTCGTTGTCTGTTTTATCGAATTCTACGTTATTATCTAGTAATTCATCAGGTTTTAATTTATCTTTTAATTCTAGAATAATTCTTGCTGCCGTTTTTTTGCCAATACCAATACCTCTGCATATATGTTTTTCATCACCAGTCATTATAGCATATTTTAAATTATTAACTCTACTTATTGATAATAAAGATAATGCAGCTTTTGGACCAACACCATTAACTGTTAATAACAACTTGAACATATCTAATTCTTCTTTTGAATCAAATCCATATAATCCAATAAAATCTTCTCTTACGATTTGCTCTAGATAGACCATAATTTCTTCCCCGCATTTTGGCATAGAGGACATAGTAGCACCAGATGTAAATATTTTATAACCAATGCCACTATTTTCAACTATAATATAATCCTTATTAATTCCTATATATTGTCCTTTGATATATTCGTACATTTATATTCCCCCGACTTTATTAAACAAATAAGATATTCATAAAACAAATTTTTCTATAAAAAATGTTTTTAAATTAAATCTCTACATTAAATTGACCTAACTTATACTTTACCATTTTAATTTGAATCTTTCAATAATGTATTTAAACTACTGCTTCTTCCAATGGATAATGTATATTTTTACGCTGCAAAAAGGTATAGACGTATTATAACTTCTATACCTTTTCAAAATAATATTATTTATTAATTTAGTTTAATTCTATGATAAAAATTCTGATAGACTCTCTTCTGCATCCTCTTTTGTATCATATTCAAGTTCAAAATTTTTAATTTTATCTTTATCAAGTTCCCTTAAATTATCCACTTTTTTGTTATCTGAATAGATATCTTCGCTCTTTTCAATTAATAGTGTTCCATCATTATCCGCTTTATATATTGCAAGATACCCATTCTTTTCACCAATGTAATATTTATTAGGTTTTATAACTTTAGAAAGATCTTTTTTGTATGTCATTTCGCCATTAGCTTGTATTTCTAAAACGTACCCTTTTTCTTTTAAAGCTTTTGATAATTCTGCTGCTGATAAATTCTTTTCAATATTAAGTTCCTTTTTTAATTCAGCTAAAGTTAATTCTTTCTCTTTTTTCTCTCCAGAGAACAAATAAATTTTAGTATTATCGCTTAGCTCGTTGTTTTTATTTATTTCACTTGCTGTTACTGCGTTATTTTTAGCATTTTTATTTGTTATATATTTATCTGACAAATAGTAGGTTATAAAAAATATAAGTGCTAATGTCATTGTCATACCTATAAATAACTTTTTCTTATTTACCATAAACCATCACTCCTTATCTAGAAGTATGGCCACTTTTAAATTTTATATACATTATTTGTCATTTCAAATAATATATATAACATTTTTTTCAAGCATATTTTATGTTAAATTTGATATATAATATATTTTTATTCTATAATTCTGAAAAAACCGTAAAATATCCTTGAGGATGTTCGCAAACAGGACAAATCTTAGGAGCTTCTTTTCCCTCATGAATGTACCCGCAATTAGTACAAAACCATTGAGCGCTTTCGTCCTTTCTAAATAGAGACCCATCTTCCAATTGCTGCGCATATTTATTAAATCTATCCGCATGAATTTTTTCGATTGTTGCAATATTACTGAATATTTTCGATATTAAAGTAAAACCTTCTTCTTGGGCAACATCTGCGAATGATTTATATACAACATCATATTCTTCTAATTCATTATGATTGGCAGCTTTAAGTAATTTTAGAGTTGAATCATAATAGTCAATAGGATAATCTCCATCAATATATATTTTTTCTCCTGCAAATTCCTTTAATTGTTTATAAAACACTTCAGCATGTTCTTTTTCTTGGTTAGAAGTATAATCAAATACTGATTGAATTACATATAATCCATCTTTCTTAGCCTGTGCAGCTGCTATATTATACCTATTTCTAGCTTGACTTTCCCCTGCAAAAGATTTCAGTAAATTTTCCTTAGTCTTACTATCTTTTAATTGCATAATCATTCCTCCTAGTAAAAACTTATATATTAAGTATTTACTAGTTGAAATTAATTATTCACTAGTTCCTTTTAAAAGTGTGCCTTAATGCATTTATTAAAATCATTCCTGTAATCCTAAAACAATTCCTAAAATTAATTATTGCATTGATTATCAATGCTGTTAATATAATTTCAAAGTAATACAAAATAATTGCTAAAACAGGATTTACATTTACCCATCTCATATCAGAAATCATTGATGTTAAATATGTTATACCAAATATGATAAAACTTAAAATAATAATCCCCTTAACCATTCCTTTAAAATCCTCATGACTAGGTGCTATTCCACTTATTAGTATTAAAAATAATATTATTGTTATTATTCCTTCTTTAGAAAACATCATTCTTGGATCTAATATTTTTGATAGCTCAGATACCTTACACTTTAATACAAATGTACTTTCGATAAATATAAATAAAGGTATGTTCACAAGTACTGGCGCTATTGCTATAAGAAATTCTTTAATACTTATCAGAAATGGAATACTACTCCCAATTCTTGACTTTACAAATCCAGGCCTGTTTCCTTTTGGAAAAAGCTGTACTTGTTCAATTCTAGCACCACATAGTATAGCTACTAATAGATGTGCTAATTCATGAGCTGGTGTACCTAATGCATATATAAACTTAGCAAGGTTAGAATTTATGCTTCCTAATAATCCTTGAAAAACTGATTGAATAAATCTTAATATATAGTAATATGAGAAATATGCTAATAAAAAAATCCCAACTGATTTAATTGCCGCTTCCATTTTAATCACTTCCATTCCTATCTGACTCTATTTATAAACCCACACCTTTTACATAAATCTTCTACTGCTTTTCTTCCTGAAAAACCATCATATATACTTTTTGCTCTGGCTGAGTTTAAAATTTCTTCTAAATTATTCTCGAATATATTTCCAAGTGGAATACTTCCATCACTATCTAGACAACAGGGAACTACTGTACCATCTACTAATATACCTATTTGATCCCTTAATCCATAACAAAAAGCCCTTTCTCCCAATTCTTCTATCTTTAAGGATGGCCATTTAAATTTCTCTCCCATGCTAAGATACACATTATTTTTCAATTTGAAACTATTTTTCTCTATTAAACTTTCCTTTAGATCAGCTGATACATTGAATTCCTGCTCTAGTAGTTTAAATATATCAAAGTTCATATTATTATTAGCACTATATTTAGTGTTTAAATTCCATAATCTTAATGAACATATTATATTAGTTTTCTCAGTTGCCTCCTTAACAAAATTTATTATACTGTCTATATATTCATTAAAATCTATATTTTCTTCGTTTGCTTCAAAACTATGAAGAGAAATATTCACTTGCCTTAATGCTTTTGAATTAAGCAGTACTTCTTTTACTTCATTAATTAACGTTCCATTAGTAGTTATATTAACTTTCAATAAATATTCGTTACTTACATTTAAAAAATTCTGTAATTCATTATTTAAAAAAGGTTCACCCATCAAATGCAAATAAATATGGTCTGTATAAGGTTTTATACTTTCAGCTATATATTGGAAACTTTTCTTGTCCATAAATTTCAACCTTCTCGATGTTTTAGGGCAAAAATTACAACTTAAATTGCAAACATTTGTTATTTCTATATAAACTTTTTTAAATCTTTTCATTAATAGTTATACTCCATTCTTTTTATTAAATTCCAATAATCATAGATTTAATTATTGGAATTTCTCAAATTAGTATATATTTTTATAATACTCAATGCAACTAAAATAAAATGAAATTTTCCTTATTTATAAAAGGAAGCAAGAATTTTATTAAAATACAGCTATTAATATTAAAAAAATCATACATAAAAGAGCTTTTATTTCTCTGTTCATGCATGATTTTTATTATTTAAGACCTTTATTCTTAACTACAATCCTTTTACTTTTCTTATTTGAATATATCTTTACTTTGAATCCCATTTTCTTATCATCTCAAATATTTTATGAGCTTTGTTTTTTTCATTATCTTTACTTTTTCCGAATTCATTTTTACTAGCAAAAAATATTAACAATGCTCCTCCAACCAGTAAGTAAATCCACCAAGGTATGCTTAACCAAAAGCTTAATGTATTTAAAAATACGCCTACTATTAAAAAAGATACCCCTCCTAAAAAATACAACTTATTTTGAATTTTAAAACCTAAGATAATGCTTATAATGCACAAGGCACAAAAAGTAATTGCATGAAATTCATTATTTTCGCTGTTAAAGAATAGTAAAATAAAACCTACAATACAATACCATGTTGTAGATATAACTGAACAATAAGAAGCCTTTTTCTCAAAGTAATGATCTACTATTAATTTTAATATAACAATCGATGGTACTAATAAAAACTCTAATTTAAATTTGTCTATAAAATTAAGTTCTAAAATAAGCCTCCCATATGCTGAATAATTAAACAGCACACATGCTATGCTTAACGCTTTCTTCAAAAATGAATTTTCTAAGAATCTACTGCTATATAATAGAAAGAAACCAACGATCATAAGTGTAATAATGTTGTATCCATACAGAACAGAACTTTCAAATGAAATTAATACTGAATTTAATAGAGATAATCCTGCAAAGATATTAAAACTTAACAAATCCTGAACTAATATATTTTTATTTATTCTGTAGACTACATATCCAATTATGATAAGAATAAAAGCAACTATAATACTTGCTACTATTTGACTTATATCACTGTAATAGTATATGATTCTAAAACTCAAAATCCAAAAAGAAACTATTGGAATAGGCATTAGAATGTTTTTCTTAATTCTATCAAGAAAAATCCACATAATTATAGTACCGATAATTATAAAACTTACTAGCATATAATCTATTCTTTGGAAATTGTTTAAACCTAAAGAACTCAAGAACCCAATTGAGTATATTCCATATAAATAAATACTTAAATATTCTCTCCACAGCTCACTTGATAACCACCAAACGATTGTAAGAAATAAACTCATAAGTAAAAGTAAATTCTGTGACTCTAAAATACAAACTCCTGTATCACTTAGCTTTAAAAATATCTCCAAATCAAATAATAAAATTGTTATCATTGTTAGAAGACCATACAGATATATTCTTATTTTCAATGTACTTTCAGCTCTCCATAAACATATCGCCGCCAAAATGATTATTGTGCCTTCAACTATCATTCTATCTACTTGAAAAAGCATACTATATATATAAGTTAACCCCAAGAAAACATGTCCATTATACAAATACGTCTTATAGTCTCCCTTATTTCTTAATTGAAGAATAAAACTAATTCCATATATTATTGCGATGTCCATAATAATAAATACTAAACCTTCATGAAATCTTTTTATTGAAAATAAATTATCCATTAATCCGAAGATTTTGAAAGTAAAGAAATTTTCAATAAAAAAAGTGCATGGAACTCCGTATTTTAATAAAGGTAAATAAAATGAATCTTTTTCTTTTCGACTTGTAACTATTATGACAGTAGTCAAAATATACAATAATAATACGGTATATACTGGCTTTAGAGTTACTATAGAAATAATATCTAATGATGCCATTGTAGCTATAACAATTAGATCTGTTCCAAACTTTATATAATTCAAACATCTAAAATTATTCCAATAATAAAAGATCCCATAAATAATCAGTAATCCAATGTGCATAATAAGATAGTATAAAGGTTCATCGATCTGAACTTTAAATACAACACATATCATCTCTAATGCTAGAATTAAGGCACCTATAGACAATATACTCCCTCGAAATTTAAATTCATAAGTCCAAAATGTAATTATCCCTGATAAAATAATGATTCCGCACACCATTATCATTCCTTGAAAAAAATCTATAGGTTGGCCTATAATTTTCATAAATATTGTATAAATAACATTACCTAACACCTGCAAAGAATTTATTATTAAATTAATTAAAGCATACCATTTCATAGCTTTCACAACAAAATCATATATAATTTTGTTGTGGGCCAGTTTATAATAAACTCCAGTTAAAAGGACCGTATAAATAATTAACATTAATATTTGATTATTATAGCTAATCTCAAAATGTTGTAAAATAAACCAATAAATTATTTGAATATCAAGAAGTGCAATCCATGTAAACTCACTTTTTTTATACTTTTTAATACTATAGCTAAAAAATACTGAGCATATTATAGCACTAATAATTCCATAAATATATCTTCCCTCTCCATCAATGCTTAAATAATTTCCTAATAAGCCAAAATAACCAATAGATAATAGTATTACTGGTAAAAATAGAATTCCAAGAATCCAAAATGCAAAGGATGTTTTAATTATCTTGAGTTTTTTCTCAGTAAAATTACTCATAATAAAAAACAGGATACTTATCATAGATAAAGTTGCTGTCTTAAATCCATTGCTCATTAGATCCCAAGTGCTAGTAGCAAGAATTATACCTGCAAGAAGAATTAGTATGATCCCTAAACTTAAGATTATTGTAATGTTCTGCTCTTTTGATTTACTACCTTGTTCATTTCTCTTATTAATTTTATTATTATTGTTAGAGCTTAAAGTATTGTGTACAAATGGATTATTTCTTTTGTATATTTCACTCTGATATGGATTTATGTTTTTCTTATTAGCATCTGCTGTGATTAAACTATCAGAGACTTCCACATCTTTTAAAACGCGACTTTGATCTGAGTCTATAGGATTTTGTTTCTTAACTATAAACTCTTCGCTTAAAGTTTTTTCTAATTGTATATCCATATGTTCCTTGTAATATAAGTTCTTAATTTTTGTAAGTGCATTTTCTGATATTTCACCTTCCCTATACATTAGAATAATGCTCTCTAAAAATTTATTTTTTTCTAATTTATTATCCACTTTATCCCCCTTTATAAACACTATCTGTAAGTAACTAAAATTTAATTTATTTACACTTTAGTACTCTTACAAGATCAATTCTCATTATCTTTTCTAGTTATAGTATTTATTAATGAAATTATAAACTCTCAAGTAGCACATTACAACATTTTTGTTTTTATATTCCATGTTTAGAACTCATTCTCACTTTGCCTTTAATATATTAAAACTAAAAATCCCACAACTAAATTAACTAAAATATAATAAAAAAGAGCAAATGCATAGCACATTACTCTTTTTACTCGTACATATTCTTATTTTTTAAAATGGATAAACATATGAAGTGTCAGGATTAGAATCTTTTTCAACTTGTTCAACCATTATTATTGGCTCTACTGCACCTTCAAATACATCCTTTTTTATTTTTCCTTTTAATTTTATCCATGTATCATTATTATAAAGTTCTTTATTATTGCTTTCACATCTAATTCCCGCAATTTGTAAGTCTGCTGCGCAACATACCATCATAAATCTTCCTATTATGAATTCACTTTCTTTAAGATTTTTATCTTTATATACAAAACCTGTTATCTCAATTTCCTTGCCTTCATACTTATCTGGATTTCCTAAGATTTCATCAAGTGAAAATACAAAATTCTTAGAATTCACATTTATCACATTATCCTTTATATCTAACTCTTTTTTGTCTACTGTTCCCCCTCCATCACTTTCAGTTTTTCCTGAATATAATTCAAACTCTGCCCCATTATTTATTATACTCTTCTCTTGATCACCTGTTGCAGATCTATTATTGCTATTGTTTGAAATAGTATTAGAACTTGTAGGAATATTTATATCATTGCTTTTTATTTCAGATTTCGCAGTAGCACTTTCCATAAAAAAAATCATAATCAACGGAATTATAAATATCACATAGCTTTTAAACCGAACTTTTTTCTTCCTTTTATATAAGCTTTCTGTAACTAAAAACAATGCAATTATAAACATAAATATCATTGCAAATATAATAAATGGTAAAATCCTCGGATGTACATATAATAATATTTCATTACTAATAATGATTTTAAAATAAAATCCTGAAATAGCAAATAATATGACAATCTTAAGCATAATATCAGCATTTAACTTTTTCATCTATTTCCTCTTTTCTATAAAATTTTCAATAATTATATCTTAAAATTGACCAAGTACATTTTTCCTTTATATAATTAAGTTAATGTAAAATTTATTAAATATATAAATGAAACTATAAGAATAGTAACTATTAGTTTTAATACAAATTTCTTCTTAAAAGTTCCAAAAAGCATAATTGTATTCTTGATATCTAACATAGGCCCCACTACTAGAAAGCCCATTACAGAATTAATTGAAAATTGTTTTAAGAAACCTTTAGCAATAAAAGCATCTGAAGTTGAACAAACTGAAAGTAAAAAAGATAATCCTATCATTTCTATAAGACCTCTCCAATTATTATACGTAATATAAGAACTCTTATCCGCATATACAGTGCTTTGAAATATTGAAGATAAAAACGTTCCTATAATCATAAATTTTCCTACATTAAAGAACTCATCTCCTGCGTGAATAAATATAGCTTTAATCTTTTGATAGGTATTATTATAAATACCATATTCTCCACTACAAAATCCACACTCGCAATCACTTGTATTTTCATTTATTAAAAGAATCTCTTCATCCTTTCTTGAAGAAAATTGCACTATTAAGCCAACCGAAATTGAAATTATTATTCCAGCAATGACTCTGTAAATCACTATTGATTTCATTCCTTGAAAAGCATAGATTGTTGAGATTATAGCTATTGGATTAACTATTGGTGCTGCTAACATAAAAGTAATTCCTGCTGCAATAGGTACATTCTTTCTTATAAGCCCTTTTACTACAGGGATTGTCCCACAATCACATATAGGAAACAATAAACCTGCAAAAGCTGCTATTATACATGATAAAAAACTATTCCTAGGAAATAGCCTTATAAATCTCTCTTTTGAAATATAAATTTGTATTATTGCAGATACAAAACTTCCAATTAGAATAAATGGAAACCCTTGAATTAATATACTAATAAAAATGTAATAAAATTTTCCAAACTTATCCAAGCCTCCAGCATATATGCTGGTATCAGATAATGATAAGGTAATTAAATAAGTAAATGCTAATATTATTAAGCTCAAATACACAAATACTTTAAAAATAAAAAACTTATGATTGGTACTTACTTCAATATATTCATCTCGTGAAACTCCGTTGAGCTTAATCGATGACACATGTTTAATAATATCAGCAGTTTCATTTATATTCTTTATTTGTTTTTGAATTTCTACGAATTCTTTTTTACTCAATTTATTCACGTTATTCAATATTATAGTTTCACTATTAAAGATGTGCTTACTAATTATAAAGCTTATATTCTTAAAATATATAGGAAACTTCTCTACATCGATTATATTAACTATCTCTTCTATCTTAGATATGTTTTTTATAGTTTTTTCATTAAATATTTCTATAATATCACTAGAATCTTTCATACCATTTACTTCAATGAAAATTCTGTCTGGAGCATATTCTTTTATAATATCCTTAATAAGTGTTGAATTGATTTGTTTATCTTCCTCATTTTTTATTACTATAATTTCATTATTTTGCCCAAGTGCAGCTGCGACTTTTTCTATTTCCTTCTCTCCAAACTCATCTTGAAAAACCACAATAATTTCATTTTTTAACTCTTCACTTTGTAACATAGAATTTATAAAGCTGGTCTTTCCTGAATCAAGAAAACCTATCACTATTTCTATTTTCACTTTCATGCCTTACCTCAAAATACTTATTATTTTATTTAATATTTTAAATCCCCCATTTTTTATTAATATATTTTTCATAGGTAATATGTCTCCAGATTCATCCTACATAAGTCTTGTTGCAATAAATTTGCATTTACATTTTTATTCATTATATTCCTTAATATGGAAAATTTCAAGAATAATTTGGTTATATCATATATTTGTAATAAATTATTAAAATCTTAATCACAAATATTTTTAAAGCAATCTTCAAAATATTCCGATAGACTTATCCTGATTCTTATCAAATAATTAATCATAAAAAGTAAAAAGCAAGTGTATCCTATTTAATACACTTGCTCTTACTTAGTAACTGATTTTAACGTTGTCCGCCAACTGGGTACGACCGTCTGTCGTACATTGCTTCCGGGATTTTTCCGTTGCCCGTCACCAACCGTATATCACTTGTGATATACTCTTCTGCCGGATTGAAGTGTCAGTACACTAAGATAAATTTGAATCTTTATCTTGATTAAATTATATCGCATGCTATAATTAATTACAATATATTTTTTGAATTTTCTGATTTATTTTATCATGTAAATAATGGTTCATAATAAATTAAAATGCATCTAATACTAAGGTAACTATATTTTTCCATTTTAACCCAAATACTATTTATTTTTATTCTTCACTAATCTCTTTTTGTGCTTTTTTACTGAAAGAGTTAAAAATCAAGTTATAGGACATATCTATCATTTGTTTTACTACATCATCAGGCACTTTTCCTCCAATATAAACCGAATTCCAATGTTCCTTATTCATATAGTATCCCGCAATAATATCTTCATACTCGTCTCTTAAAAACCTTCCAAAACTTGGATCACATTTAATTGTAATAATTGGTGTGCCTTCTTTATCCCCTCCTTGCATTACAAACATCTTTCCTCTTACTAGGTATCTAGTCGCATTCCATTCTTCCTTAAAATCTTTATCTGCGCCTTTTTTTCTAAGGCAATATTCATCAAGCCATTCATATTTCATCACATAAATCCTCTTTTCCTTTTTATAGTCATTAAGTATATGCCTTTATTATCGTTTCTAGCTAATCTATCTTTGTAAAAGCCATCACCAGTCTATGTTATAATTTGTATATACTACCATTTCACTATAAGGTAAGAACATATTTTTGTAAAGAAGGGACATAATAATATTGCACTTAAAATTTTATCTAAAGATTTTCTATTAAATGTTGACATACTTGATATGTATCGAAGAGAAAACTTGGTTTTAAGTTATCTAAAGACAAAATATATTGGTTGTTTAAATAGATTTACCATTTTAATTTAGAAAATCAAAACACCCAGCATTCCTTTTAGTTATTGCTTGGTGTTTTTTAATATTTAATATTTATCTTTTAATTAATCACAACTTTAGTGCCTCTAGGAATATTATCATAAATCCATTTAGCATTTTCTTTAGCTAACCTAATGCAACCATCTGATAATTTCATACCTAATCTTCCATCCCTAACAGATCCATCTAAGTTATATATTATTGAATGAAATAAATAATTACCTTTAAATTGTGTATAATACCAACACTTGTATCCTTTTTCAACACCAAAATATAATCCCTTTACCCCAATAGTATAATTTCCCTTCGGTGTTGGAGTTGAAGGTTTCCCAATTGTACATACATAGCTATGAATTAAATTCCAGTTGTTTTTACTTCCTTTGTAAATATTCACCTTAAAGCTATTGAGCTTTACCCAAATTAGATAATTAGTTGCACTTGTAATATTATTTGAATTTACGTAATCCGTATTGTTCTTCCGTCTCAAATCTTCTGCTTCGTTTCTCTGTCTTTTGCCTTTTCCAAAACTAAAAAATCCAGATAAAAATTTCATGTCTTCTTCCTAAATTTATTAATATGCAATATTATATGTATAATCCAATTAAATTGATTTTCCATGCTATTTGATTTGGAGTGAATATCTATATCTATATCTATATCTATACTTTCCATTTATTTTAAATTTTCAACTCTGAAACCTATCTCTTTATTTGCTAATCTATAACTTTCTTTAATCATTTCTTCTTCATTCCTATCATTTCCTAGCAAATCATCTATAGTCAATTGGTTTCTATTACTAAAATATTTGCCTAAAAGATTCTCCTCAATATTCTCCTGAGATGCTAATGAATAGTCATCCAATATATGTTTAACATTAAATCCATGTTCCCTTAACGCTCGCCCGACTAATATACTTCTATGACATCTTAGAGGATCTTGCATTGCTCCAAGTAGTGCTATATTATATCCTTTCTCACATCCCACTTTTAATCTTTCAATTCCCTTTAAAAATTCTTTTTCAATAATCACCTTTTCAAAATCTGAATATCCTTCTTTATTATAAGATGATTTACTTTCTCTTTGAGCCGCAAATTCTTTAGCCATATATATGTATAAAAAGCCTTCTTCTTTTAAAGTATTCGCTATGGTCTCCTTATTATATTGAACATT
>Ga0209281_1001196_pt1 | contig 17681 bp, 18 predicted proteins | sample MedtruBG_FD_187514 | JGI IMG/M metagenome (GOLD analysis project Ga0209281, IMG submission 187514) | Root nodule microbial communities of legume samples collected from California, USA - Medicago truncatula BG (SPAdes) (version 2) | ecosystem: Host-associated > Plants > Roots > Nodule | place... | reverse complement strand
ATCTTTCTCACTTAAAAGAATTTTACCCTTACCAATATAGTGGTGCCATTAAATTTAACCCATTTTCACTTAATAAATAGTAATACATCAATAGGTACACACACTACAACTTAGACTTATGAGATAACTTGTCGAAATTATAAACGTTTTTATTCCGAGAAACTATGAAAATATCGCTGAAGGTTCTAAGTTGTAGGTTGCATTGAAAAAATGACTGTAGGTATTTCTTCAGTAAAAGTTGTTCCAGCTCTGCTTGTCATTAGCTCGCCTAAGGAACAAGCAGGACTGGTGCAACTTTTACTGATAGAAATCCACAGTTATTTTTTTTAGCAACCGAGAAACAGAGCACCTTCTCTTTCGGTTGGTTATTGCATAAGTCTAAGTTATAGTTTATTTAGACTATTATATTGATCTCTTCACCACATTTTTCACACTTATTACCACTTATAAATACTTCTGTTGAATATCCCGTTCTACTGATAAGTAGTTTATTACAATTATCACAATAAGTGCTATTGTCTACACCTTGAACATTTCCAACATATACATGCTTCAAATATTTTTTAGCTTCATTTTGAGCATCAGTAATTTTTTCTACATTGGTAGCGGCATTTTCCATTTTATATCTTGGAAAATATCTACTCAAGTGAAGAGGTATATTTTCGTTAACGCTTGCAATAAACTCCGCTATTTGCCTTGCCTCTTCTAAAGAATCATTCTCTTCACTAACAAGTAATGTTGTTATTTCTATATGACATTGATTATTACACCTTTTTATAGTTTCTAAGACTGGTTCTAACTTCGCTCCGCAAATATTACTATAATACCTATTTGTATATCCTTTTAAATCTATATTCATTGCATCAACATAAGGAAGAAGTTTCTTAAGCGGTTCTTCATTAATATAACCGTTGGTTACAACCACAACACTCGTATCAACATTGTTTTCTTTTATTTTTTTAGCAGCATCATACATATATTCATACCACATAAATGGTTCATTATATGTAAATGCAACTCCAACATTATTTTCGATAGATGAGATAACTTCTATCAGTTTTTCTACACTCATATATTCAGTTTGTGGTTTCCCTTGAGATATCTCATGGTTCTGACAAAAACTACAAGCCATATTACATCCGAAACTTCCAATAGATAGTATATTTTTTGAAGGCTTAAAATGATATAGAGGTTTTTTTTCTATTGGATCGATTCCTATAGATGTAACTTCTCCATAGTTTATAGCTGTAGGTACACTATCTACTAATGTTCTAACTCTACATATTCCAAACTTATCTTCATCTATTATGCAGTTATGAGGACATACTCTACATCTAATCTTATCTTTATATTCTTCATAAAATGGTATCTTTGCATTCATATTGTTCACCTTCTTTAACTATATAATCTATAGTTTGCTCCTTTACACTAATTAATATTTATAACATACTATGTTATCCTGCATATAATATATGAAAAGCATAGTACTGCATTCTCAGAAAGGAGTAAGTTAACTTATTCCCCTCAAATTTCTTTTTCAAGAAATTATTCTACTTAAGGCATATTCAACAATAACAAGTTCATTTGCCTGATTTATTTAAGGGGGTGAAAACTATGCAACTAATATATTTATTCGTTATAGCAATTCTTAATAGTATCGACAATATTGGAGTAGGAGCAGCATATAGTGTAGCTGGTATAAAAGTTAATCTAGCTAAGAATTTACTAATAGCATTTCTTGCTTTTTTAGTCTCATTCTTAGCTTCTCTATTTGGCCAATTTATATCTAATTTTTTCAATGATACCGAATGTTCCATCATAAGTATGTTACTTTTAGTTGTAATGGGTATAAGAATGATATACACATCGATTCATAGTAAAAAAAGTTTTGATTTAGACAATAATCATGTCAAAGAATTAGGATATAAAGAAGCCCTATCTGTAGGTATTGCCCTTGCATTAGACGATATAAGCAGTTCAGTCAGCTCTGCATTAATCGGATATAATGCATTTATGGTCTCCTTCCCTTATTTTATAATTAGCTTAGCTATATTCTTTTCTGGTAACTTTGCACTAAAATTTATTACGAAATTAAATGTAGGGAATAAACCAACTATATTTGCTGGTATATTAATGATTATAATAGGTCTATCTCAATTTTTTGATTAAAACAATAATATATATATATAAATTAAGACTTAGACTCATGTGTAACTTACCGAAATAAGTAACATATTGTGTTTCGGTTTCTAGGAATTTTGACGGATGATTCTATGACTAGAAGTTGTACCCACAATGCTTGCCTCAACGAAACGCGTTGAACAAGCATTGTGGAACAACCTCTAGTCAAGAATCATTACCATCAAAATTCCAATGAAACACTGCAAACAATATGTTACTTATTTCTAGTAAAGTGATACAGTCAAAGTTAACAGGCATGAATAGTTATTCTAATTATAAGTCTAATTCTTAAATTGGATATCTATATATGATGATATGATTAACCAAAATTTCACATAGGATAAACCCTTATAAATCAGTAGATTTGACGTCAAATTTTCCATACATTGCAAAGAACTTTATCACACCCTCCTACAGATATTCAATTTAAATATTTGACTTATTAGATAAACATATTTACAAATTTATTAAAGCTTTAAGCTTATATTTTCACTAGAAATTATAAATATTTTGGTACCCACCAAGGGCATAATGTGGAGAAAACATTTTAAAATGAGCAATTAAAGGTTCTTAAGCAGAGAACTCAAATCTTTGATTTGGTGTGAATCGCTTACTCAGCGAACGAATGTGAGTCGAGTTTCCGCTAGCGGTTGTTCCACTTTAGGTCGTCATACTGAAAGTAGGAACATGCTAAAGTGGATGCAACCTTCAGCGATATTTTCATAGTTTTTCGTAATAAAAATATTTATAATTTCGGTAAGTTATAGCATAAAGTATAAATCATAAAAAGGAGCATCCTTTTAGATACTCCTTCTTAATCAATTAATATAAAATCTTATTTAAATTAATAGTTCTATTTATCTTTATATAACTATTTAGATTTGGTTTAAATTAAAAGTTTCTTGTGCAAAATTCGAATTAAAAACATGTTCTGCTTTTGGTAAAGATATACCTAAAGTCTCTTTAAGAACATCCTCAACTGTCTCTACAGCTACAATAGTTAATTGATTTTTTACTTCTTCTGGAACATCTTTTAAGTCGATTAAATTATCCTTAGGAATTAAAACCTTTGTTATTCCAGCTCTTTGTGCAGCTAATAATTTTTCTTTTAATCCTCCAATAGGAAGAACTGCTCCTCTTAAGGTAATTTCTCCTGTCATAGCAAGTTTAGAATCTACTTTTATACCTGTAACAAGCGATGCAAGTGCAGTAAATAATGTTATTCCAGCTGATGGTCCATCTTTTGGAGTTGATCCAGATGGAACATGAATATGAAGATCTTTTTCTTTAAAATTCACAGCATTCATTGGCAATCTTGATTTTAATAAACTCAATGAAATTCTCGCTGATTCTTTCATTACATCTCCCAATTGCCCAGTCAAAATAACTTGTCCATTTCCTGGCATATCTGTAGCTTCAATGAAAAGTATTTCTCCACCTACAGGTGTCCATGCGAGTCCTGTTACAACTCCTGGTGAATTATCTTGTTGTGCTTTATCATGACTTGAAACCTTTCTACCAAGTACATCTTCTAAATCTTCTGCAGCAACCTTAAATGGCAACTCCACTTTATTAGATACAATTTTTTCAGATGCAACTCTTGCAAGAGTCGCTAATTGCTTTTTAAGTCCCCTAACACCTGCTTCTAGTGTATAGTCGCTTATAACTTTTTCTAAAGCTTCATCTTCCACAACTAACTGAGTATTATTTAACCCATGTTCTTCAAGAACAGTTGGAATTAAATGATTCTTTCCAATATGGAACTTCTCATTCATAGTGTAACTAGAAATTTGAATTACTTCCATTCTATCTAATAGAGGTCTAGGAATTGTATCTAAAGAATTCGCTGTTGCTATAAAGAACACATCTGATAAATCATATGGTAAGTCTAGATAGTGATCAGTAAAAGTATTATTTTGCTCTGGATCTAAAACTTCTAATAAAGCGCTAGCTGGATCTCCATTATAACTTGCCATTAACTTGTCCACTTCATCTAAAATCATTACTGGGTTTGTTTCCCCTGCTTTCTTAATTGTTTGAATTATTCTTCCTGGCATTGCTCCAACATAAGTTCTTCTGTGTCCTCTAATTTCTGCTTCGTCACGTACACCACCAAGACTTAATCTTATATACTTTCTATCAAGGGCTTCAGCAATACTTCTACCTAAACTTGTTTTTCCTGTTCCAGGAGGTCCAACTAATAATAAAATAGAACCTTTCTTATCTTTTTTAAGCTGCATTACTGCTAAATGTTGAATTATTCTATCTTTTACCTTTTCAAGACCATAGTGTTGTTCGTTTAAGATACGTCTTGCTTCCTCTAAATTAATAAGTTTCGGTTCACTCTTTTTCCAAGGAAGTTGAACTAATAAATCTAAGTAGTTTCTTATAACATTATATTCTGAGCTGTTTGGACTTTGACTTTCTAACTTTTCCAATTCTTCTAAAGCTGCTTCCTTTATTTCATCTGGCATTTGAGCTTCTTGAATTCTATTAAAATAATCCTTGTCCTTTTTAGTCCCTTGGCTTTTTCCTTCATTCAATTCACTCTGGATAGCCTTAAGTTGCTCTCTTAATACTGATTCTCTATAATTCTTATTTGCTTTTTCAGTAAATTTTTGTGCTAATTCAAATTGTAATTTTAATGCCTCTTTTTGTTTTAATAGATAATCCATAAATTTAAGTCCTCTATTTTTTAGAGATTGAGTTTCTATTAATTCATATTTTTCTTCGTTTGAAAGAGGCATAAAATGTGTTAAATATCCCATAAGTTTATTCAACTCTCTTAGATTTTCTATTGTCTTCATGAAATCGCCTGAACCTTTGAAATTTTCACTAATTTCATGAGTAACTTTCTTAATATATTCTACCATTTCCTCTTGACTCTTATCTGAAATATCAATAACATCAGGTGCAAATTCGAATTCTACATTGATAGAATCTTCCTCAATATCAAAGGCTTTAATTTCAACTCTATCTAAAACTTTAATTTTTATTTGATATCCTTTTTCTATTTTTTCAATTCCATTTACTTGAAATGAAACTCCAACTTTATGAAAATCATCTTCCTTTAACTTACTTTGACCAAAGCTTTGTTTTAAAGGTAGTGCAATATTAACTTGTTCTTCTCCAGCTAAATTTCCAATTTCTTTTTCGCTAAACCTATTTAGTTTTAATGTGTGAATCATGCCTGGTAATAGTACTATATCATAAATTGGAATTACTATTCCTTTATTATTTGTATTAATCATATTAATCATCCTCTCCTTAATTAAACTTTATAAACGAATGCTCATTTAAATATCTGTTCAATATTAGCGAGATACTTTTTGTAATTTTTTCTTTACAAACTTCTCTCGCTTTAATTATTTGATTACAGTTTACAGTAACAAAGCATTCTGTACAATTTTAATCAATTCTTTAAGTAATTCAGCTTTCTCATTTTCTTCAATGCATTGATTAATCGCAATTGATTTTGCTGGATAAAAAAGTAATGCTCTTAAATTATCGTTTTGAAAATTTTTAAATACTTTTTTTTCTTTCATTCTATCTAAGAAATCATTAAGATTATTTATTCCTTTTCTTGTTAAACATTGATTAGATAAAGCTGGACAGTTTGAAAATTGATCTACGAAATGAAAAATCTCACTATGCTCTCTAATATATATATAGTATTCTCTAACAAGCACTTCTATTAATTGTGATCCATCCATATGATCACTAAGTTTATCAAGTACATAATTAAAAATTTCTTCACTATACTCTAAATATATATCCTGTAACATTACCTCTTTATTTTCATAATAAATATAAACTGTTGCCGGAGAAACTCCCGCTTCCTTTGCAATTTTAGAAATGGAAGTGCCATGAAAACCTTCTTCAAGTATCAGCTTAATTACGGCTTCTTTTATGCTTTTTTCCTTCCCATCATCTTTCCTTCTCATTTAAACACCTCTATTATATTTCTATAATAAACGAACATTCTTTTATTGTCAAGAAGTGTTTAACTTTTTTTATAAATTAATGTTTAAATATGTCAATATGAGTATTTTATAGTTAATTCTCTTTATACCTTACAACCTCAAATCTTTCTATTTTGTAGTCCTCATCAAAATCTATATCTCCCTTATCACAAGCGATTTGTAGCTGTTCCTCTATAGTATCTACACCTTCAAGATCTGGTAATAGTAATCCACGCCTTACACCAGAAGAAACAATAACTCCGTATCTTTCAGGATCTAAGTCTTCTTTGCCACATTTCTCTGAATCCATAAGTACGTCTACAGATATATCAATATCATTCATTTCATCTTCTGAAACTTCTGGAAACCTTGGATCATGCATAGCCGCCTCTATGGAATTTCTAATGATTTCTTCTCCAACTGAATCAGTAGTAGGTGCTATAGTGCCTATGCATCCTCTCAGATGTCCAAATTTTTTTAAAGATACAAAAACTCCATGTCTTTCTTTTAAAAGTTCATCTGGTATGCTTGATATATCTTCTAAACTTTTGCCATGAGAGAAATAATAGTTTAGATTTTCTCTAGCTAGCTTTACATAAAGATTACTACTCCTTAACTTTCTCTCAAGTTTTTCTTCTTTATTTTTTGTTAAATCTTTCAAGTGGCTCTTGCTAGTTTCCTCTCTCTTTAGTTTCATCACTCCATAACCTACACCAAAGGTCCCTTCATAAGATAGCAACTCACCTCTTATTTCTTTACCTTCCATTGTACCAAGAAGTACGTATACAGAATTCAACCCACATTGCCCAGCTTCCTCAACCATAGTTTTATTCATATTGAAAGCTTTGAGCACGTCGCCTCTTTCAAGATTATACAGAAGCTCACGATCAAATTTTTCTCCATATGGCGAATAGGAATACGGTCCTTCTTCCTTAAGCTTATGGGATAAGTCTCCACTTGCTATTACTATTGCTCTTCGACCTAATTCTTCTGCTACTTTTTTTATTTCCATGCCGAATTTATATAAATTGATATCTCCTATCATTGAATATGTAATGTGCACTAACTTATATTCATTATAATATTTATTTATGAAATACAACGGAACAATCGTACCATGATCTAATTCATAATCTACATTGTACCTTTTCAATAAATCGGTACTCACAAGAACAGATGGAATCCCTTCTAAATGACAGGCTGTTCCAAGTTTAATATTGAACTCTTTGTCTATTTGCATTTCCATTTTTATATTTGTGCACCTAAACTGACTTAAATCTCCTGAAATTCTTTCTTCATCAGATATGGCAATAGCATCTGAAAACATTGTAGCATGTGGAGTTATAATTATTATCGTATCTGGCTTAATATCTGCTATCTCCCTACCTATTTGGTTGCAAGCAAAACTTGTATCTTCTATTTTTTTCTCTTCTCCCTTACCGATATCTGGAATAATTATCGGTGGATGCGGCATTAAATAATAACCTAATATGCTCTCCATTTTCTCACCTCTTAACCTTCAAGTTAATTTATTCCATATCTCTAGATTTTTCATGGGCTTTTACTTTTTCCAAGTAGTTTTTTTGCTCAACTATATTTTCCTCAAAATTTTCCACTGCATGCTTAGTGAAATTACCCACTCTCATTATATTACGAAATTTATCGCCATCATTCTTTCTACTCATAGCAAACTCCTCCTTTTAATATTAATAGATTATTAAAGTTATTCTTAGTTTAGATAACACTATCTATATAGTAGTATTTCAAAAGGATACAATTTTATTAGTTATAAGGCACATCTTTGGTCTATTATTTATTTTCATGTGCCTAAAATCCTTATTATTTTCTATCTTTTTGAATCTTTTCAATATCTTTTTTTTCAACCATTTCTCCGGCATAATGAAAATTTTGAATTGTAGTGGTTAAGTCACTGCCTAGGCTGCTAATACTCTTCTCTTTATCATATGGCTTATTTTTCATAATCTTTCACTCCTTTGTAAGTTAATTAATTAAGTTTTTTATGTAAATTTCTTAAAATAATAAGTGTGTACTTTGGAATTCATTATATATATTAGTATGTACTTTTGAAAAAATAAAACTATAAATGATAACATTTTCTTCGCTAAAACTAGTTTGACTTATTTTTCTTAAAAGTGGTATGATAATTATTGTTTTTAAATAAAACTTTCCATATGTGTTTTAATTAAGTTACATATTGCTTTATATTTAAGAAAATAAGTAATAACTATATATATAAACTCAATTAAGACCTCTATAACTATTATTAATGTAAAGGACGATTAACATGAAATCAACTACGAAAAAGAATGATGTCACAAAACTAACACTAGGAGGTATTCTAGTAACGCTAGGAGTGGTTTACGGAGACATTGGAACTTCGCCACTTTATGTAATCAAATCAATTCTCGATGGTAATGGTGGCTTAGAAAATATATCTGAAAATTTTATCCTAGGGTCATTGTCACTGATTTTTTGGACAATAACAATTTTAACAACTATAAAATATGTTCTTATCACTTTAAAAGCAGATAATAAAGGAGAAGGTGGAATTTTTTCTCTTTTTACTTTAGTTCGTAAGCGTGCAAAATGGCTTATTATACCAGCTATGATTGGTGGTTCTGCGCTTCTTGCTGATGGAATGTTAACTCCAGCAGTAACTGTTACTTCAGCAATTGAAGGGTTAAATTTAATCCCAAGCTTCAGCAATACTTTTGGTAGCAATCAAAATGATATCGTTGCAATTGTAATAGTCATTATAAGTGCACTCTTTTTTATTCAACATTTTGGTACTGATTTAATCGGAAAAGTCTTCGGTCCAGTTATGCTTGTTTGGTTTTCTTCATTAGCAATTTTCGGAATTATAAATATTTCTCACGATTGGACATTATTGCGTGCATTATCTCCACATTACGCAATTCAAACTTTATTTAGCGCTGAAAATAAGTCCGGATTTTTTATTTTAGGTAGTATATTTTTAGCAACAACTGGTGCGGAGGCTCTTTATTCAGACCTTGGACATGTTGGCAAATATAACATTTACGGTTCTTGGCCTTTTGTAAAAATATGTTTATTGTTAAATTATTTTGGCCAAGGAGCTTGGATACTAGCATATAAAAACAACCCAGCTTTTCTTGGGGTTGATGGCTTAAATCCATTTTATCAAATGATTCCACATAATTTTTTAATTTATGGAATAATAATTTCAACTCTCGCCGCAATAATTGCTTCTCAAGCGCTGATTTCCGGATCATTTACCCTTGTTTCTGAAGCTATTAAGTTGAATTTATTTCCTAGATTACATACTATGTATCCATCTAGTTCTAAAGGTCAATTGTACTTACCAACAATTAATAAACTTTTGTGGGCAGTTTGTATCGGAGTAGTTCTTTATTTCAAAAATTCTGCTCATATGGAAGCAGCTTATGGATTATCAATTACTGTGACAATGTTAATGACAACAATTTTACTATTTAACTATTTATTAAAGAAAAAAACTCCATTTATTGTCGCTGTAATTATTCTTATTTTCTTTGGTTCATTAGAATTTTCTTTCTTTATTGCAAACATACTTAAATTCATGCACGGAGGATTTATAGCCGCTTTAATAGCTTTAGGAATTCTATCTATTATGTATATTTGGATTAAAGGTTATTATGTTAAAATGCGTTTATTAGAGACTGTCTCAATTGAAGATTACAAAGAGCAATTAAATCAATTACGTAAAGATAATGATCGTCCTAAGTATACAACTAACCTTGTATGTTTAACCAGTTACAAGGATCCTAAAAAAATTGAAAGAACAATAATGTATTCCATTCTGGATAAAAGACCTAAGAAAGCAGATGTTTATTGGTTTGTTAATATTGTTGTTACTGATGAGCCTTACGTAGCAGAATATTCCGTTGATACTTTAGGTACATTATATATTGTAAAAGTACAGATAAAACTTGGATTTAGGGTTGAACAAAAACTAAATGTTTTTCTTCGTCAAATCTCAACCGAGCTTGTTGAGAATGGTGAAATAAAAATCCAAGCTAGAAATTATACAACTATGCCTGATCGAAAAGTTGGTGATTTCCGTTTCCTTTTAATTCAAGAGCAGCTTTCATACGAAACAGAATTAGGTTTCTGGGAAGAGTTCATACTCAAATCCAAGTTATTTATAAAAAGATATACAGTTTCACCTGCAAAGTGGTTTGGTCTTGAGACAAGTGATGTTGATATCGAAAATGTCCCATTATTTCCTGGTACCCATGCTCATACAATATTAAAAAGAACTCCAAAATAGTTATTTTATCTTTTTACTTATAATAAATACTGCCCACAATTTAGTGGGCAGTAACATATTATTTTTTATTTATGCTTCCTTCTTTCCATGCTCCATCCGGCCCTAAATAATATGAACCAACATATATATCTTTAACCATTACTCCTGAAGTATTTAAGTAATATAGATTACCATTATACTCTAGCCATCCTGTTACCATTTCACCAGAATTATTTAAATAATACCATTTCCCTCTTTCTTCAATCCATCCTGTTATCATCTTTCCGGTTCTTGGATCTAAGTAATACCATTTTCCCTCATTTTTAATCCATCCTGTTTTTATCATTCCATTATCATCTAGATAGTACCAACTCCCTTTATCTTTGCACCAACCTGTTTGTATTGAAGGTCCGCTATAGTAACGCCAGCTATTATTACTATTTGTCCACCCATTATTAGTTTCTCCGTAAACTTCTAATTCATTAAATATCCCAAAACATCCTACACTTGCAGATACTAATAAAACCATCATTAAGTTTTTAAAATAAATATTTTTCATCACTTTTTCATCCTTTCATCTAATAAAATTAATCTTATATATTAATTTTATTAACATAATATAGAAAATAGAATTAAAATACATATATAAAAAAGAACGTAGCATTGATTTTGCTACGTTACTTCAATTCATCTTCACTTGGCTTATATCCAGGTCTTATATATAAGTTTTTTTCATTCTCAATAATATCTTTTTTGTAAACTTCTTTTCCCCAATTCTCACTCGGAATCTCCTCAATGGCAACTGAAATACTACTTTCATTCAAATTTAAACTTTCTGAAACTACTGCTGTAATTTTCTCTGCAAGATTTATCTTTTGCTCTTCACTTTTCCCAGGATAAAGCTTTACGATTATATGCGGCATAACATTCCTCCTCTGTAACATTATATATAATATTATAACAATTACTTCCTAAATTAAATAGATTATTCTAGATTTCTTTACTTAATTTGTATTATTATAATTATAGACTTAGTTAATTGAGTTTTTATTATACTATAATCAAAATATTAGTAAGGAGAAGTTTTATGTCGAACTTATTTAAGCATTCTATTGCAATTAATCCTAGACAGACTCTTATGAAAATAACTTCCTATGTGAAAGAGGATATTCAAGCAAGTACTATTAAAGATGGAATCGTAGTAGTTTACTGTCCACATACTACAGCTGGAATTACCGTGAATGAAAATGCGGATCCAGACGTGGTTCATGATCTAATTTATGGATTTGAAAAAGTTTATCCTACACTTGATTCTAACTATAAACATTTTGAAGGCAACTCTCATTCACATCTAAAATCATCTACTATAGGTACCTCGCAAACATTTATTCTAAACAATGGAAATCTACTTTTAGGAAGATGGCAGGACATATATTTTTGTGAATTTGATGGTCCACGCGATAGAATGTTTTATGTAAAAATATTAGAGGGGTAAATTAAAGAGGAATGTAACTAACTACATTCCTCTTTAACAGAAAATATTATCCCTGTCTAACATGGTGCCCTGTATTTTCTATACAATTTCTTATATCTTGCTCAGTAGCTGGATTATTATATATAACCTCAACACTTTCACGGGCGAGGTCTACACAAACTTGATGTACCCCCTCTATTTTTTCTAATGCATTTTTAACTTGAGTTTTCATATTTTCATTTGCTAATCCATCAACAATGTAGTGTTCTCTTTCCATACATACTATTCTCCTTCACATTAAATTTACAAGTATAGTATGTTCAAAATCTTCTTATTATATATAATAACTATAAAATTAATTCATCTAGATTTCTTTTGGAAAATAGTGAACATCATTTGTATCCTCCAATTTAAATTTCAACTGCACCCAGCAAAATACTCTTTATACGGCAATCCTTTAGTCCTACACAGTCCGCATCTACCTTAATTTTTCTACTTCCCTTTGAATGTCCTGCATCCTCATATCAGTTGATGCTATAAGATCTGCACATTCTTTTAAATCTTGAGTGATATGTATTGGCCCTTCTCCAGATGTCTTATAATATAGCTTATGTTCAAGGCTTGCCCAAAAATCCATTGCAATAGTTCTTATCTGCACCTCAACTCTTACCTGCTCCACATGTTCCGAAAAAAATATAGGTACTTCTATAACTAAATGAAGACTTCTATATCCGTTTGGTTTTGGCGATTTTATATAATCTTTTTCCTCAATAAGTGTTATATCATCCTGTCTTATAAGCATTTTGGCAATATCATATATATCTCCAACAAAGGAGCAAATTACTCTTATACCTGCAATATCATTTAAATTTTTTTTCGCTGACTCTATGCTCATTTCAAAGCCTTTACGTCTAAGCTTATCCATGATGCTCCCTGGTGTTTTAACCCTTGACTTCATATATTCTATGGGATTTCTTTTTCTCTTAATTTTAAGTTCATCATCTAATATATCTAACTTTGTCTTTACTTCTTTTATAGCCGAACGATATATAAGCAGTGTTTCATTTATTTCTTCAATTTTTTCTTCAACTAATTCTGGTGACATATTCATATCTGCACTCCCTAAAAATACCTGTTCAATCTCTTTCGACCTATCCATAAGCCTCTTGTCCTCCATCTTTAAAAAGACTATTTTGTAATATGTAATTGACCCGCATTTTCTATTTATTTCTTTATACTAACATCATTTTAATTGAATATAAGGAAAACTTCAAGGTACTATTATTTCATCATGTAAACCATAGTTTCTTTTCTTCCAAATTTCTTAACTTGCTCATGATCTGGTAACCATACATCCACAATATGTATTCCATTACTTTTAACCACAACAGCACCGCCTCTATCCTCCACATTAAATATCCCATCTTCTTTATACTCCTTTAACTCTGGAATAAAAATCTTACTCCCTAATGGAATATCTTTAGGCGCAGCGACGATACCTATTCTTGTATGTGTTTGCATTGCAGTTTCTGACCCCCACGCCTCTGAACAAATAGCGCAATTGCAGTAAGCAGTCAATTCTACTTTAATAGGTATTGGAATTTTTATTATTTTTTCAATTATTGATTTTTTATTATGAATTTCATCGTAAGTGGGATTAGGTGGAGTTTTATCGTATTCTTCAATATATTCATCTTTCACATAACCTACAACATCGTTATACTTTATCTTATACCAATCATTATTTTTCTCTAAAATGTTAAATGTCATCCCATTATATAAATAATTATCTGCAGGACTATTTGAAGTAGGTTTTTCTCTAATACATAAATTAGTGTCAACATTCACCACCTGTCCATATTTTTTAATTATTGGAACAGGGCTTAACACTTTTTCGCTATTCCTACTAGAATTATTTGATTCATCACTTATTACAAATTTATAATAACCAGTTATCCCTCCTAAAACAATTGCCAAACATATATATGTAGCACATACGCACTTTTCTAATCTCGACAATAAATCATTCCCTTCTATTTATCTAATTTTTATGTCTGCCATTAAAGGATAATGATCCGATGGATATTTTCCATTAATATTATACTTAATTATCTCAACATTAACTACTTCTATTCCTTTTGATACAAATATATAATCAATATGAACTCCATTTTGGGTTCTTTTAAATTTATCTCTTGTAGATTCTTTGTATGATTCTTTATTTATATCTTGTACTGCTGTAAATTCTTCTTTCGAAAATTTTCCAGCTTTAAAGCTTTCTATTAATTTGCTATCTGGAGTATCATTAAAGTCTCCCATTAATATAATCGGAAGCGCTTCTTTTTCCTGCTCTTTTTCTATAACTTCCATAAGCTTTTTTAACCCATACTCCCTTGTCTTCTGAAATAGGTTATCTAAATGCGAATTGCAAACTCTGATCTTCTTATCGTCTTCAATCTTTATCACAGCTGTAGTGCAAATTCTAGGCACATAAGAATACCATACCTTACTTCCAATTTTATTTGGAGTTTCAGATAACCAAAAGGTATTATATTCTTGAATAACATGCTTTTTAGAGATTAATAGATTATTTCTTTCTGAAGATATTCTTGTACCTCTAGTTTCTCCAATTATTTCGTATCCTTGCACATTCTCTTTTAGGTCATTAAACATATTATCTTTTACTTCTTGGGTTCCAATAATGTCACATTTATACTCATTCATAACATGGTAAACCATACTTTTTCGATTATTCCATCTATCTCTGAAATCCCGTGGTGTATCACACCTTAGATTAAATGTCATTATTCTCATTTAATAACCACCTTTTAATTTTATTTTTAATCTCAATAAAACTCATCCCATATTTTAAATTATACTTATTTGTAATATTATATTCAATCTCCATAATCTTTAGGGTTATATCTAGTTATAGATATAACCCTAAAGATGAAGTATGCTTCTAAATTAGCTTTGTTATTCATTATAACTGGTAGTCTTATTCTCGCCTTTTTCAAAGCTACAGCCTCTGTCAACCTGACGACACCTAATGCATCGCAGTTAATCCTCTTTTGCTTTTTGAATATTAAGTAATCACTACAATATTCTTTTTGGGATAATTTATATTATTATCCCAGGAAAAAAAATTATTCTTACATCGTCATCTAACAGACTTATAGTTGAACAAAGCATTTTAATAATTCCTCAGTACTCTTCACAATATAATCGGCTCTTGCCTGTGTAAGTTCAATTACATCTCCATATCCGTAAAGTACACCTATTGATTTAATATTATTTTCTTTTGCTCCAATAATATCATGTTCTCTATCTCCTACCATGACAACTTTCGATAGATCTGATATTTTTGCTTCATTTAAAGCATATTTTATAACATCACCTTTGTTTACTCTTGTTTCCTCAAAATCTGCTCCAGCAGTAAATGTAAAGTAATTATCTACTTTAAAATACTTTAATATTTCCTTTGCATATACTTCTGGTTTTGAAGTGGCAAGTATAATTTTTTTATCTTTTTTCTTAAGGGCTTCAAAAACTTCTACTATTCCTTCATAAAGACTATTCTCATATATGCCTTTTTCAGCATAATATTCTCTATACTTTATAAGTCCCATTTCAGCTTTTTCATCATCAAAATTATAAAATTTCTTAAAGGATTCCTTTAGTGGTGGTCCTATAAATTTATTTAAAGCACTTAAATTATCTTCTGTTATACCAAAATGTTTAAGAGCATATTGCACAGATTTAGTTATTCCTTCTCCAGAATCAGTTATTGTTCCATCTAAGTCAAACAATATATATTCAAAGTTATTATCCAATTATAACTTCCTCCCTATGTATCTAATTTCTATATTTCATCACTAAATTATACCATACTTGAAAATTCTGCATATACTCAACTATAAATTAATTAAATTCTTATTACTAATAATTTAATTCAAAATGGTAATACTATTTCTTAGGGTTATATTAGACATATTCAAAAATTATAAATAGGTTTTAGTATGTAAGTATTACCTCTTCGTAAGGGGCTCCCTTATCTGTAATCTTACTTATAATCAATAATTCCTTATTTTCACATGCCTGATATCACCTTAAAATATAATATTTTATGGAGGAATTTTAAATGAAGAGATTTATTTGTACTATTTGTGGTTACATCCATGAAGGTGATAATCCACCTGATTTCTGCCCTATTTGTAAAGCAGGCGCAGACAAATTCAAAGAAATGGAAGATTCATTAAATTTTGCTGATGAACATAGAATTGGAATCGCTAAAGGTCTTAATGATGAATTGTTAGAAGGCTTAAGAGCTAATTTTATGGGTGAATGTACTGAAGTTGGAATGTACATAGCAATGTCTCGTCAGGCTGATCGTGAAGGGTATCCTGAAGTAGCTGAGGCATACAAAAGAATTGCTTATGAAGAAGCAGATCACGCAGCTAGATTTGCAGAAATTTTAGGAGAGGTTGTTGTTCCTGATACTAAGTCTAATTTAAGTGCAAGAGTTGAAGCTGAATATGGTGCTTGTGAAGGTAAGAAAAAACTTGCAACCTTGGCAAAAGAACAAAATTTAGATGCTATACATGATACAGTTCATGAAATGTGTAAAGATGAAGCTAGACATGGTAGAGCATTCAAAGGATTGCTTGATAGATACTTTAACAAATAATACCATAACTAAAATTAAACTTATATTAAAGGAGTGTGTTTTTCGTGCAAAAAATTAATTGTGATGTAACTAATTGTTCACATAATAATAGTGGTGTATGTTATTCAAACAGAGTTGATATTGGAGGAATGTCTGCAAGCAGCGATAGAGGTACTTGTTGTGGTTCCTTTCTACATGAATCCCTATACAGTGATTTAACTAATAGCACAAATTCAAGAGGACAATGCGACGCTCTAACTTGCAACGTTGAAAGCTGTGACCACAACTACAATAAACTTTGTAACTTAAATTCTATACATGTATCAGGGAATGGTGCTCAGATATATTCTGAAACAAGATGTTCTAGTTTCGATTCTAACAAATGATTACGACTAAATTTTATTAAAAAACTCTATTCTACAGGTATTTACACATAGGAGATATAAAAAATAACAATTCAATGCAAAAGTTTTTTTTAATCAAAACTTAAAATATTCTTTCTAAATAAATTCTAATTTTAACAATACTTATACATAAAAATATTATTATATTGAATTGTTATTTTTAAATCTTCCTATGATTAAAGTTAATTTTCTGTATTCAAGTACTTTTCAGCCTATATTTCTATTATAAATATAGGTCTGTTAGAAATTGTATTCCTGATTTTGTTTTGAAATACTTTTCTTTTATACTTCTAATTTGAATATCTTTAATTTCATCTTCATAAATATTAACTAAAAAATCAGCTTCAATAAGTATTTGATAATCAATATCATCAATCTTACTATAGGAATGATGATGACCAATTAAATAACAAACCCTATCTATAAATCTCTCATCAAAATTTAATTTTGAAAGCATTTCTCTTGCTACTGGAGGTCCCTCAATTTCTTGGTAATTGCCAGCAGAAGATTTGTACTTTTCTTCACTCACCTTAATTCCAATATCATGCATTACAGCTGCAACTTCCAGCGTATTTTGTTTATCTTTATCTAGATCCTCTAGTTCACCAATGGCTTTTGCAAATGAAAATACCTTTAAAAAATGGTTTACTCTTCTCGGGTCACCAGAATAATATCTAATCATTTCATTTATTATCATGCTTATACT
>Ga0209281_1001195_pt1:12500-17689 | contig 17689 bp, 10 predicted proteins | sample MedtruBG_FD_187514 | JGI IMG/M metagenome (GOLD analysis project Ga0209281, IMG submission 187514) | Root nodule microbial communities of legume samples collected from California, USA - Medicago truncatula BG (SPAdes) (version 2) | ecosystem: Host-associated > Plants > Roots > Nodule... | reverse complement strand
TGTTCTTAAAATGGGATCCAAAAATGAAAGTGCGTTTATTGGGTAACCCTCATCAAGGTACGATTCTACTAGTGTTCCATAACCTGTTAAAAACCATAAGTTTTTGTTTTCAGTATATTTTTTTTTTTGTGGATCTTTTTTTTTTTTTTTTTTTTTTTTTTTTTTGTTTTTTTTTTTTTTTTTTTTTTTTTTCAGTAGATTGTACCTTAGAATTGTGCCAAGGTTTCAGAACAAAAGGGTTTAAGATCCTTATCTGAATACCGTCGTTGAACCAGTTTTTTGGCAATTCTTTGTCGGATACTGGAATGCCCTGATAGGTGCATTTAATATGAACTTCCCTCCTCCAATCCCTAAAATCTTCTGACCATTCGGGCTTTTGAAATAATAGCATACGAATGATATTTTTACTTATTATCAATGAAGGTACTATAATATATTTTCTAATAAAAGATTGGATTAGTAATACAAAACTTCTAATTATTAGACCATATAGAATACTTTCCCAGTCTTCTTCTATTTTTCTAAGTCTTATTTCAGCGTCGTCTTCGTCCTTCCTTTGGTATTTTTCTTCCATCCTTTGCTGAAACTCCACAAATCGTGCATTGTCAGTATCAGGGTTCCTGAACAAAATTGGGGATATATCCTCGAAAAATTCGAACAAAGGACCAAAAAGAAATTGGAATGGGTATCTGTCTATTACCTCCATAAAAGTGGAGGAACGGACACGTCCCTTTTCTTGAAAAAGTTTCAAAATCGCTGTTTTACGCCTTAGAGGGCGCATAGATCCCTTAATTATATCTCGGTCATAATCTGTTTCGTGTACAGGTTTTAGGAGAATATATTCCTGATTTAGGGCCTCTTTAGGAATACCCTCATTATCAGAAGTTTTTCTAGGACCAAGCAGTGACTGTGTTCTCCCTTCAAAAATGACTTGAAGCTCGCCTCTTGCGCTTCGAATCTGAAACTCAGATGTTGCTCTTTCCGTCACTTGCTCGATTTCGTCGATTAAGGTGTATGACCATCGAGGAACTTGTTTACTGATTTCGTTTATTCCACTACATTTCTTTCTATTAAAAATGGTTTGGTTGTTCCGATCAGTTCTAATTGCCTCAAATAAGAATTTTTTTTTTCTTTTTTTTTCTTCGGAATATATTTTTACTTGTTCATGTTCTGGAAATAAAAAAAGTCCGTCAAAATTAAAACTTGATACAGATTTTTCCGAAAATTTACTGATTAAGTTAAAAAAAAAACCAATTTCAGTTAATAATAATTTTCTATCAAATTGATCTATTTTATGTTCAAATTCTGGATAATTACTATTAATACAAATAAGGAGACCATGAATCTTATTTATCAAAATGGAATTTGTTGTGTAAGTTTCTGGTGAAAAGCTTTGTCCACGAAAAGGTCCATTCAAGAAAGGATCATATTTTTTATTTAAATATTTTATTTTCCTCTTATCATTAGACAATCTAATTCGGTTTTCAAATACATCCACTGGAATAAATTTCTTATATTTCTTATATTTCTTATCTAGAACTTTAGCCCTTTTAAAAAATTCATTGCTTAGTTTCTTTCTTTTTTCTTTATTAGTGGAGCTCCAATAATTAGACAATTCATTATCATTATAGGAGTTTTTATCTGTTGTGAAGAGATCCATTTTATTTTCCATGATTTTCAGAAAACTAGATAAATCAGGTGGATAGGTGAAAGATATTCGTTCTTTTCCATCACTTTGACATATATGAAAAAAAAACTGTGAATTTTCATCTCTTACGACTCTTTCAAAGTGATCGTTTTTTATATATCGTAATGGCCTATTCCATCTTCGATAATCGAAAAGAATAGTTACAAGAGGTTTTTCAAATGCAAAGAGATTATTATCTTGCTCAATGTTGTCCAAAGTCTTATTTTTTTTCGGAAAAAGATAAGAAAGAAGATTTTCTTCGTCTTCGATGGAGCCGTTTTGTTCTTGTTTACTTTCTTCCGTTTCCGAATCTATTTCAACATTGATTTCAGCCATTTCCTTCTCTTGGTCTTCCTCTTGGTCTTCCTCTTGGTCTTCCTCTTGGTCTTCTAATTCTAAGATATCCTCAGTATAAAAATATGGAAGCGGTGTTCTGCCTAAATAGTGGCCAAGCATAACAAATGAAAAAAGAACAAATATTTCACCCACATAATCTCGCAATTGTAACAGAATGTACTTATCAAATCGCATAGCTAACTTTGATTTGATCGAATTTTTTTGCTTTGACCAAACTAATAATATCAATCCAATACATTTCATCAAAAGGATATGACCAATTAACCAACCAAGAAAACTACTTGTTAAGAATAACAATTTATTGTTGGATCGAAAGAGATAAATGTTCATTAATCTTAGTAAGATTGAACTTGGGAAAAGAAAGGGGTTTGATAACTGAAAAAAAAAATTGTTAAAGAATACTTTGCAAATAGTAAAATTACGTATTGAATTTGGATTCTTGTATCCGGAATCCAACTTGTATCCAGAATCCAAATAATAGTAAGAATCCGAATAATAGTGTTTGTCGTTTTGGTATAGGAAATTAAAGAAAAGATACGGTAGAATTAGGACAGTTATTGTATGAGGTCTAATCAAAGCCAAATGGAAGGGCGCATAATAGATCGATATGAACATCATAAGCTGTCCCGTAATAAACCCGGTTGTTGCTGCTATTTCCGTCTCGGTCCCTTCGTCCATAACCCGGGCTCGAATAAGGAAGAGATAAGATGGCCCTATCGAGAATGTCGTAAGAAATCCAAAGTACACTCCCATCACTATCGCGGAATTTAATATTTTAAGGCATAAAGATACTAAAGGATCTAGTATAAATGATTGATAAAGCATAAGCCCTCCCCCTTTTTAGGTTTTTTAGGTTTTTTAGGTTTTTTAAATACAACTAAACTACATAAACGATTGATAAAGCATGAGCCCTCCCCCTTTTTAGGTTTTTTAGGTTTTTTAAATACAACTAAACTACATAAACGATCTAATATAAACGATTGATAAATCATGAAAAACCCCCTTTAGGTATTTTAATATTTATTGCAATTTTTATTCTTGCAATTTCATTACTTCATTACTATATCATATGAATTATTCTTTCCAATTATTTCTATAATAAAATAGAAATATAGAATTCTTATTAATAGACTAGATTTTTATATTTTAGTCTATGATCTAAACGAGTCGCACATACACCCTAGTACATGTTCCTCGGCGCTGAGGGCATCCCCGAAGAGCGGGAGATTTTCTTACATTTCGGATTGGCTGTCTTGTGTTTCTAATAAGTTGTTTTATAGTTGGCATGGTGAGTCATATATATATAATGAGCTGGTTTAGATCAATCCTAACCGGTAAAAGACAAGGAAAAGGTATTCCTGAAAGGTATTACCTTTCAGGAATACTTTTTCATTTCTTACTCATGAGTAAGAAATTACTCATGAGTCATCCTTTCTTTCTTTCTTTTGAGTAATTATTTCTATAATAAAATATTCAGATTCTTTCCAATTATTCTTTGTTCTTTCCCATTATACTAAAAAGTAACTTATATATAACATATCTATTCCACATATATAACATCTTACATATCATATATTTATGCCATATATATATATTTGTATTCTTTACACAATATATGATATAATCTAGAAATATAAGATTGCACATATATATAATATTAAATAGACTAAATGTTTGCCAATTATTCATATGAATGATTCTTCCCCATTATTCTTTATTCTTTTTTCTTTCCGATTAGAGTAACCAGTAACTTAAACTGATATTTCCAATATATATAATATATAATAATAATATCTCAAAGTAGAAGATTATTCTTTTTCTTCTGGATCTCTATGAATCAATATTATTACATTCCAATTCCTTCCCAATACCTCCTAAATAAAAGAATCCCCAATTGGATCTAAAATTGACGGGTTAGTGTGAGCTTATCCATCTGGTTATGCACCCTTTAGAATAGGAATCCTTTTTCTGAAAGATCCCCGCTTTCGTGCTTTGGTGGGTCTTCGAGATGCTTTCGATGACCTATGTTGAAAAGATATCGATTAATTAAATTATATATAATTTAATTAATCGATTCATTATACTGCAACGAAAAAACTTCTTATATTTAACGTATCCTTTCCATATGCATAACTTTGAATATGCAAGATATTTTCTTCAATTCTCGATACTCCTAAATAGAACCTATTAGGTAGCAAATAGTCATACGAATCATTCACATTTAGTAAAACCAGATGATATCTTATATGTGACATATAAGACCAATCCTTTCCATATTCATAAGAGCGCAAATGCAAAATATTCTCATTCATTCTATATATTCTTATATATAGATCATTAGCTAGAAAAATTTCTTTCCAATCTTTCCTCTGCGGTAGTTTCTTGTTAGTCAATTTTCTCCTTTCTTTTAATTTTTGAATTATATAATATTATTTTAATAGAGTATTAAAATTACTCTAGAATAATATTATATTGAGTTGAAATAAAAAAGATATTTTTTTTAGAGCCATGTAAAATTTCCAAAACCACACTAAAAGTAAATCTTAATCTTTAAAGGAAAACCAAATGATATCTTATATAAGAGGATTGTTTTATTTTATATTAATATAATAATATTATTTATACTTTATGAGATAGAATTGAACCTCGTTCCTCAGTAGCTCAGTGGTAGAGCAATCGGCTGTTAACCGATTGGTCGTAGGTTCGAATCCTATTTGGGGAGATTTTTTTCATTCCGGATTAAATAATTCGGAAGGAAAAGCAAAGCGTTCGCTAAGAGTGGGTAACGGGTTACCCCTGTCATTTCTCTCGAGAGGCCACCATTACCGAGAGCAAACATATTAATGACGAGGAACGCATTTTTGCTATGCTACTTTGCTCTGCTGTTCCGCCCCAAGCCGAAGAATTAACAAAATGCGTTTATATTCTAAATATAGTATTTCCCTTTAGACTCATTTTTTCATTTTATGAACATTTCATAGTTGACTTTCTTATCCAAAAAGTCCTTCCCCCAAAAAGGGGAACCCTCCCCCAAAAAGGGGGAGTGGGCGAGGAGGGATTCGAACCCCCGACACCGTGGTTCGTAACCACGTGCTCTAATCCTCTGAGCTACAGGCCCCATCCAGTCTCCATTAGATCTGTTCCT
>Ga0209281_1001192_pt1 | contig 17757 bp, 16 predicted proteins | sample MedtruBG_FD_187514 | JGI IMG/M metagenome (GOLD analysis project Ga0209281, IMG submission 187514) | Root nodule microbial communities of legume samples collected from California, USA - Medicago truncatula BG (SPAdes) (version 2) | ecosystem: Host-associated > Plants > Roots > Nodule | place... | reverse complement strand
ATTTAATTTCTAAAGTAAATACACTAGGAGTTAAAGTTACAGAAGCAGTTGGTAAGCCATATGACGAAGTTGAATGGTATGGAGAAGAAGGAACATGTCCAGTATGTCATCAAAACTTGATTACATTAAAGGGGACAACTACTGTAGAATGCCCTGTTTGTGGTATCGAAGGTAAGTTAACAGTAGATGGTGATAAAGTAAATGTAACTTTTTCAAAAGAACAACAAGAGCGTGCTAGAGGAACATTTAACGGACTTCAAGAACATTTTCTAGAAATACAAGGTTTTGGAGCAATCGCAGGGCCAAAGATGCAAGCTGCGAAGGATATATTACCAGGATTATTACAAAGATATAAGGATTTTGATAAACTAACAAAATAAGAAACTATTTTAGGAGGCACTTTAAAATGATAAAAATTGTTTTGAAGTGCCTCTGCTGTATATTATCATATATATTCTAAAAATAAAAACGTCATTATTAATATTGTTGTGTAAATGACTATAAGTATTTTAGATCAATTTGTTACCATTTACACCTTGTAAAGTTTAATGTATAATGATTTACAAGGCGTAAATCATTTGCGAGATGTAAATAGATTTTATTATGTATATAATCTTGAGGATTATGTATAGTAATAACTTACATTAATAATGTTTTCTATAATTGCTAAAAATATTTATTATTTTAGCAAAAAAATCATAATGAAATAATAGAGAGGTAAACACAATGAATAATAATTGGCACTCAAATATTAGTAACAAGAATCGTGAAGAAATTATTCAAGCAGGGAAAGATTTATTCTTAAAAAATAACTTTCATAATATTAAAATAACAGATATTTGCTCTTTAGCAGGAGTTAGCAGGGTTACCTTTTATAAATATTTTAACACTATGGATGAATTGATATTTGAGGTGCAGATGAGTATCTTACAAAGTATGATGCAATTTATAAAAGATAGAAGTAATTTTACAGTTAATGGAAGGGAAAGCCTGAAAACAGTGCTTTATGCGTGGATAGATTTTGCAAAAGAGCATAAAGAAGAAATGAAGTTCATTGTTTCCTTTGATCTTTATTATAGTACCTATGACTTAAATGAAGAATTAAAATTGAAATACAAAAGTTTTACTACTGAAGATTATAACCAAAGCTTGTTAAAGAGTGCTTTAGATAAAGGAATTAAGGATGGCTCTTTAAGAGATAATATAAATCCTTCAAAAACAGGGATGTATATTTACCAGACAGTTATGGGGCTGCTCCAAAGGATGAGTTATACTCAAATTTCTTTTGAATATGAAACCGTAACTTTCGATGAGATTGCAGAAGAAGTCGTGGAGATAATTATAAAGCTCTATTGAGAATATCAAGTGAAACTTGATTCAGGTGGGGTTTGATCCCCATCTGAATCTTAGTTGAACTTATCTAGGGTCGTGCCGCTGTTATCTTTCACTTATAGAAGTTGGAGTGTTACAGCGGCTAGACATCAGATAAACTATCAAGCTTAAACTAGCAAATAATATGGGGCATGCAAGTTAGGCACAATCAAAAAATAATAGACCAGTATGCTTGTTTATTATTTTCTCTCATGTGCCTTATAGAAAATTAAATATATTTTTAGGAGCGTGCGATATGAATAATCTAAAAAGGGATTTAAATGAAAACAATAACATACCAGTATCGGTATTTTTAAATAAAGTAAAGAAAATTTCAGCAAATGTTCAGAAAAATGTAGAGTTTCTCTTTGTGTTAAAAGGAGAATTAAGAATAGTTATAAATAATCAAAAATATAAGCTGCCAGAGTCAGATGTAGTCTTAATTAATACTGGTGATGTTTATGAGATCCATGGAGAAGATGAAAACCTTGTTTTATCAATGCAGATTGATAATGATTTCTTTAATGATGTAGTAAAGAGGGAGCAAAGTTTATTCTTGTGCAATTCTTCTGTTAATGAAAATGAACATTATGATAGTATTAGAAAAATATTAGCAAAAGTAATGTATGAATATTCAAATAGAGAATATGGGTATGATTTTAAAATTATGTCTTTAGTATATGATTTGATCTATTTGTTGAATGTTAACTTTGTAATAGCAGATGATTACAAAGTTCGGGATTTAGAAATTAAAAACAGTAAATATACTGAGCGTATAAATAAGATCGTATCATACATTAAACAAAATTATTATCAACAAATATCCTTGCAAGATGTTGCGGATTCTCAGTTTTTAACCCCTGAATACTTATCTAAGTTCTTTAAAGTTCATATGGGAATGACATTTTCAAAATATTTAAATGAATTCCGTCTGGCTCAAGCTGTAAAAGAGCTTATTCGTACTGATAATTCAGTAACTAAAATTGCAATGAATAATGGTTTTCCTAATTTAGTAGCCTTTAATAAAATATTTAAAGAAGTATACGATACTACTCCAGCGGAATACCGTAATCAAATTAGAAAAAAACAATCAAAAACTAATGTGGATGAAAAAATAGAATCTGAAGTAACAAAGGTTGATTATAATCAGGCTCTTGAGAAATTAACAAGATATGTAGAGAGTGAAGAAGAAGGAGATAACAAAGCTCAGGCTTACAATTCAGTAAATAATATTTATGTTGAAGTTAATGTTGAATCATCAAAACCAATGTTACATACTTGGAGGAATTTAATAAATCTAGGTTATGCTCAAGATGGATTAAGATCAGATTTGCAGCAGCATTTAACAGAAATTCAGAATAAAATTAAATTTAAGTATGCTAGATTTCAAGGTGTTTTTAGCGATGAAATGCTTAGTTATGGAGACGAAACTATAAATGAATCAAATTATAATTTTACTAAAATTGATAAGCTAATTGATTTTTTATATAGTATTGATTTAAAACCTTTCATTGAATTGGGAAACAAAGCCAAAGTTTTAAACCTCGTTTCTGATAAAGTTATGTATTTTAGACATTCATCAGAAAAGCAAAAAAACTTAAAAGAATCCTTAGATTTATTAGAGAAATTTATTGTACATTGCATTAATAGGTATGGAATTAATGAGGTATCACAATGGTATTTTGAACTTTGGAAAGAAGGAGATAATGATTATGTTTTCTGGAGTGGAAATTTTGAGAAATATTTAAATACATTTCAAAGTTACCAAAATGTAATGAAAAAAATAATACCAGATGCAAAATTTGGAGGTCCAGGTTTTAATCCAGAGGTAAATATGAAGTGGTTTAATGATTTCTTAAACCAAGTCAAAAAAAGTGATACAAAAATGGATTTTTTATCTGTTTCATTGTATCCATATGAATTAATAGAGGATAGCAAGGTTGAAAAATTAAGCAGAAAAAGCAATGCAGCAAATAAGAGCTTCAAGAATGAAGAGGGGGAATATCTAACGCATCTTTTACCATCAAAAGATAAAAACTATTCAAAAGTGAAGCTTGATAAAATCCGCAAAATGTTAAAAGAGTGTGGTGTTAATATTCCAGAGATACAAGTTACAGAATATAATTCAAGTATATCTCACCGCCATCCTGCTAATGATACAACTTTTAAGGCAGCATATATTACAAAGAATATAATAGATAATTTAGATGAGATTAATGGTTTTGGGTATTGGTTTTGCTCCGATGTTTCAGGTGAGTTAAAGGATTCAAAAAATTTATTGTATGGAGATATGGGACTCATAAGCGCTAATGGAATAAGTAAACCAGGGTTTTACGCTTATGAAATGTTAGGTAAGCTTGGAAGTGAGCTAATACAAAAAGGTGACGGATATATTATAACTAAAAAATCTTCGTATAATTATGAAATCATTACTTATAACTATAAGCATTTTGATTATTTTTATTGCTTAAGCGAAGAAACACCAGTAACCTTAGAACAATATTATAATATTTACGAAAATCAGGAGAATCTAAATATATCTATTAATCTAAAAGGAACAAAAAAAGGTCGTTATCGTGTAAAGAAATATATTTTGAATAGGGAGCATGGAAGTATCTTTGATGAATGGTTAAACATGAATGCCATTTACAATATAAAAAAGGATGAAATAGATTATTTAAAACAAATTTGTGTACCTAAGCAGACAGTTTTTTATGTAGAAAGCGAAGATGAACTAAAATTAGAAAGTTCTCTTTCGCCACATGAAGTGAATTTTTATGAGATTACATTTGAATATAGTTAGTATTGAAGTTGCAACAACTTTAGATAGGGATCGTTTCACAAGACCAGATCCACCATTTATTTTATGGCATGATTCAATTGATCTAACGGGAATGTATGGGAAAATAAAATTATGCTATAAATAAGTGAAGATACAATAAAAAATGTGAGCATTGCAAATTAATTGAATATAAATAAAAGGTAGTAGACTACAGTGTGTACTACCTTTTTATTAAGAATAGCATAAATAAAATCTAACTTTTTGATTCTATTTAGTATATATCTGATAAGGTGCTGTAATTACAATATTGCCATTGATAAACTTATAATTTTCATTAACTTGAGGATTCTCATTAGAAGCTAAGTTTATACCAACATTATAAATTGATTCAGCCACGATGTCTAAAGCCTGACTAACAGTTCCAGTCATCATGCCTTTATCTATTAAATTTCTAGCTTCTGGTAAACCATCAATCCCTACCACAGGTATATATTTGGATTTATCTCCTTTATCATATCCGTATTTTTGAAGTGCTGAGACAGCACCTATTGCCATAGAATCATTATTTGATATTATAGCTTCAATTGTACCATTATATTTTAAAAGTAAGGGTTCAGTAGCAATTTCAGCAAGGTCTCTATCCCAGAAAGCTGTTTTGTGATCGAGCTCTTGAGTTTTAATTCCAGCATTTTTAATTTCTGAAATAGAAGAATCTGTTCGTTCTTTAGTAAAAGGTGTAGAGGGATCACCTTCGAGTACAATATATTGTAATACGTTATCATTATTTTTATCTATGATATTTTTGTTACTATTCCATTCATCTATAAGAATTTTCCCTTGTAAAGTACCGAGCTGTTTAGAGTCAGTTGTTATAAAGGCAACTTTATTATACAATCCGGAGATTTGAGATACATTTGCTGGATCAATATTAAAAATAATTAATGAGATACCTTTCTGCTTTGCTTTATTAATGACATCAGTTAATACATCTTTATTAGGATTTATTAAGTTTAATATCAAGAGCCTAAAGTTACTATTAAATAAAGAATTCAATATTTCATTTTGTATAGCAGGATTATATTTAGAGTCAAAAAAGGTAAAATTGACTCTATTTTTGTTTTTTTGAATATCTTCTAAGTTTTGTTTAATTTGCGACATATATAAATCATCAAAGCTATATAGTAACACGCCAGCATCAATTGTATTTTTATTTTCAGTATCTATATTAGAGGCTGCTAAAACTCTACTTTGATTAGCACTTATTTGAACCTGTGCAACAATCATCAGAATAATCAGCATAAATATGGTTATCTTTCTTAATATTTTCATCGCATCCTCCATTAAAGCTTTTAAATTATAATAATATGTTCCCTTTTTACTTAAAAACTATTCTGATTATAAGTTAGAGATTCAATAGGATATTAATATTTCAAATCAATTTATTAATATATTTTTTTTAAAATCGAAAAAAATTTTATTTAAACAAGATTATAAATAGAATTGAATAATTAAAAGAATGCGTTTACAAGTCCATAAAAGGTAAAATAGAGGTGTCCTAAGGGATACAAATTATATATGAAAAATTGATTATCTAAATGTAGATAATTAATAAAATTAATAAGTTAATTTAACAAATCACTATGAGTAGGCACAATCAAAAAAATAATAGACCAATATGCTAGCCTATTTTGTGTCATACTGTGTCAGCAAATTCTGCTAATAGGCCCGCTATGAGCAGAATTTGCTTCCTTGTCTTACACAAAATATGCGTAGCATCTTTGGTCCATTATTTTCTTTCATGTGCCTTATTATAAATAAGAAGAGAGGTAGTTAAGATGAAAAAATTAAAGATTGGTTTTATTGGATGTGGAGGAATTGCAAATGGAAAACATTTTCCAGCATTAGCTAAGTTAAAGGAAAAGGTAGAGCTAGTTGCTTTTTGTGACATTATTGAAGAAAGAGCAGTAGAAGCTGCTAAACAATATGGGACAGAAGATGCTAAAGTATATACTGATTATAAGGAGTTAATTAAAGATGAAAGTATTGATGTTATTCATGTATTAACTCCAAATGTATCTCACTCTGAAATTACAGTTGCTTCTTTAGAAGCAGGCAAACATGTTATGTGTGAAAAGCCAATGGCAATAAACAGTGCTGAGGCACAATTAATGTTAGATGCAGCTAAGAGAACAGGAAAGAAATTAACTATAGGATATCAAAATCGTTTCAGATCTGATTCACTTGAAACAAAAGAAGCTTGTGAAAATGGTGAATTAGGAGATATATACATGGCAAAAGCTCATGCTATTAGACGTAGAGGAGTTCCTACATGGGGAGTATTCCCAGATAAATCAAAGCAAGGGGGAGGTCCATTAATAGATATTGGAACTCATGCTTTAGACTTAACATTATGGTTTATGGATAACTACAAACCAAAAACTGTATTTGGATCAGTTTATCAAAAATTAGGTAAATTAGAACATGGACCAGAAGGAAATATGTTTGGACCTTGGGATCCAAAAACTTATGAAGTAGAAGATTCAGCTTTTGGATTTATTAAAATGGAAAATGGTGCAACTATATACTTAGAAGCTGCATGGGCATTGAACATGATTAACCCAAAAGAAGCACAAGTAACTTTATGTGGAACAGATGCTGGAGCAGAAATGTTTGGCTTAGCATTTGCAGACCAAGGATATACTATATTTAATAAAGCTGCTCATGGTAAATTAGTTCAAACTCAACCTTCAGATGCAGGTGGAGTATTCGGATTTGAAGGAGCAGGTAATTTAGAACAACGTGATGCAGAAGCAATTCAATGGATAGATGCTATTTTAAATGATACAGAACCATTAGTAAAACCAGAACAAGCTTTTGTAGTAACACAAATACTTGAAGCAATTTATAAATCAGCAGAAACTGGTAAGCCGGTAGAACTATAAGAATTCTAAGCGTTGGCCCATAATATTTTTTATCAAAATTTTAATACATTTGAAGGAACTGATAGGAAACTTTATTCCTCAGTTCCTTTGTTATTAAGAGCATTAATATAAATTAGTATATAAATTGAGAGTGCAATTTTTAATACTTTTGTGAATTAAAACCTTAATCAATTAGAAGATAGATAGGAGAACATAAAATGAGAAATCACGGATTTGGAATAGATATAGGCGGAACAACAATAAAAATGGGATTATTCAAAGTAGATGGAACATTAATAGAAAAGTGGGAGATAGATACTAGAAAAGAGAAAAATAGCAAATATATCTTAGATGATATTTCTCAGGAAATAAAAAATAAGATGAAAGAAAAAGGTATTCATAGAAATGATGTTGTAGGTGTTGGAATTGGTGTACCAGGACCAGTTAGCAGCGATGGAACTGTTTTGAAATGTGTAAATTTAGGTTGGGGAATATTCAATGTAGAGGAAACACTAAGCAAAATGATTGATCTTCCAGTAAGAGCAGGAAATGATGCTAACGTTGCTGCACTAGGTGAAATGTGGCAAGGAGGAGGAAAAGGATATAAAAATGTAGTAATGGTAACTCTAGGAACAGGAGTTGGTGGCGGAATTATAATCGATGGAAATGTAATTTCAGGAACAAACGGTGCAGGAGGAGAAATCGGGCACATTAAAGTAGTTAAAAATGAAACTGAAACTTGTGGATGTGGAAAAACAGGATGCCTTGAACAATATGCTTCAGCTACAGGAATAGTAAAAGAATCAGAGAAGCTTTTGAAGGATGATAATAGCCCTTCAGTATTAAGAAGCATTAATGAAATTACAGCAAAAGATATATTCGATGCAGCTAAAGAAGGAGATAAATTATCAAATAAATTAGTTGAAGAGTTAGGAGAGAGATTAGGAGGTGCCCTTGCTAATATTTCTTGTGTATGTGACCCAGAGGTTTTCGTCATAGGTGGGGGAGTATCAAAAGCAGGGATGATTCTTATAAATGTAATTAGAAAATACTTTATTGAAAAAGCATTCCACGCATGTGAAGGAACAAAATTTGAACTTGCGAAATTAGGAAATGATGCGGGAATTTATGGTGGAGTAAAGTTAGTTTTGGATGTATAGAATAGAAATTATAAATTTTAACCATCCCACTCCTAATGATTAAATTAAGTTTAAGCTATTTCAAGTAGATATTTAATTTCTAGCTTGAGATGGCTTATTTTATTTTAGAAGTAAAACAGCAATGCTACTTTTTAATAAAAGTTAAAATTTTGAGTCGATTTATTAATCTGAATTTATTAAATAGGTAAATTCCATTAATTTAAACAACATTACTTATAGAAATGAATAATTAAAAGAATGCGTTTACAACGAGAAAAAAGGTACAATAAGCTTGTGTGAAGGAACAAAATATTAAAACTATAGATAGATATGTACATTTACATAATAGTATTAGAAGGAGATGTTTAGTATGAAGTTAGGATTAAACAGTGCAATTTTAGGTGACTTAAGTTTTGAAGAATTAGTAGACTTTGCAGTTGAAAACAACCTGGAATGTTTAGAAGTTTGCTGCTGGCCAAAAGGAAAAGCAGAAAGAAGATATGCTGGTGTATCACATATTGATGTATCAGATTTAAGTGATGATAAAGTAGAATATATCAAAAATTACTGCAAAGAAAAAGGTGTTGAAATATCAGCACTCGGATATTATCCAAATGCATTAGATCCAGATTTAGAAAAGAGAGAAGTATATATTAATCATCTTTACAAACTTATAGATGCAAGCAGTAAGCTTGGTGTAAATATGATTACAACTTTTGTAGGAAGAGTTCCAAACAAAACAGTTGAAGAAAATCTAGAAATAGTAAAAGAAGTATGGCCTCCAATTGTGAAATATGCTGAAGAAAAAGGTGTTAAGATTGCAATTGAAAATTGTCCAATGTTATTTACTAACGATGAGTGGCCAGGCGGGCAAAACCTAATGACTACACCAGCTATTTGGAGAAAAGTATTTGCAATACTTAATAGTGATAACTTTGGAATTAACTATGATCCATCTCACTTTGTATGGCAGCAAATAGATTACATCAAGCCAATATATGAATTTAAGAATAAGATATTCCACGTTCACTATAAGGATATAAAAGTATATAAAGACAAACTTGATGACGTAGGAATAATGGCTACCCCTCTTCAATATATGTCACCTAAACTACCAGGACTTGGAGATGTAGAGTGGGGAAAATATGTTTCGGCATTAACTGATATAGGTTACACAGGGTACACATGCATAGAAATTGAAGATAAAGCTTTTGAAGGTTCAATTGAAGAATCAAAAAAATCAGTAATTCTAACAGCAAGATATTTAAGAAATTTTGTAATTTAATTATTGAATTAGCGTTGAAGTTTAAAGTTAAAATGTAAAAAACGATTCAGTTGCACGATAGAAGAAGCATTAATATGAAAATATAGATTAATTTTATGAGGAGGAAGAAATATGAAAGTTAATTTTGGAATTATAGGCTTTGGATTCATGGGACATATACATGAACAAACTTTAAATACATTAGATGGTACACAAGTATTAGCTGTATGCGATATAGAAGAAGAAAAGATGGAAGATGCTATTACTGAAGGAGTCATAAAAACAACTGATGTTGATGAGTTATTAAAAATTGAAGAGATTAACACAGTAATAATTTCAGTAAGAAATCATGTTCATAAAGAAGTTGTAATTAAAGCTGCAAAGGCAGGTAAAAACATAATTTGTGAAAAACCAGCTGCAATGAATGTAAAAGAATTTGATGAAATGATAGCTGTTGTGAAGGATGAGGGGGTGTTATTTACAGTACACCAACAACGTAGGTTTGATGAAGATTTCAGAACAGCTAAAGAAGTATATGATCAAAAAGCCTTAGGAAATGTTTTTACTATTCAATCAATGCTATATGGAATAAATGGAAATATGCATGATTGGCATGTATTTAAAAAATATGGTGGCGGAATGTTATATGACTGGGGAGTTCATTTAATAGATCAAATGCTTTATATGGTTAATAGCGAAATAAAGACTATATTTGCTGATTTAAGAAATGTTATTAACGAAGAAGTAGATGATTACTTTAAAATATGGTTTAGATTTGAAAATGGAATAACAGGAGAAGTTGAACTTGGAACATATTTCTTGGCAGACAAGCCAAAGTGGTTTGAAAGACATTGGTTCATTGGTGGAGATACAGGAAGTATGTATAGTGATGGTTTTGAGCCAGTAGGAAAAATTGCAAGAACAACAAGATTACTTAAAAATGTACCTGGAAAGACAACAATGACAGCTTCAGGTCCAACCCGTTCATTTGGACCACCACCAGAAGGGGTATTAACTACAGAAGAATTACCGAAGGTAAATGTTGACCATATTATGTTCTTTGAAAATTATCTAAATGCAGTAGCTGGAAAAGAAGAACTTGTTGTTAAAATACCAGAAGTAAGAAGAGTACTAGCTGTAATGGAAGCTGTAAGAGAATCCGCCGAAACAGGAAGATCAATTGACTTTGAATAAGGAGAAACTTAGATATACCATTTGCTACTGTTAAATCTAACTTTAGTGGAGTGAGTAGTAGCTTTATATGAGATAAAAATTATGCAGAGGAGAGGAAGATATTTTATGTCAAATATTAAACGTTCAGTAAGTTTTTATAGCTTACAAGATCAATATGCTAGAGGAAAAATGAATTTAGAGGATATATTTAAATTTTTGAAAGAGATTGGCGCTGAAATGGAATTTATCAGTGACCAAATGATGAAAGGAAGTCCACACCCATCAGAGGAGTCATTAAAAGAATGGGACAGACTTATGAGTGAATATAAAGTTAAACCAGTTTGTAATGATATTTTTATAAATACATGTCTTTATAAAAATAGAACATTAACAACTAAAGAATCTACAGATGCATTAATTGAAGAAATAAAACTCGCTAATCGCTTAGGATTTAAATTAATCAGACTTGTATCAAAAACACCTCCAGAAATTATAGAACCAGCATTACCTTATGCTGAAAAGTATGATGTAACTTTAGCTATAGAAATTCACGGTGGAATGAGCTTTGATCATCCAATGACAAAGGCATTTATCGATGTAATCCAAAAAACAAAATCACCATACTTAGGTATAGTTGTTGATGCGGGAATATTCTGTAGAAGACACCCAAGAGTAGCAACAAACTACTTCAGAAGCTTAGGGGTAAATGAAGATGTCATTAAATATATTGATGATATCTTCGCTCAAGGAACTGATCCAAAGCAATACTTTACTAAATTAGGAGGAAGACCTAAAGAATTACTTGATCTATGTAAGACAGAGTTAGATCATATGTACACAATATTTGCTGATGGATATGAAGTAAGTGATTTTAGTATTTTAGATGAGCATATGCCATATCTTAAACATATCCATGGAAAAGTATATGAAATGACAGATGAAGGTGTTGAATACTCTATTCCATATGATGAATTTATTAAGTACTTAGATAAAAAAGGATATGTTGGATATATTTCAACAGAATATGAAGGAAATAGATTTACTCTTGATGGAGCAGAGGTTAAAGAACTTGAACAGGTTAAAAAGCATCAAGAAATGTTAAAGAAATATATCGATGAGTTAGGAAGATAGGAGGAAAAATAAATGTTTGATAATTACGTATTTAGTGAAAATACTTGTAAAAACGTATTAAATAAAAAAGGAGAAGTTAATGGTTTTGAAATAAAGACATTAATTACTTATTATAGAGGGATTCCATTATCTATGGTTCATGATGTAAAAGTAGAAGTGGATGGAGTTGAAGTGCCAAGAGAAAGCATTAAATTTAGTCCAAATGGAGAAGATTATTTCACTTTAGATGAAATGGAAACAGTTACTACTTACAAATGGGAATACGGTCAAGAAGCTACTGCATTTGTTGAAAAAGAAGGAGGACTTTCAAAAGGAGAACATGATGTTAAATTAACTACAGTAATAAGAGTAGCATATATTCCAGTACCTTTTGAAGGGACAAGAACTAGAAAAGTTGTAATAGAATAGACTTAATGCTCAATGATTATATATAAACAAAGCGTAACTTAGATTTATGGTATAACCTACCGAAAGTAGAAACATTGTTATTTCGTAGGACTATGAAAATATTGCTGAAAGTACTAAATTGCAGGTTGTACCCACTTATGCTTGCTCCCACTTTCAGTTGTGACAAGCACAAGTGGAACAACCTACAATTAAGTACTTTTAACAGCCCATTTTCAAATGTCTGCTGCATAAAAATGTTTCTACTTTCTAGTATGGGATTTATCTCAAATTATAAATTGAATTCATAGTTTGTTTATCTAGAGGGTCCTTGATGGCGATTGATTTTGTGCTATTTAAATCAAGAATGATATTACAGATTAGTCAACAATGAATATATTCAATTTTTCATATGAAAACCTGTATTTTTTAGCATTGATAATTGAGTATTAAACGTTGAGCATTTATCATTCAAAATTGATAATTAGATTAAAAGGGAGATTAAAACTGATGAGTAAGAAGAAAGTACTAGGTATCTCGTTTGGAAGAAAAATGAGTAATACTGAAGTTATGATTAAAACTGCATTAATGGAGTGCGAAAAAGCTGGTAATGAAATTAAATTTATTCGTGCTGATGATTTAAATATTCAAGATTGTACAGGATGTATTGCTTGTGTAATAAGTTTATTACATGGTGGAAATGGAAATTGCCATTTAAAAGATGACATGCAAATTATAGATGAAGCATTAATGGAATGTGATGCGGTTATCGTTGGATCACCTACATATGTACTATCGCCAACAGGTAAGCATAAGACTGTATGCGATAGATTGGGACCTTCTCATGACCTTGCATTTAGAACAGAAGCTAAAAAGACTGGGATACAAATGGGTAATGCTCCAGAAAAATTACCAGATGAAAGATCATTTAAGCCAAGAGTAGGAGCATTAATAACTGTTGGTGGAGCGATGACTCAAAATTGGTTGTCCTTTGCTATGCCATCTATGTATGAATTTACAATGTCAATGGGAATAAACGTAATAGATAAATATGAATATTTTGGCGCTATGGCTCATGAACATGTTGTTGGAAATCAAGAAGTAATGGACCGTATGGTAGTAATGGGTAAAAATATAGCAGATGCTTTAAACAGTGGTGCGGAAGAAGAAATGAAAAAATGGAGAGGTGCTGATGAAGGCGTTTGTCCAGTATGCCATTGTGATATGCTTACTGTAGTTCATAATAAAAATGAAGTAGAATGTCCAGTTTGCGGAATCAGCGGAGAGTTAACTTTAGTAGATGGAGAAATTAAAGTTAATTTCAGTGAAGTTCAGCAAAAGCGTTCTCGTTTATTCTATGATGGTAAATTAGAACACCAAGTTGAAATTTCAACAAAAGCTGTTGGGCCAGGACAAATTCCAAATAAGAAAGAATTACTCGAAAAATACTTAGGATATGGAGAGTAGAAAACCCAGAATTTTATTTTGGGAAATCAATGTGAAAAAGTGCTTAAAAGGCATAACTAGATAAGATAAATTTAATTAAAAAAACATTATATATATACTATGATAAATTTATACACTTAAACTAACCACTATAAGAAGAAATTGCTTTAAACTGGGCTATTATAATAAATATGCTCAGTTTGTTTTGTATAAATTTATATTTGAAAATTTGGAAAGGAAAGATATTTAAAATGGAAAAGGTTTTTGAGATAATGATTTATGCTTCACCAATTATTAGTGAATTATTTGAAGGAAATGCAGCAATAAATATATGTGATAAAAAACAATGTATTTATGCTTTAGATGGAAAAAATTCAAAAGCACCAATGTATTCAGGACAAGTTCTTGATAATGAAGTCATGGATAGAAACGGAATTAATGAAAACATATACAGAAAGAAGAGGAGTATTTCCAGCATTTATGATAAGAAAAATTATGGAATGTCTTTTAAGGCTATTTCGGTCCCGGTAAGTAATGAAGAAAAAGAAGTTATTGGTTGGTTTGGGATAAGTGTGAATATGGAAGAATATGAGGAAATTGTGGAAGCTACAGAAGAATTAAAGAATTCACTTAATGAAACTAATTTAACAGTATCAGAAATCACTAATAGTGCAGTTAATTTATCAGAAAAATTGAATTTCATGGTTGAAAACACAAAGAATGCAGAAAAGTTAATTAATGAAGGTAGTGAAGCTATAAAATTAATTGAAAATATTTCTAAGCAGTCTAATCTTCTTGGACTTAACGCGGCAATAGAGTCTTCAAGAGCTGGAGAGTATGGTAAAGGTTTTTCTGTAGTAGCTGGTGAAATGAGAAAATTAGCATCAAATAGTTCTGAATGTTCTAAAAAGATTTCAGAAGCACTCAATCAAATGAGTAATAGCATGAAGATAATAACACAAACAATAAATGAATTGGGACAAATATCAACTAACCAAGCTGCAAGTCTAGAAGAATTATCTGCAACTGTAGAAGAAATTTCTTTAAATTCTGAAGTTTTGGCTGGCCATGTAAAAACTAATCAATAATACTATATAATTTATTTTAAAGGAGAAGAAACTATGAGCAGCAAAATTAATAAACAAAAAAAGATAGCACTGATAGCTCACGACAATAAGAAAAGTGATTTAATAAGCTGGGCAAAGAAAAATAGTTCGGTTTTAAGCAAGCATTTTCTATGTGGGACAGGCACTACATCGAGACTTATTTCAGAGGAAACTTCTCTGCCTGTTAAACCGTATAGAAGTGGACCACTTGGAGGCGATCAGCAGATAGGAGCTGCTATAGTTGATGGAAAGGTTGATTTTATGATTTTTTTCTGGGATCCATTAACGTCACAACCTCATGATCCAGATGTAAAAGCTCTGCTGAGAATAGCAGTTCTATTTGATATACCTGTAGCAATGAACCAATCATCAGCAGATTTCTTACTAAATTCTAGTTTGATGGATGAAGAATATGAAAAAAGTTTAGTTGATTATTCTAGTAAATTAAAAAAATAGATGTCTAATGGAAGAAATAAATATCAAGTAGTATGAAAAGATAATATATGTTAATAAAACGTTTTATTTAACCGTGAAATTATGGTTGATAGGACGTTTTATTGTATACAACAGATTATAAAGATATGAGAAGTTTTATAAAAAGATTAATATTATTGATTTAAATTTTAATTTATTCATTCAACTACAATTGAAACTGTCTATTAACATAATAATATGAGTATAAATGGATAACTAAAGGAATGCGTTTACATATGGAGAAAGTTATAATAATAATGTAAACGTAGTAATCAAATCATTATTTAATTAAAAACAATAAAATTTATTCTAGTAGATTAAAAATTAAATATATAATTTTAATCTAAAAGAATGTAAATCAATTACTGAATATGTTTAAATACATTAGTAATGAAGATTATCATTGATGGTTAAACATAAAAAGGAGGGAGAAGAAATTACTGATATCGTAAATTCCATGAAGGAAAATAAAATAGTGCACACTGATATTCCAAATTTAATAATAGGCTACCACACGTACATTAAATAAGGCTTACCAGCATGCAGTTAATAATATTAACAGTATTATTATATCCTTCAATAATGTAATTAACAATAAAAAACAACAAAAGTAGTGAATTTACAAAATGTAATAGAAATCGTCTATTAATTAAAGATTGAGGGGAGAAAAAATATGAAACATGAAACTTCAATGAATGCTAGTATACAAAATGTAAACGACAACAAATTAAAATTCTCAGAAAAGATAAGTTATGGTTTTGGGGACTTAGCATCTAATGTAATGTGGGGACTTGTTGGAAGTTTTCTACTTTACTTTTATACAGATGTTGCTTTAATACCTGCTGCTGCAACGGCAACATTATTTTTAGTTGCAAGAATATTAGATGCTTTTATAGATCCTGTAATTGGTAGTTTTGTAGATAGAACTAATACAAAACTTGGAAGAACTCGTCCATTTATTCTTTTTGGAATAATACCTTTTGCTATAATGTTTGTATTAACTTTTACAACTTTTGATTTATCTGATACAGGAAAACTTATTTATGCTTATGTCACTTATATTATTGTTGGTATTTTATATTCAGTTGTAAATGTTCCTTATGGTGCATTAATGCCGCTAATGACAAGAAATACTGGTGAGAAATCACAGCTCGCAAGTTTCCGTATGATTGGTATGGCTGCTGGAAATGTATTTGTATCAGCTTGTAGTATGGCACTCGTAAATACACTAGGAAAAGGAAATCAAAGAACAGGATTTTTACTAACATCTATGGTATTTGCAGTAGCTGGTTTGGTTTGCTTCATGGTTGTTTGCTTAAATTGTAAAGAACGTTATTTAGAAAAACATGTAGAAAATCAAGTAAAAGCTAAAGCTAGTGAAACTTATAAAAATGCTTTAAAGAATACACCATGGGTAGCAAGTATTGCTTTTGCATTCTTTATGTTTGTAAGAATTGGTGCAGTTGTAGCTATAACAATTTACTTCTGTATGTATGTTTTGAAGAACCCAGGAATGATTCCAGTATTATTACCTTTGTTGTATGTGTCAGCCTTTATTACGGCACCTCTTACTCCAATGTTTATTAAGAAATTTGGACATAGAAAAGCAAATATTATTGGTTTAGTTATTTATATAGCAGCATTTTTTATTATGCCTTTATTTGTAGGAAATACTCCTTTATTTATTGGTATTTACTTTATAGGAAATGTTTTTGGAGGAATTGGTACAGGTTCTATCTTTGGAATGATAGCAGATTCAGTTGATTATAATGAATGGCAATATGGAAAACGTACTGAGGGAACACTTTATGCTGGATATAGTTTTGCAACTAAAGTTGGTATGGCTGTTGGAGGAGCAGCTGTTGGATACGTATTAGCATTTACAGGATATAATGCAGCAAATGTTTCGGAAAGTGCTGTAAGTGGAATAAATGTCTTATATTATGCAGTTCCTATTTTCTGCAGTGTAATACAAATTATAGCATTAACATTTTATAAATTAGATGCTCTTCATCCACAAATTATTAAAGAATTAGCTGAAAAGTAAATTTTACTTACTAGTATTTTAATATAATATAAACTAATAATGAGGTGATAAACAATAACTTTAAATTGTTTATTGCCTCTATGTATAGATAAACAAACTAATACTAGATTTTTGTGATGACTCACCGAAAGAAAAGGTATTCTTTTGCGCAGTGTTGCATTGAGAAAATGAATATTGGATTTCTTCAGTAAAAGTTGTTCCATTCTTGCTTGTCCTGTGATTTGAACAGGAGCATGCAGGAATGAGCACAACTTTTATTGTTAGAAATCCATATTCATTTTCTCTAGCAACCGAGCAATCAATGTCGTCAACTTAACAACATATCGATATAAATTTATGGTATAAATCAAAAATAAATTGCATCATTTCAAGTAAAAAATGGTATAATTAACAAACCCACTGGTGAAAGTGAATTTTTGAAAATATTTAGTTGTTAAAAAGCTATATGCAAGATTTTCTTTGAGGATGATGCTTTTTCCTTTGGTGTTTAACTTTCCGCTCATAAGTACGGTTGTGACG
>Ga0209281_1001188_pt1 | contig 17854 bp, 18 predicted proteins | sample MedtruBG_FD_187514 | JGI IMG/M metagenome (GOLD analysis project Ga0209281, IMG submission 187514) | Root nodule microbial communities of legume samples collected from California, USA - Medicago truncatula BG (SPAdes) (version 2) | ecosystem: Host-associated > Plants > Roots > Nodule | place... | reverse complement strand
AACCGGTGATCTTTGGTACGCCAATCGTGATGAACCCCGTGTTCTTCATTCCATTCCTGCTGGCACCGATGGTCAACGCCACGCTGGCCTGGGCCGCAATGAAGCTGGATCTGATTGGTCGTGTGATCTCCGTTGTTCCATGGACCGCGCCAGCCCCTATCGGTGCAGCCTGGGCGTTAGGCTGGGATTTCCGTGCCGTTATCCTGGTGGTACTGCTGGCCTGCGTGTCTGCCATCATCTACTTCCCGTTCTTCAAAGTGTACGAGAAGCAGTTGCTGGAGCAGGAAGCCGAAGAAGCACAGCGTTCAGCGGGAGAAACTGAACAAGCCGCGTAAGGTTTAGTTAAGGCAAAAAAAGACCCGGTCGCGTTGCGTTGCCGGGTCTTTTTGTATCCAGAGAAGTGATTATTTCAGCGTGCAGTCGCCACACTGTTGGACGTCCGGCAGACGGTAGCGCTGACAGCAGGTGCGACGCACCAGCAGGCCATCACGCATCACGACGGTACGCCACAGCGGATTATCCCGCCCATCGGAGAACTGTTTTTCAAAGAACAGATGCTGACGCAAACTGTTGAACTGTTCATCGCCGAGCAGCGTTTTCATTTCACCCAGACACCAGTTAATGAGATAGCCGGTATTACTCCAGATGAGTTTCGCGTTGATCTCCCCGGTCGCTTCCAGAGCCTCGATAACCGGCACCAGCGTCTGCGTTACCAGGTTTTCCATGCGAATCAGCGAAGACTGTTGCGTCAGATTAGGGTCTTCCTGCACATCGACCCAAAATTTGGCGGCACGGCCCGTTTCGTGAAACTCAACGTGAAAATGTTGCGGAGAAAGACTCAGTGCCCGTTTTTCAGTCAGCAGCGCCAGCATCAGCGGCGGCACCTGTAGCCCGATGTACCACTGCGCCCACAGGGATAACAACGGTTTGTTTTCCCGCGCCTGTGTTGGATTATTGCGATAGATATGATCGGAATACTGCGCGCACAGCGTGGTCAGCTCGCTATGGCGGCTCCACTGTGCCAACGTCATCGCCTGATGTGGATGAGGTTCATCAAGACGAATGAAATCCAGCAGGTGAGGGCGGTGTTCAGCAAATTGATCCTGCAACGATGCCGCCAGCCCTTGTTCACGCTCAAAGAGCGGGGCGCGCCAGATAATATCGTCGGTGATCGGTGCAGAGCGGTAGGCCATGAGCGTAGCTTGGATACAAATCTAAATGATAATGATTGCCAATCCTAGCCATAGCCAAAAACAATCGCAACTCTTTTTATGCCTCTACCGCACTTCGTGCACCCTGCAGCGCTTCGCTGGTCAGAATATTATTGCGTCCCAGACGCTTGGCCTCATACAGCGCTTTGTCGGCCAGCGCCAGCGCGCCGTCGATATCTTCCCCGTGCAGCGGCGCAAGCCCAATACTGACCGTCACATTGGTCGCGACGTTCAGGTTAAACATGTGCGTGATTTTCAGGTCGTACACACGCTGGCGAATGCGTTCTGCCGTTTCTAAGGCCGCATCCGAAGTGGTGGATGTCAGTAAGACCATAAATTCTTCGCCGCCGTAGCGGGTCACGATGTCTCGAGAGCGCACGGCATTGCGTATCGCGGCCGACACCTGGATCAGTGCCTGGTCACCCATCATGTGCCCATAGTGATCGTTGTAGGCTTTGAAATAGTCGATATCCAGCAGCAGGACGTAATGCCCGCTGGCATCCAGCGACATCAGCGTTTCAAGGCGGTTTTGCAGACCACGACGATTATAAAGCCCGGTTAACGGGTCGAGCATGCTCAGGTCGTTCAGGGTCTGACGCTCTTCCAGCAGCTTGTACATGAGCCCCTGAGCAAAGTTATCGTTGCGTCGTTGAATCACACTCTGAATGGAAATGCCGATAACCGGCAGGGCAAAGCAGTACACCATGCGCAGCCACTGGTCGTCATCGCCAAGGGCGAGGCAGGTGATCAGCACCGGCAAAGAATGCAATGTAAAGGCGATGATATTATTAGAAAAAGCAATCGCACCGACAAATAGCACGCTTAATAACGCGATCACCAGATAGTTAAAATTAGCGTTATCCAGTAAGGGCAATTTAATCGCGATATGCCAGGCCCACAGGCAGCCAAACAAAATGGAGATGGCAGGAATATTGATTTTTTTCTCGGTCCAGGTCCAATGCCCCAGCAGCAATCCGGCGCTGATAACGGTGATCGACACCAGCGGAAGCGTGATAGCCGAAATGGAATACACCGGGCTCAGCATAGAAAAAAGTGATGAAGCTAAATTCAGAAATAAAAAAAGTCGTAATGAAAATTGATATTTTTTAATGCGCAGCGAACGCCAGGATTGTGATGTCATATCAGGAAATCGTTTTTTATTGTGTGATTACAGAAACACTAAGCATCTGGAACGACAAATTTCGCACGGGAACGTTTCGCGCGAAAATATCAGTAACACTAATCAATTCGGATAATCCGCACAATTTATCACCTTAAAGCAACACTGTCACCCGCGTGAAAGTAAAGAGCGCGACGGTTTTCAGCGCGATCTTGCAAATGATAAAAATTATCATATGATATTGGTTATCATTATTGTTTCGAGAGTTAAAACCATGTTGCAGCGGGCGTTAGGCAGTGGGTGGGGAGTGTTGATTCCTGGCGTGCTATTAGCCGGGCTGGGCTTTGCCGGTCTGTCGGTCGATACCTGGCGAAGTCTGATCGCGCTGGGTTTACTGCTTTCTTGTGTGATGATCTGGCATCGTCAGCTGCGGCATTTTGTGTTGTTGCCATCGGCATTTGCATTGATAAGCGGGATGATGCTGGTGATGATGAATTTGAAGCTGATGGGATAATGAGAGAAGCAGGGAGAGAGTAAAGAGAGATAAGAAGCTGGTGCGAGGGGGGGGACTTGAACCCCCACGTCCTTACGAACACTAACACCTGAAGCTAGCGCGTCTACCAATTCCGCCACCTTCGCACAGTCGTCTTATCTTGATATTGTCTCGTTGGTGCGAGGGGGGGGACTTGAACCCCCACGTCCTTACGAACACTAACACCTGAAGCTAGCGCGTCTACCAATTCCGCCACCTTCGCCCAGTGCGAGCAATATCTTACGTGGTATATGGTGCGAGGGGGGGGACTTGAACCCCCACGTCCGTTAGGACACTAACACCTGAAGCTAGCGCGTCTACCAATTCCGCCACCGTCGCATACCATCGACTCTTAAAAAGAATCTTTACCACGGAGGCGCATTCTAGTGGTTTTCGGATTTTCGTCAACAGTTAATTGCAGCAGAATTTTCCGATCGCTGTAAAAATGGGCGCTTTTCGACAGAAAGGGGAGTGCGGTGAGAGTGCCCGCAAGTCAAAGCCTGCGGGCGGGGTAAGCAATTACTTCTTCGCCTGGCGAGTCAACACCGTGCGATAGACCTTAAAGCGGCCAGTCTGGGCAATCACTTCGTGGAAGCCGAAGGTTTCGTCCAGAATTTTTGGATAGGCCAGGAAGGCGTTGGCCACAATACGCAGTTCACCCCCGCTATTCAGGTGGCGTACCGCCCCGCGGATCAGCTGCTGAGCGGCTTCAAGGCTGGTCTGCAGCCCGTCATGGAACGGCGGGTTGGAGATAATCATATCGAAGCGGCCGGTCACGTCTGAGAAGACGTTACTTGCCAGCACTTCACCTTCGAGGCCGTTCGCGGCAAGCGTGGCACGACTGGCTTCAACCGCCGCCGCGCTGACGTCACACAGGGTCAGGCGCACTTTCGGCGAATGGCTCGCCAGCACGGTGGTTAAGACGCCCGCACCGCAGCCTACGTCTAGCACTTTGCCTTTGGTGTGTGGCGTCAGGGTGGAAAGCAGCAGTTTGCTGCCGCTATCCAGGCCATCGCGGCTGAACACGCCCGGCAGAGTTTTGATGGTCAGACCGTCAAGCTGGTACTCAGCCCAATTGTCTTCGGCGTTGAACGACGGCTGTTTTTCCAGACGACCGTGATACAGGCCGCAGCGACGCGCGCTGTCGATTTTATTCAGCGGGGCGAATTCGGCGAGCATCTGCTCAGCGCTGCGCACGCCACTGCGGTTCTCACCGACCACAAAAATATCGGTGCCAATCGGCATCATCGATAAAATGTTGGTCAGCTGATACAGCGCTTCGGGCTTATTTTTTGGCCAGTAGTAAATCAGCGTATCGCAGTCGGCGACGTCCGCCGCTTCTGCCGTCAGGCTAAAGCGCACGTTCTCACCCATCTCGCGACTCAGGTTCTGCCAGTGGTGATACTGTTGCGTATGGGCGCGGCTAAACGCGGTATCCAGACGGGCGGGCAGGTCATCCTGCAGATCACCGGCAAACATAATGCGGCTTTGTTCGAAATCATCACTGTGGCGCAGCAAGACTTCACTTGCCGGGGTCAATGCAGACATAACGCGTAATCCTCTATAAACGACGGCGGCGATTATACACACTATCTGCCTTCTCTGCGCGTGAGCCTCCTTGCTTTATTGGCGCAAGTTCGACGAATTTGCTATATTTCCGCGCCTGACAGACAGGAGAAACCCGCGATGACATCCCGACGAGACTGGCAACTACAGCAACTGGGCATTACCCAGTGGTCTTTGCGTCGTCCTGCGGTTTTACAGGGCGAAATCGCTATCTCTCTGCCTGACCATATTCGTCTGGTGATGGTGGCGCAAACGCTGCCGCCGCTGACCGAGCCGCTGGTGAACGATATCCTCCGTGCGCTGGCCGTCACGCCGGATCAGGTATTACAGCTGACGCCAGAACGCGTCGCCATGCTGCCTGAGGGCGGTCGCTGTAACAGCTGGCGTCTTGGCGAAAGTGAACCGGTCGCGCTGGAAGGCGCGCAGGTCATCAGCCCGACATTCGAACAATTGCAGTCCAGCGCGACGGCCCGCGCCGAACTCTGGCAACAAATTTGCGCCCATGAACACGATTTCTTCCCTAAGCCAGACTGATTTACCCCGCGCCCTGCAGATTGAGCAGCGCGCTCACGCTTTCCCGTGGAGCGAGCAGACCCTCGCCAGCAATCAGGGCGAGCGTTATCTCAACCTGCAGCTGACGGTAGACGGCGAAATGGCGGCCTTCGCCATTACCCAAATCGTGCTCGACGAAGCCACGCTGTTTAACATCGCCGTTGATCCGGCGTATCAGCGCCGAGGGCTAGGGCGGGAATTGCTCGAACAGGTTATCGACGAAGTAGAAAAACGCGGCGTGGTCACACTGTGGCTGGAAGTTCGCGCCTCGAATGTCGCCGCCATCGCACTGTATGAAAGCCTGGGCTTCAACGAGGCGACGATTCGACGCAACTACTATCCGACCGCGGAAGGGCGTGAAGACGCACTCATAATGGCACTGCCAATTAGTATGTAAGACAAGGGTTTACGATGAAGATGTGGGACTGGATTTTCTTTGATGCTGACGAAACACTGTTTACTTTCGATTCGTTCAGCGGCTTACAGCGGATGTTTCTTGATTACAGCGTGACCTTCACCGCAGAAGATTTCCAGGACTATCAGGCCGTGAACAAGCCGCTGTGGGTCGATTATCAGAACGGGGCTATCTCCTCGTTACAGCTTCAGCATCAGCGTTTCGAAAGCTGGGCTTCACGCCTGAACGTCAACGCGGGTGATTTGAACGACGCCTTTATGAATGCGATGGCTGAGATCTGCGCCCCGCTGCCGGGTGCCATTTCACTGCTGAATTCCCTGCAGGGGAAAGTGAAAATGGGCATCATCACTAACGGCTTTACCGCGTTGCAGCAAATCCGCTTAGAGCGTACGGGTCTTCGCGATCATTTTGATTTACTGATTATTTCTGAAGAAGTGGGCGTGGCAAAACCTGACGCGCGCATTTTTGACCATGCGCTTGAACGCGCGGGCAACCCGGATCGTTCACGGGTGCTGATGGTAGGCGATACCGCAGCATCGGACATTCTGGGTGGCATGAACGCCGGTCTATCTACCTGCTGGTTGAATGCACATCGGCAGGAATTGCCGTCGCACATCAAACCAACCTGGACAGTGACATCACTTGCCGAGCTGGAGCAACTCCTGTGTAAACATTGATTGTCAGCCCCCGGCTAACGGGTAAAATAGCCGCAATTTCGTATTTAACATGCGCGGTTTGCTGCCGCGTTTAAAGAAGAAGAACTGACTATGACGTTGTCTCCTTATTTGCAAGAGGTGGCGAAGCGCCGCACTTTTGCCATCATCTCCCACCCGGATGCCGGTAAAACGACCATCACCGAAAAGGTGCTGCTGTTCGGACAGGCCATTCAGACCGCCGGTACTGTAAAAGGCCGTGGTTCCAGCCAGCATGCGAAATCTGACTGGATGGAGATGGAAAAACAGCGTGGTATCTCCATTACCACCTCTGTGATGCAGTTCCCGTATCATGACTGCCTGATTAACCTGCTGGACACCCCGGGTCACGAAGACTTCTCCGAAGATACGTATCGTACCCTGACCGCGGTGGACTGCTGTCTGATGGTTATCGATGCTGCGAAAGGCGTCGAGGATCGTACCCGTAAGCTGATGGAAGTCACCCGTCTGCGCGATACGCCGATCCTGACCTTTATGAACAAACTCGACCGCGATATTCGTGACCCGATGGAAGTGCTGGATGAAGTGGAAAGCGAGCTGAAAATTGCCTGCGCACCCATCACCTGGCCCATTGGCTGCGGCAAGCTGTTCAAAGGCGTTTATCATCTCTATAAAGATGAAACCTATCTGTACCAGACCGGTAAAGGCCACACGATTCAGGACGTGCGTATCGTTAAAGGGCTGAACAACCCGGAACTCGATACCGCTGTCGGTGAAGATCTGGCCGCCCAGCTGCGGGACGAACTCGAGCTGGTGCAAGGCGCATCGAATGAATTTGACCAGGAGCTGTTCCTGGCCGGTGAAATCACCCCGGTATTCTTCGGGACCGCACTCGGTAACTTCGGCGTAGACCACATGCTCGACGGTCTGGTGGAATGGGCGCCCGCGCCAATGCCGCGTAAATCCGACACCCGTGAAGTGGAAGCGAAAGAAGAGAAGTTCTCCGGCTTCGTCTTTAAAATTCAGGCCAACATGGACCCGAAACACCGTGACCGCGTGGCGTTCATGCGTGTGGTTTCCGGGCGCTATGAGAAAGGCATGAAACTGCGCCAGGTGCGCACCGGTAAAGACGTCGTGATTTCCGACGCGCTGACCTTTATGGCGGGCGACCGTTCGCACGTGGAAGAAGCGTTCCCGGGCGATATCATCGGTCTGCACAACCACGGCACCATTCAGATTGGCGACACCTTCACCCAGGGTGAAATGATGAAGTTCACCGGCATCCCGAACTTCGCCCCTGAGCTGTTCCGTCGTATTCGCCTCAAAGATCCACTGAAGCAGAAACAGCTGCTCAAAGGTCTGGTACAGCTTTCCGAAGAAGGCGCGGTTCAGGTCTTCCGTCCGATTGCCAACAATGATCTGATCGTCGGCGCGGTCGGTGTGCTTCAGTTCGACGTGGTGGTTGCGCGTCTGAAGAGCGAGTACAACGTCGAAGCGATTTACGAATCGGTGAACGTGGCCACGGCCCGTTGGGTTGAAAGCACGGACGTGAAGAAGTTCGAGGAGTTCAAGCGTAAGAACGAAATCCAGCTGGCGCTCGATGGCGGTGACAACCTCACCTACATCGCACCAACCATGGTTAACCTCAATCTGACCCAGGAACGTTACCCAGAGGTTCTGTTCCGCAAAACCCGCGAGCACTAATCGCCTCCAGAGCACGGCCCACGCCGTGCTCTGTCACTTTCCCTCCTTATTGATTCCCTTGCAGAAAGTTCTTAAATGAGCCCGATCGCGCCCTAAAACGCCACTTTTTGGCCGTTTGCTCGGGCGAGTTAGAAATTGTTGGCTATATTTAACAAAGTGATGACAAGCTTGCTGGCTTAATCCGCTAATCAACACGCGTTAAATAGCGCATTAGCCCGGTCAACTTGAGAATCGCAATATTAAGAACTGTGAGATTGTGGTGATGTTCACCCCTACAGCAATGCGATCATGAAGATCGCCTGAGCTCAAATTCTGAGCAAACTACAGGAATCGAGATGATGACAAGCCAAAAGATGTCCAAAACGCTGCTGGCGATTATGCTGGGTACTGCGATGATGAGCGGTTCTGCACTGGCAGAAACGACGATGGATAAAACGCAATCCGCGGCTGACAGCGCCGGGCAAAAAGTCGACAGCTCCATGAATAAAGTCGGCAACTTTATGGACGACAGCAGCATCACGGCGAAAGTAAAAGCGGCGCTGGTCGATCATGATTCGATTAAAAGCACCGATATCTCGGTGAAAACCGACGACAAAGTGGTCACGCTGAGCGGCTTCGTTGAAAGCCAGGCTCAGGCGGAGCAAGCGGTTAGCGTCGCCAAAGGCGTAGAGGGTGTTTCCTCCGTCAGCGACAAACTCCACGTGCGTGACAGCGCAAAAGAAGGTATGCAGGGTTATGCGGGTGATACCGCAACAACCAGTGAAATCAAAGCCAAACTTCTGGCAGACGACATCGTTCCGTCCCGAAAAGTGAAAGTAGAAACCACCGACGGTGTGGTGCAGCTTTCCGGTACGGTCGACTCCCAGGCGCAAAGTGAACGTGCCGAGAGCATCACCAAAGCGGTTGATGGCGTGAAAAGTGTGAAGAACGACCTTAAAGTTAAATAAATCTGTTTAAGACATTCTTCCCCGGCAAATAGTCGGGGAAACGAGTCTGTCGTTTTGAGTGCCTGAGCGTTCATCAAAGCGGTCGACATTCACTATGGTAAAGGAGAATCGTATGTTTCGTTGGGGCATTATATTTCTGGTTATCGCGTTAATCGCCGCCGCTCTGGGTTTTGGTGGTTTAGCCGGTACGGCAGCGGGCGCAGCAAAAATTGTCTTTATCGTCGGTATCATTCTGTTCCTGGTCAGTCTGTTCATGGGACGCCGACGTCCATAGCGACGTTGACTGAAGACGTTAAATTTTCGTAACAAAAGCCAGTCTTCGGACTGGCTTTATCAGTTTAAGAGAATCCTTATCTGCGTTATGGTGATGTGACAAAACAATCAAAAACGGGAAAGCAGTGTGGGACAGCGAATTCCGGTAACGCTTGGCAATATTGCGCCACTTTCAGTGAAACCCTTTCGTCCAGGACAGCTCGCGCTAGTTTGTGAGGGCGGGGGGCAGCGCGGCATTTTTACCGCCGGGGTGCTGGACGAGTTCATGCGCGCGCGATTCAACCCGTTTGATCTGTTCTTAGGCACGTCCGCCGGTGCGCAAAATCTTTCCGCTTATGTGTGTAACCAGCCGGGTTACGCCCGCAAAGTAATCACCCGTTACACCACCTCCCGCGAATTTTTCGATCCGATGCGCTTCGTGCGCGGCGGTAATCTTATCGATCTTGACTGGCTGGTCGACGCGACGGCGAGCAAAATGCCGCTGGCGATGGACGTCGCTGCGCGTCAGTTCGATAGCGGGAAATCGTTCCTGATGTGCGCCTCCCGAGCCGATGACTACTCGCCGGGCTACTTTTCGCCGACGCGCGAAACGTGGATGGATCAGATCCGTGCCTCCAGCGCCATTCCGGGTTTTTATCGTCCAGGCGTGACGCTCGACGGCATCAATTGGCTGGACGGCGGGGTGAGTGATGCGATTCCGGTGCAGGAAGCGGTGAAGCGTGGTGGAAAAACCATTGTGGTTATCCGCACCGTCCCGTCGCAGATGTATTACACCCCGCAGTGGTTCAAACGAATGGAGCGCTGGCTGGGCGAAAGCAGCCTGCAGCCGTTTGTGAATCTGGTCCAGCATCATGAGCAGACTTACCACGCCATTCAGCAGTACATTGAAACGCCGCCGGGAAAAGTACGGATCCTCGAGATTTTCCCGCCTAAACCACTGAAAAGTATGGCGCTCGGCAGCCGACTGCCTGCGCTGATGGAAGACTATAATGTCGGCCGCCAGTGTGGACGCTATTTCCTGGCGACGATGGGTAAAATGCTGGCCGACCAGCCGCCGATACACCGTTTCCGCCCACGCATCGTAACGCCTGCGCCGCTGGTGGTACCGCCCGCAGCGGCCGCCAACGACCTTCACAGCGCGACGCTGGTCGATGCGCCGCAGGCCAACGATGCCAATTTTGATAACGAGGGGCTGGCGTGAGTTTCCGCTTTACCGATACCCACTGTCATTTCGATTTCCCACCGTTCGTGGACGATATCGAACACAGCCTGACGCTCGCGGCGCAGGCGGGCGTGACCAATATTGTTATCCCGGCGACGGAAGCCTCGCGCTTTGAGCAGGTGTTGTCGCTGGCAACGGAGCACACACCGCTGTATGCCGCGTTGGGCCTGCATCCGATAGTGATTGAAAAGCATAATGATGAGAGCCTGGCGCAGCTTGAGACGCTACTCGCCCGAAAGCCGCCAAAACTGGTGGCGGTGGGGGAGATTGGGCTCGATTTGTATCGCGACGATCCGCAGTTCGACAAACAGCAGGCGCTGCTCGATGAGCAGTTAAAGCTCGCCAAACGCTACGATCTGCCGGTGATCCTCCATTCGCGCCGCACCCATGACACACTGGCGATGCACCTCAAACGGCACAATTTACCCTGTACTGGTGTGGTTCACGGTTTTGCCGGAAGCCTGCAACAGGCGCAGCGATTTATTCAGCTTGGCTATAAGATTGGCGTCGGTGGCACTATCACTTATCCGCGTGCGAACAAAACCCGCGAAGCGATCGCGCAACTTCCTCTTTCTGCTTTGGTTCTGGAAACCGATGCGCCCGATATGCCGCTAAACGGCTTTCAGGGGCAAGCCAATCGCCCTGAGCGGGCCGCGCGTGTGTTCGAATCGCTGTGCGAGCTGCGTTCCGAATCCCCTTTTGAAATTGCCAATTCCTTGGCTGATAACACAGAAAAACTCTTCCCCGCCTTATTATTTACGTTGCGTTGAGTGACGTAGATCTCATTATTTAGTTTTGCATTCACATTATTGCCAGAAATGTGTGACGCGGACTCACAGAATAGTTGCGGATCGTTATAATCGGCGCGATTGCTGAGTTTTTTCTCATTTTTAAACCTTTCACTTTCAATACACAGGGACTCTGTATGCAAATCCTCATGGGACTGATTGGCATGGTGGTGCTGCTCGCCATCGCCGTGCTGCTCTCCAGTAACCGTCGCGCTATCAACCTGCGTACCGTGCTCGGCGCGTGGATGATCCAGATTGCCATTGGGGCGTTGATCCTTTATGTCCCTGCCGGACGTAAAGTGCTGCTGGCGATGTCCGAAGGCGTGGCCAATGTTATCGCCTACGGCAACGAGGGTATTGGCTTCCTGTTCGGTGGCCTGGTGTCCGATAAAATGTTCGAAGTCTTCGGTGGGGGCGGCTTTGTTTTCGCCCTGCGCGTGCTGCCGGTTATTGTCTTCTTCTCGTCGCTGATCGCCGTGCTTTATTACCTCGGCATTATGCAGTTCGTGATCCGCATTCTGGGCGGTGGCCTGCGTGCGCTGTTGAAAACCTCCCGTACCGAATCGCTGTCAGCCACCGCGAACATTTTCGTCGGGCAAACCGAAGCGCCGCTGGTGGTGCGTCCGTATATTGCGACCATGACCCGCTCTGAGCTGTTCGCGGTAATGTGTGGCGGTCTGGCATCGGTGGCCGGTTCTGTTCTCGCGGGCTACGCGCAGATGGGTGTGCCGCTGGAATACCTGATTGCCGCGTCGTTCATGGCGGCACCGGGCGGTCTGCTGTTCGCCAAAATCATGTTGCCAGAAACGGAAACGCCGAATGATTCGCCGGATCTTGAAGCGCAAATGCCGGACATCGACAGGCCGTCTAACGTGCTCGACGCCGCTGCATCAGGTGCCGCATCCGGTATGCAGCTGGCGTTAAACGTCGGCGCAATGCTGCTGGCTTTCGTGGCGCTGATTGCATTGCTGAACGGCATTCTCTCCGGGATTGGTGGCTGGTTTGACTATCCGCAGCTGTCGATGCAGCTGATCCTCGGTTGGGTATTCTCCCCGCTGGCGTGGGTGATTGGCGTGCCATGGAGTGAGGCGAATGTGGCCGGATCGTTCATTGGTCAGAAGCTCATCATCAACGAATTCGTGGCTTACATGAACTTCGGCGAATATCTTAAGGATGACGCGGTCGTTGCTGCGGCGGGTCTGCAGGTGATTTCCGACCACACCAAAGCCATCATCTCCTTTGCCCTGTGCGGTTTTGCCAACCTGTCGTCGATTGCGATCCTGATTGGCGGTCTCGGTAGCATGGCACCAAGCCGTCGCCATGATATCGCCCAGCTTGGCCTGAAAGCCGTTGTGGCGGGTACGCTCTCGAACCTGATGAGTGCCACCATCGCCGGGGTGTTCCTTTCGCTCTAGCTTATAAGTAAAGCGCCGGGAGAATAACCTGCTGTATTCCCCGGTCCTGCAGCGCCTGCGCCAGTGGCTCAACGTCCCCGGCGCGGGCGCTACGCCAGGTTTTCGCCTCGCCGTACACCCCGTGCGCATGAAAGGCATTCAGCCGCACCGGCACCTCTCCCAACGAACGAATAAACTCACTCAATGGCTCAATACACGGCAGATAGTCCGTTCTGTCCGGAATGACCAGCAGACGCAATTCCGTCAGTAAATGATGTTCCGCCAGCCAGCGAATGCTCGCTTTAATGCGCGTGTTGCTGCGTTCAGTCAGCGCCTGATGCGTGCTTTCATCCCACGCTTTTAAATCCACCATCACGCCATCACAAACGGGACGTAACTTTTCCCACCCGCTAATTCCCAGTTCGCCGTTGCTGTCGACCAGGCAGGTAAGGTGTTTCAGCGCGGGGGAATTTTTGAGCTGCGTAAACAGCGCAATGATAAACGGCAGTTGGGTGGTTGCTTCGCCGCCGCTGACAGTTATCCCTTCGATAAACGGCGCGGCGCGCGCGATGTGTTTGAGCACGTCGTCTACCGACAGCATTTGTGCCATCGGTGTGGCCTGCTGCGGGCAACTTTTTAGGCAGGTATCGCACTGCTGGCAGTTTGCTTCCTGCCAGACAACGCGCCCGTCCTGAATCGACAGCGCCTGATGCGGGCAGGGCGCCACGCACTCTCCGCAGTCGTTGCAGCGCCCGATGGTCCACGGGTTGTGGCAGTTTTTACAGTGCAAATTGCAGCCCTGCAAAAACAGCGTCAGACGGCTGCCGGGGCCGTCGACACAGGAGAACGGAATAATGTTACTGACTAAAGCGCATCTGCTGCTCATGGCTGATGACTCTCGGCTGTCGTTCCAGAATGCGGGTGTTGCGGGCGGCTTCTTCACCGAGCCAGGTGGTGTTGGTGCGTGAACCTTCCTCGCGGAATTTCTCCAGGTCGGAGAGACGCACCATATACCCGGTGACGCGCACCAGATCATTGCCGCTGACATTGGCGGAAAACTCACGCATCCCGGCGTTAAAGGCCCCGAGACACAGTTGCATCACCGCTTGAGGGTTACGTTTGATGGTTTCATCGAGGGTCAAAATGTCGCTGATCCCGGCGTGATAAAACGCATGATGCGGGGCTACGGTCAGCAGGTGGCTTACCGGGTCCGGTTCGCTGCCGTAAGGAATACGTGCCCCCGGCGTGGTGCCGCTGTCGGAACTGATTCCCGACTGCGCATGGAGCAACGCGCGCTGCTGCCAGCCGTATTTCACCGGCGTCTTTTCGACAAATTCTGCCAGCTGCGCGCTGATGCGCCAGGCGAGCTGATTGGCCGCGTCATCCTGGCCGTAGCGCGCCGGGCTGCCTGCTTTTTCACACAGCACGTTCACGGCTTCGGCGAGGGCATAAATACCGAACATCGGCGTAAAGCGCTGCGGGTCAATCAACCCTTCTGCGACCAGGAAGCTATTCTCAAAGAAGCGCGATTGTTGGTAGAGGAACGTGCAGCGGGCATCAATGATGTCGATTTGCTGTTGGCAGTAGTAGGGCAAAACGCGGCTGAGGAAGTCCGCTTCTGACTCACTTCGCAGCGCAATTTCCTTCAGGTTGAGACGCACCAGCGTGCTGCCTCCACCGGCCAGCGGCAGCGAGTTGTAACAGCTGACCACGCCGTAACGGCCTTTTGTGAAAATTTTATCATTCACTGGGCCGTTAGAAATATGCGGTTTACTGCACTCGCAAATGTTTTTGCTCACTTCCAGCAGTAAATCATCGGGGGTGATTTCGGGGTCGTAGATAAACGTCAGATTCGGCGCGACCTGCTTCAGTTCAGCATCGGCGCGTAAAATGGCACGCGTGACAGGGGTATCTTCCGGGCCGATATTCACATGGGTAAACGCATCCGGCAGGGTTCTGTCGAGATAACGCCAGAAACGTTTTATTCGAATATCGATTTCGTCTTGTGTTAGAATTTTAACATAAGGTGAAAGGATCGTATCCAGATGCCCCAGGTAAACCGGCATCGACGTTACCGAAGGCACGTGGTGATAGAGAATGGTGAGCAGCGACAGCGCGTCGTCCAAATCCTTCGCGCCTTCCAGCTCGAGCCACTCTGAACCGTTGGCAAGGAAGCGGGCGTAGTCAGGCAGAATGTAACGCGGTTTGTACGGCGCGTGGCCTTCAAACATGTCGCAGATGACGCCGTCATCCAGCGCCGCCCGGGCTTCTGTTGATAGCTCTGGGTAAGGTAAAGCGTTTTCTGCTTCGAGTGCCAGGAAGTGACGTTTTTGCTCGGGGCTCAACGTATTGCTGGTCACAATGTTCTGGCAGCGTTGCTCAAAAGAGTCAGACATACAAGTTCCTCAGACGCGATGGCGATGAGGGCATTGTAGAGAAAAGCGTCGGCGGGGCTTTTGATCCATATTCCCTCGCTGCCGCTTAAAAGAGTGATTAATGTCTCATTACAGTGATGCAAATTTGTATCTGCGTTTCATTAACTGTGATGGGGATCGAAGTGAAACGCTGGGTCGGTGTTAAAATAGTCACAGACCCGCAAGGTAAAATTACACACCGGAGAGAATATGACCGATTTAACTGCAAGCAGCCTGCGCGCGTTAAAACTGATGGACCTGACCACCCTGAACGATGATGACACCGACGCGAAAGTTATCGCCCTGTGCCATCAGGCGAAAACCCCGGTGGGCAATACCGCGGCCATCTGCATTTACCCGCGCTTTATTCCTATTGCGCGTAAAACTCTGAACGCGCAGGGCACGCCTGACGTGCGTATCGCGACCGTCACCAACTTCCCACACGGTAACGACGACATCGACATTGCGCTGGCAGAAACCCGCGCAGCCATCGCTTACGGCGCTGATGAAGTTGACGTGGTGTTCCCGTACCGCGCGCTGATCGCCGGTAACGAGCAGGTGGGCTTTGACCTGGTGAAAGCCTGTAAAGATGCCTGTGCGGCAGCGAACGTTCTGCTGAAAGTGATCATCGAAACCGGTGAGCTGAAAGAAGAAGCGCTGATCCGTAAAGCGTCTGAAATTGCCATCAAAGCCGGTGCCGATTTCATCAAAACCTCTACCGGTAAAGTGCCGGTCAACGCGACCCCAGAAAGCGCGCGCATCATGATGGAAGTGATTCGTGATATGGGCGTGGAAAAAACCGTTGGCTTCAAACCTGCGGGCGGCGTACGTACTGCAGAAGACGCGCAGACCTTCCTGGCGATCGCCGATGACCTGTTCGGTGCCGACTGGGCCGATGCGCGTCATTACCGCTTTGGTGCATCCAGCCTGCTCGCGAGCCTGCTGAAAGCCCTGGGCCATGGCGACGGTAAGAGCGCCAGCGCTTATTAAGTCAAACATTGCCGGATGACGCTTTGCTTATCCGGCCTACTGGATAGTAGGGCGGGAAAGCCTCGCGCTACCCGCCACCATTCACCCGATTCCTCATGGGGGTTACCGTGTTTCTCGCACAAGAAATTATTCGTAAAAAACGCGATGGTCACACGCTGAGTGACGAAGAGATCCGTTTCTTCATCAATGGCATCCGTGATAACACCGTGTCGGAAGGGCAGATTGCCGCCCTGGCGATGACCATTTTCTTCCACGATATGTCCATGCCGGAGCGCGTCTCGCTGACCATGGCGATGCGGGATTCCGGAACCGTACTTGACTGGAAAAGCCTGAATTTAAACGGGCCGATTGTGGATAAGCATTCCACCGGCGGCGTGGGCGATGTGACATCGCTGATGCTTGGCCCGATGGTCGCGGCCTGTGGCGGCTACGTGCCAATGATTTCCGGGCGCGGCCTGGGGCATACCGGCGGCACGCTCGACAAACTGGAAGCGATCCCGGGGTTTGATATCTTCCCTGACGACAACCGTTTCCGCGAGATTATTAAAGACGTTGGCGTGGCGATCATCGGGCAGACCAGCTCTCTCGCGCCAGCGGATAAACGTTTTTATGCGACCCGCGACATCACCGCGACGGTGGATTCCATTCCGCTGATCACCGCGTCCATTCTGGCAAAAAAACTGGCCGAAGGGCTGGATGCGCTGGTAATGGATGTCAAAGTCGGTAGCGGCGCATTTATGCCAACTTACGAGCTTTCCGAGTCGCTGGCTGAAGCCATCGTTGGCGTGTCCAACGGGGCTGGCGTGCGCACCACCGCACTGCTGACCGACATGAACCAGGTGCTGGCCTCCAGCGCGGGGAATGCGGTTGAAGTACGTGAAGCCGTGCAGTTCCTCACCGGCGAATACCGCAATCCGCGTCTATTCGAGGTGACCATGGCGCTGTGCGTGGAAATGCTGATTTCCGGTCGTCTGGCGAAAGACGAAGCCGAAGCCCGCGCTAAGTTGCAGGCGGTACTGGATAACGGTAAAGCGGCGGAAATCTTTGGCCGCATGGTGGCCGCGCAGAAAGGCCCGACCGATTTCGTCGAAAACTATGCGAAATACCTGCCGACGGCGATGCTCAGCCAGGCGGTTTACGCGGATACCGAAGGTTTCGTGTCGGCAATGGACACCCGCGCGCTCGGAATGGCGGTCGTTTCAATGGGCGGTGGTCGTCGTCAGGCGTCTGATGCACTCGATTACAGCGTCGGCTTTACCGACATGACGCGCCTGGGCGACAGCGTTGATGGTCAGCGTCCGCTGGCGGTTATCCACGCTAAAGATGAAGCAAGCTGGCAGGAAGCGGCAAAAGCCGTGAAAGCGGCAATTAAACTGGACGATAGCGCGCCGAAAGAAACGCCAACGGTCTATCGTCGAATCACACAATAGCGGTATACTGATCTGATCGCTTTTTTGCAGCGCAAAACGTACGGAGAAGATATGAAACGTGCATTTATTATGGTGCTGGACTCCTTTGGTATCGGCGCCACTGAAGACGCAGAGCGTTTCGGCGATGTCGGGGCCGACACAATGGGCCATATCGCAGAGGCCTGTGCAAACGGTGAAGCAGACAAAGGCCGTAAAGGCCCGCTGACTCTGCCAAACTTGACCCGTCTGGGTCTGGTGAAAGCTCACGAAGGCTCGACGGGCAAAGTTGCCGCGGGCATGGACGGCAACGCTGAAGTCACTGGCGCATACGGCTGGGCTCACGAACTTTCTTCCGGGAAAGACACGCCGTCAGGTCACTGGGAAATCGCCGGTGTACCTGTGCTGTTTGACTGGGGCTATTTCCCGGAGCACAACAACAGTTTCCCGCAGGAGTTGCTCGACAAACTGGTAAAACGCGCGAATCTGCCGGGTTATCTCGGTAACTGCCACTCTTCCGGGACCGTGATTCTGGACGAGCTGGGCGAAGAACATATGAAAACCGGCAAACCGATTTTCTATACCTCCGCTGACTCTGTGTTCCAGATTGCCTGCCACGAAGAAACCTACGGTCTCGATAAGCTGTATGAGCTGTGTGAAATCGCCC
>Ga0209281_1001186_pt1 | contig 17884 bp, 16 predicted proteins | sample MedtruBG_FD_187514 | JGI IMG/M metagenome (GOLD analysis project Ga0209281, IMG submission 187514) | Root nodule microbial communities of legume samples collected from California, USA - Medicago truncatula BG (SPAdes) (version 2) | ecosystem: Host-associated > Plants > Roots > Nodule | place... | reverse complement strand
GCGATCAGAATGGCCGCCAGGGCGAGCAGTCTCATGGCGCGCACGTTACGCTTCAATATCGCTTACTCCAGACCACGTGTTGATGCGAGTGATTTGCTCAATTTTGGTTGTGCAGGGCGATTTGATTTTATTGCTTTTTATATCGTGAGCGGCAGGGATTCGACCCCACGACCTACTGATTAGAAGGAAGAGGTTTTTGCCATGTCACTGTCAACTGGCGTTCTACTTCGAGCAGGCATTAAATCGAACCTGATCTGCCCCGAGAAACCGTCTGAGTTCAGGCTTTCTCACGATAAGATCAGCGACCGTATATTTGTCGAAGACAGCCGCAAACGCGGCTGAGGCCTCCGCGAGAACCGGTGGTACACCGCATGCCGGGGCTATGGGGCAACCTGCGCACTCGATCAGTTCATCAAGGCCCTCGGTGTGGCGTAGTACAGAGCCCAGGTTGATTTGCTCCGGCGGTCGCGCAAGCCTGATGCCACCGTTTCTTCCACGGACCGACTCGATGAAGCCGGCACCCGATAGGTCGTTGACCACTTTCTTGAGGTGGTCTTGAGAAATGTCGAACGCCGCCGCGATCTCCCGGATCGAGCCAAGCTCACCTTCGATTAAACCAAGGTGTATCAAGACCCGAATGCCGTAGTCGGTGTATTTGGTTAGCCTCATTAAACCCTGCGTCAAAACGCCCGATCAGAAAAGATGCATTTCAGTAGCACCTTTTTGCCGAATGGAATAGGTGTATTCAAAATGCATCTTTTGGAGATATCCATGACGCATCAACTAACCGAAGCGGACATTTCCCGGGTATTGGCCCGCTTTTACGACCGAGTGCGTGCTGACGAACAATTAGGCCCGGTATTCCAGGTTGTTGAGGACTGGAATGAGCATCTGACAAGGCTGTCGGAATTCTGGTCTTCGATGATGCTTACAACGGGGCGCTACAAGGGCAATCCTCTATCGATGCACCTTGTGCACGCCGAGAAGATTCAGCCTGCCATGTTCATCCGTTGGCTCGAGCTCTGGCATCAGGCGACCGATGAGCTCCTGCCAACGCAAACAGCCCGTGAGATGCAGGCGAAGGCCAAAACGATCGCTGCCCGTTTTTCTCTGATGATCTGCGGGGAGAAGCTTATCGCCGATGCAGTTCCCCAGCCACCGACTGCGCCCACACCCTACCGGATTTCATCACTTTTCGACGAGACCACGCTGCCGCGAGCGTTGCTGGGACCTCATGCCCTGAAGGCTGGAACCTGGGGAATAGTGCGCGTCGAAGAGGGGCAGGTGCGTTACCGCGAAGATGGCATCTCCAGTCCCCGGCTGCTCGAGCCCGGCACTCCCGCAATTATTCCCCCCGAAATTTCCTACAACCTCGAACTCGCCGGCCCCGTGAAGCTGCGGGTCGAGTTTTACGACCGCCGTCCGGTCGAAATTTATCAACACTGAGCAAAAAGGGCCGAATATCATGTCACGCCAGTTGTCCGCCGAAACCATCGAGCTCGTAAAACAGAGCGTTCCCGCACTCGAAGCTCATGGTAGCGACATCACAAAGGCCATGTATGCGCGTCTTTTCCGGGACGAGCATATCAAGAGCCTGTTCAATCATGCGAACCAGGGCGAGGGTGGCTCCCAGGTGCATGCTTTGGCGGCTGCCATCCTCGGATATGCCAAGAACATCGAAAACCTGAGCGCCCTCGGTCCCGTCATCGAGCGGATAGCTCATAAGCACATCGGTTATCACATCCTCCCGGAGCACTATCCGTATGTGGCCGAGGCCCTACTCGCCGCCATCCAGGACATCCTCGGCGACGCCGCAACACCTGCGCTGCTCAATGCCTGGGGCGAGGCTTACTGGTTCCTTGCGGATATCCTCAAGGAGCGCGAGAGTGATCTTCGCGCCGATATTGAGAGCCGCAGTGGCGGGTGGAACGGGTGGCGTCGTTTCACGATTGCCGAGAAGATTAGGGAAAGCGACGTTGTGACGTCGTTCATCCTCAGACCCTCGGACGGTGGTCGCGTCATCCGTCATCGGCCGGGCCAGTACCTGACATTTAGGCTGCCGCTTTCAGACCGGAGTCTGGTCAAGCGGAATTACTCGATCTCCTGCGGGCCGAATGATGAATACTATCGTATTTCGGTAAAGCGCGAGGCCGCGGGGCAGGGTGGCTCCCTGTATTTCCACGACCATGCCAATGTCGGATCGGAAATCGAGGTGACGCCACCCGCGGGCGACTTCTTCCTTCCTGAAGAACCAAACGCCCCGGTGGTGCTGGTTTCGGGGGGCGTTGGCCTAACCCCGATGGTCAGCATGCTCGAGGCGATTGCGAAGGATTACCCGGACCTCGAAGCCCATTTCATCCACGGGGCTTTGAACAGTAATACGCACGCCATGGACAAGCACGTGAGAAGTCTCGCGTCGGCCCATGACCGTGTTACCGTCAAGACATTCTACAGCAATCCTGCGGCCAACGATGCGGCGGGCCTCTCGCACGACCACGATGGCTTCATCACCGTCGATTGGCTCCGTTCGCAGACCCCGTTCGAGACCTCTCATTTTTATCTCTGCGGTCCCAAATCTTTCCTGCGGGCGCTCGTTCCGGCGCTGTCCAAGGCAGGTGTCTCCCCCGACAGGGTCCACTTCGAATTTTTCGGGCCGGCGGACGAATTGCTCGTCGCCTGACATTTCGATGCAATCGTTATCTCAACGAAGGTGACTTCCATGCGGAAGCAGGCCCAATGGCTCATGCGGGCTCTCCCTGCAACAGCAATCATCACCCTAGCCCCAATCTCTGCATTCGCTCACGTGAAGTGGTTTGCCCCCTACATCGTGGGGGCGCGACCTGAGCCGGCCGGCGACACCTTGCGGGATATCTGGTTCTGGGTGGGTATTGCTCTTGTCCTGGTCTTTTTCATTCTGGCCCGCACCATAGAACGCACGTCTGTGGGCGAAACAGCCATCACCGCCTTGAACTGGGCGACCGATCCCCTCTGGGAGCGTCAGGACGACTACATCCGGTCGATCATCGCCGCGTTCTTCATCGCTATTTTCGCCGTCGGGGGCGTCTATCTGACCCCGGATTTGAAAACCCCGGCCGAGTGGGTTTCCTGGCTTCAGCTCGTGATCGCCTGTTGCATATTCTCCCGCCGTACGATGCCCATCGCCGGAATCGGGATCATCGCACTATGGATGCTCGCGCTGAGGGACTATGAGCTCTTTCACCTCTTCGATTATCTTGCTCTCGGCCTCGGTGTCGCCGGATATCTCGTTCTCGAGCCTCTCAAGAATGAGGAACTGAGGTCGCGCCGTTTCGAAGCGCTTCGCTGGGGCCTCGCGATCGCCCTGATGTGGTCAAGCCTCGAAAAATTTGCCTTTCCAAGCTGGTTCTATCCTCTGGTCGTTGAAAAGCCGTTCCTGACATTTGGCATGCCGAGAGACGTATTCATTCCGATGGCCGGCGTCACCGAATTCACCCTTGGCTTCGGATTGCTCTGGACACCCTTGATCCGGAGACTGTCCGCAATCGCGCTGCTCGTCATCTTCACGGCCGCCGTCTGGCCATTCGGCCGTGTGGACCTGATCGGCCATGGCTTGATCATGGCCATCCTGATTGCCGTCGCGGCGGACCATCGTCGGGGCGTGGACCTGATGACCACCTTTAAACGGAGAGTAACGAACATACCTCTCGGTCTTTCGGCCGCGCTGATTGTCTTCTGCACCGCTTACTGGGGCCTGCACGTTGTGTTCTATGGCATGAACGGCGATGTCGCCATCGGCGATGCGGCAAAGACGACGCATAGCTACAGCAGCGAGCATCCTCATGGCCCGGGTGGACGGGAGGAACCGCATAGTTATCCATGATGCGGTCGACCGCTGAGGCTCCGTCTCTATTTTCGAGACGGAGCTCCCGCGCCACGGATGTAGTGCTACCAAAGCCACAAAGACCAAATCGACCCGGCGGCGGGCCGACCACCAACGGTGTCGAGCCGCGGGACGGCAGACATGCCAGAGCGAAGACGGCCGACAGGGCATCATCTGCAATGGCGATCTTTACCGGAGCTCGTTGAACGATCCTCGTGAAATTACCTGTGGCGTCAGGACTGCGTGGCCGGATACGCACTATGTATACTGATGGGGCCAGCGCATCTGTCCTATGACACAGCCAGCTTGACGACCGATAGCCGGAGGGTGACATGAGAGATGACAAGCGAATTCTGGCTGGCGTGGTTGTCCCGGACACAGAATTGGTCAGAAGGGCGATCGAATACGCTGAACGGGTCTACGAACCGTATCTTTTCAACCATGTCGTTCGGTCGTGGTTGTTTGCAGTCACCTTGGCCAGGATTCAAGACATAAAGTATGACAGCGAAGTCGTGGCGCTCGGAACATTGCTGCATGACGTGACCCTGAACACGTCCTTCCGAGGTCCCCGCCGATTCGAAGTTGAGGGAGCCGATATCGCTCGTTCGTTTGCATTGGATGCGGGCGTCAGCGATAGCCGTGCCCAGTTGATCTGGGACAGCGTCGCGCTCAACTCCACCCCTTCAATAGGTCTGTATAAGGAGCCTGAAGTCGCCCTCTGTACGGCTGGCGTTTGTCTCGACGTTGTCGGGCTTCAGTATAACCGGGTACCGGCTGCCGATCGAAAGGCGATTACTGATGCGTATCCGCGGCTAGGCATGAAGAAGAAAATGACAAGCTGCTTCTGCCACATGGTGGAGGCTGCGCCTGAAACGACCTATGACAACTTCCTGCGCGACTTTGGAATGCGATATGTGCCGGGGTATGCGGGGCCGTCTTCCGTCGATTTTGTGATGAATGCTCCATTTGAAAGCTAGCCGCCGGTTGAGGCAGTTGGGGGATTCTTGCCTTCATCTGCGAGTAAGCTGCGACACGCGGCAGTAGATACTTCCTGCGGAATTCTTCACCTAAACCAACGTGTAATACTAAGAGTTCCTACAACAGCGTAGTAATTATTCGTCGATATCGCTTCTTCCTCTCAGCGATGTCGACTTGATAATGTCCTCGGCGTTCCCCGCCGGCCGAGGATGGCGGGCATTATGTCCGCCTTGCAAGGGCCGTTTCTCCCGCCGGAAACGGCCCTTCTTTTTGCTCCGGTGCCTGGCACGGCGGGCAGGGGCTACGTGTCGCGGAAATCGACGGATTCGCTTACCGGCCGCCACTTCTCGGCATCGATCGATCTGGCGCGTTCGCCTGCGTCGATGCGTTTCATCGCATCACTTCCGAGGATCAGATGATGTGGTAGCTCGTCCGCCCGGGAAAGATCGAAGATGACTGCGGCGCACTTTTGTGGATCGCCTGGCTCACGGCCAACGATCGTCTTTCCGAACTGGACGTTGGGGCCGAGTATCGGTTCATAGTCCGATTCCAGCGCAGGTGTCGTTGCAAGTGCCGCAGAAGTCCAGTTTGTGCGGAGACTGCCGGGCTCAATTGAGATAACTTTGATGCCCAGCGGCCCGACTTCCTTGGCCAAGGCCTCGGAAAACCCGCTGACAGCAAATTTCGCCGCACAGTATGCCACCGTTCCGGCGGCCGCGATCCGCCCGGCGGACGACGATATATTGATTACATGGCCGGAGCGTTGCTTTCGCAGCAGGGGAAGAGCAGCCCGGGTCGTGTTGACGACGCCGAAGAAATTGACGTCTATTTCGGTCCTAAAGTCGTCTGCAGCTGTCTGTTCGAATGGGCCGACCCTGGCGTAGCCTGAATTGTTGACGAGTATGTCCAATCCACCGAATGTGCTGATGACATGATCGATCGCACCCTGACATGCTTCGGGTGACGTAACGTCAAGTTCATAGAGTTCGACCCGATCTCCGTATTGTTCCTTGAGTTGCTGCAGACGGGAGATGTCGCGGGAGGTGGCGACCAGTCGATCTCCTTTTGCGAGGACTAGTTCCGCCAGCGCGCGCCCCAGACCGCTTGCACATCCTGTTATCATCCACGTCTTGTTCATTGTTGGCGCTCCTCGAGATCCGTGCCTTGCATGCTGGTCGATAGCTAAGTGCAGATGTCCTCCTTCAAAAGGCATGAATTTCGGACGCTGCGTCCAAATCTACACACCTTGTTTTGAGCCGCTGTTTGGTTTCCGTGGTCGTCGCGAATGCGACGACGTGGGTTGTTTTGCCGGGGCTTCGTGTGGGGGAGGGAGAAAGTTAGTCGAGAATTTTGGTCGTTCGGGCGCCGCGTGATGATGATGATGAGAGCTTCAACGGAAGTGTCCCGCATGCAAGGCAGCGAAATGCGCCGGCGTGCGATCTTCTCCTCAACGGAACGTTGGTGGTGTCGGTGCTCTGCGGAATGGGTTGCCGTCCAGGCGCATGCCGGGAGACGTCCGTGTCCATCCAACAGCGCGGCAACGGTTCGTCCAGGGCTTCCGAAGGGGGAACTCCTGCGCTCCATGCAGCGAAACTTTCGATGAGGCACTATTTCCAATGATGCTCGAGGTCCTGTCCGTCTCGTTAGCCGTTGTGGTTGTTCTGGCTGGCGTCATGATCGCGCAGCTTATGCGCGCGAGATCGCATTTGATCGAGTGCAGCCGGGAGATAAGTGAGCTCACAAAGTTGGTTGAGCTGCTGCCGGTCCACATCATTCGGGTCGCGCCCGATGGGGAGCCCATATACTTCAATAGGCGTCTTTTGGAATTTTGCGGTTTGGAGGGCCTGTCGGAGCTCGATAACCCAGGCAGTACCCGGCTTGCCACGGTTCTCCGCTCTCTGGTGCATCCGGCTGATGTGGGCCTGTTCAAGAAGACGGTGAGGTCTTTGGCAGAAGGCGAATCCTACTCGGTGCGATACCGGCTGCGACGTGGGGATGGACACTATCGTTGGATCAACGCTCGCGGCGAGCCGATCAGGGATCGGTCGGGTGACGTTGTTCAGTGGCTGATCGCCTCCGTTGACGTCGACGACGAAGTGCAGGCACTAAATGCTCTTCACGAGAGAGAAAGCCAGTTACGCCGGCTAGTCGATGCTGTCCCAGCGAATATCTGGTGCTCGAATCCTCGGGGTGTTCCAATGGGCATCAACCAACGGCTGCGCGACTTCGTCGGAACCGAGATAGAGGACTGCGATCTGCCGGAAGGAAGGCGGCTGGATGTGGCCTATCAGAAGCTCGTTCATCCCGATGACCTTGCTAACGTTCGCGAGCGTTTCTCGCATTGCCGACGGACCGGTGAACCCTTTGCAATGAGATATCGTATGCGTCGGGCGGATGGGGTCTACCGATGGTTCGAGGGGCGTTCCGAGCCTTTCCGCGATGAGAGCGGCGAGATCAGACAATGGTACGGCGTGCTCTACGATATCGAAGATCAGGTGAAAGCCGAAGAGGCTTTGAAAGAACGGGAGCGCGTCGTTTGGCAACTGGTCGAGACGTTGCCGGTAATGGTCGATTGCGCAGCGCCAAACGGCGAACCGATTTTCCGTGGTCAGCAACTCAGGGAGTTCCTCGGTTACGAGCTTGAAGACCTCGACGGCGGTGAGAAGTCGAGATTGAACGGCACGCTTGACGCAGGTGTCCATCCGGATGACCTGGCGGGTGTAAAGGAGCATTATGCCATATCGCTCCGTAGCGGCGAACCTTACGCGCGCCGGCATCGGCTTCGCCGCTTCGACGGCGAGTATCGTTGGGTGGAGACGAGGGCTAAGCCAATGAGGAATGAGGATGGCGAGATCACCCAATGGAACGTGATTTGTTTGGATATTGACGGAGAGGTTAAAGCCGAAGAGAGCCTAAGGTTGGCCCAGGAAGCGTTGGCAAGGGCCAGTCAGGCCGCCAGCCTGGCCGAACTCTCGGCATCCATTGCGCACGAGGTGAACCAACCGCTGTCTGCAGTCATCAACTCTACGAACGCCTGCCTGCGATGGCTTCAGGCAGATCCGCCCAACCTGTTTCGAGCCACCAAATCGGCGGAACGCATCATTCAGAGCGCAAACTCGGCCGCGGATGTGGTCAGGCGAATTCGTGCGCTCTTTCAGCAGTCGCTCGACGTTCGGGACACGACTACGCTGGACGGAGTCCTAGCTGAGGTCAGGGATTTCGTCGCAGCCGAAGCATTGCGGCACAACACGGCGCTGGAAATCAACGTCGAAGATGACCTCCAGCTGATGCCGTTTGACCGGATTCAAATCCAGCAGGTCTTGATGAATCTGGTTCGCAATGGCTTGGACGCGATGTCCACAATTCCAATTGAACGCCTGCTGAAAATAAGGGTTTTCCGTGTTGGGGGCGAGGTTCACACAGAGGTCAGCGATCGGGGAGCCGGCGTGCAGTTCCCAGAGCGGATATTCGAGCCATTCTTCACTACCAAGGAGAAGGGCATGGGCATGGGACTTGCGATATCGCGCTCTATTGTCGAAGCGCACGGCGGGCAACTTTGGGCTGAGAAAAACGGCCCGATCGGTTCGAGGTTCATATTCTCCCTGCCGGCAGCCAACGCCAAATCCGCTTAGTGTAATGTGCCTGCTTTACCCGGCGCTCACCCGGTTTGGTGACACTCATGCTGTTGCTCGATGTCGAATTGTCATCTGATCAATCGAATCTCCTAGCCGCCGCAGGGGCATCCCGCGACGGCGAGCGGACGACCGGTTCTACGATCGGCGCGAGCGGAGACGTTCGGCGTAACCTGAATCCAGGTGCCCGACGCTGACCGGAAAAATCTTCTCCAAACCATCGTGGAGCTCTGACTCGGAAACCCACCCCTTGCCGTTCGTGTCAAGTTTCGCCCACTTGCTTTCACTGTAGGCGGTATCGTGCGGCTCGCCGTTCATCTCGGCGACGCGGGCCTGTCCATCCATAAACTCGGCCTTGGTAACCTTGCCGTCCTTGTCGGTATCCGCCCAATCGAGCGCTTGCTTCGACATACGGGAATGGAATTCCGCAATGAGTTCCTGATCGCTACGCACGGTGGGCATCGTGGGAGCCTGAGCCTGGCGCGTGTCCATTTTCTCACTGACGGAAGACAGCGCATTCCGGCGGGTCTGGGCAATCAGGGTATAGAGAGAATTGTCAGAACCGATTTTCATGAAAGTGATTTCCCTTGCTGGTTGCAGTTGATGCGCGCGAGGGTGGTTCCGACGCCTTGCTTGAAACTTGCCTTCGAGGCCCTCCAAACGTCCTTGTTACAATTGCAACCACTTCGCGAAGCAACGCCGGGGAGATTCGCCGACTGCGACTGGCGGGGAGACGCTAGAACGACCGTATAGCTATCCACCTTCCACGGCCGATGGCCTAGTGGGACGGCAAGAATCATCGGTAGAGGCCATGACCAAAGAGAGACTGACGACCGCCGCAGGCGCCCCCGTATCCGACAATTTCAACATCGAGACTGCGGGGCCGAGAGGTCCTGCGCTGCTTCAGGACATCTGGCTTATTGAAAAGCTTGCTCACTTCGATCGTGAAGTGATCCCGGAGCGCAGAATGCATGCCAAGGGCGCCGGTGCGTATGGCAACTTCAAGGTCACTGCCGATATCCGCCAATATTCGAAGGCTGCGGTTTTCGCCGAAGTGGGAAAGAAGACCCCGATTTTCGTTCGCTTTTCGACAGTAGCGGGAGAACGAGGGGCAGCCGATGCGGAGCGCGACATTCGCGGCTTTGCGGTCAAGTTCTACACCGAACAAGGCAACTGGGACCTGGTCGGGAACAACACGCCTGTTTTCTTCTTTCGAGATCCTCTGCGCTTTCCTGATCTCAATCACGCCGTCAAACGTGATCCACGAACAGGAATGCGCAGTGCGCAGAGCAACTGGGATTTCTGGACATTGCTTCCAGAGGCACTTCACCAGGTTACGATTGTCATGTCGGATCGTGGGATACCGCGCTCTTTCCGCCATATGCATGGTTTTGGAAGCCACACCTATAGCATGATCAATGCTGCCAACGCGCGTCATTGGGTGAAGTTTACCCTTAGAAGCCAACAGGGAATATCAAATCTTACAGATGCTGAGGCGGCGGACATAATTGGCCGAGATCGGGAGAGCCATCAGCGTGATCTCTTCGACAATCTCGAGCGCGGCGAATATCCGAAATGGAAAATGTATATCCAGGTCATGTCAGAAGTGGCGGCGATGTCTCACAAGCACAACCCCTTTGATGTGACCAAGGTTTGGCCTCACGCCGACTACCCATTGATCGAAGTCGGCGAACTCGAGCTGGACCGCAACCCTGAAAACTTTTTCGCAGAAGTCGAGCAGGCATCTTTCACACCTGCGAATATCGTTCCGGGGATCGGATTTTCGCCCGACAAGATGCTGCAGGCGCGCCTGTTTTCCTACGGTGATGCCGCACGATATCGGCTCGGTGTCAATCATCACCAGATACCGGTAAACGCGCCTCGTTGTCCCGTTCACGCATACCACCGCGACGGCGCGATGAGGATCGACGGCAACCACGGCGCTACCACGAGTTATGTACCGAACTCTGCAAGCGAATGGGACGAGCAGGCGGATTTCAGGGAGCCAATGCTGAGCCTGAACGGTCCGGCCGGTCGCTTTGATCATCGTGTTGACGAAGATCACTTCGAACAGCCAGGCAATCTCTACCGGTTGATGACCGAGGAACAGAAGACAGCCCTTATTTCCAATACAGTAAGGTCGATGGCAGAGGTGTCCGCGGGCGTGCGATCCCGGCACGTTGCAAATTGTCGCCGTGCGGACCGCGATTATGGAGATCGACTGGCCCGCGCTTTGGGGGTGGCCGAGTAATTCTTATCCCACCTTCATGGTGCCCATCTGATAGTTTGCTACCGTATGGGGATGGGACACATTGGATGGCTGACCTTTGACCAGCCATCCAAACCTTTCCGCGAGATCACCGCAAATTCGAGAACGCTTTTACGAGTTCGGCAGAAAAGAGTTCCGGCTGCTCCCAGGCAGCGAAATGGCCTCCATGCTCGACGGTGTTCCAATAGAACAGGTTCGACCATGCGCGCTCCACCCACGAGCGGGGTGCCTTGAAGAACTCGTGCGCGAAGATTGACGCGGCCATAGGAAGATCGATCGGGCCAGCCGAGTAGTTTCCAAACCCGGTCTGGAAAACCTCCCAGTAATAGCGTGCGGACGAGCCTGCCGTGTTGGTGAACCAATAGAGCGAAATGTTGTCGAGCACAGTGTCGATCGACAGTGCTTCGCTGAAGTTCCCGTTGTTGTCAGACCATGCCTGAATTTTTTCCAAAATCCACATGGCCTGGCCGGCTGGTGAATCCGCAAGACCGTAGGCAAGGGTTTGCGGCCGCGTGCCATGCTGGTGCGCGTAGGCGCCGGCGGGGCCGGAAAGGAACGCCATCGACTGAAGCACCTGCTGCTCTTCCGGGGTAGGATTCGCGAGCTTCTCGGTTTGAAAAACCAGGGGAAGATTGACGTGCGCTGCAATCAACCCTTCAGGCCTGCGTTGCGCCAATCGGTGCGTAACCAGCGACCCCCAGTCTCCACCTTGCGCAACCCACCGATCAAACCCGATGCGCTGCATAAGCACGCCCCAGGCATCGGCCGTGCGCTCTGCATTCCAGCCCAGATCTTTAGGCCGGTCGGAAAAACCATAGCCGGGAATTGAAGGGATAACGACGTGGAATGCATCCTCCGCCTTGCCGCCATGTGCGGTGGGGTTTGTAAGGCGATCGATGGTACCCAGAAATTCGACGATTGAGCCCGGCCAGCCATGGGTCATGATGATCGGCAGGGCATTGTCGTGTTTCGATCGGACATGAATGAAATGGACACCCAGACCGTCAATTTCTGTTCGAAACTGCGGATACGTGTTGATGCGAGCCTCGAATTTACGCCAGTCATATTGGTTGATCCAATAATCAACCAACGCTTTCGCGTCACTCAGGGGAACACCCTGAGCCTGATCTTCGACTGTCTCCTTGTCAGGCCAGCGGATGTTGGTCAGCCTGATTTTAAGGTCCTCGAGTGCCGCTTGGGGTATGTTTACCTGAAAGGGCACGAGTTCAGGAGACGCCTTTCCCTGTGGAACCGCACGGGCGGAGACACCGCTTGCCAAAAGTGTTGCGCTGATTGCGGCTGCGCCTCCTAAAAGCGCTCGCCTAGATTGCGACTGGAGCCCATAGGGTTTCGATGATGTCTCGTCGATCATTATTACTGCCTCTGTGATGAAGAAATCCGGTAGGAGACGCGGACTTTTTCCATCACGCGCTTCTCGTTCCCTCCGACACGTAGGTTGGGCCAACTTCGGCGATTAGACCTGCACCATGCACAACAACTGTTCCGGGAACGATATTCTGCTCTGCGATTTAGCGGATCAAGGAACACAAGTTGTTCCACATCGACCGCTAATATCCGTGCCGCCGAGCGATTATTTGCTCCGTATCGAAACGGAGTTAGAAAAATGAGTGCTTTAGATGGAAAGGTCGCCATCATCACGGGCGGCAACAGCGGAATCGGTAAGGCAACCGCCCGGCTTTTCGTGCGCGAGGGCGCGAACGTCATCATAACCGGACGGAGGCCAGACGTCGTCGACAATGCCGTGCGCGAGATCGGTGCCGGCGCCAGCGGACTTTGTGGAGATGTCGCTGATATCGCGTTCCATAGCCGCCTGGCGGCCGAAGTTCGGAATCGCTTTGGAGCCATCGACATCTATATGGCGAATGCCGGAATCATCAATCTTGCGGGCTCCCATACGGTTAGCCCGGAGGAGTATGATCAGCACTTCGCCGTGAACAGTCGCGGCGTCTTCTTCGGTGTACAAGCGATTGCGCCTTTGATCCGTGACGGAGGCAACATCATCGTCACCAGTTCATTGGCGGCGACGAAAATTCTGCCCCAGCATACGGTCTATGCCGGCTCCAAGGCCGCCCTCGCGGCTTTTGCGCGCAACTGGGCCATTGAGTTCAAGGAAAGGCGTATTCGGGTCAATATATTAAGCCCTGGTCCTGTGGACACCGAAATTCTCGGAAAGCTGGGTGTAAGCGAGGCGGATCGGCCGGCACTCGAGGAGCATATGGCGAATATTATCCCTGCTGGGCGCTACGGTCAGCCGGAAGAACTCGCCCAAGCCGCGTTGCTTCTCGCATCGAATGGCTTTGTAAATGGGGTGGAATTGCACGTCGACGGCGGAATGTCCCTGGCGTAACGCACACCGTTTGGGAGGAGTCGGCCGACGCGCTTGCCGCGTTGGCCGACATTTATACCAGCGCGAAGGGGATGCATTGCGGTATGAAAGCAATGGCGCGATCACGCTGCGTTTCATGCGAGCTTCCAAGTTACCCGCCACTGCTGAACCTTCGCTCACGGCCGTTGTAAAGCGCGCCGATATAGACGGGTGTGCAAACCAATGGTTGGGTTGTTGCCATTGTTTTTGTCATTGAAATTGCACCGCGGTCTCTTGGAGAGGCGGTGCCTGTTTTCCTGGAGAGATGATCCTCCAAGTGGCAATGCGGGCCTTTTATTTAAAAATTCCTGGAAGGATGTCCCATGCGTAAACTCATCAAGGTAGCAGCATCCGCAGCGTTCTATACGGTTTCGCTCATGCCCGTTTTTGCTGAAACCTCGAAGCCAACCATAGTCCTTGTGCACGGTGCATTTGCCGACTCCTCCAGCTGGAATGAGGTCGTGTCACGGTTAGAAAACGACGGCTATCCTGTCGTGGCGGTGGCGAATCCGCTCCGAGGTGTGAAGTTCGACGGCGAATATGTCGGGCACGTCTTGAACGGATTGAAGACGCCGGTCGTGCTGGTCGGGCATTCCTACGGAGGTTCGGTTATCAGCGAGGCTGCAGCCGACGCCGACAACGTGAAAGCTCTGGTGTTCGTCGCTGCATTTGCGCCGGAACCCGGGGAGTCTGCTGCGGCGCTTTCCAGCAAGGAACCTGGCAGTACGCTTGCACCGACACTGGCAGAACCCGTTGTTTTGGAGGATGGTGTAAAGGACCTCTACATCGACCAAAGCAAGTTTCCCGAACAGTTCGCGGCTGATGTGCCCTTAGCGGATGCCAGATTGCTGGCTGTAACGCAAAGGCCGATAACCGATGCGGCATTGACGGAACCGGTGCGCAAGGCCGGCTGGAAGAACATCCCCTCCTGGTTCGTCTATGGTGATGCGGATAAGAACATTCCGCCGACTACCCTTCAATGGATGGCCGAGCGGGCAAATTCCAAGGGAACGGTTGCAGTCAAGGGTGCTTCCCACGTCGTTATGATCTCCCATCCCGACGAGGTCACAAAATTAATCGAAACAGCAGCAGAAACAATAAATTGATGGAAGCGCGCTGCTGGTGAGCCTACGAGCGAGCCAAGGGGCGGAGTGACGTCCCTAAACCTTCGTTTGGGAGGTGCCGGCAGATAGGCAATGTTAGCCTTCACGCCATCAAACCTAGGAGATTGACATGCAGGCGATCAAATATCTTGTGCTCGGGATGGTATGGTTCAACGTGGTTTTGGCAGGCTGGTTGTCGATCCACATGCTCTATGATCCGGAGGGATGGTATTATTTTGTGCCTGGCGTCACTGACACGGGATTTTTCAATCAGCACTTCATCCGCGATATCGGTATAATCCAGGGATTTGTGGCAGCCGCGTTCGTTGTCGGCATCTACCGGACGGAAAGGCGGATCGAGCTCTGGGCGGCCGCGACGCTTTGGCTGATAGCACACGGCGCGTTTCATCTGTGGGAGGTCGCCGTCGGAATTTGTTCGGCATCCGTCATCGTTCGCGACTTTCCCGCGGTGAGCCTTCCAGCGATTTTCGGAATTGCGGCGACAGCGTGGGCGTGGAGCCAGCGGCAGAATGCCCCGGCTTCAACTCGAACCGCATCGCTCAGCATCTGAACCGGGACGGCGAGGAGCGCCTTTGCGTACCTCGCGAAGACCCGGCGTCTATCGCGACGTGATGTTCGTTGGGGAAACGCCTCCGGCGGTTCCCACGCACTGGTCGAGGCGGCGATGCAATGATCCCTGAGGTCGGTCGGCGTGATCGGATGCCGTTACAGACGAGGAACGTAAACCAAGGTTTATGGTCTCGACCGACCTAATCGGTGATATCTTGCACCTCACGCCAGGGTAGCGCTGTCACCGCCGTCTCCGACTGCGCCGTCGTGCGACGAGTAATCTCCAAGGCAGCCTGGGCGTCCGGTGTCCGGTTCAAGCGTTTGACTTTGCCACAATTTTGATCGAGGCGAGACCATGCAACACGTTCAAGCCGAACCGTCCACTGATCCAATCGTTTACGTTGTGGATGATGACGAGGAACTGCGCGAGTCGTTGCTGGACCTGTTCCTAGTCACAAAAAAGCGCGCCTCGGCGTTCTCGAGCGGATCGGAGTTTTTACAACTCGCAGATATGAGCGCCCCAGGATGTGTCGTTGTCGACATGAGAATGCCGGGTGTCACTGGGCTGGATCTGCAAAAGCAGCTCAATTCGATCGGAAGTCGGCTGCCTGTTATCTTCTTGACGGCATTTGCGGATATCCCGACGAGTGTGAGAGCCATGAAAGCCGGTGCAACTGACTTTATCGTCAAGCCTTTCGCCAATCATGATCTGCTGCAGGCAGTAGACCATGCCATCAGATTGAATACGGAACGGCGAAAAACAGATGCGGAGCTCGACCGGATCAAATCTCTCGCCGACACTTTAACTCCGCGCGAGCGAGAAGTTATGCTGGCGGTGGTGAGCGGACTGATGAACAAACAGGTCGCTTACCAACTTGGAATAAGCGAAATGACGGTCAAGATTCACCGAATGAGCGTCATGCGGAAAATGCAAAGCCGATCACTGGCCGATTTGGTCCGAAAGGTCGAGCAGCTTCAAAGAGCTCAACCGTGATAGCAGGCTCGAGGCCTAAATCCGCTTCGGAGATTTGAATTATCCGCCCTCAGCAAGGCCTAAATTCGGAAAGACGATGATATCGGCTTCAGTGGTGGGTCTGTCACCCCGTCACCTGCATTTTGCTGATTAGGAGCAAATCCAGGAAATCGCTCGCTGCCGTTTGTTCAGCCGTTGATTTGCAATGGGATTTCTCGCGACACCGCACCCCAAACCTACGTTTATCTATGCCCCAAATGATATTCGCTTAGGGTCGAGAAAGGCCGTCAACCATCGACGGCCCTTCACCTGAATAGGAATGACACAATGACACAGCGCATTAACTTCGCGACGGAATCCTCGGATATCACAAAGAAATTCGTGGAGTTCGTTGCTGCTACCAAGGTGAACGCAGTCGAAGAGTCCATTCGTGATCTGGTCAACGTGCGTATCGCGCAGCTCAACAACTGCACGTTCTGCCTCGACATGCACGTCAAGCAGGCAAAAATCCACGGTGAGCGCGATCTGCGTCTCTACCACCTGGCATCCTGGCGTGAATCGACGCTTTTTGCGCCTCGGGAGCGTGCCGCACTTGCCTGGGCCGAAGTGCTGACCAAGCTGCCCGAAGTCGGTGTTGCTGACGAGATCTACGAACGCGTACGCACGCAACTGAGCGAGAAGGAAATCTCCGACCTGACATTCGTTGTCATGGCAGCCAATGCCTGGACGCGCGTCAACGCCGGCTTCAAGACCGTTCCCGGTTCCTCGGATGTCATGCTCGGTCTGGACCAGGCCGGTCTGAACTGACGGACGAATGCGTGTCGCGCCTGCCGAGGCAGCTTTCTGCAGTATTTCTCGAAGACAAGGAGCAAGATATGAAAATCGTCGTGATCGGTGGATCCGGACTTATCGGTTCGAAGCTCGTGAAACGCCTCCAGGCCAAGGGGCATGAGGTCATTGCCGCGTCGCCGGCATCAGGCGTGAATACGATTACGGGCGAGGGCCTCGCGGAGGTCCTAACGGGAGCGCAGGTCGTCGTCGACGTCGCCAACTCACCTTCATTCGAAGACAAAGCGGTGATGGAGTTTTTCCAGACGTCGGGGCGCAACCTGCTGGCTGCTGAGGCTGCCGCGGGGGTCCAACACCACGTGGCGCTATCGGTCGTCGGAACGGACCGGCTCCAGGACAGCGGCTATTTTCGGGCGAAGCTCGCTCAGGAGAAGCTTATCAAGGAAGCCAAGATACCGTACACGCTGGTTCATTCGACGCAGTTTTTCGAGTTCATGTTCGGCATCGCTCAGTCCGGCGTTCAGGGCGATAAGGTCCATCTCTCTCCTGCTATGATGCAGCCGATCTTCTCGGACGATGTCGCTGACGCTCTTGCCGATCTGGTCTTGGGGCCACCCATCAACGGCGTCGCTGAAATCGCCGGCCCTGAGCCCATCCGAATTTCGGATGCTGTTGAAAAGTACCTGCGCCAGATCGGCGATCGCCGCGAGATCATCGTCGACAACAAGACGAAGTACTTCGGTGCGTTGCTCGATGACAAGACGCTCATGCCCGGTGCCGGTGTCCGGGTCGGTAAGACGGTATATTCCGAGTGGGTCAAGACGGCGACGCCACCTCCGGCGCGATAAGTCTTTCCAGCGCCTTTGTCCGGTCAGCGGTGAACTGGCATCAAGGAATTTACGTCATGGGAGATCGCAGCACCTGCGATCTCCCATTTTTCGTAGTCGCCACCGTATCGCTCACGGCCTGGCATGGTTGACGGAATGCATTGGCGTTGGTCCTGCCTTCGGGCGAAGCGAGGCGGACAGTTCGAGGCATCGTCGGCGAACGATGATTGCGGAAAGGGAAAAAGGCGCAGTGGCAAAAAACTTCGGAGCTCAAAACAAGGAGGGTGCCCTGTTTGGGCACCCTCAAATTGGAATCAGTCTTCGATGAAGCGTAAGCGCGAATTTCCCCGCACCTTTTGTGATTGAGTGAGCTTTGGCATGAGGTGTCCACCTAAAAGAGGTGGACACCAAATGATGGAAGAAGGTCAAAAACTTGTCGTGCGGCTCGTTGGTCGGAATGGACGACGCCGGTTCGATCCGGCATCGAAAGACCGTCTT
>Ga0209281_1001184_pt1 | contig 17915 bp, 16 predicted proteins | sample MedtruBG_FD_187514 | JGI IMG/M metagenome (GOLD analysis project Ga0209281, IMG submission 187514) | Root nodule microbial communities of legume samples collected from California, USA - Medicago truncatula BG (SPAdes) (version 2) | ecosystem: Host-associated > Plants > Roots > Nodule | place... | reverse complement strand
CAGGTCACCTGCCAGTTGCTGAATTCCTGTTGCACAGGCGCAGCCCACGTCAGCGTCGACGGTAACCCGACCAGCAGCAAAAGAAAAAGCAGACGAAAAGACACGAGATGACCCCAGAAGAAAAAAACGCCGATGACTACGGCGTATCCTCCCCTGGCGGCCACCTTTTACTCAATCGGATTAGTCCATTAAACCAGTGTTTTGCAGATATTGAAGCAGGATAACCGCTTTGCCGTCACGAATTTCACCGCTTTTGACCATCGCCAACGCGCGTTCGAACGGCATTTCCAGCACGTCGATATCTTCATCTTCCACGCCGCCGCCCGCGTTAGCACGCAGGTTGTCGTGATATTCGGCGATAAAGAAATGTACCAACTCGGTCACGCCGCCCGGGGACATGTACAGCTCGAAGACTTTGCGCACGTCGTCAACCTGGTAGCCAGTTTCTTCCACCGCTTCTTTGCGGATGCAGGCTTCTGGCTCGTCGTCATCCAGCAGCCCGGCGCAGGTTTCGATTAATCTGCCGTCGGCGTTGCCGTTGACCCACGTCGCGACGCGGAACTGGCGCACCAGTACCACGGTTTTCTTGTGCGGGTTGTACAGCAGAATGGTGGCTCCGTTACCGCGATCGTAGACTTCGCGCTTGTGGCGTACCACTTCCCCGTCGTTGCGCGTCAAATCGTAGGTGATGTTGCGCAATACGAAGTAATTTTCCGACAGGATTTTGTCTTTGATAATTTCAATATTGAATGACATTACGGCTCCACAGCGTCAGAATTCGCCAACCAGTTTACCCGTCATAGCGGGCTTTGTCGTTACGCTCATTTACATTGATTTATGTATGTTTATGCAGGAACGCGGCATGATAATTTACACTATCTCCTTAATTTCTCCACGTTTCGCTCAGGCCTTGCCGCTACAGTATTCAAAGCCTGCCATAACAAAAAATACCGTGTAGTGAGGTCCTGATTCCGATGGCGAATTTCTTTATCGATCGCCCCATTTTTGCCTGGGTGCTGGCCATCCTGTTGTGTCTGACAGGTACGCTGGCGATTCTGTCGCTTCCTGTTGAGCAATATCCTGACTTAGCGCCGCCTAACGTGCGCGTCACCGCTAACTATCCGGGTGCGTCCGCGCAAACCCTGGAGAATACCGTCACCCAGGTTATTGAGCAGAACATGACCGGGCTCGACAACATGATGTATATGTCCTCCCAGAGCAGCTCTGCCGGGCAGGCCACCATCACTATCACCTTTACCGCCGGGACTGACCCGAACGAAGCGATGCAGCAGGTGCAAAACCAGCTGCAATCCGCGCTGAAAAAACTGCCGCAGGCCGTGCAGGACCAGGGCGTGACGGTGCGTAAAACCGGGGACACCAACATCCTGACCATCGCCTTCGTATCGACGGACGGCAGCATGGATAAACAGGATATCGCTGACTACGTCGCCAGTAACGTTCAGGAACCGCTGAGTCGCGTGAATGGCGTGGGCAATATCAGTGCCTATGGTTCCCAGTATTCGATGCGCATCTGGCTCGACCCGTCAAAGCTCAATAGCTATCAGCTGACCACCCAGGACGTCACCGATGCGGTCAGTTCGCAGAATGCCCAGGTGGCCGTTGGTCAGTTAGGCGGCACGCCGTCGGTCAATAAACAGGCCCTGAACGCCACGGTTAACGCCCAGTCGTTGCTGCAAACACCGCAGCAGTTCCGCGATATCACGTTACGCGTTAATAAAGACGGCTCGCTGGTCACGCTGGGCGATGTGGCTACAGTCGAACTGGGCGCAGAAAACTACGATTATCTGAGCCGCTATAACCGCAAACCGGCGTCCGGCTTAGGGATTCAGTTGGCATCCGGTGCCAATGAAATGCAAACCGCCGAAGCCACGTTGGCGCGCCTCGATGAGCTGTCGCACTATTTCCCGCACGGGCTGGAATATAAGATTGCCTACGAGACCACCTCGTTCGTTAAAGCCTCGATTCACGACGTGGTGAAAACGCTGCTGGAGGCGATCGCCCTGGTGTTCCTGGTGATGTATCTGTTCCTGCAAAACTTCCGCGCCACGCTTATTCCGACCATTGCCGTGCCCGTAGTCCTGATGGGCACCTTCGCCATCCTTTACTCGTTTGGCTATTCGATAAACACGCTAACGATGTTCGCGATGGTGTTGGCCATTGGCCTGCTGGTAGATGACGCCATCGTGGTGGTGGAAAACGTCGAGCGAATCATGAGCTCCGAAGGGCTTTCGCCCCGGGAAGCGACGCGAAAATCGATGGGACAAATTCAGGGTGCGCTGGTCGGCATCGCGATGGTGTTGTCGGCAGTATTTATCCCGATGGCCTTCTTCGGCGGGACCACCGGCGCGATTTATCGTCAGTTCTCGATAACGATTGTATCGGCGATGGTGCTGTCGGTGCTGGTGGCGATGATCCTCACCCCGGCCCTGTGCGCCACGCTACTCAAACCGCTGCATAAAGGTGAACATCACGGGCAAAGAGGCTTCTTTGGCTGGTTTAACCGGATGTTCGACAAGAGCGCGCAACGCTATGAAACCCGCGTCGGCAAAATTTTGCATCGCAGCCTGCGCTGGATGCTTATTTACATGCTGCTGCTCGGCGGCATGGTGTTCCTGTTCCTCAAACTGCCGACCTCGTTCCTGCCGCAGGAAGACCGCGGTATGTTCCTGACCTCCATCCAGCTGCCAAGCGGCTCTACGCAGCAGCAGACCCTGAAAGTGGTGGAAAAGGTTGAGGATTACTTCTTCAAAAATGAGAATGCTAACGTCGCGTCGATCTTTGCCACCATCGGTTCCGGCCCGGGCGGTAACGGTCAGAACGTCGCACGTATGTTTATTCGTCTGAAGGACTGGGACGATCGCGATACCAGCACCGGCACCTCGTTCGCCATTATTGAACGCGCGACCAAAGCGTTTAATAAGATTAACGAAGCACGCGTATTTGCCAACAGCCCTGCGGCGATCAGCGGCCTCGGCAGCTCGGCGGGCTTTGATATGGAGCTTCAGGATCACGCTGGTCTCGGCCACACGGCGTTGATGGCGGCCCGCGATAAACTGCTCGATTTAGCCAGTAATGATCCGCAGCTCACCCGCGTGCGTCACAACGGTCTGGATGACAGTCCGCAGCTGCAAATCGATATCGATCAGCGTAAAGCACAGGCGCTGGGCGTCTCCGTCGACGATATCAACGACACCATGCAAACCGCATGGGGCTCGGATTACGTGAATGACTTTATGGACCGTGGCCGTACCAAGAAAGTGTACGTCCAGTCCGCCGCGCCGTATCGCATGCTGCCGAGCGACATCAACTTCTGGTATGTGCGTAACAGCAGCGGTGAAATGGTGCCGTTCTCGGCCTTTGCCACCTCGCGCTGGGAAACGGGTTCTCCGCGTCTGGAGCGTTACAACGGCTATTCCGCACTGGAAATCGTCGGTGAAGCGGCGCCGGGCGTCAGTACCGGTACCGCGATGGACGTGATGGAAAAACTGGTGAGCCAACTGCCGACGGGCTTTGGCCTGGAGTGGACGGCGATGTCCTATCAGGAACGCCTCTCCGGGGCGCAGGCCCCTGCCCTGTACGCGATTTCGTTGCTGGTGGTGTTCCTGTGTCTGGCGGCGCTGTATGAGAGCTGGTCGGTGCCGTTCTCGGTGATGCTGGTGGTGCCGCTCGGGGTGATCGGTGCGCTGCTCGCCACCTGGATGCGCGGGCTGGAGAACGACGTGTACTTCCAGGTTGGCCTGTTGACGGTTATCGGTCTTTCGGCGAAGAACGCCATTCTTATCGTCGAGTTTGCCAACGAGATGAATGAGAAAGGGCAGGATTTGCTGGAAGCCACGCTGCATGCCTGTCGTCAGCGTCTGCGCCCGATTCTGATGACCTCGCTGGCGTTTATCTTCGGCGTCCTGCCGATGGCAACCAGCACTGGCGCAGGCTCCGGGAGCCAGCACGCGGTCGGTACGGGCGTGATGGGCGGGATGATCTCCGCGACCCTACTGGCCATCTTCTTTGTACCGCTGTTCTTCGTGCTGGTGCGTCGCCGCTTCCCGCTCAAAGAGAAGCCGCAATAAACTGAACAACACACAAAAAAGGCGACCTTAACGGGTCGCCTTTTTTATCATTTCTGCGGTGTGACACAACGTACAAACAGTTAGCGCATTACCCACAACGGAATTATTTACGAAGCATATCTTCGATAAAATCTTTCCAGTTTCCCAGTTCATGTTCGATCATAACAACCTCTCTTATTATTATCGTTAGTGTACGAAAATAGCCTGGAGTTGTGAAGATGGGATAGCCCATCGCTGCGATAACTGCCCTGAGCCACCGTATCACGGGACTTAACGTTACTATGACCGATAGCCATTTATTTAATGTGACTTACTGCAATATTTTGAAACAACACGACTTCCGCATGATTTCACAATATTATGCGCTTCAGGTGAAAATCTATTCAATTATTCCGGGTTGATATTTCGCTTAGGGATAAGTAGGGTCGTACAAATATTTCGCGTATGATCCGCAACCGATTTTCAATATTCGAAAAATCTGAGCGATTTACCTGTTTCAACGCAAAAGGATTAACCATGATCACGATGTACGGGATAAAAAACTGCGACACCATCAAGAAGGCACGCCGCTGGCTGGATGACCATCAGCTCGAATACCGTTTTCACGACTACCGGGCGGACGGTCTTGACCGTGCGTTACTCGATACCTTTATCGCCGAACTGGGCTGGGAAGCGCTGCTGAATACCCGGGGCACCACCTGGCGCAAGCTGGATGAATCCGTTCGCGCCAGCATCACAAATGCTGATGCCGCCGCCGCGTTGATGCTGGAAATGCCAGCAATCATCAAACGCCCATTGCTCTGCGCGCCCGGTCAGCCTATGCTGCTGGGTTTTAGTGATTCCAGTTACCAGACGTATAACGAGGTGTAGTGTATGTCATGCCCGGTCATTGAGCTGGCTCAGCAGCTTATTCGCCGCCCTTCCCTTAGCCCCGATGATGCGGGTTGCCAGGCGCTGATGATTGAGCGCCTGCGCGCGATTGGTTTTACCGTTGAAGCGATGGACTTTGGCGACACGCAGAATTTCTGGGCGTGGCGCGGGAAAGGTGAAACGCTCGCCTTTGCTGGTCACACCGACGTGGTGCCTGCGGGCGATGCCGATCGCTGGATTAATCCGCCGTTCGAGCCGACTATCCGTGACGGAATGCTGTTCGGTCGCGGCGCGGCAGATATGAAAGGCTCGCTCGCAGCGATGGTTGTCGCCGCCGAGCGTTTTGTCGCCCAACATCCGAACCACAAAGGCCGTCTGGCGTTCCTGATAACGTCCGATGAGGAAGCCAGCGCGACGCACGGCACCGTTAAGGTGGTTGAAGCGCTGATGGCGCGCAACGAGCGTCTCGATTACTGTCTTGTCGGCGAACCATCCAGTACCGAAGTTGTGGGCGACGTGGTAAAAAATGGCCGTCGAGGCTCGCTTACCTGCAACCTGACCATTCATGGCGTGCAGGGTCACGTGGCGTATCCTCATCTGGCCGATAACCCGGTCCATCGCGCAGCACCGATGCTCAATGAGCTGGTGCAGATCGAGTGGGATCAGGGCAACGAATACTTCCCAAAGACCAGCATGCAGATTGCGAATATTAATGCCGGAACTGGCAGCAATAATGTGATCCCTGGCGATCTGGTGGTGCAGTTCAACTTCCGCTTCAGCACCGAGCTGACCGACGCGATGATCAAAGAGCGCGTTATCGCTCTGCTGGAAAAACACCAGCTGCGCTACAGCGTGGACTGGTGGCTCTCCGGGCAACCGTTCCTCACCGGACGCGGCAAGCTGGTCGATGCGGTGGTGAACGCCATTGAGCACTATAATGAAATTAAACCGCAGCTGCTGACCACGGGTGGCACCTCAGACGGACGCTTTATCGCCCGGATGGGCGCTCAGGTTGTGGAACTGGGGCCGGTGAATGCCACCATTCATAAAATCAATGAATGCGTTAACGCCGCCGACCTGCAGCTTCTCGCCCGAATGTATCAGCGGATCATGGAACAACTTGTCGCGTAGCGGCATTACTCAAAGAGGTATCAGGCATGGACTGGCTGGCTAAATATTGGTGGATCCTGGTGCTGGTGTTTTTGTTAGGCGTGATTCTTAACGTCATCAAAGATCTCAAGCGCGTCGACCCGAAGAAGTATATGGCGAACAAGCCGGACCTTCCCCCACATCGTGATTTCAACGATAAGTGGGACGACGATGATGAGTGGCCGAAGAAAAAGCCTTAAACAAGAAAAGCGCCCGATGGGCGCTTTTTTATTGAGTTCGGTATTGTGCCTGCTGGCACTGCGCTTAGCAGGCCTACATTCACTGTCGCGAAATTCAGGCAATAAAAAACCCGCACTAGGCGGGTTTATTTTTTATCAGTAGCTCTTAATTAACTGCTCAGACGATAGTCTTCATCGCTGTCGTAATGGCTACTGATAATCAGCAAGACTTACAGCGGGGAAACGTTACCAGCTGCTGGGCCTTTAGCGCCGTTCTCGATGGTGAAGGATACTTTCTGGCCTTCATCAAGAGTTTTGAAGTTATCGCTCTGGATTGCAGAGAAATGTACGAATACATCTTTGCTGCCGTCGTCAGGAGTGATGAAGCCGAAACCTTTATCAGCGTTGAACCATTTTACTAAACCAGTCATTTTATTAGACATAGATACTTCCTTAATTATTTGAGCCACTAAATGCGGCGATGATGGCCTGTAATGAGAGAGCTACTTACTTAGCACTTAGGAGGCGGCTCATGAAGGGCAATATCTATTGATAACACCTGAACTGAGGACTGCTTTACTAAAACTGCTTTCATAAGGTCTGTGTTCCAAACCAAGGACGCCATTAAGACACAGAGAAATTAATATAGCAACTTTTATGTCTTTTTATTTTAACCGCTTAAATAGCCAGATGGCTGTATGGCTGCTCGATTCCGGCTCAAATCAGAGTAATGCGCCCCAGTAATATACCGGTGTATCAATGACTTAATCGCAGGCATCACAGCAACTCAATGATGTCGTCATCCTGCGGTTTACCGCCGCTCAGCGCTTCGTCGAAATAGTGTTTCGGCACGGTGTAGCGCAAATGGTCGAGCGCAAACTGAATACTGCGATCGTCAATGGCGTGCCCCAGGTCGTCGATAATATCTAGCGTGACGTCCCCACCCGCTTCAATCAGCGCTTCCTGAGCCGCCACCGCGTGGGACAAATCAATGACCCGGTCTTCACCGCCGTGGATCAGGTGCACGGTGGTCGCTGTGCTGGCGCTGGTCGGCAGCGTGGCAAAGCGTCCGTTGAAGGCGATGATGCGTGATGCAAGGCCCGGCGCCGCTTTGGTACTTTCGAGCGACATGATGGTGCCCTGAGAGAAACCAATCAGCGCCGTCGCCAGCGAACTAACGCCGCTCTCTTTCTGCCAATGGCGGACGATGTCGATGAAGGTCGGCATAATGGCATCGATACGCTGCTGACGATTTTCTTCGGTTACACCCTGCACGGAAAACCACTGGCGACCGTTCGGACTACAGGGCTCAACGCCACCGACGCTGACAATCAGCGCGTCGGGAAACAGCGGCGCAAACCAGCTACCAATCTGCCCCATCGAAACCGGGTTATCGCCCACGCCATGAAACAACAGCAGCAGCTGTTTGGCCGGGGCTGATGGACTTTGCACAACAAAATGGTCATGTTTCATGGCTTTCTCCTTGGTCTGTTGATGGGGAGTTTACGCCGTTGGGCGTTAATGACCATGACATTTAACTGAATGAGTTTGTTAAAAAAACTGCAGGTTTTTCACCTGTTCTGCCAGCGTCTCACTACGATGCGCGTCGAGGCATTTCAGCGCGTCTGCCGCTTCCTGACGCTGCTTCGCCAAGAGCGCTTTTCGCCCGCCCTGAGCCGGTGCGGCGTCGGTTTGCGGCGCCAACGCGCTTCGTAATGCGGGCAAGGGCAACGTAACCCCCGCGAGCAGTCGTTGAAGGCTGCCGACCGCCGCCATCAGCGGACGATGCGCCCAGGCAAAACCGGCCAGTTCCTGCCAGTCATCCTCTGTAAGAATAGCCTCTGATGGCTGATTTGCGGCCTGATCGTCATCATCACGCCACTGTGCCAGCCAGTACGCATCGCGCGCGAAGCGAGCCTGCTCACGCCCTGCAAGTTGATGGCCTGCCGCACTCAGCGGGTAAATGGCCATCGCGGTATAACAGCCGCTGCTGGCTTCCCGATGCGTGCCCAACCGCACTAGCTGAAAACCGCAGCGCTGCCAGAAGCGCCAGAGTTCATCGGTAAAACCGAAACTCACGGAAAGATAATCGCAGTTGGTGGGCTGCGCGATGACGCTCGCAATCATACGCTGACCCGTGCCCTGCCGTTGCCGTTGCGGATGAATGGCGATGCGGCTGATACGCTGGCTTCTGAGTGCTGCGGCCAGCGGGCTTCCGCCGTGTGCCGCCAGTGATTGCGCCACCAGATTGCCGCGCGGGCGACGAAAACCGGCCCACACCGCCTGACTCAGTTCCGGGCTCAGCCCGCCCTCCTCCACCAGCCACAGCGCGCCGGTCAGCGCTCCGCCTTCCCGCGCGGCAATAAAATGCTGCCCGGGGGCATCCATCATGCGGCGTAAATCGAGGGGAGACGTTCGGTAATGCGCGGCAGAAAGCAGCTGGTACATGGCGGAAAGGTGTTCCGGCTCCCTTTCCCACGCCGTTTGTTCAACGCGTTGAAGTTGGACGGTATCTGACACAGGCAGCGCGGGAAGCACATCATCAAACAGCAGCGCTTCGGTGATGAAGGCTTCCAGCGGACAACCGCTTGCCCAGCGCACCGGCTGATTCAGCGTGAACGTAGCCAGATGAGGGAAACGGGCGCAAAACTTAAGCATGAAACCGCGCCCGGTGCCTTCGTAACCCTGTACGGTCGTGGTCAATAACGTGTGCGGGAAACGGCTCACCAGCCGCTCAAGCAGCGGGCCAGGAATGGCGGCCGCTTCATCGACAATCAGCCATGCCGCCTGTTCCTCTGAGGCCAGCAACGCGTCAGGGGCCATAAACCGAAAGTGCTCTCCCGCGAAATGCGCCAGCACGTCGGTCGCCGCTTTGGCAGGAGCCGTTACGATAGCGCGCGCGGAAAGCGTTTTCAGCAGCATTCCCGCCAATGCGGATTTCCCTCGACCGCGCTCGGCGGTCACCACTGCCACGCCCGGCTGAAGGGTTTTCAGCGCGGCAAGGATCTGCGCCTGCTCAGCCTGCGGTTCGCCATTCGCGGGATGCCATTGCGGGCGCGGGCGATATTCGGGCAGTGTAAACGGGAGCTGTTGTTGCCAGACCAGCGCTTCTGCATCGCGGTGCAATACGCGGCAAAAGTGGTCGACAAAATGCGGTGTGGAGATGGGCTCAGGACTGTCGCTCCAGCGTACAGAATCGTCATCGGTCAGCGTCGGCCAGCGTTGAAGATGAGGCACCAGCAGCACCAACCAGCTTCCGGCTTTTAACGTGCCTGCCAGCGCCGCAAAAGCGGCGACGTCAAAACCACGGCGGGCATCAAAAAAGGCGTGTTCAAATTCACGCCCAAGCAGAGTTTTCAGCGCCGAAGGCGCGCAGTACGGTTCAGGCTGAATCTCAGGGGAGATAAACAGCCCGTCGCCGCCCAACCGTTCACGCAGGCGCAAAGCCTGCCGGTCACTCCAGTCGGCCTCGCCGCTCAGAACCAGCAGGCGGCGAATGCCTTGCGCTTTCATGTTCGCGCTCTGCGCGAGAATGGCGTCCATGTCAGGCATGATTTAGTTGAGCGCTGTTTTACCGAAGGTGTTGCACTGGGACGGGTCGCCGCTATCAAAGCCGCGTTTGAACCACGTGTAGCGCTGCTCTGACGTTCCGTGAGTGAAGCTGTCCGGAACGACGCGGCCCTGGCTCTGCTGTTGCAAACGGTCATCGCCGATGGCTTCAGCAGCGTTCAGCGCTTCCTGCACATCACCCGCTTCCAGCACACCCTGCTGCTGCATGCTATGGCCCCAGACGCCTGCGAAGCAGTCCGCCTGCAGTTCCATTTTCACCGACAGCTGGTTCACCTGCGTTTTTGACGCATTCTGCTGCATCTGGCGAACTTTCGGCTCGATGCCGAGCAGCTTCTGCACGTGGTGTCCGACTTCATGCGCAATCACGTAGCCCTGAGCAAAATCGCCATCAGCGCCAAGCTTGTTTTTCATGTCGTCGTAGAAAGAGAGGTCGATATAGACGGTGCTGTCCGCCGGGCAGTAGAACGGGCCCATGACCGACTGACCGGTGCCGCATCCGGTACGCGTGGCACCACGGTACATAACCAGCTTCGGCTGTTGATACTGACGGCCCATTTTCTGGAAAATCTGCCCCCAGGTATCTTCGGTGGTGGCGAGAATAACGGAGGTGAATTTAGCGGACTCGTCATCGTTCGGACTGATGGAGCGCTGCGCCGTCTGCTGTTGCGGCATCGGCTGTCCGGTGAGCATTCCGGTGAGATCGACTCCGTAATAGCCCGCGACCACCACCACAATCAGCAGAATGATGCCGCCTTTGCCGCTCGGGAGACGAAAACCGCCGCGGCCACCCATAGGGGACATTCCGCCGGAATCGTTTCGCCTGTCTTCCACATTATCGCTTTCGCGACGACCTTGCCAACGCATAACAACCTCTGTATTTCATGTTCCTGATACAGTGATCGTAGGCGGTTAAAGGCAGGATTACCATAGTAAACAAGGCAGATATCAAAAGAGGATGACAAGCATCCTCTGAGTTACAGGCCCGGTAAGCATCAGCGACACCGAGCAGACGATTCGCGTTTCGCGTTAGTCGAGCTGAACGCCTAAACGACGCGCCACTTCTTCGTAGGCTTCAATCAGGCCGCCGAGGCTCTGGCGGAAACGGTCTTTGTCCATTTTATCCATGGTGTTTTTATCCCACAGACGGCTGCCGTCCGGCGAGAACTCATCGCCCAGGACCACTTTGCCATTGAACAAGCCGAACTCGAGTTTGAAATCGACCAGGATAAGACCCGCGTCATCAAACAGCTTCGTCAGCACATCGTTCGCTTTGTAGGTCAGCTCACGCATGGTGGCCAGATTTTCGCGGCTCACCCACCCGAAGGTTTCGCAGTAGGATTCGTTGATCATCGGGTCGTGCATTTCGTCGTTTTTCAGGAACAGATCGAACAACGGCGGATTCAGCTCGATGCCTTCTTCAATGCCCAGACGCTTCACCAGCGAACCCGCAGCGCGGTTACGGATAACGCATTCTACCGGCACCATATCGAGTTTTTTGACCAGACACTCGGTATCGGACAGCAGCTGCTCCATCTGGGTCGGAATGCCCGCTTCTTCCAGTTTGCTCATAATGAAATGGTTAAACTTGTTGTTCACCATCCCTTTACGATCGAACTGTTCGATACGCGCTCCATCACCTGCTGACGTATCGTTGCGGAATTCGAGCACCAACAGGTCCGGGTTTTCCGTGCTGTAAACGGTTTTCGCTTTGCCGCGATACAACTCAGCTTGCTTTTGCATCTTTCAATACTCCGGGTAGGAAATTAGACATTAAAATCGGGCTTTTCTGCCGACGCACACGTTTGCGTATGATAACAGAAAAAAGGGCCGGATTGCTCCAGCCCTTTTATTTCTTACTTAAATGCTGCCTGGAATACGGCTACCAGTGCGTCGTTCTGCGACTGGGTCAGCGTATGTCCTTTCGGATCGATGAACTGCATGCTGCTGCGGTTATCGAGGTCGCCCACCTGGAGCTTATAGTCACCAGAGCTCAGGCCCGGATCACTTGCGCCAAGGTCACGCCAGCTGCTGTCAGAAAGCGGTTTGTAGGTGACATTCATGCTGCCCTGCGAACGGGTGCTGTCAGTCACTTTCATGCCTGCTTTTTCCAGTGCTGCCGGCAGTTTCTGCCACACCTGGTTGAACGGACCACGTACAACCAGCATTGGCAGGCCAGTATCATCTGCCGCGCTCTGTACGTCGAAGGTTGCACCGTCGCGGCTCTGCGCGGCGTTCTGTGCGCTGGTCGCGTTTTTATCCAGACCTGCAGAAATCACGTTCAGCATTTCGGCGCTGTAACGCTGCAGGGATGCAGCATCGGCAACCGGTTTGCCAGCCTGTTCCAGATTCAGCAGTTTCACCACCACGGCTTGTTGATAGCCCTGCGGTTTAACCGTGATCTGATAGCGGCCACGGTACTGCTGATCTTCGTCCAGACGGTTCCACTGGACCCAATCAGTGGTCAGCGTCTGCGTCGCATCATCGCGCTTGTCGATGGTGTAGTTTTTATCCTGAACGATGCTCACAACCTGCGGCCACAGATTTCCGCTACGGCCGCTTTCGACCATCAGCGTGGCGGTGTCACCCGTAAACTGGGTGCGCGCGCCGGAAACCAGAGCTAACGGCTGTGCAGGCGGACGAATGTCCAGTGCTTTACCCGTTGCGCCGTCACCGCGGGCCACAGGGATGTTGTATTCGCCATTTTCGACCGGCAGGATCATACCGGCTGGTGCATGAAGTTCAGAAAGCGGCGGCGCTTCCAGATAGGCTTCATCACCGCTCACCTGACGCTTGTAGCGCGAATCTGAACTACAGGCTGCGAGGAGCAGAACAAGCGAAACACCCGCAACTTTCGCCAGCTGCGACTTCTGTACTGAGTAAGCCATCAAATCTCCCTAAACTTTACAGCAGACCGGCATGCTTCAGCGCGGATGCCACCTCGTCACGGCCATGGGCGGTGATCGGGGTCATTGGCAGGCGCAGCGTATCGGTCGCCACAAGACCCAATTCCTTACAAGCCCATTTAACCGGGATAGGATTGGGTTCGACAAATAATTTATTGTGCAACGGCATCAGACGCTGGTTAATCGCACGGGCTTCAGCAAAGCACCCGTCGGCGGCCAGTTTACACATTTCTGCCATTTCGCGCGCGGCTACGTTAGTCGTCACGGAAATAACACCGTGACCACCCAGCTGCATGAAGTCGAGCGCAGTGGCGTCATCACCACTCAGCAAAATAAAGTCATCAGAAACCAGCTCTTTGATCTGGTGAACGCGACTTAAGTTCCCGGTGGCTTCCTTAATAGCGATAATATTTTTGACTTCTGCCAGGCGTCCCACGGTTTCCGGCAGCATATCGCAACCGGTACGGGACGGCACATTATACAGAATTTGTGGCAAATCAGTATGTTCGGCAATCGCTTTGAAATGCTGGAACAGACCTTCCTGAGTCGGACGGTTGTAGTACGGCGTTACCGTCAGACAACCAACGATACCGCTGTTATTGAAGCGCTGGGTCAGGCTGATGGCCTCTGCGGTGGCATTTGCCCCCGTGCCTGCAATCACCGGAATACGGCCGTCGGCGAGTTCAACAGTCATCATCACCACATCACCGTGCTCATCGTGGCTCAGGGTGGCAGACTCACCGGTAGTTCCTACCGAAACAATCGCCGAGGTTCCGCTGGCGACATGGTAATCAATCAGTTTTTTCAGGCTGGAGCGGTCGACCTGACCTTTTTCATCCATCGGCGTGACAAGCGCTACAATACTTCCCGTGAACATGGGCCATCCTCAGTGCAGATGTGCGGACAATAGCCTCAATGGTACGTTTGGTCCTGTTATAAAAGCAAGAGACCGGAGGCACTCAGGATGTTGTATGCCGGTTTTTTTTATGCTTTCCTAGTCGCAACCTCCCCTTTTCACAGGAAGAACAGGTTTGACAGCCTCCCTACATCACTATTTGGTGATTACTGCCTTGGGTGCCGATCGCCCTGGCATCGTAAACACCATCACGCGTCACGTCAGTAGCTGTGGCTGTAATATTGAGGACAGCCGCCTGGCGATGCTCGGCGATGAATTTACGTTTATTATGCTGCTCTCGGGCACCTGGAATGCCATTACCCTGATTGAATCGACGTTGCCGTTAAAAGGGGCGGAGCTGGATTTACTGATTGTGATGAAGCGCACCTCGGCGCAGCCACGCCCGGCGCAGCCTTTAACCGTCGTAGTCCAGGTTGAAGTGCCTGATTCACCGCATATTATCGAGCGTTTTACCGGCTTATTAGACTCGCACGGGATGAACATCGCCGAGCTGGTTTCCCGTATCCAGCCCGGTGACAACGCGGCTTCTCCGCAGCTGTTTATTCAGGTGACGGCCCACAGTCCGGCCTCGCAAAATGCGGCGAAGATCGAACAAGCGTTTAAAGACCTGTGTACAGAACTGAAAGCGCAAGGCAGTATAAACATCGTCAATTATTCACAGCATGATGAACAAGATGGAGTTTCGTAATGACCCCACTGAAAGCCGGTGACATCGCACCGAAATTTAGCTTGCCCGATCAAGACGGTGAGCAAGTAAATTTAACCGACTTCCAGGGACAGCGTGTTCTGGTTTATTTCTACCCGAAAGCCATGACGCCTGGCTGCACCGTGCAGGCCTGCGGCTTACGCGACAATATGGATGAGTTAAAAAAAGCGGGTGTTGACGTGCTGGGTATCAGTACGGATAAACCGGAAAAGCTCTCCCGTTTCGCTGAAAAAGAACTGCTGAATTTTACCCTGCTCTCTGACGAAGACCATCAGGTCTGCGAACAGTTTGGCATCTGGGGCGAGAAAACCTTCATGGGCAAAACCTACGACGGTATTCACCGCACCAGCTTCCTGATAGACGGCGACGGCAAAGTCCAGCACGTGTTCGACGACTTCAAAACCAGCAATCACCACGACGTGGTGCTGAACTGGCTGAAAGAGAACGCCTGATAATATTGTGCCCGGTGTCGCTAGCGCTTACCGGGCCTACAAAATCAATGCCCTGCCATTTTCCACACCGACGCCACGTTGCGCGCCGTTATCCGCAAGTTTTCCTCCGCCGCATCGAGTGCTTCCGGCAGTGTCACCACCTGAGTCAGAATCGAAAACGCCGCGTCAATTCCGTGTTCGTACACCACCTCGTGACAGTTTTTCAGGCCGCCCGCCAGCGCGATAACCGGTTTATGGTGCAGCTTTGCCACTCTCGCCACACCAATCGGCGTTTTCCCGAAGATGCTCTGGCTGTCGAGTCGCCCTTCTCCGGTAATCACCAGGTCCGCGTCTTTCACCGCCTGCTCGAGCTTGAGCGCTTCCACCACAATCTCCACCCCCGCACGCAGTTGGGCATTTAACAGCCCCAACAGCGCGCTGCCCATACCGCCCGCCGCACCGGCGCCCGGCGCGTTGAGCACCTCCCGCCCGGTCAGCTGTTGGATGAGTGCGCCCCACTGTGCCAGCGCGGCGTCTAGCGTTTCAATCATCTCCGGCGTCGCCCCTTTCTGCGGGCCAAAAATCGCCGACGCGCCCTGCGGACCGCAAAGTGGATTGTTCACATCGCAGGCAACGGTGAGGGTCACGTCTTTCAATTTTGGATGACAGCCGCTCAGGTCGATGCTCGCCAGCTCACTCAGCGCGCCACCGCGGTGCGCCAGCTCATGGCCCTGCGCATCACGCAAGCGGGCACCTAACGCCTGCATCATTCCTGCCCCGCCATCGTTGGTAGCGCTGCCGCCAATCCCCAGAATAATGCGCGTGACGCCGCACTCCAGCGCCGCGAGGATCAGCTCCCCGGTGCCATAACTGGTGGTCTGCAATGGATTACGCTGCGCCACAGGGACATGATGCAGACCCGACGCAGACGCCATTTCAACGATCGCCGTTTCGCCATCGCCCATCAGACCCCAGCGCGCCTGCACCGGCTGGCCCAATGGGCCGATAACCTGCTGAGTCTGGTAGCGGCCGCCGCTCGCTTCCACCATCGATTCCACCGTGCCTTCTCCGCCATCAGCCATCGGCACTTTGACGTACTGTGCGTCCGGGTAAATCTGGCGAAATCCCTGTTCGATGGCGGTCGCTACCGCCATCGCTGACAAACTTTCCTTGAATGAATCAGGTGCAATTACGATTTTCATAGCGGTTATCCTGCGAGTCCAAATACGCCAAACATCAGGGTCGAGACAATAGTGATCGCCAGACCGACCAGCGTTTCATACGGCATCAGCTTCAAACGTTCGCGAATAATCATGCTGACGCTGCCGCCGGTGGCGTGGAAGAAACTGCCATGCGGCAGATGATCGAGCACCGTGGCACCGGCATGGATCATCGCCGCACCGGCTAATGCGGAAACGCCCAACTCCAGCAGCGTTGGCGCAAATACGCCTGATGCCACCGCGGTACCCGCCGTCGTCGAGGCGGTCGCCATTGACATAATGGACCCGGAAATCGGTGCCAGCAGATAGGCCGGCAGACCTGACGCCGTCAGGCCGTGAATCAGCACATCTTTCAGTTCAGAGTTGGCGATGATCCCCGCCAGTGTCCCGGTGCCCAGCAACATGATGGCGACGGGCGCCATCCGCGCCAGCCCGGCAGTCATAAAGTGATTGCTCTCTTTAATGCGCCCCATCAACAGCGCGCCCACCAGCCCACCGAGCGGTAAGGCAATCAGCGGGTCGATAGCAATCCCGGCAATGGGCCGCAGCGACAGCAGCACAATGGCCACCAGCGGGGCGCTGATGGACACCATGAACCCCGGCTGGCCGCGGGTATCGCCATGAGAAATAACTTCTTCTTCGGTGACCGGACTGCCCTTTTTGCTCAGTCGTTTTGCCAGCAAGTACGCCAGCGCCAGGCCAAACAGACCGGGGATCACGCCGGCGAGCATCACCGATGTCAGCGGTACGTGGAAGTTATCGGCAGCGGCAATGGCGTTCGGGTTCGGCGACATCACATTACCGGCCTTACCGCCGCCGATCATCGCCAGCAAAATGGCCGTTTTCGAAAGCTTTGCGCGACGGGCAATCGACAAGGCAATCGGTGCCACGGTGATCACCGCCACATCAACAAACACGCCGACCGCCGTCAGGCACATCGTGGCAATCGCCAGCGCCAGCAGCGCCCGGGTTTCGCCGACCTTTTTCACTACTGTTTCGGCAATGGTGTTCGCCGCACCGGACTCAATCAACACGCCCGCCAGCACCCCGGCGGCCAGAATACGCAGCACGGCGTTAGTGATGCCCTGCGCGCCGGTGACCATCAGGGTCACGGTTTGCAGCAAATCTGCACCGCCCACCAGCCCCCCGACCAACGCCCCGACCATCATGCCGTAGGCGGGGGAAACCTTTCTAAGAATCAAAACGATGGCCACGACCAGTGCGGCTATGGCCCCTAATGCGGATATCGACGTCATACGTTGCGCCTCCATTAAGTGACGACGCAGTATGGAAAATTACGTCGCTGTTTGGCCTGGAGGTTCTAACGAACTTTCGCCCCTGTCGCGGGGGGTAAATTGTGGGATCCGACAGATTCACGCTGCAACTCCATGCCGATATACAGCCAGAGCCTGTTTTTCAACTCATTGATTTTTATCTGAGTAATATCCTCACAGCGCTGAAGGCGATAGCGCAGCGTATTGATGTGAATGTGCAGGGCATTGGCGGTTTGAGTAAGGTCACAGTTCTGTTCAAACCATGTGCGAAGGGTATGCTGTAAAACGCCTTTGGCATCGTTTTCAACCAGATGCAGCCACAGGCGCGACAACTCCTTCACCTGCCAGCTTTCTGACACCCCGCCCAGCAGCGCAGGCAACGCGTAATCGTGATAGAAAACATACTGGCTTTTAAGCTTCTGTCGCTTCACCAGCGCCTGAGTCGCCCGGGCCGACTGCAACGAACGATGCAGCCCGGTTTCACCGGGGAAATAACCGCCGATGATGATGCGGCTAAAACCGGACGACGTCGCCCAGGATTTAAAGCTCTGCAACGCGCTCATCTCCTGGCGCACGTCCCATTCCCCGCCCTTCAGCACAATCGGCTTG
>Ga0209281_1001180_pt1 | contig 18042 bp, 23 predicted proteins | sample MedtruBG_FD_187514 | JGI IMG/M metagenome (GOLD analysis project Ga0209281, IMG submission 187514) | Root nodule microbial communities of legume samples collected from California, USA - Medicago truncatula BG (SPAdes) (version 2) | ecosystem: Host-associated > Plants > Roots > Nodule | place... | reverse complement strand
TTCGCTTTTGTTCGTCGAGGCTGACGCAGACGCGCAACCGTGTCCCCTCTCCCCGCGCGCGGGGAGAGGGTTAGGGTGAGGGGCAACGGGGGGTTCAGACCGCGGCTACCCAGAATCTGTCGACCATCATCCCGGTCTAAAATGTCGAGTATCAACCCGGTTGAACAGAGGGTCCATTCCCTACGCGCTTTGTGCCACCGCTTCCCGCCTGAACCCCTTGCTCGCGACCATGAGATTGCGCGTATATTCCTCGGCAATGCGGCCGGCCACCAGGTCAGCCGAACTCAGCCGCTCCACCACGCGGCCGTTCTGCATCACGGCCAGCCGCTCGCACATGTGCGTGACGACGCCGAGGTCGTGGCTCACCATGATGAAGGTCAGGCCGCGGTCGCGCCGCACCTCTTCGAGAAGGTTCAGCACTTCCGCCTGCACGGACGCGTCGAGCGCGGAGGTCGGCTCGTCGAGGAGCAGGATCGAGGGCTCCAGGATAAGCGCACGTGCGATCGCGATGCGCTGGCGCTGGCCGCCGGAGAGCTGGTGCGGATAGCGGAAGCGGAAGCTGGAACCGAGGCCCACCTCGTCCAGGGCCTTCAGGATGCGGCGCTCGCCGTCTCCGATGCCGTGGATCGCCAGAGGCTCCATCAGTTGCCGGTCGACCGTCTGGCGCGGATGCAGCGAACCGTAAGGATCCTGGAACACCATCTGCACCGCCCGATAAAAGGCCTTGTCGCGACGCGTGCCACGAACCTCGCGGCCCGAAACGCGGATCGTCCCCTCGCTTGCGGCGGTGAGCCCGGCGACGGCGCGCAAAAGGGTGGACTTGCCCGAGCCGGATTCGCCGACCAGGCCGAAGGACTCGCCCTTTGCGACATCCACGCTGACGGCATCGAGCGCCTTGAACTCGTCGAAGACGACGCTCAGATTTTCGACGGATACGGCCTCGGTCATAGCGCCCACTCCGGTTTGCGGTCGAGAACCGGCAATGGATGGCGATCCGCCCCGATCACCGGCATGCAGTTCAGGAGCCCTCGTGTATAGGGATGCTTGGCATTGCCGAGTTCCGACGCGGCGATCTCCTCGACGATCCTGCCCGCATACATCACCAGAACGCGGTCGCAGAAAGACGAGACGAGGCGCAGGTCGTGCGACACGAAGATCAGCCCCATGCCGCGTTCCGCCACCAGTTTGTCGAGGATCGCGAGGACTTCGAGCTGAACCGTCACGTCGAGCGCCGAGGTCGGCTCGTCCGCGATCAGGAGTTCCGGCCCGGCAACCAGCATCATCGCGATCATCGCCCGCTGCCCCATCCCGCCCGAGACCTCGTGCGGATAGAGGTCGAAGACGCGGGAAGCATCGCGGATCTGCACGGCCGCGAGCATGTCGAGCGCCCGCTCCCGCGCTTCCGCGCGGCCGACCTTCTCGTGCCGCCGCAAGGTCTCGACGATCTGCCGTCCGATGCTCATCACCGGGTTCAGCGAATATTTCGGATCCTGCAGGATCATGGCGATGCGCTTGCCGCGCAGGTCCCGCCGGAGTTTCGGGGAGGCCGAAAGAAGGTCGATTCCTTCGAAGGCAAGCCGTTTCGCCGTCACCTCCGCATGCGGCGGCGTCAGCCCCATGATGGCGCGGCCCGTCTGCGACTTGCCGGAGCCGCTTTCGCCGACGATGCCGAGGCGCTCGCGCCCGAGAGTAAAGGAAACGCCGCGCACCGCCTCCACTACACCGGTGCGCGTCGGGAACCGGACCCGGAGGTCCTCGACGGTCAGAAGCGGGCTCATTGGCCGCTCTCCCGCGGATCGAGCGCATCGCGCAGCCCGTCGCCGAGCAGGTTGAAGCCGAGGCTGACGATCAGAATGGCGATGCCGGGCATGGTCGCCACCCACCACTGGTCGAGGATGAAGCGCCGGCCGGAGGCGATCATGGCGCCCCATTCCGGCAGCGGCGGCTGGGCGCCGAGACCGAGGAAGCCGAGGCCAGCCGCAGTCAGGATGATGCCGGCCATGTCGAGCGTAACGCGGACGATCAGCGACGACATGCACATGGGCATGACATGGCGGAAGACGATGCGCAGCGGCGACGCGCCCATCAACCGCACCGCGGCGATGTAATCGGAATTGCGCACCGTCAGCGTTTCGGCGCGGGCGATGCGCGCATAGGGCGGCCAGGAGGTGATGGCGATTGCGATCACCGCATTTTCGATCCCCGGGCCAAGCGCCGCGACGAAGGCGAGCGCCAGCACGAGCTTCGGAAAGGCGAGGAAGATGTCGGTGATGCGCATGAGGACCGCGTCGACCCATCCGCCGGCATAGCCGGCGACGGCGCCGACGATCAGGCCGACGGGTGCCGCGATGATTGCGACGAGAAGGACGACGAGGAGCGTCAGCCGCGAACCGTGTATCAGCCGGGACAGGATGTCGCGGCCCTGGTCGTCCGTGCCGAGCAGGTAGCCTTCGCTGCCGGGCGGCAGAAGCCGCGCCCCGGCAAGGTTTCCGATGACCGGAGAGTGAGGCGCGAGCGCATCGGCAAAGATCGCAACGAATACGAGCGCCAGCAGAATGCAAAGGCCGAGCACCGCAAGCCGGTTGGCGGAGAAACGCCGCCAGGTCATATAGGCGCGGCCGAGCCGAGCCTGGGTCCGCGACTGCGGACGATCTGAAAGCAGCCACTCGCGGCGCGTCATCGGGCGTGTTTCGGTGGCAAGGCTCATCGGGCACCCGTCCTCGGGTCAAGCGTCCGGTAGAGAAGATCGGACAGGAGATTGATGGCGATGAAGACCGATCCGATGATGATCGTGCCGCCGAGAACGGCATTCATGTCGGCATTCTGCAGCGAATTGGTGATGTAGAGGCCGAGCCCCGGCCAGGCGAATACGGTCTCCGTCAGGACCGACCCTTCGAGCAGGCCGGCATAGGAGAGCGCGATCACCGTCACCAGCGGCACCGCCGCATTGCGCAGCGCGTGCGTCCATATGATCCGCGCCTCAGAAAGCCCCTTGGCGCGCGCCGCAACGATATATTCCTGCTGCAGCTCGTTCAGCATGAAGCTGCGGGTCATGCGGCTGATATAGGCGAGCGAGAAATAGCCGAGCAGCGAAGCCGGCAGGATGATGTGCCGGAAGACGTCGCGGAAGACATCCCATTGACCCTGCCAGGCCGAGTCCAGGAGGTAGAAACCGGTAACCGGCGTGAAGCTGTATTCGTAGACGATATCGATGCGGCCGGGATAGGCGACCCATTGCAGCCGCGCATAGAAGACGAGCAGCGCGAGCAGTGCCAGCCAGAAGATCGGCACGGAATAGCCGACGAGGCCGATCACGCGAACCACCTGGTCGGCGATGCTGCCGCGCTTGACGGCGGCGAGAACGCCGAGCGGCACGCCGATGAATGCACCGATCAGCGTTCCGAGCGTCGCGAGTTCCATGGTCGCCGGAAAGACGCGGCGGATATCCGCCATGACCGGATTGGTGGTCAGCACCGAAGTCCCGAAGTCGCCGGTGAATGCTTGCCGGCAGTAGATGAAGAACTGCTGGTAAAGCGGCAGGTTGAGCCCCATCGCCTCGCGCGTGCGTTCCACGACGTGATTCGGCGCCCGATCGCCGAGAACGGCAAGCACCGGATCGATCGGGATGACGCGGCCGATGAAGAAGGTGACGGCGAGAAGGCCGAGATAGGTGGTTGCCACGACGACGAGAAACTGCAGTACCGCGACAAACGCCTTCCGGGAACGGGCGCGCCGGCGCCCGCTCATGGGTTCAATTCCGCTCATGCTCAAGGGAACGGTCCTTTCGACTATTCCTTGGATACGTTCCAGACGTAGTTGGTGTCGAAGCTCGGTCCGAGCTTGAAGCCCTGGAGGTTGCCGCGAAGCCCGGCGACCTCCGTCTGCTGGAAGATGAAGACGAACGGACTATTCTCCAGAACCGTCTTCTGCAGCTCCTTGTAGATATCGGCGCGCTTGGCGCTGTCGCGTTCGAGGAGCGCGTCCTTGGTCTTCTTGCTGAGTTCCGGAACGTCCCAGGCGTTGCGCCATGCAAGCGTCTTGTTCGTGCCTTCGTCGGAATTGTCCGGATTGTTGGTGAATGTATCGGCATTCGAGTGCGGATCGAAATAATCCATGCCCCACTGGCCGATATACATATCGTGGTTGCGCGCGCGGTACTTGGTCAGCGTCTGCTTGCCGTCACCCGGAATGATTTCGAGCTTCACGCCCGCCTGCGCCAGCGTCTGCTGGAAGGATTCGGCAACGCCGGTCACCGGCTGGGTGTTGCGCACGTCCATCGTGACCGTGAAGCCGTCGGGATAGCCGGCCTTCGCCAGCAGTTCCTTCGCCTTGGCGACGTCGAAGGTGTAGGGGTTCTCGTTGAGAGCACCGAGCACGCCCTTCGGCAGGAAGCTCTGGTGGATCTCGCCGATGCCCTTGATCAGCGTCGCGCCGATCGCGTCATAGTCGACCAGATACTTGAACGCCTGCTGTACCTCGGGTTTTGCCAGCGTCTCGTTCTTCTGATTGAGACTGATATAGTAGACCGTCCCCTTCGGAGCGCTCGCCGTCGCCAGATCGGCATTCTTGCCGACAGCCTCGTAATCGCCGGGTTCGAGGTTTCGCGCCACATCGATGTCGCCGGCTTCGAGCGCGAGCCGCTGGCCCGAGCTCTCCTTCATGTGGCGGTAGATGACGCGGGCGAGTTTCGCCGGTTCGCCGTAGAAGTTTTCGTTCCGCTCCAGCACCACGACCTCGTTTGCGCGCCATTCGCGCAGCTTGAACGGGCCAGACCCGGCATAACCGGTCTTCAGCCATTCATTGCCGAAATCGTTGTCGTATTTGTACTCGTCGCTCGGCGTCACGGATTTCACGTGCTCGAGCACGAGCTTCTTGTCCACGACCGAAGCAACCGTCGCCGTCAGACAGTTCAACACGAAGCTCGGCGCATAGGGCTGGTCGACCGTGAAGACGAAGGTCTCCGCGTCGGCGGCCTTCGCCTTTTCCGTGACATTGTCGCCGGTGAGGCCGAACTGCGTGAGAATGAAGGCCGGGCTCTTGTCGAGCTTGACGGCGCGTTCGAACGAATAGGCGACGTCCTCGGCGGTGATCGGATTGCCGGAGGCGAATTTCATGCCGGATTTGAGCTTGAACGTATAGGTCAGGCCGTCATCGGAGACCGTCCAGCTTTCGGCGAGATCGCCGACGACCTTGGACGTGTCGTTGAGATCGAGCCGGACGAGCAGGCTGTAGGTATTGCTGGTCATCTCGGCGGTCGAGAGCTCGAAAGCTTCGCCCGGATCCATGGTGATGATGTCGTCGAACGCGAAGCCCTCGACCAGCGTATCCTTCGGCGTTTCCGCGAAGGCCGGCTGGGCCGCACCCATCGCCATGGCGAGTGCCGCCGAGGCGGCAAGAACTCGAAAACGTCCGTTGAGCTTATGCATCATGTTGCGCTTCCCTCTTTTAACCCTTCTCGGGCTTTTCTTCATGATGATCAGGCAGGCTCGTGCCACGCCTGACCCAGAACTCTCAGCCAGTTCTCCCGGCATATTTTTGCCAGTTCGGCGTCACCATATCCGGCGTCTTCCAGCGCGGCAACGAGCTTCTGATTTCCCGCCGCGTCGGCGATTTCCTCGGGGATGGTTGCGCCGTCGAAATCGGATCCGAGCGCCACGCAGTCGATACCCATACGCTCGACCAGATAGTCGACGTGGCGGACCATGTCGGAAAGCGGCGTCGCCGCGTTCTCCTGCCCATCGGGGCGCAGCATCGTCGTCGCATAGTTGAGGCCGACGAGCCCGCGGCTCTCGCGGATGGCGTCGAGCTGCCTGTCGGTCAGGTTGCGGGCGACTGGCGTCAGCGCATGAACATTGGAGTGGCTGGCGACGAGCGGCTGGTCGGTCGTCCTCGCCACGTCCCAGAAACCCTTTTCCGTGATGTGCGCGAGGTCGATCAGAATGCCGAGCCGGTTGCAGGCGCGCACGAGTTCGAAGCCGGCTTCGGTAAGGCCGGGCCCCGTATCGGGCGACATCGGATAGGCGAAGGGAACGCCATGGCCGAATACGTTGTGACGGCTCCATACGGGGCCGAGCGAGCGAAGTCCGGCGGCATGGAAGGTCTCGAGCGCCGCGAGGTCGGGCCCGATAGCCTCGCAGCCCTCCATATGCAGGACGGCGGCAAACACCTCGTCGGCCATCGCCGCACGTATCTCTTCAACCGAGCGGCAAAGCCGCCAGGCGCCGGCGCGGTCGAGCTTGAACGCGATGTCGGCAAGCTCCATGGCGGTCGCGAGCGAAGGCAAGTGGTCGAGCGGCGCCGCCATGGCCGTCGCGTAATGGCCATTCTCATCCGGCGTCTTGAGCACCAGATCGCCGGATGGGACGTAAATCGCACAGAGGCCGCCTGCGAGACCGCCTGCCTTGGCGCGCGCCGCATCGATATGGCCCTTGTCGGACCCCTCCGAAAACTCCGCCACTGGGTCGGCACCGCCGCGTGCATGTTGCCAAAGGCGCAAAAGCACATCGTTATGGCCGTCGAAAACCGCCTGCATTCCCAAATTTTCCTTCGTTATATCAAGGGGATCGGGATGGGACATCGCCACCTCGCGTCCGGACGGAGACGAAGCGCGATGCTATTGAAACGGATCGCGCATTTCAATGAATATCCGGGAATTTCAGTGGATAGGCTGTAGCGAAAACTTGCAGGAAGCCGGCCGCGATCTTCACGCGCTCAATGGAACGTGGACTTCGAGAAGAGGTTGAGTACGAGCACGCCGGCGATGATGAGCGCCAGCCCGAGAATGGCCGGCAGATCGAGCTTCTGACCGAAAACCACGTAGCCGGCGATCGAGATCAGCACGATCCCGAGGCCGCTCCAGAGCGCATAGGCGATGCCGACCGGGATGTAGCGCAGCGCATAGGAGAGGAAGAAGAAGGCGACTGCGTAACACAAAACCATGAGCACGGTGGGGGTCAGCCGCGTGAAGTGCTGCGCCGCCTGCATGGCGGAAGTGCCGAGCACTTCGAAGACGATGGCGATCACCAGAACGGTGTAAAGCGTGGCGGGATTCAAGGAACGTCTCCGATCGAAGTATGGGAAAGCGGCACCGGTCTGGCCCTCTATTCCAGCGAAAGCGCGTTGAGCTTCTGAAGCAGGATCGCCCGGGTCGGTGCTTCGATGTCATGGCTGCGCATCAGATCCGACAGCCAGACACCATCGGCGGCGAAGCGGGCGAGCAGGCAACTTGGCGAACTGTCCGTCGCGGCGAATTGCGCGGACCGGCGCGCCACCCATTCGCGCCAACGCTCCTTGAGATGCGGCTCGGCCAGGAGCGCAATGGTCAGCATCTGCCAGCCTTGCGCCTCCGCCTCCGCGTCGAGCGCGAAACAGACGCCGAGATAGGCCCGCGTAAAGCGTCCCTTCTCGACGTCATCTCCAGCCATCGCTTCGTCGAGGGCGCTGTCGAAACGCGCGACGAGGTCATCGAAGAGGGCGTCGAGGAGAGCCAGCTTGTTGGGGAAATGGTGCAGCAGCCCGCCTTTGCTGACACCCGCCGCCTGCGATACGGCGTCGAGGGTCACCGCGGCGACGCCCTGCTCCAGCGACAGGCGTGCCGCAACCTCCAGCAATTGCCGGCGGACGCGTTGCGGTTGCTTCTTCCTGGAGGGGGCGCTTGTCATGGCCCATAAACATACCGTCTGGACGGTTTGTCAAGTCACTTTCTTCAGGGCGATGTTTGTCGCGCCGAGGCAGATCATACTTGATCTGACATGGTTCGGCATATACATTTAGGCATATACAAAGGAGACGAATGCCATGCCCGTCCCGTTGCCGTCATCGCGACCTAAAGAAGTAAAGCTGTTCCGCAATAACCGCAGCCAGGCAGTCCGTATTCCTGCGGAGTTCGAGTTGCCTGGAGACCGTGTGTTGATCCGTCGCGAAGGAACGAGACTCATTATCGAACCGATAGCCAGGCCAGCCGATATCGTGGAGCTTCTCGCGGAGTGGAAGAAGGAAGCTCCCCTCGGACCTGAAGACCGGTTCCCGGATGTTGAGGATATACCCGCCCGGCCGGAGAAAATCTTTTGAACGGCTATCTTCTCGATACGAACATCATCAGCGACGTCATTCACAATCCGTTCGGACCGGCTGCGCAACGCATCGAACGGATCGGCCCGAAGGAGATTTACACCAGCATCGTCGTCGCGTCCGAGTTGCGGTATGGTTGCGCAAAAAAGGGATCGGCGAAGTTGCTCGCCAAGGTCGAAAGCTTGCTGGAAATCGTCCCGGTGCTGCCATTGGATATTCCGGCCGACACCCGATATGGCAGCATTCGTGCGGAATTGGAGTCTCTGGGGCAGACCATCGGCTCCAACGATCTGTTGATTGCCGCGCATGCATATGCGCTGGACCTGACGCTGGTGACGGACAATATCCGTGAGTTCAGCCGCGTTCGTGGCCTTAGTCTGGAAAACTGGCTTGAGCGATAGGCGACACGTTTTCCACGCCTCCTCCTAACGTGCAGGTCTGCCGCGCCGAAAAGCCGCAAGCGAAGGAATGGCGAGCCATTGCCCGCCCGGGTCGCGCGCTGTACCAATCCCGGCGAGGATTGTGACCATGACGGAACCGCAAACGACGACGCTTTACGAGGCGATCGGTGGCGATGCCACCGTGCGTGCTCTGACGCAGCGCTTCTACGAACTGATGGACAGCCTGCCGGAGGCTGCGCGCTGCCGCGCGGTCCACCCGCCGGACCTGACCGGCAGCGAGGAGAAGTTCTACGAATATCTGACCGGCTGGCTCGGGGGACCGCCGATCTATGTGCAGAAACGCGGCCATCCCATGCTGCGCCGCCGGCACTTCATTGCCGGGATCGGGCCTGCCGAGCGCGACGAATGGCTTTTCTGCTTCACCCGCGCACTCGAAGAAACCGTCTCCCACCCGAAGCTGAGGGAGATCATTCTGGAGCCGATCACCCGGCTCGCCCATCATATGCAGAACAAGGAATAGCTTGGATGCCGAACAGCGGACTGCGCTCGACCATGCTTTTCGTCGCCGGCCTCATGGGCCTCTTCGGCGTCGCGAGTGCCGCCGCCGCTTCGCATGGCGATCCGCGTCTTCTCGGCGGCGCATCGGCCATGTGCCTCGCCCACGCACCGGCGCTGGTCGCGCTTCATGCCGGATGGGCGCACTTCCGCACCGCCGCCCTCGCTGCCTTGCTGCTGGCGGCAGGCACGGCACTCTTCGCCGGAGACCTTACCATGCGCCATTTCTCGGGCCACGGCCTCTTTCCAATGTCAGCGCCGCTCGGGGGCCTGACGATGATGGCCGGCTGGCTTGCCGTCGCGATCGGGGCATTCCTGCCTCGGAAGCGTGATGAGGACGCGTGAGACGTAGGGTATTTTCGGAAAGCTGCGCAGCTTCAAAGGCTAGGTGCCTTCGAAGGCAGTGAGGCTGGATTCCCGGGCGAAAAATGCTCTATGTGTAGGCCGGTTAGCTGATTGAGGTTCCTATGCAGGTTACCATCCGTAACCCCAAAACGAACCTGTCCAAACTTATCGAGGCGGCGAAGGCGGGCGAAGAAGTCGTCATCGCCAAGGGAACAGTCCCTGTTGCCCGGGTCGTTGCCCTTCCGCAAAACAAGTTCACGATCGGGCTGACGGCTGCACTTGAACGTTGGCAAAACAAAGGGTTGGATTTTCGCGGCTCGGTGAAAGCGGGCCGATTTCTGTGCTCGTCACAGGGATCCAGCCAGACCAAGTCCTTGGACTGAAAAAACATTCCCCGCGCCGCAGCCGCGGCGCTTCCTCATCTCTGTGACAAGCACAGAGATGAGGAAGCGGAGAGACTGCAGTCCTTCGATAGAAGAATCTCAACAGGCCTGAGATCAGGCACCCTCGACGACGGTAAAGCCCTCGAACTTCGGCGGACCGAGATACATTGCCTTGTTTTCGCCGGCGCTTCGGTGCGCCGCGCGGAAATTGTCGGACTTTGTCCAGGCGATGAAGGCGTCCCTGTTCTCCCAGGCCGATTTCGAAATGAAGGGCGTGTAGCCTTCCTCCGGCACGCTGTCGCCGCGCAGCAGATGGAATTCGATGAAGCCCGGCATCTCCGAGAGAGAAGAGTCGCGCGCCTTCCAGACCGCCTCGAAGGCCTCCTCCTGACCGGCTGCGACACGGAAACGGTTCATGGCGAAGTACATGCGTTAACTCTCCTAGGCCTTCTTTTGCGAGACGGGCTGCGCGATCATTCGCGGAAACGGCAGGATAGCTCCCTCGCTCGGCGGCGCAAGGCCGAGAGGATCCCTCGCCGGCGGGCGCGCTTGCCAGGTGGGAAACTCGGTCACGTTGTCGTTTTCCTCCAGCATCCGTGCCCGGCGCGTGAGAAGCTCGTAGAGCTCGGGGACCAGTCCGTCACCGAATTGAGAAGCGAGTTTGTGGAGACCGATCATCGTCATCTGATCGGGACGCTCGTCATGCATTTGAAAGCTCCATGCGGCCGGCAGGAATGCCGTCTGACCGCTCGTATAAGGTTCAATTCTCGCTGCCGTTTCCGGTCAGATCCTGAAGCGCCCGCTCGAGGCTCGACTTCGAGCCGTTGCGCAGCGGCACGAAGGCCTTGCCCCACTTCTTGCAGCCCGTCTTCACGCGAAGACACGCATCGTGGCTGATGCAGTCGATCGGGCAGAAGACGCAGTCGACCGAGGGCAGGACACGATCGATGCGCGATACCGCCTCTCGTAAACCGCCGTCATGGTGGATGAGTTCCGCACCGTAGGAACTGGCGATCTGGCGAAGATGCGCGACCTGGCAGTCGCGGCCGCCGACATAGAGGAAGCTGCGGCCCTCGAGCGTTACCTTGCCGGCATTCGGTTGCGGCGCGCTCGCCGCGTCTTTCGCCCTGCCCTTGCCGCCCTTGCCTGAATTCTGGTGCCGCTTGCCACCCATCCGTCGTCTCCGTCTTGCTCCGCGACGCCGGCATTGCGGTCCATCGCCAATCAGATTTGGCACACACCGATCGGTTGCGTGACGGAGGCAACCTATAAAACTTGATAGAGAGAGTAAAGTACAAACATGAGTGATTTAATCATATTTTTCGCGTCTGTCTCCCGCGGCATATTCCTTGCTCGCGGAAGCAGATTCCGCAGCCTGATTTCACCGGGTGAAGGCCACCGGAATGTTGAATTCCCATCTGTCGCGCCCCGCCCCGGCGGGAATGGCTGGGAAGGGTGCTGCCCGGCGCACGGTTTCCAACGCGGCTTGATCAAGGACGGGCGAACCGGCGCTCTTCGTTATGCCGACCCTTGCCACCCCACCACCGGACGTTACGGTAAAGCTGACATGGGCAACTCCACGCAGGCCTTGCCGTCTGGCCTCGGCCGGGTAGCGAATAGCGCGGGTCAGCTTTCTTCTGACCTTGCCGGGATAGTTCGACACCGCGGCATTGCCGATTTCCCGCGAGGCGCCCCGGCTTTCTCCCGTGGCGGCAGCCGCCGTGGCAGTCTCTGCGCCGTCGGCCTTGCCCTTTTTCTGCGATTTCGCCTGAGTGCCGCCCTCACCTGCCTTTTTCCGGACGACCTTCTTTTTCTTCGCCGGCTCCTTCTTCGGCTCAACCTTCTCGACTTCGGGCTTCAGGACTTCCTCAGGGTCCGGTCTCTCCTGCGGAATGACGGTCTCGACCGGAGCGATGCTTGCGATCACGTCTGATTCTTCGACCTGGCTCGCCGGCATTTCTTCCGCGGGAAGGATGACGTCCGCTTCCGTCGGCGTCATCTCGGACGGCTCCTGGGAGACAGGCTCGGTCGGCACCGGCTCCACGGCTTCGACCACCTCTTCCGTCGGTTCGCTTTCGGTCGGCTTCAGTTCCTCGGGCGTCTCTTCCGCCGGCTCCACCACTTCGGATGGATCCCCCGCCTGGACGGTATCTTCGAAAGCATTGCCGAGCAGCGACACTTCCACGGTGGAGCCGCCGGCGATGAGCGCCAGCTCCTTTTCCTCTTCGGGCGCAAGCAACATCGCCCCGCCGGCATGCGCCAGCAGGGAAAGGCCGATCGCCGCCGCCCATTTCGCCATGTGTTTCATTCTGTCTTGCCTTCCGCCGGCAATTTCGAGGACGCGAACCTCAGCCCTTGAGTTCCACGGCCGATTTCGAGCCGGTCTTCAGGTCGGTCATGCAGGCGCTCTTGTCGACGCCTTCGCCGACGCAGGTCGGTGCATCGTTGATCAGCAGGCTCTTCACCGCCTCGCATTTCGTACCCGGCAGATCGAACTGCCTGACTTTCGTCTTGCCCGCGGGGAGATCCCTGAAATCGAGCACGGCCATGCGCTCGACCAGGCCTTTCTGATCGAAGAGCACGAATTCGAACGAAACCTTCGAAAGCGAGTGAGCAAGCGCGTTACCGGCGACGAAGGTCAACTTGCATCCTTTTTCCGACGGCGCGATCTCGTTGAGCTCGATCGAAAGGCCGGCCGGCGCGGCGGCATCCTGCGCTCGGGCTGCCCCTGCCGTGACGAGAGCTACGCAGGCCGCAAAGGCAAAACGGGAAAAATAAGTCATCCTGACACCACTCGCTGTCCGCGTCGGTCCATTGGGTCCCCGCACGCGTTGCTTTTAAGTTGACCGCAACATTCCGGTATTGCGTCCTTAAAGAAATATGAGTAATGAAGTCAAGATACTAAATGGAATGGGCGGGACCAATGGATGACGCGCTCGTCTCGTCTCCAACTCGCGAATTGGCAAGACCGTGACACCGAACGACACCGATAATCCACGATCCCCGCAAACCGTGGCGCCGCTGAACCGGCCGCAACCGATCGTCGAGAGCCACGACCTTTTCCGCGGCCACAACGAGATTCTCATTTCCCACGACGGGGCGATTTACCGGATGAAGATCACCCGCCAGGGCAAGCTGATTCTGAACAAGTAGCGAGATGACGATGACTGAGAGCATTCGCCCCACCCCGTCCGAAATCCGGGCCTATCGCGCCGAGAATCCGAAACTGCGCGAACGCGACATCGCCGCGAAGCTCGGCATTTCGGAGGCAGCGCTCGTCGCTGCCGAATGCGGCCTCACCGCGGTCCGGATCGAAAGCAGCGCCGGCCGCTTCCTCGAGCGCGTCGAGGAGTTGGGCGAAGTCCTTGCGCTTACCCGCAACGAAAGCGCCGTCCACGAAAAGGTCGGCGTCTACGAGAACATCAAGCAAGGACACGCCGCGGCTCTGGTGCTTGGCTCCGAAATCGACCTGCGCATCTTTCCGGGCGCCTGGGCACATGGTTTCGCCGTGACCAAGACGGATGCGAAAGGGGAGGTTCGCCGCAGCCTGCAGTTCTTCGACAAGTGGGGTCATGCCGTCCACAAGGTTCATCTGCGTCCCCAGTCGAACCTCGCCGCCTATGATAAGATGGTCGAAGATCTTCGCCTGGACGACCAGTCGCAGGACTTCATCGCCGATGCCGGCGCGCCCGCAACCGACGATGCGGTCGATGCCGCAGTCGATACGGCAGAGCTGCGCGACCGCTGGTCGAAGCTCACGGACACGCATCAGTTCCCCGGCATGTTGCGCAAGCTCAATATCGGACGGCGCCGGGCCCTGCACGCGATCGGCGACGACTTCGCCTGGCGGCTCGACACGGCCTGCATCGAGATGATGATGCGCAGTGCTGCAGAGACGGCGCTGCCGATCATGTGCTTCGTCGGCAATGGCGGCGTCATCCAGATTCATTCCGGTCCGGTCGTCAAGATCGGCACGATGGGGCCGTGGCTGAACGTGATGGACGAAACCTTCCATCTGCATCTGCGCACCGACCACATCGCCGAGCTCTGGGCCGTGCGCAAGCCGACCGCGGACGGACACGTGACCTCCCTCGAAGGGCTCGACGCCAAGGGCGAGATGATCATCCAGTTTTTCGGGAAGCGGAAGGAAGGTTCCTCGGAGAGGGCCGAATGGCGCAGCCTGGTCGAGGAGCTGCCCCGTCTGGAAGCCGTCGTCGCGGCCTGATGGTGCCGCCCAACCGGGCGGCGGTTTGGGACGACACGCATAGATTCAAAGGAAGTGATGATGAACGGCTTCGCTATCCGCCGTCTTCGGCGTTGGGAAATGGCCCTCGCGGCCTTCGCGCTGTCGGCGCCCTTCGTGCTGCCCTCGTTTGCGCCGGGAGCCCCGCCTTTCCTGCGCCCGGCGATGGCCGAGGTGCTCGAGCAGCCGGACACCTCCCGCGTCGTCTCGGTGGGCGGCGCGATTACTGAAATCATCTATGCGCTCGGCGAGGAGAACCGCCTCGTCGGGCGCGATTCCACCAGCATTTACCCGGAGGCGGCAACCAAGCTGCCTGATGTCGGCTACATGCGGCAATTGGCGCCCGAAGGCGTCCTCGCAGTCAATCCGACGGCAATCGTCGCCGTCGAGGGCAGCGGCCCGCCGGAAGCGCTCGCTGTGCTCAAAGAGGCGAACATTCCCTTCACCAGCGTCCCCGAGACCTATGACAAGGACGGCATCGTCAATAAGATCCGCGCGGTCGGCGCTTTCCTCGGCGTGAAGGAAAAGGCCGAAACGCTCGCGCAATCCGTGGAGAAGGATCTCGCCGCCGCCATGGCCGACAGTGCCGCTCGCCCGCAAGGCGAGCGCAAGCGTGTCCTCTTCATTCTGAGCACCCAGGGCGGCAGGGTTCTCGCCTCCGGTACCGGCACCGCCGCCGCCGGTATCATCGAGCTTGCCGGCGGGGTCAACGCCGTCGGCACCCTGCCCGGCTACAAGGCGCTGACTGAGGAGGCGATCATCGAGGCCAAGCCCGATGTAGTCCTGATGATGAATCGCGGCGGGAGCCACGCTGCAGGCCCCGACGAACTCTTCGCCCTTCCGGCGCTCAGCCTGACCCCGGCTGCGAAGAACAAGGCACTGATCCGCATGGATGGGCTGCATCTGCTCGGCTTCGGCCCCCGCACGGCAGGTGCCATCCGCGAACTGAACGCCGCAATCTACGGAAAGAAGACCAATGCCTCGCAGTGAGGCCATGGAAGGCGCGATGCGCAGGCCGGCACTTGCCGCCCGGATCGTCCGCGACTGGCGCAGCGGAGACCGGGCGGGCCTGGCGCGTTGCCTGATCGCAGTGCTGGCGGTGCTTGCGGCGGCGACGTTCATGACGTCGATAACGACCGGCGCGGCGGATGCATCGCTTTCCAGTATCTTTCGCTGGCTCTCCGGCGAGACCGATCAGGCCATGAGCGCACGCGACCGCATCATCATCCTCGATATTCGCCTGCCGCGCGCCGTGCTCGGAATGCTCGTCGGCGCGTCGCTTGCCGTTTCCGGCGTGGTGATGCAGGGCCTCTTCCGCAACCCGCTGGCCGATCCCGGCCTCGTTGGCGTTTCCTCCGGCGCAAGCCTCGGCGCGGTGCTTTTGATCGTGCTCGGTGACGTTGCCTTTGGCCCGCTCTTCGCAGTTTTCGGCTTCTATGCCCTCCCCTTCGGCGCCTTCCTCGGCGGCCTTGCCACCACGCTGCTGCTCTACCGGATCGCGACCCGCGGCGGCCAGACGTCGGTCGCGACGATGCTGCTGGCGGGCATTGCGCTGGGCGCCCTTGCCGGTGCAGTGACGGGCGTACTCGTCTTCATCGCGGACGACAAGCAACTGCGCGATCTCACTTTCTGGGGCCTCGGATCGCTCGCCGGCGCCAACTGGACCAAGATCGCCGCCGCCGGACCGATCATCCTGGTGTCTCTTGCAGTCGTCCCTTTCCTGGCGCGCGGGCTCAACGCCATCACGCTCGGCGAAGCCGCTGCCTATCACATGGGCGTCCCGGTCCAGCGGTTGAAAAACATTGCCGTCTTCAGCGTCGCCGGCGCCACCGGCGCGTCGGTGGCCGTCAGCGGCGGCATCGGCTTCGTCGGCATCGTCGTTCCGCATCTCCTGCGGCTGGTCATCGGCCCGGATCATCGCTACCTGCTGCCGGCCTCAGCCCTGCTTGGCGGCACGCTGCTGATCTTCGCCGACATGCTCGCCCGCACGATCGTGTCGCCGGCCGAACTGCCGATCGGCATCATCACCGCCTTCGTGGGTGCGCCCTTCTTTCTCTGGGTGCTGCTCAGGGGCCGGTCGAACATGGGACTTTGATTGCGGCCATGATCAGAGCATCCGATATTTCCGTCCGCCTCGCCGGAAGACAGGTGCTGCACGGCATCTCCCTCGATGCCGCCCCCGGTGCAATGACTGCAATCGTCGGCCCGAACGGATCGGGAAAGACCACGACCTTGAAAGCGATCTCGGGCGAGCTCACGCCTTCGGCCGGCAAGGTCACCATCAACGGTCGCGACATCGCAAGCCTGAAACCGTGGGAGCTTGCGCTCAAGCGCGGCGTGCTGCCGCAGTCGACCGTCATTTCCTTTCCGTTCACCGTTCGGGAGATCGTGCGCCTCGGCCTCATGGCCAACGGCGGCGAGGCTTCCGCCCACGGCCGGATTGCCGACCAGGCGCTCGAAGCCGTCGATCTTGCCGGATTTTCGGGGCGCTTCTACCAGGAGCTATCGGGCGGCGAACAGCAGCGGGTCCAGCTCGCGCGCGTCCTCTGCCAGATCTCGGCCCCGGTCGCGGCCGGTGAACCACGCTATCTCCTGCTCGATGAGCCGGTATCGAGCCTCGACATCCGCCACCAGCTCACGATCATGCGGCTTGCGCGCCAATTCTGCGCCGACGGCGGCGGTGTCGTCGCGGTCATGCACGATCTCAACCTTACATCGATGTTTGCCGATCAGATCGTGATGATGAAAGCCGGCCGCATCCGGGCGCGTGGAGCACCGAAAGACGTGCTGACCGACGAGACCATGGAAGCGGTCTTCGGCTGCCGAATGCGGGTGAGCGTCGCTCCGGCACACGATATCCCGTTCGTATTGCCGCAGTCCGCCACGATGTAAAGCTGGGCTCACCGCGGCAACGTCAGGATTTACCGAAACAAATTCCTCCCTCATGCGTTGATCTACAATGCCGGCGTGTACATCGCGCCGCCGCGTGTCCTATCGGGCGCACAAAAGAGCCGGGGAGTGTGCCTTCGCCGGCCAATTCGCATGAACCGATCACATGCCGGCCGTTTCGCGCCGGCACAGCAGCGAGGGAGAAGACAATGGCGACAGGCATGTTCTCAGGCTCGGGCAGCCGCAAGCGCAACGGCAGCGCGATCGACCCGTCGGTAGAGGATCAGCTGAACGAAATACGCGAAGACATCGCGCAGCTCATGGCGCTGATTGCCGACCGCGGCGCTGCGGCTTCGCGTGACGCAAAGGCCAAGGCGCGCGGCGCCCGTGACCAGGCCGAAACCGACCTGCACGCCCTGATGGAGAGCGGCGAGCAGATGCTTTCCGACTTGCGCGGCCGCTATGCGGATACGGAAAGGGAGGTCCGTCGGACGATACGCGAGCATCCTCTTGCGACGCTCGGCACCGCAGCCGTAATCGGCCTCATCGCAGCCGCTTTGCTGCGCCGATGAGGCCCTGTCAGGCGTCGCGTTGACCGAGTATGAAGGGGAGCTACCTTATGGGGACACTCGGGACTGTCCTGTCGGCCCTGCTTGCATTCGACGCCGCCGCTGCGGCGTCGCGCTATAAGCGCAATGCGGTCCTCTGGGCCATCATCGCCGTGCTTCTCGGCAGCGCCTACGTCTTCGCCCTGATCGCAATCGCCCTGCTTCTCTCGGCGCGCTATTCGCCGGTCGCCGCAGCGCTGACGGTAACCGCCGCCCTGGTGGTGACCGCCCTGGTCGTCATCGGCGTCATGGCCGGGCTGAACGCCCGCGACCGCCGGCTTGCCGACGAACGCCGGCGCCGTTCGGCGATGCGGACGAATCTTGCGCTCGTCGCAGTGACAAGCATCCTGCGCAAGCAGCCGCTGCTGGGCGCGGCGACCGGGATTGCCGTTGCCGCGCTGCTCGGACTGAGCCGGGGCCGCAAGCGCAGCGACGATCGATAGGTGGCCCCTCATCCCGCTGCCGCGACCTTCTCCCCGCAAGCGGGGAGAAGGGACAAGCCTCGGGCTCACCATCCTCCTTGATAACCGAGGGGCGAACCGTGCCGC
>Ga0209281_1001176_pt1 | contig 18122 bp, 17 predicted proteins | sample MedtruBG_FD_187514 | JGI IMG/M metagenome (GOLD analysis project Ga0209281, IMG submission 187514) | Root nodule microbial communities of legume samples collected from California, USA - Medicago truncatula BG (SPAdes) (version 2) | ecosystem: Host-associated > Plants > Roots > Nodule | place... | reverse complement strand
AAGGCCTTCGTCGATCACGGCACCCGCCTGAGCGCCGGCGGGCGACATTCGGGTTTGGTAGTTTCTCAGATCAGCCATTGTTTCCTCTTTTAAGCCCCGGTTGAAGTTACGGTGTCGGGCGGCGAACCTTGTCGTTCCTTTGCGCGCCCAGGCGCCGCTGCGGGGCTCCAGCATGCCTGTGGACAAATATGATGGTGAACGCCGTCATGCACAAGGGCGAAGCGCTTGGAATCGAACAAAGTCGGGCGGCCGGACCATCAAACTAGAGTGATTTACGGTTAATTCGGCCATCGTGGCCGAAAGCGCGCGACAGGGATGGCAGGATCAGAGTTCCCGCAGCACCGGAGCGGCCTTTTGCCCGAGGACGCGCCAGGTGCCGGCGAGGCCGATCCCGACCGTCACGACCAGCGCAAGAACGATCGTAGCGACGGCAACGTCCGGCAGGAAGCTCGAGGGCAGGGTCATGATGCGGCTGACGACGAACCAGGCCGAAACGCCGCCGGCGAAGAGCGCGAAGACGGCAGTCGCCAGGCCGAGAATGACGTATTCGTAGCTAAAGGCGCGGATCAGGGTCGCCCGCGTCGCGCCGAGCGTCTTCAGGACCACCGCATCGTGGATGCGGGCACGGTTGCCGGCGGCAAGTGCGCCGGCGAGCACGAGGATAGACGCGATAAGCGCGACCGCCGCGGCGGCGCGCACCGCCGTTGCAAGCTGCCCGAGCAGCGTATTGACGATGTCGAGCGCGTCCTTCACACGCACGCTGGTGATCGTCGGATAGGCATTGGTCACCCTCTTCAACACCGCCGCCTCCTCCTCGGCCGAGGCGTCGGGATCGATGATGGTCGCGAGCCAGGCATGCGGGGCGCCGGCGAAGGTGTTCGGGGAGAAGACCATGACGAAATTGATCGACAGCGATTCCCACTCGACCTCGCGGAAATTGGCGATCCGGGCCGTGATGTTGCGGCCGAGCACGTTGACGGTCACCGTATCGCCGAGCTTCAGCCCGAGTTCGCGGGCCTCCTCCGCCGAGAAGGAGACGAGCGGCTCGCCGCCATAGTCCTCGGGCCACCAGCTGCCTTCGGTGAGTTTCGAATTTTCAGGCCTGTTCCTGGCATAGGTGATGCCACGATCTCCGCGCAGCACCCATTGGCCGCCGGGGGGAACGTTGCGGCTGTTCACATCCTCGCCGTTGAGCGCGACGATGCGCCCGCGCAGCATAGGCACTTCGATGATCTTGCCCTCCGGCATCGCTCCCGCGAGCAGGGAGCGGAAGCCTTCGATCTCGCTGCCCTGGATGTCGACGAAGAAGAAGTTGGGAGCGCGCTCGGCCATGTCGCCGGTGAGCTCGCGCCGCAGATTGCCGTCGATGAGCGCCAGCGTCACCAGAAGAGCGAGGCCGAGACCGAGCGACAGCACCACCGACGGCGTCAGGGCGCCCGGCCGGTGAATGTTGCCGATGGCCAATCTCAGCGCCGGCGAATTGACGCGCGGGCTGCGCCGCGCCAGCCAGGATATGAGGAGCGAAACCCCGCGCAGCACGATGAAGGCAAAGGCGATCGCGCCAAGGAAGATCAGCGAAATGTAACGGTCATAGGCGGTCCAGACCGCGAGCCCGGCAAGTGCTGCCAGGCAGATGAAGGCTCCGGCGAGATAGGGCAGGGCAGGCAAGCCCGTCGGCTCGAAACCCTGTTGCCGGAAAAGCGCAGTCGCCGGCACCCGGCGCGCCCGCCCGAGCGGCAGGATGGCGAAGGTCAGCGCCGTCAAGAGGCCGAAAAGCGCCGCAAGGCCCAGGGCGGAGGGATAGAGCACGAACGCGGTGGAGACGGGCAGCAGGCCGGCAAGGAACTGCGCTGCCACGAAGGGGATGAGGGCGCCGAGCACGAGGCCGATCGCGATGCCGATGAGGGCGATCATCAGGATCTGCGCAAGGTAGATCATCGCGACCAGCGACGCCGGAGCGCCGAGACATTTGAAAGTCGCGATGACGCTGCGCTTGCCGTCGAGATAGGAGCGCACGGCGTTGGCAACTCCGACGCCGCCGACGATCAGCGCCGTGAGCCCGACGAGCGTCAGGAATTGGGAGAAACGCGTGATGTTTGCATTGAGGGACGGTGCGGCATTGCCGCTCGTCCGTATCGACCAGCCGGCGGAGGGAAAGCGGGTCTCGGCCTGCACGCGAATGAGCGGCACGTCTGCGGGATCCGGCAGGCGGACCTTGTAGGTGTGTTCGACAAGGCTGCCGGTCTGCACGAGCCCGGAAGCGGCAAGCGCATCGGAGGAAATCATCAGCCGCGGCGCAAAACCGAAGCCGTCGGAAAGAGCGTCGGGTTCGCTGGCGAGTGTCGCGCCGATCCGGATACGCGCATTGCCGATGAGAATTTCCGCGCCGGGCGAGATGCCTAGGCGCTCGAGGAGTAAAGGCGCGGCGACTGCGCCGAACACTTCGCCGTCCTTGGCCAGCAACTCAGGGAGCGGCTTTGCCGGCTCGCTTTCGAGCTTGCCGTAAAGCGGGTAGGCGCCGTCCACGGCCTTGAGCTCCACCAGCGCCTGGTTGGAGCCGTCCGGAAGCCGCGCCATGGAACGCAGACCCGCGGATACCGAAACCTGGCCGAGACCCTGGAGGAAGGCCCGCTCGTCCGCGGTCGCCACCCGATTGTTGAGCTCGAACCGGATGTCGCCGGCGAGCAGTTCCTGCCCCTGCGAGGCGATCGTTTCGCTGATCGACTGGGACAGCGAGTTGACCCCGGCGATCGCGGCCGTGCCGAGGGCGATGCAGGCGAGGAAAATATAGAAGCCCCTCAGGCCCCCGCGCATTTCCCTGAGCGCCAGACGAAGCGCGAACAGCGGGCGAAGCGCGAGCAGAGGGCGCAGGGAAATCATCGGGCGCAGCCGCCGGGCGGCAACCGTCCCGCTCATGCGGACACGGCTCCCTGCCGGGCCGAGGCGGAGAGCCGTTCCGCGTCGGAGACGATTTCTCCCGAGCGGACGCGTATCTGTCTTTCGCAGCGTCCGGCGAGCGCCGCATCATGCGTGACGAGAACGAGCGTCATGCCACGCTCGCGCTGTTCGGCAAAGAGGAGGTCGGCGATCTGTCGGCCGGTCTCGGCGTCGAGGTTACCCGTCGGCTCGTCGGCGATCAGGAGCTTCGGAGAGGGCGCGAGCGCCCGGGCGATCGCCACGCGCTGCTGTTCGCCGCCGGAAAGCTGCCCGGGGTAGTGCGTCAGGCGTTCGCCGAGCCCCACGGCGATCAGTTCCTTGCGCGCTGTGTCGAATGCATTGCGGACATTCGCGAGCTCGAGCGGCACCGCGACGTTCTCAAGCGCGGTCATGTTGGGGATGAGATGAAAGGACTGGAAAACGATGCCGACATTGCGGCCGCGGAAATCGGCGACCGCGTCCTCGCCGAGGCGGTGGAGCGCCGTGCCGTCAATGATGATTTCACCGCCGTCGAGCCGCTCCAGCCCGGCCATGACCATGAGCAGAGTCGATTTGCCCGAGCCCGAGGGGCCGACGATGCCCACCGATTCGCCGGCATCGATCGCGAGGCTTACGCCCTTCAGCACATGCACGGACGCCGCGGCTTCGCCCAGCGTCAGATCCGCATTTTTCAACTCGATGATGGTTTTTGCCACGCGAAAGAGCCCTATATGAAAATTGGATACGGATCATCAAACAATTGTCCGCCGATTTAGGAACGAACCTATGGCATTAAAAGACTTTCTGCCCATTTTATTCGGCCTGACAATGACAATCGTGTTATCGGCGGCGGCTCGCGCCGAGCCCGTCAGCCTCGTCGGCTTCGGCGACAGCCTGATGGCCGGCTACCAACTCCCCCCGGAAGATGCCTTCCCCGCCCGCCTCGAAAAGGCCCTGAAGGAAAAGGGGATCGACGTCACGATCGCCAATGCCGGCGTTTCCGGCGACACGACCTCCAGCGGTCTCGCCCGCATCGACTGGTCGATCCCCGAGGGCACCGACGGCGTCATCCTCGAACTCGGCGCCAACGACGCGTTGCGCGGCATCCCTCCGGAGGAGACGCGCAAGAATCTGGAGGCGATGGTCGCACGGCTCAAGGAGCGCGGCGTCGCCGTCCTGCTCGCGGGAATGATGGCGCCGCCGAACATGGGGCCGGATTATGCGGCGCGCTTCAATCCGATCTATCCCGACCTCGCAAAGGAACACAATCTCGTTTTCTACCCTTTCTTCCTCGACGGCGTCGTCACCGAGGTCGGCCTGAAGCTCGACGACGGGATGCATCCGAACGGCGGGGGTGTCGGCGTCATGGTAGACCGCTTCCTGCCGACGGCGGAGCTTTTCGTCCGCTCACTTGCGAAAGGAGAATGACAGCGCATCCACAGTTAAGGGAAGGTTAACGTTCCGACGGAACAAATAATGGTTGCGTGCAGATGCGATGCGTGATTCGCTTCAAGCATCTGCAAGAGATTCGGGGAGCTCGCCATGCCGAGACTGTTCACCGCCCTCGAAATTCCGCGCAATGCAGCAATGAGTCTTTCCTTGCTGCGCGGAGGTCTTCCCGGAGCTCGCTGGATCGATGTGGAGAATTATCACATCACGCTCCGCTTCATCGGCGACGTCGACTGGCGAACCGCCGACGAGATCATCGACAGACTTGACCGCATCGAACGGCCCGAGTTTCAGCTGCAGCTGTCGGGCACCGGCGCCTTCGGCTCCAAGAAACCGCATTCCGTCTGGGCCGGCGTCAGCATCGCTCCCGAAATGTTCGCCCTGCAGGCCGAAATCGAGCGCATCTGCCAGCGCATAGGGCTGCCCTCGGATCCGCGCAAGTTCACCCCGCATGTGACGCTGGCGCGCCTGCGCTCCTCGCGCGTCGAGGATGTCGTCGAATATCTCTCCGGGCGCGGCAATTTCGTCACCGCTCCCTTCACCGTCTCCCGTTTCGTGCTCCTGTCGTCACGCGACTCGGTCGGCGGCGGCCCGTATCTCACGGAAGAGGTCTTCCCGCTTCACGAAGAGCGCTCGAACCTCGCGAGCAACGAGGAGCATCCTGCTTCGAGCGTCTGGTAAAGCGCCCGAAGGCCTCCGCCGGCTCCTAGACAGGGATCGGGAACGTCCTCGTCGTGCGGCAAGGATTGCGCGTGAACATTGTCGCGGGCAAGTTCGTTGTTAAGCACAGGATGCAGCAAGGAGGAACAGCATGCGGCCGGAAAAATTGGACGCGGCGGCCATCGCCGAGCACTTGCACAAGATGGAGGGCTGGGTCCTTGCGGAGGATGGCGGCTCGATATGGAAGACCTTCCGGTTCAAGACTTTCGCCGAGGCCTTCACCTTCATGACGCAATGCGCCTTCGCCGCCGAAAAGCTCAATCATCATCCGGAATGGTTCAACGTCTACAACAAGGTGGACGTGACGCTCTCGACTCACGACGCGGAAGGACTGACCGAACTCGATTTCAAGTTGGCGGCGAAGATGGACCAGGCGGCGGAGGGCCGCATGCCCGACCATATGAAATGAGGGCCGGATGCCCGATCATTTGAAATGGCGGCCGCCATTCCCATATCAGGCTGCGGCACTACAATGCCGCGCAGTACCCTGAACGACCGGAATCGACGCGATGGACGATATCAAGATCGGTGAAATCCTCCTCCCCGGCGAGGAATCCGAACAGGAGCGCAAGGAGCACAAGGTGCGCCGCCGGTTCTGGCCGACCTTCCGCCGGGCGGCCCGGCAGATTCCCTTCAGCCGCGACCTCGTCGCCGCCTATTATTGCGCAGTGGATCCGGCGACGCCGACGCGCACACGCGGCATTCTGCTCGCGGCGCTTGGCTATTTCGTGCTGCCGCTCGACTTCGTGCCGGACATGCTGGCCATGATCGGCTTCTCCGACGACATCGCCGTTTTGACGGCCGCCTTTGCCGCGATCAGCGGCCAGATCAAGGAACGGCATTACCAAAAGGCCGACGAAGTGCTGCGTGACAGCGTCGAAAAGTGAGTTGTCCCCGCTATTGCGACATCTGTGCGGCTGATCATACCCCCGGCACGAGAGCGGGATGAGGAAAAGTGTGTGCGGTTTCCGCCTGCATCCCGGGTCTCAACTTCTTGGAATCGATCACGTTCATGTTTTCAGGTCGACCCGACCTAAAACATCGTGATCTAAGGCCTGTTGAGATTCAACCCCTCTGGCCTGCCGGCCATCTCCCCACAAGGGGGAGACGATAAGCGGCTTGACCTTCACCTATGAATCTCAACACGCCTTAGAGGAGCCTTGCCGCAATCCCGCCCGGAAAGTCAAACTCTTGCCCGATTCTTTGTGACATAGAGGGAGGCAAGGGGCGGCTCTCCAGTATCGACGTCGACCGGATCGGCAATCCGTGTGCGAATGGACCTCGAGGCGCGTTCGGGCGCAAAAAGGGGCGTTATCCCGAATCGTTGACGGTTTGGTAACCCGGATTAAGTCAAAATAAACTTAAATCGTGACTATGCGTTGCCCATCCCACGCGGTATCGGGCGACCGTAAGCAAGACAAGCGGCAGGAACTCATGTTTGTAAGAAAGATCGCAACTGCACTCGCACTCGTAATGGCTGCATCCGGCGTGGCTTCCGCTCAATCTCCGACGCGAATCCAGCAGTTCAACGCCTGGGGTGCATATTCCTACCAGGCCGGTAACGGCAAGGTCTGCTATGTGCTTTCCGTGCCCAAGGAAAGGACCCCGGCAAGTGTCGATCACGGCGATATCTTCTTCCTCGTTTCGCAGCGTCCGGGACAGAACATCAGCTATGAGCCACAGGCGATGATGGGGTATCCGCTGCAGGACAATTCCAAGGTCAACGTGGTGATCGACGGCCGCACCTTCGTCATGTTCACCAAGGGCAATTCCGCCTGGGTGGAAAATGCCGCCGAAGAGCCGGCACTGGTCGCTGCGATGAAGTCGGGCAAGGCCATGTCGGTCAACGCGAAATCGCGGCGCGGCACGGAAACCTCCTACTCGTATTCGCTCTCCGGCATTTCGGCCGCCCTGAAGCAGATCGAGGCCTGCAAGTAAACTAAGCCCGCTTCACCGATCGCAAGGGCCGGCCGTGAGGTCGGCCTTTTGCGTTGGGGGCCAGGCGGATAGGGGCAGAAAAATGTCCCATGGTGACTCGCCGCAAAAAGAATGCTAAAGCGGCCGCAAATTCTGAGCCCCTGCGCCCCCGTCGAGCGCGTGACCGAGGCTCGCCAGATTTCAATTCGAGCATCGGAACAGGACCCGGAAAACGTCTCCGGACGAGCCGTCGCTTTACGACAGGACAAGATGAGCATGGCAGCCACCGAGATTCTAAACAGGGCGGACATCGTCAAGGCGCCGCAGGTGCGGCTCGCGCCACAGCCGGAAAAGCCGTCGCTGATCGGCCTGTTGCGCGACGACATCGCGAAGCTGCTCGCCGAAAAGGGCGTGCCGGAGCGGCAGGTGAAGATGCGCGTCAGCCAGCTCTGGCACTGGCTTTACGTTCGCGGCGTCTCGGATTTCGACGAGATGTCCAACGTCTCCAAGGACATGCGCGAGATGCTCAAGGAGCATTTCACCATTGCACGGCCGGACATCGTCGAAGAGCAGGTTTCGGGCGACGGCACGCGCAAGTGGCTGCTGCGCTTCCCCCCACGCGGCGCCGGCCGTCCGGTAGAGATCGAGACGGTCTACATTCCCGAGGAGGGCCGCGGCACGCTTTGCATTTCGAGCCAGGTCGGCTGCACGCTCACCTGTTCCTTCTGCCACACCGGCACGCAGAAGCTGGTGCGCAATCTGACGGCGGAAGAAATTCTTTCGCAGCTTCTGCTCGCCCGCGACCGGCTCGGCGATTTCCCCGAGCGCGACACGCCGCAGGGTGCGATCGTGCCGGCGGAAGGCCGCAAGATCACCAATATCGTGATGATGGGGATGGGCGAGCCGCTCTACAATTTCGAGAACGTCAAGACGGCGCTGCTGATCGCGTCCGACGGTGACGGGCTGTCGCTGTCGAAGCGGCGCATCACCCTTTCCACCTCCGGCATCGTGCCGGAGATCTACCGCACCGGTGAGGAAATCGGGGTGATGCTCGCGATTTCGCTTCATGCAGTGCGTGACGATCTGCGCGACATGCTGGTGCCGATCAACAAGAAGTATCCGCTGAAGCAGCTGATGGAGGCCTGCCGCGCCTATCCGGGCTTATCGAATGCCCGCCGCATCACCTTCGAATATGTGATGCTGAAGGACGTCAACGACAGCCTGGAAGACGCCAAGGAACTGGTGAAACTTCTGAAGGGCATTCCGGCCAAGATCAACCTGATCCCCTTCAATCCCTGGCCGGGCACCAATTATCAGTGCTCGGACTGGGAACAGATCGAGAAGTTCGCCGACTTCATCAACCAGGCCGGCTACGCCTCGCCGATCCGCACCCCGCGCGGCCGCGACATTCTTGCCGCCTGCGGCCAGCTCAAGTCGGAATCGGAACGCATGCGCAAGGTCGACCGCCTCGCCTTCGAGGCGATGATGATCGCCAATCACGGCGAGGACTGAGGCGGCTCATCGCCCTTCCAGCCTCCCGGGGGGCCGCACGATCACCGCGATCGATGAAGAAGTTTGATGGATGAAGCTGTTTGCGCCGATTGATTTCGGCCCCTCGCTTTCCTAAGAAAGCGGCGGAATTATTCTGAAGCGGGATGCGGGAGGGACGTTAGCCGGTCTTCCCGAAAATCGCTGACCAAAAACCGGAGGACACCCATGCGTTCGCTTCTCATCGCGCTTGCCGCCACGGTCGCGCTTTCTCTGCCGGCACGCGCCGACGAGGTCACGGTTGCCGTCACGGCAATCGTCGAACATCCCGCGCTCGATGCCGCGCGCGACGGCGTCAAGGATGCGCTGGCCGCCGCCGGCTACAAGGAAGGCGAGAACCTCAAGTTCATCTACGAGTCGGCGCAGGGCAACCCGGCGACCGCAGCTCAGATCGCCCGTCAGTTCGCGGGCGAAGCCCCGAGCGTGATCGTGCCGATCTCCACCCCGTCGGCCCAGGCCGTGGTTTCCTCTACCCGCGATATTCCCGTTGTCTTCACCGCCGTTTCCGATCCGCTGGGCGCGCAGCTCGTCAAGGACATGGAGAAGCCCGGCGGCAACGTCACCGGTCTTTCCGACCTTTCCCCGGTTGCCGAGCACGTGGCGCTGATCAAGGAGATCCTGCCGAACGTCAAGACCATAGGCTATCTCTACAATTCGGGCGAAGCGAACTCCGTCTCGCTGCTGGCGGTCCTCAAGGAAGAGGCTGAAAAGGCCGGCCTGAGCGTGATCGAATCCGCCGCGACGAAATCGGCCGAGGTCCAGGGTGCGGCTCGTGCGCTCGTCGGCCGCGCCGACGCGATCTATATCCCGACGGACAACACCATCATCTCCGCCCTCGAAGGCGCTGTCGCCGTCGCCGAGGAAAGCAAGCTGCCGCTCTTCACCGCCGATACCGATTCCGTCTCCCGCGGCGCGGTTGCGGCGCTCGGCTTCAATTACTATGACGTCGGCAAGCAGACGGGCGAGGTCGTCGTTCGCGTCCTCAAGGGCGAAAACCCCGGGGATATCGCCGTCAAGGTCGCCGCCGGAACCGATCTCGTGATCAACAAGGGCGCCGCCACCCGGATGGGCGTCACGCTGCCGGAGAGCGTCGTCGGCCGGGCGACCCGCACGATCGAGTAGCGATCCGCCCTATCCGGACGATCATTGTCTTTTTGCCGCCCCCGTTTCATACGGGGGCGGTTCGCTTATCGAGCGGGATGCGGAAATGGTGTGCATCCTGCTTCAACTTCAGAATACGTGTTCCGCATGCACCTCAGCCTGCGGAACATCCGAGAAGAGGACTACCGGCGTTGAGTCAAATCGCTTTCTGGGGAGCCGTGGAACTGGGGCTTGTCTATGCCTTCGTCGCCGTCGGCGTCTTTCTCGCCTTCCGGGTGCTCGACTTTCCGGATCTGACCGTTGACGGCTCCTTTCCGCTTGGCGCCGCAGTCACCGCGGTCCTGATCATTGCCGGCGTCAATCCCTGGCTTGCCGCAGCGGTGGCGATGGTCGCCGGTGCCGCCGCAGGCATGGTGACGGCCCTGTTGAACGTGCGGTTCAAGATCCTGAACCTGCTCGCCTCGATCCTGACGATGATTGCGCTTTTCTCGGTCAATCTCCGCGTCATGGGCAAGCCGAACGTCGCATTGATCAATGCCGACACGATGCTTTCGCCCTTCTACGGTCTCGGTCTGCGGGACTTCTATGTGCGCCCGCTTTTCGTCGGGATTCTGGTCGCCTTTGCCGTCGTTCTCGTCTGGCGCTTTCTTGAAAGCGATGCGGGCCTCGCGATGCGGGCGACCGGCGCCAATGCCCGCATGGCGCGGGCACAAGGGGTCGACACCAGCAGGCAGATCTATCTCGGCATGGCGATCTCCAACGCGCTCGTCGCCCTCGGCGGTGCGCTCTTTGCCCAGACCAACGGTTTTGCCGACGTGACCTCGGGTGTCGGGACGATCGTCGTCGGGCTTGCCGCCGTGATCATCGGCGAGACGCTGCTCGGCGCCCGCGGCATTCTGATCGCGCTCATCGGCTGCGTGCTCGGGTCGATCCTCTACCGCATCGCCATCCAGGTGGCGCTTTCGACCGATACGCTCGGCCTGCAGGCTTCCGATCTCAATTTCGTGACCGCGCTGCTGGTGACTATAGCGCTCATCCTGCCCCGTCTGCGCCGCGGAGGTGCCGCATGATCAACGTCGAAAACATCCAGGTCGTCTTCGGCAAGGGCACGCCGCTCCAGAAGCAGGCGTTGAACGGCGTCAGCCTGACCATCGAGGAAGGCTCCTTCGTCACGGTCATCGGCTCGAACGGCGCCGGCAAGTCGACGCTTCTCGGGGTTCTTGCCGGCGACGTGCTGCCGAGCGGCGGCCGCGTCACGATCGGCACGACCGACGTGACGCGCAAGGGCACGGCGGCCCGCGCCGGGCTGGTGGCGCGCGTCTTCCAGGATCCGCTTGCCGGCAGTTGCGGCGCTCTCTCGATCGAGGAAAACCTGGCGCTGGCCGCAAGGCGCGGCGAAAGCCGCGGCCTGACGCCGGCGCTCGGCTCGAAGCGGCGCGAGCATTTCCGCGAGCGCATCGCCGAACTCAATCTGGGTCTCGAAAACCGCATGCGCGACCGCATGGACCTGCTTTCGGGCGGCCAGCGCCAGGCGGTCTCGCTGGTGATGGCGACGCTTGCCGGCTCCGAGGTGCTGCTGCTCGACGAGCACACGGCGGCACTCGACCCGGGCATGGCCGAGTTCATCATGAACCTCACCCAGAAGATCGTCTCGGAGCGCAAGCTGACGACGCTGATGGTGACGCATTCGATGCGCCAGGCGCTCGATTTCGGCCACCGCACCATCATGCTCCATGGCGGCGAGATCGTGCTCGACGTCGCGGGCGATAGCCGCAAGACGCTTCAGGTCGAGGACCTCATCGCCATGTTCCGCCGCATCCGCGGGCAGACGCTGGACGACGATGCGCTACTGATCGGGTAGCGTTCCTTCCCGGACTTTGCCCCTCATCTGCCTGCCGGCATCTTCTCCCCGCTCGCGGGGAGAAGAGCGTATGCGGCAAGGCCGGAACAAGGCGGCAGCCGGATGAGGGGCCACGCTCCGGGAGCGACGAAACTCAGCGCGTCTGCGTGAAGAAGATCTTGACCGCGAATATGGAAAAGACGCCGGCGAAACCGTAGTCGATCGCCCGCATCACGCGCCTGTTGCGCTGCAGCCAGGCTGCGAGCCAGTCGGCAGCAAGAACGACCAATGCGTTCACCGGCATGCCTATCGCGATGAAGAAGAAACCGAGGAAGAGCAGCTTGCCCGTCACGGCGGGATCGTTCGCAGTGACGAACTGCGGCAGGAAGGTCATGAAGAAGATCACCACCTTCGGGTTCAGAATGTTGACCGAGAAGCCGGTCGCGATGTTCGAAAGGATCGTACCCTTCGCCTCCGTCACCTTCGTCACCGACAGGCTGGACCCGTAGCGGATCGCCTGGATCGCGAGCCATAGGAGATAGGCGGCGCCCCCGGTCTTCAGCACCAGGAAGGCGGTCGGGGATGCGGTGATCAGCGCCGAGATGCCGAAGGCGACGAGCAGCGTATGGACGACGATGCCGAGCCCGGTGCCGACCACGACGAAAAGGGCGGCCTTCTTTCCCTGCGCCAACGCCCGGGTGATCGAAAGCGTCATGTCGGGACCCGGCGTCGCGGCGAGCAGGAGGCTTGCAGCGGCGAATGCGATGAGCGTCGGCAGGCTGGGAACGAAGTCCATGGCGCATTCCTCGAGAGGCGGTTCTTTCTGATACCGCCGGCCCGGCGCTTTTGCCAGCGGATTCGCGGGAGCTGGCCTACAGATCGGCTACGATCAGAGGAAACTTGCAGTTCCGCTTGTATCCCCGCAAGTTCTGGCTAAAGTGCCGCAGATTTTCGATGCGGCAGCGCCGCACCCGAGAGCCTGACAAAACGAGCAGACGGACAAAAACCATGGCATCGCATAAAGACGTGAAGAAGGTCGTTCTCGCCTATTCCGGCGGTCTCGACACCTCGATCATCCTCAAATGGCTGCAGACGGAACTGGGCGCCGAAGTGGTGACCTTCACCGCGGACCTCGGCCAGGGCGAAGAACTGGAGCCGGCGCGCAAGAAGGCGGAGATGCTCGGCATCAAGGAGATCTATATCGAGGACGTCCGCGAGGAATTCGTGAGGGACTTCGTGTTCCCGATGTTCCGCGCCAATGCCGTCTATGAAGGCGTCTACCTGCTCGGCACCTCCATCGCCCGTCCGCTGATCTCCAAACACCTCATCGATATCGCCAGGAAGACCGGCGCCGACGCGATCGCCCATGGCGCGACCGGCAAGGGCAACGACCAGGTCCGCTTCGAACTTTCGGCTTACGCGCTCAATCCGGACATCAAGATCATCGCCCCCTGGCGCGACTGGTCGTTCACGAGCCGCACCGATCTGCTCGAATTCGCCGAGAAGCACCAGATTCCGGTCGCCAAGGACAAGAAGGGCGAGGCGCCTTTCTCCGTCGACGCCAACCTCCTGCACTCCTCCTCGGAAGGAAAAGTGCTGGAGGACCCGGCCCGGGAAGCTCCCGAATACGTGCACATGCGCACCATTTCGCCGGAAGCGGCACCTGACAAGGCAACCGTCATCAAGGTCGGCTTCGAACGTGGCGATGCCGTGTCGATCGACGGGGTACGCATGTCGCCGGCAACGCTTCTTGCGAAGCTCAACGAATACGGCCGCGACAACGGCATCGGCCGCCTGGACCTCGTCGAGAACCGTTTCGTCGGCATGAAGTCGCGCGGCGTCTACGAAACCCCCGGCGGCACGATCCTGCTTGCGGCCCATCGTGCGATCGAGAGCATCACGCTCGACCGCGGCGCGGCGCATCTGAAGGACGAGCTGATGCCGCGCTATGCCGAGCTCATCTATTACGGCTTCTGGTTCTCTCCGGAGCGCGAAATGCTGCAGGCGGCGATCGACAGGAGCCAGGAGCATGTGGAAGGCGAAGTGACGCTGAAGCTCTACAAGGGCAATGTCATGGTCATCGGCCGCGAAAGCGGCAAGTCGCTCTATTCCGACAAGCTCGTCACCTTCGAGGACGATCAGGGCGCCTACGACCAGAAGGATGCCGCCGGCTTCATCAAGCTCAACGCGCTGCGTCTGCGCACGCTGGCAGCGCGCAACCGGTAAGCTCTGAAGATTACAAGTCGGGAGCCGCGGTGGATCACTCCGCCGCGGTTTTTTTATCTTGCTCACTCCGCCGCTTCGCTCAGCGGCGTCTCCGCAGCCGCCGGCGCGACCAGCGGTCTCAGGCGAACCGTCCTGCGGTACCAGAAATAGCTTGCAAGCGAGAGAAGGCCGAAGCTCGGAATGATCGTTCCGAGCGCCATGGCCGGTACGCCGACGAGAGCGGCAAGCGCGCCGCCGAGAAGCCCGGCGCTCATCTGGATGAAGCCCATCATCGCCGAAGCCGTGCCGGCGATATGCGGGAAGGGGGCCATCGCCGCCGTCATCATGTAGGGCATGACGAAGGCGATGCCGAAGGCATAGATCCCGATCGGCGTCATCACCGAGAGGAAGGTCGGTTCCAGCGCATGCATGGTGAAGGCGAGGGCGAGGCTCGCCGCGCCGATGAAGAAGAGACCGGCCGGCACGAGCGCCTGCGGCGTGAAGCGACGCATCATGAGGCGCATCGTGACCGTGCCCGAAAAGAACAGGCCCGATTGCATGAGCATGCCGATGCCGAACTCGGTCGGGGTGAGCCCGACCTGGCTGATCAGCACGAAGGGCAGCATGGTCGCCCATGCGTAGAGCGCGCCGACCGCGCCGGCGATCACCAATGTCGAGGACACGAAGCGGCCGTCCCTCATAAGCTCGCCATAGGCTGCGAGAATGGGCCTGAAATGCCCCTTGCTGCGGTCCGGCGTCGTCGTTTCCGCCATGAAGAGCTGCACGATGAAGCACGCCATCAGCGCGAAGCCGACCATCAGCAGGAAGATCGACTGCCAGCCGAAGAGGCCAAGCGCGATACCGCCAAGGGTGGGCGAGACCGCCGGCCCGAGCGCCAGCATCATGCCGATCATGTTCATGATGCGCGCCGCCGTCGTGCCGGTGAACTGGTCGCGAACGATGGCGCGCGCCACGGTCATTCCGACGGAGGCGCCGATTCCCTGCACGAGGCGGCCCGCGAGCAGCACCGGGATGGAGGGCGCGAAGGCCGCCATCAGGCTGCCTGCGAGATAGATCGCCATGAAGATCAGCGTTGTCCGCCGCCGGCCGATGACGTCGGAAAGCGTTCCCGAGACGAGCTGGGCAAAGGCGAAGCCGCCGAAATAGAGCGACAGCGTCATCTTGATCGCTGCTTCGCTGGAGGCGAAGGCACGCACGAGCTCCGGCATCGCCGGCGTGTAGAGCGCCATCGAGATGGGGCCGAGCGCCACCAGGAAGGCGCCGATGATGCTCGTGCGCCGCTCGCTCATCCGGAGCGTCATTCGGCCGCCCCCTTCTCCCTGCCGGCGAGGCACGGGTCGAGGCGGCGGAGACTGTCCCGGAGGATTCTCAGGTTTGCGCGCAGGACCTCCCGTCCGTCGTCGCCCAGGTCCTCGGTGTAAGCATTCATCATTTCACGCAGGCCCGACATCAGCTCGGTGATGAGCGGGTCGGCCTTGTCGGTCACGATGACGTTCTTGGCGCGCCGGTCCGCCGGATCCGGCACGCGCGCCACGAGGCCCATCGCTTCCAGGCGGTCGAGATAGGCGGAGAGGGTCATGGGCTCGATCCCCATGCGGGTCGCGATCTCCGCCTGCTTGATGCCCTCGGTGACGGCCACCTGGACCAATGTGCGCGCCTCGCCGGGCGTGATCCCGAGGTCCATCGCATTGACCTTGCGATCGAAGGCACCGCGCAACAGGCGGGAGACATCGGTGAGAAGCATCCCGATCGTATCGGATTCGAGTTTCCTGGGCATTTGATCGATCGCGTTGGAAATAATAAGCTTTGCTTATCATATCCGTTCCGGCCATTCAACGCGAGCACGCCCGTCATCGGGCGGCACTCCTCGTGCCGCCGGATTGCCGAACTGTCAAAAAATTGATATGAGCACGGTCATGGAATCCAAATTCGGATGTCGCGAGCAGAAGATCGTCGTGCTGCAGGATCACAAGCGCCTGCCGGCACGCTTTTTTGCGCGCGTTTCAGGGGCGCTCACCAGCCGCCTATCCTGATCGCACGATCAGCTGTTACCGGCCGCATTGGCGCCGGCCCCATTCCACATTCTTGAAAATACGATGGATACATAAGCCATGAGCGCACCGCGTACTCTCTACGACAAGATCTGGGACGATCACCTGGTGGACAGCCAGGACGACGGAACCTGTCTTCTCTACATCGACCGTCACCTCGTTCACGAGGTGACGAGCCCGCAGGCCTTCGAGGGACTGCGCATGGCTGGGCGCAAGGTTCGCGCCCCGGAAAAGACGCTCGCCGTCGTCGATCACAACGTCCCGACTTCGCCGGACCGCCATCTCGGCATCAAGAACGAGGAAAGCCGCATCCAGGTCGAGGCGCTCGCCAGGAACGCCGCGGATTTCGGCGTCGAATATTATTCGGAAAATGACAAGCGCCAAGGGATCGTCCACATCGTCGGTCCGGAGCAGGGCTTCACGCTGCCGGGCATGACGATCGTCTGCGGCGACAGCCACACTTCGACGCACGGCGCTTTCGGTGCGCTGGCGCACGGCATCGGCACGTCCGAGGTCGAGCATGTCCTGGCGACGCAGACGCTGATCCAGAAAAAGGCGAAGAACATGCTGGTGCGCGTCGACGGCCAATTGCCGCCGGGCGTCACCGCAAAGGACATCATCCTTGCGATCATCGGCGAGATCGGCACCGCGGGCGGCACCGGCCACGTCATCGAATTCGCCGGTGAAGCGATCCGGTCGCTGTCTATGGAAGGCCGCATGACCGTCTGCAACATGACGATCGAAGGCGGCGCGCGCGCCGGGCTGATCGCACCGGACGAAACCACTTTCGAGTACATCAAGGACAAGCCGCGCGCTCCCAAAGGCGAGGCCTGGGACAGGGCGGTCGAATACTGGAAGACGCTGCACACGGACGAAGGCGCCCATTACGACCGCGTCGTCGTGCTCGATGCCGCCAATCTGCCGCCGATCGTTTCCTGGGGCTCCTCGCCGGAAGACGTCGTCTCCGTACAGGGCGTGGTTCCCAACCCTGACGACATCCAGGACGAGACGAAGCGGACCTCCAAGTGGCGTGCGCTCGACTATATGGGCCTGAAGCCCGGCACGAAGATCACCGATATCGCCATCGACCGGGTGTTCATCGGCTCCTGCACCAATGGCCGCATCGAGGACCTGCGCGCCGTCGCCGAGGTGGTCGAAGGCCGCAAGGTCGCCCCGACCGTTTCGGCGATGATCGTTCCGGGCTCCGGCCTCGTCAAGGAACAGGCGGAAGCGGAAGGCCTGGACAAGATCTTCAAGGAAGCGGGCTTCGACTGGCGCGAGCCCGGCTGCTCCATGTGCCTGGCGATGAACGACGACCGGCTGAAGCCTGGCGAACGTTGTGCCTCCACATCGAACCGCAACTTCGAAGGCCGTCAGGGCTTCAAGGGGCGCACGCATCTGCTTTCTCCGGCAATGGCGGCTGCGGCGGCGGTCGCCGGTCATTTTGTCGACATTCGCGAGTGGAAATAGCCGGTTTTGAGCTTTTCCGGCGTTTGAGCCGCCCTTCGGGGCGGCTTTTTTTATACTCATGATGATGCGACAATGCGCTGCCGCCCCCAATTCGCTGCCCTGAGGAGCTCTCATGCCCGATGACGCCCGGCCCTCGACACGCCGACTCATGCTGCTCCGCCATGCGAAGTCCGCCTGGCCGGACGGCGTTGCCGACCATCGCCGGCCGCTTTCGGAGCGCGGACGGAAAGCGGCGCCCGTCGTCGGCGCCTTCATGGCCCGGCAGGGGCTTGCTCCGGACCTGGCGCTCGTTTCGACCGCGCGGCGCGCGCAGGAGACTTGGGAGCTCGTCGCCGGAGCATTGCCGCACAAGATCCCCGAGCGCGATGCGGTCGGCATCTACGAGGTCGCCGCAACGGCCATTCTCGACGCCATCCGCAGGATCGAGCCGACGGTGGAGAAACTGCTCCTCGTCGGCCACAATCCGGGAATGGCCGAGCTCGCGCTCCTGCTTGCCGGGCGCGGCGATGAAGCTGCGCTGGAGCGGCTGAGGGAGAAGTTTCCGACAGCCGGGCTCGCTGTCATGGATTTCGACATCGAGCGCTGGTCGGACATAGCGCCCGGCACCGGCCGCCTGGTACGCTTCGTGACGCCGCGCATGCTTGAGGAGGAACGGTCGGGCTGATCCGCAGTGCCCGTTCGGCTTTGTCGCGGGGCCGAAGCTACACGACCTTCACGACCATCCCGCGGTGCATTTGCCGGATCAGTCGCCGCATTGCCGAAAGGCTGACGGCCACGCAGCCCTCGGTCGGCTCGTAGCCCGGACGGATGAGGTGGAAGAAGATCGCCGAGCCGGCATTGCGCCTGCGGGAGGAAATGTTCCAATCCATGACGAGGCAGATGTC
>Ga0209281_1001173_pt1 | contig 18166 bp, 18 predicted proteins | sample MedtruBG_FD_187514 | JGI IMG/M metagenome (GOLD analysis project Ga0209281, IMG submission 187514) | Root nodule microbial communities of legume samples collected from California, USA - Medicago truncatula BG (SPAdes) (version 2) | ecosystem: Host-associated > Plants > Roots > Nodule | place... | reverse complement strand
GACAGGGAACGGCCGACATCCACCGACTGTTTGAACTTCCCGCTTTCGTCGCGGCGCACGTAGCGCTTGTCGGTCCCGGTATCGATGAGTTCGCGCTTCGACATCACTGCCTCCGTTCGTCAGGTCGCCCGGCAGAACGCACGGAAAGCCGAAAAGTTACAAACCGCTGGCCGCGGCGCGCGAGATGAGCTTCCCACCAGGAGCGTGAACAGAGCCTTTCAAGGCAAGTTCGGCGGCGCGACGAAATGGTAATACGCCCATACCAGAAACAAACCCGCTATCAACGCGAGCCAGGTGAGTGCTTTCCGTTGCATCGGGCCGACCGACCTTGGCTCCTGCTTCGGTTTCGGTCGTTCAAACTTAATGATGTTGTCGTCGCTCATATGATCCCATTGGTCTGGCGGTGGACCTCATAGCAGTCCACCTTCTTGTCGCAGCCGATCTGCAAAGCCTACCCTAATCAAGACTCCCCGCAAAGCGCTCGGGCCATCTCTATCGATAAGGGAGCGAAGGCGGCGCTGCCGGGCTAGAGGTTGCAGTGCACGGACCTTGCCAGGCTCTCCTCCCTGCACGCAATGTCGGCCGTGTTTCATCTCGTTGCGCCGGATGGCTCGGCGAGTGCCTCGACGTGGTGGACGTAATTCCGCCGCGTGTTCTGATCGACAATGGCAGCGGGAGCGGCAACGACCAGTCCCGCCGCTGTTCCGACGGTATGGGCGGCCCCGGCGGTCGCAGCGACGATATGGTCGCCGAGTCCCAGGCGACTGTCGGTCAAGGTCTGGCCGCTGGACAGGCGGCTGCCGATCAGTCGTACGATTTCCGGCGACTCCGCAAACTTGGTGTGATGCAGATTGTCGCCTGCCTTGATTTTGGTGAGGTCGACGACGGTGATCCCATTCGCCGCCAACTCCTCCTTGTAGGGCGACTGCTCCGGATCGATCGCTCCCAACCGGGAGACATTTCCCCAGACGCGGCGGGAAACGGCGAGTGCACGGTCGTCGCGCGAGACGAAGAGTGTAAAGCGCGGCCGTTGCTTGCCCATGTCGGCGATCTGCGATCCGAAGACGTCGACGTCGACGTCCGGCGCCGCCAACATGACATTCCTGAACTTCGCCGGCAGGCCGTCGTTGCGAATGGCCATCTGGCGCAGGGACTCGAGCGCCAACCAATTGCCCATCGAATGTGCCAGGATCGATACTTCCTTGACCTCGGGATCACGCGCCAGATACTGGAAAAGGCGTTCTACTGCGTTGCGGGTGTAGTTGGTGCTTTCGCGATCGTAGCCATAGGCCAGCAGGCTCCCGCGCGACGGCCACGTCGCGAGCACCGGAACGCTGCGCGCGCCCGAGTCGTGGATGATCTGCGCGAAGCGGAAGACCGCATCCTCGAAGTGGTTGTTGAACCCATGGATGAAGACGAGGACGCTGCCGTCCGGGCTCTTGCGCACATGCGTGTTCAACCATTTCTCCGCCGCACCGCGATCGACTTCCACCGCCTTCAGTGTTGCGAAATCCGTCTCGGGATTGGGTGGAAGCTTGCTCGGCCAAGCGACTTCACCGGCCTTGCGAACGGTATCGGGCGGAATCGACACCGTCATTTCCGCAAATGTCGGGCTGAGCGCACGCTCGCCGCTGAACATCTCGCCCGGTTTTTCCGCCCGGCTTCGGGTGGTCGTGACCAGCATCTCGACTTGGGCGGCTGACGGATTGGCCGCTACCGGCTCGAGGACCCCTGTCGGGCGGCCCGCACATCCGTAGAGCAGCACAAAACTCCAGGCGGCGCACGCCAAAAGCGGCCGTATTGGTGGTACGCCGGCTTTGGCGTTCCGGGCGAGGTGCCGCTTCAATCCAATCACTCCTGTTGAATGCCGTGTGTACGCCGGCGGAAAGTGGAGCGGCGAACTGGGAGTTCGCCGCTCCTCCGAGCGACCAGCGAGACCGATGCTTACTTCAGATATTCGACTTTCAGGCTTTCGATCTTGCCGTTGAAAGCAAACGGCTTGCGGTCGAAATACGCAAGGGCGACTGGAGAATAACTGTCTTTGCCCACGTCGAAGGCGTCGTTGGCGGTAAAGGCAAGTGGAGCGGAACGCGGCACGTGTCCTTTGGCCACCTCTTTGCCATCGATGCGGATAACGACGTCTAGCGGTGCAGCGTGATCGCTGCTGACCTTACGTGTTTCGACCTCGATGTTGACCTTGCCGCTCGGCAACGGATCGGAGGATTCGAGACGCGTCCGCTCTATCTCGAACAGGTTGTACTCGTAGGTGAGCTTGCCGTTCTCGACCCACAAAGCGACCCCGCCCGAAAAAGCCCCCAGAGCATACAACACGCCTTCGGAGTCCGGCCGCAATTCCGCCTCGATGGTCACAAGGTTGCTGCGGGCTCCGACTTTCGGTGCCGTGAACTCGGGAACACCGACCACGTCTTGGGTGAATTGGAACTCGGTCGCGGGATTGGACGGCGCATCTTCAGGATGGAAGACGGCAGACCACAATCCTCCCCCGACCGGGAACACCTTATTGGCTTCGGCCTGCACGCCAAACGCCCTCTTCAGCGCCTCGACCTTTTCCGGATGATCGGCCGCGACGTTCTTTGCCTGGGAGTAGTCCTGGCTGAGATCATGGAGTTCCCATAGGTCATTATCCGGCGACCATTTGAAGATGGCGGGATCGAGGCCGGCCTTCCATGGTATCCGGGGTCCGAAGACGGATGCGATCCACTCGTCCTGATAGATGGCACGGCTGCCCATGATTTCGAAGTACTGCTCCTTCTTTTGGCCCGACGCCTCGGGAGAGTCGAAGGTGTAGGTCATGCTGACACCATCGAGGGGATCCTGGCTGATGCCGTCCACGAGCTTCGGCGGCTGGATGTCCAGGACGTCGTAGATCGTGGGTACGATGTCGTTGAGATGATGGAACTGGGAGCGCGGGGTCTGGTCGGGTTTGATTTTACCTGGCCAGGAGACCACGAGCGGCGTTCGCGTGCCGCCGAAATGGGCCGCGACCAGTTTGGTCGACCGGTGCGGCGTGGAACCGGCCCATGCCCAACCCGCATGATACATGTTATCGGCCTTGGGTGATCCGAGTACGTCCATCCCGCCCAACTCGTTCATCGCACGAATGTGGTCCTTGATCTCGGTGCGGATGCCGTTCTGCGCCAGAAGTTCGCTGATGGTGCCATTCTGGCCCTCCGCGCTGGACCCGTTGTCGCCCCAGACATAGAAGATCAGGGTGTTGTCGCGAATTCCAAGTTCGTCGAGGGCCTCGAGCAGGCGCCCGGCCTGAACGTCCGCATGCTCCGTATAGCCGGCAAAGACTTCCATGAGCCGGCGCTGGAACGGCTTCTCGTCTTCCGGAATATCCTCCCATCCTGACAGCGTATCCGGACGGGGCGTCAGTTGCGTGTTCTGCGGTATCCATCCGAGTTGTTTTTGGCGGGCATAGATGCGTTCTCGCATGGCATCCCAGCCGTCATCGAATTTGCCTTTGTACTTGTCCGCCCAGTCCTTGAAGATGTGATGCGGACCATGCGCGGCGCCGGGCGCCCAGTACATGAAGAAGGGCCGGTCCGGCGTCAGCGCGTGCACCTGCTTCATCCATGTGACCGCCTTGTTGGTCATATCCTCGGTGAAGTGGTAGCCTTCCTTCCCGTGAGACGGGTCGACGCGAACGGTGTTTTCGACCACTGCGGGCTCCCACTGCGAGGACTCTCCAGCAAGGAAACCATAGAAATAATCGAACCCGATACCTTCGCCCGCGGGCCAGTCCGTATATGGCCCGACGGCTGTCGTTTCATTGGCCGGGGTGTTGTGCCACTTGCCGAATGCTGCGGTCGCGTAGCCATAATAGCCAAGGACTTTCGCGACGGTGGCGGAGGTGCGTGGTATCCTGCCGGTGTATCCGTCCCAGTCGTTCGCCAACTCGGCGATCTGGCCGTTCCCGACCCGATGGTGATTGCGCCCGGTCAGCAATGCCGCCCGCGAGGGAGAACACATGGCGGCATTGTGGAAGCGATTGTAGGACAGTCCGTCTTGCGCAAGCCGGCTCAATGTCGGCGTTTCGATCACTCCGCCGAAGGTGTCCGGCAAGGCCGGACCAACGTCGTCGAGCATGATGACGACGATGTTCGGAGCATTCGCGGGGAGATGCGGCTGCGCGGGCAATGGACTGTAAGTGGACTGAGCTATTGTCGGGCCGGCCTTGCTCCCTGAGGGCTTCGGCGGAAAAGGCAGCGATTCCTGAGCCGTTGCGGGCGCTCCCAAAAGCAGGATTGCCGTGCTTAGCGCCAACAAACGTATTCTCGCGAGCTTAGGTGACTTCATGCGACCCTCCTGGTGCCGACAACGCATCTGAACCCTGCGTGATATGTCGACGTGTCTATCGGGTCGGCATGCCGCACACCGGCGTGCCGACGGACCCAGCCGCCGGCGCAAACACCGGCCGCCGTGAGTTCACGACGCGTAATGTCCATTCTTCCCTCCAGCAAAAGATTAAGTCCAACGCGATGTACTGAATTGGCGAATGTAAACGGCCACGCTCCGCCCGTCGTATATTGCTGGCGAGCCTTCCCAAACGGTTGCATACTGCTATAGTGCTCAACTTATTTCTTGCCTTTTCATGCCAAGTTTGCTGCTCGGATGTCACATTCTGCACCCTCCATCAGGGTTAGGGCCTTCCTGCCGATGGCGCCCTATCTCGCCAAGCACGATGTTTCGGCCATAGAGTTCTGTGCGCGCCTCGGCATCTCACCGAACGTGTTCCGGAACGCCGACGGCTGGCTTCCGCGCGCCCAATGCTTCCACATGGCCAACGAAGTGGCTGCCCTCCTGGGAGATCCATTCGCGGGTGCGCATGTCGGGCGCTTGACCGAACTGCATGATCTCGGCCCATGGGGCCAGTCGCTTCTGGCAGCGGAGAGCGTGGCTGAAGCATGCGTGCTCGCGGTAGCGAACGTGTCGTCGATCCATCAGGGATCGGATATACGCTTCGTGGTGGAGGGCGGAACCGCTCGCATCATCTTCCGTTTCGTCGATCGTTTCGAGTTCGATCCCCGGCAATTCATCCTGGGCAGCCTCGCTGTCCTGCGGAAGGTGCCGCTTCTGGCGGGTGAACCCGCTGCAATAAGGGTTCGGTTGACGGCTTCGAGGACGCATGGAAGCACGGCACTGGAGGAGTGTTTCGGTCCCAAGATAGAAACAGGGTGCGACTACGATGCGATCGAGTTCGATCGAGATTTGCTCGATCTTTCTCTGAAAACCCCTGGAAATCGGCCATCGAACGTCACAGAGTCACTGGCCTCGACGATAGAGGCGGCAAAGATGCTCAGCGAAAGGCTGTCCGATGGTCATAAGCTTGGACTACAGACCGTAGCGAAAAGCCTCGGCATGTCGGTTCGCACACTGCAGCGGCGGCTGAAGTTTTGCGGCGTCGATTTTGAAGAGTTACTCGACGACACGCGCCGCAACGAGGCAATCCGGCTGATCTGTGAAGGTGTTCATAGCATGACCGACATTGCCTTAAGGCTGGGCTACAGTGATTCCGCGCATTTCACCCGCGCTTTCAAACGCTGGACGGGAGTAGCGCCATCCCGCTTCCGGACCGACCGGATATGACCGGCGGTGGTTATCCCCGCGGAAAGAAGCTTTTCACCCGATGCAGTGAAACGCCGTCGTTCCAGGCGGCATTTGCTCTGCTGTCGGGCGTCAGTGAGCCGGATGCTCGGCCTTCATCTGCGCGATCTCGCGCAAAGCGCTGGTCAGCACTTCGACCGATTGCGCCCCCATGACCGCATACTGCTGCTCGATGATGAAGCAGGGAACGCCGGTCACGCCGATTTCCCGGGCCATGTCGATTTCCTGCCTTACGGCGTCCTTGTCGGCGTCTGAAGCAAGGAGAGCCGCGATCACCGGCCTTTCGAGGCCGGCCTGTTCGGCGATGTCGAGGAGTACGGCTTGGTCGCCGAGGTTGCGACCCTCCTCGAAGTTCGCCTTGAACAGCAGGCTCACCACCGCGTCCTGCGCCGCTTCGCCGCCGGTCGCGGCCCAGCGGATCAGCCGGTGCGCATCGAGCGTATTCGGGCTGACCTTGACGGCATCGAAATCGAAGGCGATGCCGTCTTCCACACCGAGGCCTTCGAGCGTCCGGTGCGCCTCGTCGACCGCGGCCTGTCCGCCGAGCTTGGCCGCCAGGTGCTCTTTATGGTCGATGCCTTCCGGCGGCAGATCGGGATTGAGCTGGTAGGGACGCCATTGGATAGCGACGTTGATCTCGCCGGCGACATTGGCGATCGCCTGGTCGAGGCGATTCTTGCCGAGATAGCACCAGGGGCATACGACGTCCGAGACGATATCGATATTGACGGTTTCCATGGTGCCGGCCTTTCGGTTTACCAAAACTGCGACATAGGCCGGCCGGAAACATCTTTCAATGCGTTAGCGAACGGATGCCAGCTTACTGAACGCGCTCGTCCCACCAACTCGGCAACTGATAACCGTAAAGCGGTACCGTCGTCGGCCGGCCGATATGCTTCCAGCGGGCAATCCATTGCGCGTCGAGATGGTAAAGCGGAACCAGATAGGAATTGTTGACGAGGAGCCGGTCGTGCGCGCGAACGGCGGCGGTGAAGTCCTCGGGGTTGCGCGCCTGCAGGATGTTGTTGATCAGCTTGTCGACGTCCTTGTCGGCGACGCCTGCGAAGTTGTCGCTGCCTTGCCTGTCCCGAGTTTGCGAACTCCAGCGGTTGATCTGCTCGAGACCGGGAGAGAGCGACGAGGGGAAGGACTTGATGATGACGTCGTAATCGAAGGACTGGCTGCGCAACTGATATTGTGAATCGTCGACGGTCCGAACCCGCGCTGCGATGCCGAGCGGCGCGAGAAAGCGCTGATAGGCAAGCGCAACCTTCTCCTGGCCGGCATTCTGGCTCATGATCTCGAAGGCCAGCGGCGTCCCCTTGGCGTCGACCATCTTGCCGTCCTTGATGGAGTAGCCCGCTTCGCGAAGAAGGGTCACCGCTTCCCGGAGCACATTGCGATCGCGGCCCGAGCCGTCCGTCACGGGGAGTCGATAGCTTCCGTCGAGGATCGCCGGATTGATGCGCTCCCTCACGTCGCCCATGAGGTCCAGTTCACGATTGTCGGCTGCCACGCCGAGGAAGGAAAGCGACGAATTCTGCCAATAACTCTGCGTACGCGTATAGGCGCCGTCGAAGAGATTCTTGTTGACCCATTCGAAGTCGAAAACGAGAGCGAGCCCCTGCCTGAGCTTGATGTTGTCGAACATCGGTCTGCGCGTATTGAAGACGAAGCCGAGCATGCCGGACGGTGTCTTCGGCTTGAACGTTTCCTTGATCACATTGCCGCTGCGAACGGCGGGAAAATCGTAGGCCCGGGCCCATTTCGTCGCGCTGCCTTCGGCGTAGATGTCCACCACACCCTTCTTGAAGGCTTCAAAAAGGGTGTTCTCCTGCAGGAAATATTCGACGGAGATCTCATCGTAATTGTCGAGGCCCACCTTCGAGGGCAGATCCTTGGCCCAATAGTCGGGGTTTCGGCGATAGACGATCCGCTCGCCAGGCCTGACTTCCGCGACCCGGTAGGGGCCGGAGCCGAGCGGCGGCTCCAGACTCGTCCGATCGAACGTCTCGACGTTGATCGCATGCTTCGGCAGCACGGGCGAAAGCCCCAGCAGAAGCGGAATCTCGCGATCGGCCTCCTCGGTGAAGGTGAAGCGCACGCTACGTTCCCCGACCTTCTCCATCTTCGCAACCTTCGAGAGGCGGTTGCTGAAAGGCGCACGCCCTTTGTCGCGCAACAATTCGAAGGTGAAGATCACGTCTTCGGCGGTCACCGGCCGGCCATCGGCCCAGCGCGCCTTGGGATTGAGGTTGAACTGGATGAAGGTGCGGTCATCGTCCCATTCGACGGTTTCGGCGAGCAGGCCGTACATCGTGAAGGGCTCGTCCTGTGAGCGCTGCATGAGGGATTCATAGACCAGGTTGCCAAAGCCAGGGTCCCACATGCCGCGCGCGGTCGTGCGCATGCTCTTCAAGATGAACGGATTGAGGCTGTCGAACGTACCGACGACCCCGTAGGCGATCTTCCCGCCCTTCTTCACCTGCGGATTGACGTAAGGGAAGTGCTTGAAATCGGCAGGCAAGGCGGGGTCGCCATGCATGGCGATCGCATGCACGGGCGCGGCCAGAGCACCAGTGGCAAAACTGCTGGCTGCCAGGAGCATCACCAGGCCGGAAACAACTGCGCGCAACTTCACCTCCCGTGGGGATTCAACAGGCCGATTCCGCGCAAGGTATCAATGCGGGAGCGCATTTCCAACCGGCGCCGGGTCGGGAAAAGAACAAAGCAGGCTCCTGCCACATCCCGCACCGGTTCGAAAGGGCCGCTCAAAGCAAATGATTGCACAAAATCGCAACAAACACTGGATAAACCGCACAAGCCAATGTAACAGGTGTTTCCGGAATCGGGGCCATTCAAATGCCTCATTTGGCCAACAGGACAACGGCGGCTGACGATACTCACTCTGCGGAACTCTGTTCCGTGACCGGATTTCAGGAGACGGAATCACAATGATCTTCAAGTCGAACTTCACCACACGCGCGGGATTGGCAGCGCTGGCGCTTTCTTTCGCAGCAGCCGGTGCGCCGAGCGTCGCATCCGCGCAGCAGGCGGGAGGCAAGCCGCCGCAGGGTTGGTTCAAGGTCTGCACCAAGCAGGAAGACAACGATGTCTGCATCGTCCAGAACCTGCTCACCGCCAATAACGGCCAGCTTGTGACGGCCGTCGGCCTCATTACCGTCTCCGGCAAGGTCAATCGCAAGGTCATGCAGGTTTCCGTACCGTCCGCGCGCATGATCCCGCCCGGCGTTCAAATGCAGATCGACGGTGGCAAGGGCGTCAAGCTCGATTACGCGATCTGCATGCCGGACAAGTGCGTTGCCGAAGCGCCGCTCTCCGACGCGCTTATTGCGCAGCTGAAGAAGGGCAACGAGGTCGTCTTCACCTCGGTCAATTTCCAGCGCGCTCCGAACCCAATCAAGATGTCGCTCGAAGGCTTCACCGGCGTATTCGACGGCGAACCGATCGAGCAGTCTCAGCTTGAAGAGCGTCAGCGCCTCCTGCAGGAAGAGATGCAGAAGAAGGCAGAAGATGCCCGCAAGAAGCTGGAAGAGGCGCAAAAGGCTGCCAAGCAGCAGTAATCATTAGCTTCTCTGAGTAAAGAAAGACGCCCGGGTCAACGATCCGGGCGTATTTTTGTACCTGCATCCGCCGACAATTGCGGCGACTCCACGTTTTCAGCCCGGCGCCTGAGCGGACGCGGCAGCTATCCGCACGCACCCTTTCCTCATCCCGCTCTAATGCTGATAAGTGGCCTTGGGCTTGTAGTGTCCGGCGTCGGCCTTTTCGAACAGAGCGTCCACCTGGGGATGGCGGATCGGCCTGTCGCTGTCATCGGAAACGAGGTTCTGTTCCGAAACATAGGCGACGTATTCGCTTTCGTCGTTCTCCGCAAACAGGTGATAGAAGGGCTGGTCCTTTTCGGGCCGGATCTCCTGCGGAATCGCATTCCACCATTCCTCGGTGTTCGCATATTCCGGGTCGACGTCGAAGACGACGCCGCGGAACGGGAACATCCGATGGCGAACCACCTGTCCGATCTCAAACTTGGCGTTTCTTTGTTTCATGACGCAACACATCCTTTCAGACAGTTATCTGGGTTGTCGCATATGGAACATCAAGAGGCGCGCGCCTCCGGGGGCGAGCCTTCCATCGGCGTCGAACTGAAAAGGCGGGTTTCGGATGAAGCCCGCCTTCCCTCGTTTCATCTTGCATGGACAGAACCTGTGAGGGCCGTCCGCTCCGCCATCAGACGGAATAGTACATGTCGAACTCGACCGGGTGCGGCGTCATTTCGAAGCGCATGACTTCCTGCATCTTCAGTTCGATGAAGGAGTCGATCTGGTCGTCGTCGAAAACGCCGCCAGCGGTCAGGAACTTGCGGTCCTTGTCGAGGCTTTCGAGCGCTTCGCGCAGGCTGCCGCAGACGGTCGGGATCTTCTTCAGTTCCTTCGGCGGCAGGTCGTAGAGGTCCTTGTCCATGGCCTTGCCGGGGTGGAGCTTGTTCTTGATGCCGTCGAGACCGGCCATCAGCATCGCGGCGAAGGCGAGGTAGGGGTTCGCCGTCGGATCGGGGAAGCGGACTTCGACGCGCTTCGCCTTCGGGTTGGTGCCGAAGGGGATGCGGCAGGAGGCCGAGCGGTTGCGGGCCGAATAGGCGAGCAGGACCGGTGCTTCATAACCCGGGACGAGGCGCTTGTAGGAGTTCGTCGACGGGTTGGTGAAGGCATTCAGCGCCTTGGCATGCTTGATGATGCCACCGATGAAGTAGAGGCAGGATTCGGAAAGCCCGGCATACTCGTCGCCGGCAAAGGTCGGCTTGCCGTCCTTCCAGATCGACAAATGCACGTGCATGCCCGAGCCGTTGTCGCCGAAGATCGGCTTCGGCATGAAGGTCGCGGTCTTGCCATAGGCATTGGCGACCTGGTGCACGACATACTTGTAGATCTGCATCTTGTCGGCATTGCGCACGAGGGCATCGAACTTGACGCCCAGCTCGTGCTGCGCCGCTGCCACTTCGTGGTGATGCTTTTCAACCGTCACGCCCATTTCGGACAGCACGGTCAGCATTTCGGAGCGCATGTCCTGGCTGCTGTCAACCGGCGGAACCGGGAAATAGCCGCCCTTGACACGGGGGCGGTGACCGAGGTTGCCGGTCTCGTAGTCCGTGTCGTCGTTGGAGGGCAGTTCGGAGCTGTCGAGCTTGAAACCGGTGTTGTACGGATCGGCCTTGTACTTGACGTCGTCGAAGACGAAGAATTCCGCTTCCGGACCTACGAAGACCGTGTCGCCGATGCCGGAGGCCTTGAGGTAGGCTTCTGCCTTCTTGGCCGTGCCGCGCGGGTCGCGGTTATAGGCTTCGCCCGAAACCGGATCGAGAATGTCGCAGAAGATGACCATCGTGGACTGGGCGAAGAACGGGTCCATATGCGCCGTTTCCGGATCGGGCATCAGCACCATGTCGGATTCGTTGATAGCCTTCCAGCCGCCGATCGAGGAACCGTCGAACATGACGCCGTCGGCGAACATGTCTTCGTCGACGCAGACGACATCCATCGTCACGTGCTGCAGCTTGCCCTTGGGGTCGGTAAAGCGCAGGTCTACGAACTTGACGTCGTTTTCCTTGATCTGCTTCAGAACTTCATTCGCAGTCGTCATTTGTTGCAATTCCCTGTGTGATGACGAGGATTGGAAAGACGGGGCCGGACGGCCCCCGGATAGGTGAGATCGCCAGACGCGATCAGATGGCGTCGAGGCCGGTTTCGCCGGTACGGATGCGGATCACTTCTTCCACATTAGATACGAAAATCTTGCCATCGCCGATGCGGCCGGTTTGCGCGGCATTGCGGATGGCTTCGATCACGGCCTCCGCATTTTCGTCCGCCAGCACCACTTCGACCTTCACCTTCGGCAGGAAGTCGACGACGTATTCTGCGCCGCGGTAGAGCTCCGTATGTCCCTTCTGCCGCCCGAAGCCCTTGGCTTCCGTGACGGTGATCCCCTGCAGGCCGACCTCCTGAAGGGCTTCCTTCACTTCGTCGAGCTTGAAAGGCTTAATGATCGCTTCGATCTTTTTCATGAGAAAATGTCTCTCCGCTTCTCCCTTTAAAGCAGGTTCTGCCCGCTTGGCCTCACACTATGCACGTAGCGTGCCACTTTTGTAGAGGAATGACGCGCAGATTGCGAAATTTCCAGTGGTAACGCGATAGGTGCCGATGGGGCAGTGGCTTCTGCAATGGCATTCTGCCTATTTTTTATGAGGTTTTGAGTGTTCGACGCCGGCGCGCGACGGAGGATCGCTGCGTTTCGTGCTCGAAGCATGTTATTTGAGCACTTATAGTGTGCAAATGCACATTTCTTAGTCACGTCGCTTTCCGTCAACGCTGCTCTTGTCTTGCGCTTTCGGTCGGGATTAGATCGCTTCCATGCTTCAGGCGCTTTCGAATGTCCTCGTGACCCCGGCGGAAATGACAGCGGTCGACAAGGATGCCGCGCGTTCGGGGATCGATAGCTTCTCGCTCATGCGTTCGGCGGGAACGGCCGTATCAGCCGCCGCCTTGCGGCTTTACCCGGAAGCATTGCGCTTTGTGGTGCTTTGCGGCCCGGGCAACAACGGCGGCGATGGCTATATCGCCGCTGCCGCGCTCGCCGATACCGGCGCAAGCGTCGCCGTCTTTGCGCTCGGCGACGCGGCGATGCTGAAGGGCGACGCCGCGCGGGCGCGCGATGCCTTTGCGCTTGTACCGCGACCCCTCGACGCCTACGAGCCGCAATCGGGTGATGTCGTCATCGACGCACTTTTCGGGGCAGGGCTTGCGCGCGATGTGCCGGACGAGGCGAGAACAGTCATCGAGCAAGTGAATGCGAGCGGAGTACCGGTCCTCGCCGTGGACCTGCCATCCGGCATAGACGGGCGGACGGGCGAAATCCGGGGCTTGAGTTTCGTTGCGGCCCACACGGTGACGTTCATGGCGGCCAAACCCGGCCATCTGCTGATGCCGGGTCGCGCCCGCTGCGGCACGCTTGAAATTTTCGATATCGGCATTCCGGCAAGGCTCGTTGCGGATAGAGCCGGCGATCTTCACGTCAACACACCCGCGATGTGGGAGCAACACCTCGGCGCGCTCGATCCCGCGACCCACAAATACAAACGCGGCCATCTCGCCGTGCTTTGCGGCGGACCGGTTTCGACCGGGGCCGCGCGGCTGTCGGCGGCGGCCGGCCTGCGCGCCGGCGCGGGGCTGGTGACGCTTGCCTCTCCGGCGGAAGCGCTCGCCGTCAATGCGGCGCACCTCACCGCCGTCATGCTCAAGGAAATCAACAACGCTGCCGGCCTTGCCGCCTGGCTCAAGGACAGACGCCTGAATGCCTTCGTTCTCGGACCCGGCTTCGGCGTCGGCAAAAAGGCGCGGGATTTCGTGCTCATGCTCTGCGGCCGCGCACTGGTGCTCGATGCCGACGGGATAAGTTCGTTCCGAGAGGGCAGGGAGCAACTCTTCGACAGGATCGCGGCAGAGGGCGGTGAGGTGGTGATGACGCCGCACGAAGGGGAGTTCGCCCGGCTCTTTCCGGATATCGCCGAGGATGCGGCGCTGTCCAAGATCGAAAAGGCTCAGGCCGCAGCAAGGCTCAGCCATGCCGTGATCGTCTATAAGGGGCCGGATACGGTCGTTGCCGCGCCGTCCGGCCGGGCCGCCGTCAATGTCAACGCGCCGCCCTGGCTCGCGACGGCAGGTTCGGGCGACGTACTTGCGGGGATCATCGGCGCCCACCTGGCACAGGGGATGCCTGCTTTCCAGGCGGCAGCGTCCGCGGTCTGGCGCCACGGCGAGGCCGGTGTCGTGGCCGGCCGCACGGCAACGGCCGAGAGCCTTGTCGAGAGCATAGCGCCGCTTCGAGGGAATGCTTAGAACGCCGAGCGTCCTGTCAGGAGAGCACTTCCAGCAAAGTGTTGGGGTGTTTCACTTTGTCGATGAAACAGTGAAACACGCTAGCCGCGCGTGCCCTTGGCAATCGGTTCCTGGTAGGTGAAACCGAGGTCCCAGGGGAAGTAGATCCAGGTATCCTGGCTGACTTCGGTCACGAAAGTGTCGACGAGGGGGCGACCCTTCGGCTTTGCGTAAACCGCAGCGAAATGCGCCCTCGGCAGCATCGCGCGAACCTCGGCGGCAGTCTTGCCGGTGTCGGTCAGATCGTCGACGATGAGAACGCCTTCGCCCCCATCCTTTGCGATCTCAGGCGAGATGCTCTTGAGCACCTTCATCTGGCCCTGCGTGTCGTAGTCGTGATAGGAGGCGATGCAGACCGTTTCGATCATCCGGATGTTGAGTTCCCGGCTGACGATAGCGGCCGGAACAAGGCCGCCGCGCGTGATGCAGACCATCGCGCGCCATTCCTGCCCGTTGTCGGCCAGCCGCCAGGCCAGGGCACGGGCGTCACGGTGGAATTGATCCCAGGATACAGGAAAGGCTTTCTCGGGAAGAGACATGACGGACTCCGGCTTCTTTGCGCTGTCGGCGATAAGCGTTGCTGCAGTTCGACGGCCACGCCGCCGACACTAGTTCATGCCTGATGCAATAGCGGCAATGAAGCCGAAAGTGCAAGAGCCAGTCCAGCCGCGAGCACCGCGATCTGCAATGATTTCGCCGACGCGGAGTTCAGGGCTGGTGTTTCTCGCGTGATCGGCCGATCGCCTCGATCATCGCGATCACCTCGGTTTCGGCGGCGCCAAGCACCGTGGCATCGCGGGCCCGGATCACGATATCCGTCGAGAAGCTCTTGCCGTCGAATCTCGGATAGGAGCCGATGCTCGTTTCGGGATGGTTCTTCTGCACCTCGGTCAGCGGCGCTCCGATGTCGCCCTCGCCATAGGGCGAGCGAACCGTACGGGAAAGGACGGGCGTGCCGGTCTCAAGGCTCGGCAGCAGCGCGTCGAGCATCGCCTGGAACACCTGGGGCACGCCGGCCATGACATAGACGTTCTCGATGGCGAAGCCGGGTGCGGTCGATACCGGATTGGGAATGTGGGTCGCGCCTTCAGGCATGCGGGCCATCCGCTTGCGCGCCTCGGTGAACTCCATGCCGCGGCGCTCGTACATCGCGGCAAGCAGCTCCATTGCCTTCGGCTCGTGAATGCACTCGACCCCGAAGGCCTTCGAAATCGCATCGGCAGTGATGTCGTCATGGGTCGGACCGATGCCGCCGGAAGTAAACACGTGGCGGTAGCGGCTGCGCAGGGCATTGAGCGCCTCCACGATCGCGTCCTGGTCGTCGGCGACGATGCGCACCTCGCGCAGATCGATGCCGACCATCGTGAGCATATCGGCGAGGTGGCCGATGTTCTTGTCCTTGGTCCGGCCGGAGAGAAGCTCGTCGCCGATGGCGAGCATGGCGGCGGTGACGATCGTGGGGCTGGTCATTGGCGCTCCAGGCGTATTCGGATCGCGAACGCGATCTCGTCAGTGTTGAAAAAAGCTGAACAGTCTGTCGACCATCCCTGCACTGGCAGTGGTATGCGTTTTGATAAATCCTGCCGGCCGCGGCGATCAAGCGGAATTGCCGGACAACAAGGAGTATCGTTTTGGCTAGAGTACTGGTTCTTTACTATTCGGCCTATGGGCATATCGAGACGATGGCCCATGCGGTCGCGGAAGGTGCAAGATCGGCCGGTGCCGAAGTAGCCGTCAAGCGCGTTCCGGAACTCGTGCCGGAGGACGTGGCGAAAGCTTCGCATTTCAAGCTCGACCAGCCGGCACCGGTCGCGACCGTCGAGGAGCTGGCGGATTACGATGCAATCATCTTCGGCGCGGGCACCCGCTACGGGACCGTCGCTTCGCAATTGCGTAACTTTATCGACCAGACCGGCGGCCTCTGGGCAAAAGGGAAGCTCGTCGGCAAGGTGGGCTCCGCCTTCACCTCGTCGGCGACCCAGCACGGCGGCCAGGAATCAACGATTCTCGGCCTCATTCCCACGATGATGCATCACGGCATGGTGGTCGTCGGACTTCCCTATGCCTTCCAGGGTCAGATGGGCGTTGAGGAAGTCAAGGGCGGATCGCCCTATGGCGCCTCGACGATCACCGGCGGCGACGGTTCGCGCCAGCCCTCCGCGGTCGAACTCGAAGCCGCCCGCTTTCAGGGTGCGCATGTCGCGCGGATTGCCGCAAAGCTCGCGGACTGACGACCTTCAACCTTCGTGCGCGGCTCCCGATCGAGCCGCGCCCTTTTTTGCGGGCGATTCGGATCACAGTCCGCCCCTCGGCCGGGTCGCGGAATATCGGCCCGCAAGCCTTCGCAAATGTGGCCCAATGGGGCAATTTTGTGTTAACATCGCCGCATTCGGCATCAGAAATGCCCGACGGCGACGTGCTTTTTTAGCAGGCAAGGTCGCTACAGCACTTTGAATGGCTGCGTGTTTTTCTCAGACCGGCTCCGATTCAGGGAAGCATGCGGCAGCAAGGAGGAACTAAAGGGCCCGCGCGGCGCGGCCCGTCGAGGGCAGGGACTGTCCTTGAACATCCATGGGAGTGAAGGATGGTGCAGATCACTTATTTCATCGTTCCACACGATGGAGGCTGGGCCTACAAGGCAGCCGATGCATATTCAGAGCCCTTTCCCAGTCGCGAGATGGCGCTGGCGGCCGCCAAAGCTGCAGCAGCCGAACAGCAGGTCGGCGGCGACGACGAGGAGATCAGCTTCCAGGATGAGAAGGGAAACTGGCATTTCGAACATGCCGACGGCGGAGATCGACCGGAAGCAACCGTAGAGGATGGCTGACGATGCTGCGTTGGAGGGCAATTGACGCGAAGCCGTTGTCCTTGGTTATGCGACCCGCGCAGGCGGCGACCGAAAATGGAGAATTTCCATGCATTACAATGTTCAGATCTTTACCTGGACTGCACGCCTGGGCGTTCACCAGGTCGGATCGGTCATCGAAATAGACGCGCCGAATCCCAAGGCGGCGGCGATTTCGCTGTTGGGATTGCGGCTTGACGAGACCGGCGAGTCGTCAAAGCTGGCCGTCAGGGTGTGGAGAGGAGAGGACGCCACGCGAGCCGACTGCGACTGTTTCTACTATCATTGAGCCGGTCATTGCCGGCGCCCTCGCCGCACAGCCGGGCCTCTGTTCAGGCCAGTTTCTTTTGTGCGTTGGCCTGACTGACGAAGGCTTGTCCCGCTCGCAGAAGAAGTCCCTCATCTCTCGTGCCGGACTGATATTCCCGGATCAGCATCCTCCCGAACCGCCGAGCCTGCGCGCTCTCGCGCGGCCATCGATGTTCGCGGCACAGCTTGTCGAACACGCGCTGCAGCGTGTCGAGGTCTTCGGGAAGCAAGGCTATGCCGCCGAACGCTTGCAGTGAACGCACGCCCCACCCTCCGTAATCATCATCAAGGATGCCCTTGAGCCCTGCATTATCTTGCCATTGACATGCCGCGATTGAACCCCTGGCGAATCAGGGGTTGCAAAATTTCTTGGGCAGATGCCATTCCCCGATCCTCGAACGGGCCGGCAGGGCCATGAGGAACCTTCAGAAATGTCCGGGGTTGATCTGGCGAGACCGAAAGGAGCGAGCCATGAGCAATCCCAAATATGACGATCTGACGGACCAGCCGATGCCGTCTCCCACATGGAAACCGGAACCGAAAGAAATGGACATGGAGCCACAGCCGCTCCCGGATCAGGCGGCGGAATCCGGCACCGACGAGCCGCCGGCCAGAAGTGGCCAAACCACAAAGAAAGAGAAACCGGCCGAAGGCGCAGGATCGGACAATCCGACCCATCACACCGGCCGCGTTCCTCCAAAGGTGACCGATGGCGAGCTTTGAGCACGTCGAGCGGCTGACCCAACTTCAGGCGCGCGATTGGTGCGCGCCCCGTTAGAAGCCGGGCTTGCCCGCGCGCTGCAGAAACGATCTAATCGCTTCGATTCATGAGGTGCGGTTCCTCGGGATCGTTTCGCATCCGCGTGACTGTTTCATGCATGTCGTTGTGCCTGACCCGGGCACCGTATGGGGTTTTGGAGAGGGATCCATGTTCTACGCGATATTGGCCTATCACGAGGAAGAGGTGGTCGAATCCTGGACCAGGGAGGCAGATGCCAAGCTGATGGACGATCTGCTGCAGGTCAATGATCGCCTCGTCCGGGAAAAGCGATTGGGACCGGCCGCACGGCTTGGCTCGACCAGGGATGCCGTGACGTTGCGGGGCGATGGTGCCGGCATGATCATCGACGGTCCCTTTGCCGAGACCAAGGAGCAGTTGCTCGGCCTCTACGTGGTCGACTGCCCGAACCTTGAAGCCGCCGTCGAGACGGCGCGCGAATTGCGCCGGGTCAACCCGACCGCCGTATACGAGATCCGACCGATTTCGCTCTACCTGCCCGGTGCGGCGCTTTCGGCGCCCGACGAGGGTCCGGCTTGACGTGAGGCAGGGCGGCGGCAAAACATCCCCTTGACTGAATCGCCTATGTGCCTGATTTAAGCTGCGGGCGGACGTGGCGAAACTGGTAGACGCAAGGGACTTAAAATCCCT
>Ga0209281_1001172_pt1 | contig 18167 bp, 22 predicted proteins | sample MedtruBG_FD_187514 | JGI IMG/M metagenome (GOLD analysis project Ga0209281, IMG submission 187514) | Root nodule microbial communities of legume samples collected from California, USA - Medicago truncatula BG (SPAdes) (version 2) | ecosystem: Host-associated > Plants > Roots > Nodule | place... | reverse complement strand
TTCAAGCCGATAACCCTGCTTTTTATCCACACTGAGCATCAACTGTTGATGTTGAAGTTGTTGCCTGAGCTGCGCGATATCGTCGAGTGTGGTGTTGCGACTGACGCGGTTACGTTCACTGAGATGTTGGGTAAAGGCTGGCTGGATACGGCAGGCAAGATGAAGGAGCAGATTGACGCGCCGTTCGTCAGCGCTGAGCCTGTAGTTCCGGGCGTTAATCACGCCGAGCTGTTGCATTATCCCGGCTGCTTCATCGTCAGCAACGCGAACGCCGCGCCGCGCATCACAAATCAGTGGCGCAAAACCGTGCGCCGAGAGCCAGTCGTTAATCCGCGTGCGGCGATAGTAGAAATTGCGCTGCGGCAGACCGACGCGTTCACAGAGAACGTTGAGGGACATTCCCGGTTCAGTAGCGACCTTTTTCAGGATTTCTACCGCCAGGTGGTCGAGCTGCATGTTCATCTCCTGAAAACGCTGACACCCCAGGTGCCAGCTTTTAATCTCAGTGGCTTACAGGAAGGACGGGTACGGCAGGTCCGTTTCTGCTTCGAAAATATCCTGGAAGCCACGTGGATGCTGGTAGACGCGTCGGTTGCGATCCTGCGGATAGGTAAATTTTCCGCCAGGCTGCCAGATGAACGGTACAAACTGGTATTGCAGACGGTGACGGCGCATTTCGAACAGCGTCATAATTTCACTGGTATCCGCCATCATGTTACACCAGATATCGTGGTGCAACGGAATCATCACGTCCGTACGCAGCGCTTCGCCCATCCTCAGAATGTCCACGGAGGTCATTTTGTCGGTAATGCCAATCGGGTTTTCACCAAATGAACCCAGCGCTACGTCGATATTATGCTGCTTTCCATGTTGAGCGTACATATTGGAATAGTGAGAATCGCCTGAATGATAGATGTTGCCGCCCGGCGTTTTCAGCAGGTAATTCACCGAACGCAAATCCATATCCGGAATGGCTGCTCCATTGTCTGCCAGCGGTTTTGGTGGCTCAGTGATCAGGATAGTACGGTCTGAAGATTCCAGTACCACAATCTCCATATCTTTGATGTTGATAACATCACCCGGTTTCACGACCTGACAACGCTCAGCCGGTACACCCCATTGCATCCACAAATCCACGCACGCCTGCGGACCAATAAAAGGTACGCCCAGAGAACAGTTTTTCAGTACTGCCGCTGCGACGTTGATGTCGATGTGGTCGGCGTGATAGTGCGTGGCCAGCACTGCATCGATCTCTTTAATTGAGAATGGATCGAGTACAAACGTCGTGCTGCGCAGGTTTGGCTGCGCAATGCGCGCGCCGCTCATGCGTGCCATCTGGTGGCTCGGTTTCATGTCCGGCAGATTCTTTTTGCGCTTGCCGGTACCGCACCAGAAGTCGATGCTGATGTTGGCATTGCCAGGCGTTTTGACCCACATGCCGACACAACCCAGCCACCACATCGCGACGGAATTGGGGGCCACTTGCTCAGCGCTGATTTCATCATTCAGCCAGATTCCCCACTCAGGGAAGGTATTCTGCACCCAGGATTCGCGGGTAATTTCGTTAACATGACTCATGGAGTTCTCCTTAAACGTCGCTGGAACGGGCTATTTTCCGGAAGGCGATAGCCGCTTCGCGGCAGTCGGGTGCATGCAGAATGGCACCGCCGACAATGGCGACCGCCGGGTTAAGTTGTTTTTTAATCAGTGGGAGCGTGTTGAGGTTAATGCCGCCTGCCAGTGAAATCGGGAGTCCGGTCACTTCACGGACATCCAGGAACTCACGGAAGGCTTCCTCCGGGTTATCACCGCAGTCTGCGTTCTTGTGGACACACAATTGCGTGACGCCCAGCGCTTTCAGCTCTCTGGCGCGCTGTACCGGATTGGGCACCAATTGCAGGTCGAAAACGACTTCAGCATTATTTGCTCTGGCAATCGCCAGTACTTTTTTTACCGCCGTGTCGCTGGCGACAGCCAGCATGGAGTAATTCTCCGGCTGGCATTTCGTCATCAGCGTGGCTTCACGCTCCGGGCCATCAATAATTTTCATGTAGAGAAACAGCGGTTTATCCGGGCAGATTGCGCGAATATCAGCAGCAATCCGGATACCGCACAGCTTCAGTAACGATGTGCCCACTTCGATGATATCGACGTACGGGCCCGCCGCGCGCACCACATCCAGGGCCTGATCCCGATCGAGCAAATCGAGTGCTAATTGAATTTTCATTGCCACCTCCATAACAGTTACAGCACCAGACCAGACGCGGCGCCAGCAAGTTTCAGCAGATACAACAGCGGTAGCCAGACCAGAGTGAAGTCGATATTGGAGAACATCAGGCCGGAACCGAACAAAGAGCCCATTAATGGGTAAAGCAGGATGATGCCCGCATGCGCCAGGATGCTGGTGACAAAGCCTGCTGCCAGAGCGCCTTTATAGCCACCGTATTTATTACCGAAAACACCCATGGTGCAGCCGTCGAAGAACATAATGATGGGGCTCGGGAAGACAATAATGGGGCCGTTAAAGGCAATAGTTGCGCCCATGACCACCAGCGCGCCTGCGACTGATGCGATAAAACCCAGCATCACGCCCGTTGGCGAGTAAGGGAACAGCGCCGGGCAGTCGAGAGCGGGAACGGCATCCGGCAGCAGACGATCGGAGATCCCTTTAAATGCCGGCACAATCGAGCCGATAAACATGCGTACACCCACCAGCAGGATCACCACACCCGCGGTAAAGGTCAGTCCTTCCATAATGAGCCACACGACCCGGTTGGTTTTGCCGCTCAACTGACCAATACCGTCGGCCCCCACAGCCAGACCGATACCGAGAAAAATGAGCGGCATAAGGAAGGAAAGCGAAATGGTGTTGTCGCGGAACATGGCCAGAAAACCAGGCAGCTTCATCTCTTCGGCATCCTGCTCTGGATTACCACACACCTTCGCAATACGGCTTGCCACCCACGCACCAACCTGCTGGTGATGACCGAGCGTCAGGTCATCACCGATAAAATGCTGTGCCAGAGAGCGGGTAATGGCCGGGGTGATCGTCCAGTACAAAGCGCAGAGAATTGCCCCGGTCACAATCAGCGGGAAACCTGATAGCCCCAGAACACCTAGCAGCGACAGCACCATAAAGGTTGCCAGGAAAAGCTGAATGTGTACGGTCAGATAGACGTTTTTGCAGCGTTTAAAGGGGATGAGCCAGACAAACAGCAAATGGAACAGGAAGCCGAGAATGAACGTCATGGTGACATCATTGGCAAAGCGCAGCATAGCCACGCCAAACGCCGCTTCGTTAGCCGGTAGCACGCCCTGAATACCCAGCGTGCTGTTCAGTTTCCCCATCACCGGCGTCAGCGACTTCAGAAGCGTGCCGGAACCGATGGTGATCACCAGCAGACCAATAATGGTTTTTACCGTACCATCAATCACCTCGCTGGCTTTTTTGCCCTGAAGCACCAGTCCGATCATGGCGATCAAACCGAGGAACAGCGGAGCCTTATCGAGAAGCTGGAAAATAATAAAACCGACAATCTCTTTCATTGTGGTTCCCCTTTATGGCAGCTGTTATGCCAGGTTTTTGAGGTAGTCGCCGATGCTGCTTTCGATTTCCACTTTGCGCACAAAGTTGGTCAGCACGATGGTTTTGCTTTGTACTTCGGCAGGCATACTGACGGCCAGTTCACGCGTGGTGACATACAGATCGGCATGAACGCTGCGTACGCTCCCCAAATCGCAGGTGTCGACAGTGGCGGAAAGATCCATTTTTTTCAGAACCTGCTCGATGTTCATTTTGGCAATCACGCTGGAGCCCAGGCCCATACCGCAAACGCAGACAATTTTCATCTTCAAACCCCTTCTTCTACACGATTAATGGCGCGCCAGACGTCATTCACGTCAGTGCTATGCTTTAAAAATTCAAGGTTTTCTTCGTCGTCGAGAAACTCAACCAGGCGGGAGATGATCTGGATGTGGTTATTGCTGTCGGTGGCACAAAGGCCGAACACAATCTCAACCGGATCGTTCTCCTCGCTGCCGAAGTTAACAGGCTCCACAAGTGTCGTCAGACTCAGACCGGTTTTAATGACACTGGGAGCCGGTCGGGAATGTGCCAGCGCGATACCCGGAGCTACCACGATATAGGGGCCGAGTGTTTCCACCGCGTGGATCATCTCGTGGGTGTATGCTTCTGTTGTGTAGCCATTTTTCGTCAGCAAATTACCGGCAAGTTGCATGGCGTGTCGCCAGTCTTGCGCCCTGACTCTTAACTCAATATTCGCTCTGGCAATAATTTCATTCGTCATCGCTGGTGTCCTTTGCGTCTGTCTGAACACAGGCTATTACGGAAAAACCACAGTAAAAAAACCAATTTGCCCCCAGGATGCTGACAAAAAATTGGGCTCAATGAGGTGTTAAAGACGGATTTTGGCGAGATGTGTCACACATATGCCAGATGCAGGCTAACGACGCTGTGCGTGGAGGGGCTGTATCGTCGACGTTGCGATGTGCAAAAATTTGAAGAGCATCAAACTATCGGTGAAATATAAGCTAATGGGTAAGGGGTGAACTGTTCCCCATAACGCAAGACCCCTCAATGCCCGCATACATTTCGAACGTCCTGTTTTCGCTGTGAGTTAAACGGGTCGCTCCTTACGCTTGAGAAACACCCATAATCATTTATGAAAACGACTTTTCCATAAAAATGCGACTTGTCCCCTCAGGCAAGCAATCTATTCGCCCAAATTCTGCCCAGCCATGCTTTTTGTAAAAGTCAGGAGCCTGAAAAGTAATGCTGATGTCGTTCTATTTTCCGTAAAACATAAACAATTAATTCCTGGATGACAGCAATAACAAAAGTCAGGCTCAGCCCCAAAAGAATTAGAACAACCACTCCCATCAATAAAAATTTCATCTGATTTCCTTACTCAAGGTGAAAATTGAAGTTTAAATCCAGAACAGATCAATATCTTCCTCAACATTCAAAAATCAAAATAACTCGTCAGTAGCAGAATCTCAAGCAAATTTTAATTTAGTATTGCACCTTACTCCTGGAGCATTTATTTCGTTCAGGCATTATGCTGTACAATTTACCGTGATTGCCACGAAATAGCGCAATGCTAACCAGAATACGAGTGACCTGAACCAAATACTGCGGCAGTAATTTATGAAACCATAATCACAGCTCCGGCACATAATCCGGCGGTCACTCGCAAATGCATCCATGACAAAATGCATCAAGCGTGTCAGATTAGGCACATCCGGACGCAGAAGCGAAAACCGCCCGGTCGCCAGCTCCTTACGGCACAGTTTACGTTTAAGCCCAGACCACGAAGATGATAGATGTGGATGCTGCAAAAGCACCCGAATTAGCTGGTAAACAGAACATCAATTCAATATGCATCACAGATGACCACGCGGCTGAAGGCTGATGCAGATTCTTTCATAGTGGCAGGGTCACCAGAGAAAGACCAGCCAGCGTGCATGTGCGATGTTTATGCAGATCCGTTGCCACACTATTCCCTATACAGCGTTCCGCTTCTGGTCAGTCATCAGAGCTTCAGGCCTGGTACCACCAGAGCGGGTTGTTTTTCCCGGCGCAGCGACAGTGGCAACCACCCGATTGCAAGTTTTTTTCGACGTTTTTTTTTCGTTGGACACCCGATCCGCTGGGATGATATACAAGATGAACAGGAGAAGACCAATTAACTCCCATACAACAATACCCCTTGTTCGCCATTTCCATGCTGAGCAATTTTACCCATCTTACTGTTTGCTCTCACTGTTGGTGACGTAGTTGCTGATAATTTTTTTTTGCATTTGTTTTTCATGGTACAAATCAACCCTCAGCGCTATAAATATAATTATGCCCCCCCCCATTGTGAACAATTATTTTTTTAATTCATGTCGTTAAGCATAACCTGCTTTTTTTCACTATGGAGAAAATCATATGAATGCACCAACCAGACCGGAATCAACGATAAATCGACTTCTGGAGGCACTCACCCCTGAGGCCACCCAGTTTAATCCATCATACAGAATCAGCATGCGGCGGAATGATGTAGTGAGCCTGTATCTTTTACTTGACGGTGAATGTTCTGTTTTGCGCATTACAGACAACCTGACTCTGGGAACGGTGTATCAGCCACATATATTTGGTCTTGCAGAGATGTTTAGTTTTCAACATACCTGTTATTTGTCTCCTCAAAAACATTCAACATTTTTGCATATCGAAACCAGCAAAGCCCGGTCTATTTTCACAAAAAAGGAACTATGGCAGGATGTTGCCATACTGCTCTCTTATCACACCGCCTATTTGAATTATCGGGACAATATGAACCTTCAGAGTCGTGCATACCTCGTAGTTCGTAATTATTTATCAGAAATAATTCAGTTACCCTATGAGAAACGAATGAAAACATCCGTACTACAATACATTCAGGAGCGTACATGCCTTTCCCGTAGCAGTATCCTTAACCCTTTAAGGGTATTAAAACGCAAACATTACATCAGCCTGATGCATGGTTGTTTTTTGATAGACATACACGCGCCTTTACCAGAAGCAATTTGAACCATGCCACACTCAGATGTGGCACAAGGGAAAAATCACATCGCTCATAATATAGTCCATACTTCATTCACCACTGGATACCATCATATAATATTAACGAGCATTTAAGCTCCTTTTTAAAATAACCACTGAAGTATACCTTGCATTAAAACGCCAAATCACAACATCACTCCTCCATGAATACATTTAAAGTAGCACATGCCTTTACCCCCTGATAAAACATAAAATATTGGTTGCAAAGGCATTATATTATAGTGAGACAACGATGTTTTTTTGGCAAGCAGACTCTCCGTGTTGGAATTTAAAGTTCTCGGACCTCCATTCTTAATGTAACGTGAACGTTATACCGCCCCAGTACATAAATATAGAGTTTCATCTGCAGGATATCATGCGTCAGTATGCGCTGCTAATTGAGCATAAGCCTGCAATGCCTCCCTCGAAACGAGGTGCATACAAGAAAAGTGGCCGTCAGGGAAAATAATCAGCGGTGATGCTCTGACGACTTCGGGTTCAACTGTGATAATGGGAAAAATGCGTATCACGTTCGCGCCGGGCTACTGCGATCGCAAGGCACTGCACTGGGCGGCCAGTAACCGGAGGATATAACAGCGAACCCGTTCAGGATCTCATGCCAGGTGCGGGGAACGACGCTTCGGCAGCAACCAGCCGCCCCTCTCCCGTTGAGCGGCTGAGGGACAACGGTTCAGTCTACCTCTCTCATCAGATGCGTCAGTTCGCCAGAATGGAAGGACTGGAGCCTGAACATACAGCGGTACGCACTTCAGAAAGCAACGGGATGGCAGAGAACTTCGTGAAAACGATGGAGCGAGACTACATCAGCATCATGCCGAATCCTGATGCATTAACAGCGGTAAATAACCTTGCGGAGCCTTCGGACATTAAACGAATTGCATCCGCATAGTGCATCGGGGTATCCTTTGCCACGGGAATATCTGCGACGGCGAACCAGTAATGGGTTAAGCGATAAAAAATGTATGGAAATACAGGAGCCAATTCTCTGCATGAACGGTGGGTAACGAGCACAACCTGTTTTGTGCCCGGATTTCATGGCGAGGAACGCAGTTGCGGGAGGTTTTCCAGTTACTGAAGCGTGAACGGATGAAGAAAAAAACCGAGGACACGCGGGAAGAGGCCCGCAGCAATATTTTTGGTTATATCGAAATGTTTTATAACAGTGAGTGGAGGCATGGTTCGAATACTCAGAGGTTACCAGCGGAGTATGAAATCAATATTATCAAAAGCACAGAAGTGTATGGATTATACGTGGCGATATCAAGATGATATGATATATATATACTGAAATATCTGTTATCGAAAGTATAAAGCTCAATTTGATGATTGTTCAGGGATAACCATACCAGAATGATTATCTGATGGTTGCGTGATTTGCTGGACTATTATTTTGAGTTGTTCAAAAACAGCCCGAATCTGCGTCGGGTATGCCAAAGACAACCATGTCGCTAAAACCGCCCCTGCCAAAAAAGCCAACTTCATACACGCCCCCTAAATAATCCGAATGCAAATGTAAAAATGGTTTTACCAGTTTGCGGAACAATAATGTTTAAGCGAAGTTGTGGTGCCGGGTGCCTCCCGGTGAGTCGTTGGCCAGCCACCTTGACCCGCCACTGATTATCTATACTACCAATTTGCTGTTTAGCCCCGCCGCATAGGGGGATTCACCACGAATGAAAAAATAGCATGGCATTCATGTTTATTCAGGTAATTTTGCATTTAAAATTAAACACAAAAATCACCGGGATACTCATGTAATGTATCTTCAGAAACTCCTTTGCTGTAATGCGCTCAAATAAATTTCCAGACTTGATCGAGAAAGCTGAATCCAGGAATTATCTGATGCTATCCGCAGTCCTGAACGGAAACATTTTATCCGGACTCTGCCAGACGCTGACCGTCAGATTCTTGCTGTCATGATGGTACGCCGACGGCTGCTGATTAATATGTTGGCGGTTAAAAGTAACCGCCTGCATCCGTCCTATCCGCAGAGCAGGAAAGGCATAAACATCATCATCAAAGCGCAGGAAGACAAGCTTGCGCGTGAACAGGCATATCCAGAGCCATTCAGAGAGCTTGCTGAGCAAGCATGTTGGTATCATGACTATTGAAACATTGCTGGCAGTAGCTCCCAAACTGGTCTGCCTCTCAAAACGCGCAATTGTCGAAATTGTTCAGGTAAACCCCGGAATCGGGGACCATGAGAGGACGACAAACTATTTTTGGTGGACGAACCGAAGAGCGGACTGCGTTGTACATGGCTGCGCTTGTAGTACCCCGGTTTAATCAGGTGATTAAGGCTTTTTATATGCGCCTGCATGTATCCGGAAAAGTCCAAAAGTAGCTCTGGTTGCCTGTATGCGTAAACTGCTGACCATCCTGAATGCCGCTCATCCAAATGCTAAACATTTCTGTCTCCGGTTCATTTAGTCACCATTTTTCCCGTCTGGCAGGTAAGTTTGATAAATTATAGTCCCCTTCCACCTGCTTCACTTCTGATGAGGCAGTTCTGAAGAAAGACTGATTTCCACTCCCAGCACGTTGAACACTTTGAACAGTCGTTCGATGCTGGCACTGACAGGACTGAACTCCAAAGTCTGTTGGGTTACTCCTCATCTTTCAGACACATCTTTTTGCGTCAATCCATTCACTTTGCGAAAACCAAGAAGCAAGGCACGCAACTGATTGAGTGTTCGTACCGGGTAAGTATTTTTCATAATGAGTTCTCCTCTGCAATTTGTATGACAAAGCCTCTAACTACTTTCACATAATACACACTAAAAGGTGTTAAATCGATATTACAGCCCATATGCTGTTAAGCAAACACGACATGGCGACTTTCGGGATCGTTGATGGCTTTAATCATGTTGAAGCCGTGACCTGCTCCCACTTGATTAGTACACCCCGATGTTAGTAATGTCTTCATAAGCCACATGAGGACATCCCCATGAAGACGCGTTTTTCCGACCAACAGATCATCAGTATTCTCCGCGAGGCTGAAGCCGGGGTATCCGCCCGTGAACTCTGCCGCAAGCACGCCATTTCCGATGCCACATTTTACACCTGGCGTAAGAAGTATGGCGGTATGGAGGTGCCTGAGGTTAAGCGCCTGAAGTCGCTTGAGGAAGAGAACGCCAGACTCAAGAAGCTGCTTGCCGAAGCCAAGCTGGATAAAGAGGCGCTTCAGGTGGCTCTTGGGCGAAAGTACTGACGACAGACCAGAAGCGGGAAGCCGTGATGTTGATATGTGATGCGACCGGTCTGTCGCAACGTCGTGCCTGCAGGCTCACGGGTTTATCCCTGTCGACCTGCCGCTATGAGGCTCAGCGCCCGGCTGCAGATGCGCATTTATCAGGGCGCATCACTGAGCTGGCACTGGAGCGCAGGCGTTTTGGCTACCGTCGCATCTGGCAATTGCTGCGCCGTGAAGGGCTGCATGTTAATCATAAGCGCGTGTACAGGCTTTATCACCTCAGTGGCCTGGGCGTAAAACGCAGAAGACGTCGTAAAGGGCTGGCAACAGAACGTCTGCCGCTGCTCCGTCCGGCGGCGCCCAATCTGACCAGGTCGATGGATTTCGTCATGGACGCATTGGCCACCGGTCGCAGGATCAAGTGCCTTACCTGCGTAGACGACTTCACGAAGGAATGCCTGACGGTCACTGTTGCCTTTGGGATTTCAGGCGTGCAGGTCACGCGTATTCTGGACAGCATTGCGCTGTTTCGCGGCTATCCGGCGACGATAAGAACGGATCAGGGCCCGGAATTTACCTGCCGCGCACTCGATCAATGGGCCTTTGAGCATGGCGTGGAGCTGCGACTTATCCAGCCCGGCAAGCCGACACAGAACGGATTTATTGAGAGTTTTAACGGACGCTTTCGCGATGAATGCCTGAATGAACACTGGTTCAGTGACGTCAGTCATGCCAGGAAAACCATCAGTGAATGGCGTCAAGATTATAATGAGTGCCGCCCGCACTCCGCGCTGAATTATCAGACGCCGTCTGAATTTGCGGCGGCCTGGAGAAAGGGTAATTCTGATAGTGAAGGATCCGACATTACTAAGTGAGCGTTGTATCTAATCCTGGGGGCAGGTCATGAGCGCTCTGATGCTCAGGAGAATGTGACATGGGCGTGCTCTGCTGCAATAAGACTTTGGGATGTCATATTCTTCCACACTTCGATTTTCAGCCGCCAGGCTGCTTAGTTCCAAACTTCATTACTTAATATCACGCAGGCTTAACTAAATATGCTAAGGAAAGCATGCTTATATTTATGTTTTCCTTAGCATATGCAAAAAGCTAAGCACACCGATATAATTACCTTTAGTAAAGCAGGTCAAGCTGCGATGGCTGTGAAATGGATGTTAATTTCCCTGAGCTCTCTTTTCTGAACATAATTTCATATCTAGCATGATTTATACCCATTAAATCATTATCCAGATCGGTATAGGCTACTCTTACTGCTTTGTTTTTAGCCCATGCAGGCAAGTCGGTAATAAAGTATGTAAAATCAATAGTCAAAGTGCCATCATTATTACTAATAACATCTGTAATTTTATTGACCTTAAATTTCCCATAGCAAAAGTCGTTGGATTTTTTGAATTGTTTCTCGCCATAAAAAGTTAGATGCCAGTCAATCTTCTCAGCCGCTACTTTTTTGGTAATCAGACCTGCCTCTTTCAACGCCTCCATTTTGGCATTTATCCAACTATAGCCTTTCGTATACGTTTTGGTTGGCCATTTTTTTTCGCCAAGACAAAGCGCTTGCTGATTATCAAGAGCCTGCTGTATTGCTGGTTTATACAGCCTATCATTCCCGGCCTGACAGGGAATGATCCAAATTACTGTCAATATAAATATAACCAATTTCATTTAAAATCATCCATTTTAATGTTCTTCAGTGCGTCATCGACGTCATTATACTTCTCTTTAGTTATATAGCTCCCGGCCTGGTCCCACTGAAAAGCCGGAATACCCGGATCGTTTCCACCTCCGACTATAATATAACGGCTTATTTTCACTCTTGTTAAATCATAAATATTGCTATCATTTTGAGTGGTGACAAATTTTTCCGAACTGACCATAAAGTATTTTTTTTGCGACCTAATAAGTTTGTAATCATAAATTTTAGTCGTAGAGGCGGAAAGGCCGACATCTGCCCATGTAAAGCCGCTGGCTTCTGGATAAGGGACAATGTTGTAACCGCCATGTTTATTTTTTATGAAAACGTTGATGGTCTGGCTTGGATGGGACGTATTATTGTCATAAATTGCCGAAAAAATGATATCTTTTACACCATCTGCATTGATATCGATTAAATTTATCCCGTTTTTCAAGGATACATAGTCAGGCTGTGCGCAGGTTAAGCCTGAAAAGAACAATCCTACTGCCAGAATTTTATTTTTCATTATCTGCATTCCTGACAACCCGAAAGCCGATATCAGACATAACAAATTTTGCACTATGGCTGTCACAACTAGCCAGAGAAGCGGAATGCACCAAATAACTTCCCCCGCAGAAGTAGTACATGGTAACGCCTTCAGAATTACTCTTGTCATTGATCCATTCATAAACGTTTCCGCTCATATCATAGACCCCTGCCTCATTGGGTTTTAATGAGCCAATTTTTGCTGTGCCGAAATTTTTACTGTTAAACGGCGGATACCAGGCAACGCTATCAGCTCTGTCACTCCCGGAAAAACGATCGCCATAGCGATTTTTTAACAATGCCTTATCCCCGCCTCGCGCTGCAATCTGCCACTCATTGATATCAGGCAAACGATAACCGTTAGCACGATCGTCTTCATGCAGTTTGTCAGTTTCATCCGAACTACGGACAGGGCCGCCTTTACTCGACAAATATACCGGTTGTAGATGTTGAATCGCACTCAATGCATTAGCAAAGATAACCGCATCGCCCCATTCAATACTGGTAACTGGATGCTTTCCTTGTTCATATTCAGGAGCGCGACAATCCTCATAGATAGCGCCATTACAGCCGGGATTAAAAAGATAGTTATGACTCTGCCCCCATGCATAGACCTGTTGGTAAAGCTGGTAGCTAACCTCAGTGTTCATTATGTAAAAACTTTTTATTTTTACATTAGCGTGATGCAAATAATCATGCTTGCCAAAAACGTCACCTACGTAATAGTCCCCGCTCTTTATTAAACTTTCAGAAAAATCGGTACGTGCAAACACATTCACCGAAAAAAAACAAAGAAAAATAACGAAAAATTTAGTAAAAACTCTCATTTTACCTCAATGTTTTCCAGAGCATAGGAGCAGCAGGTCAGAATGTATCCTGCTGAAATATCCGTGCGGGATATACCGCCAGAATGATCGATCCTGGCTTCGCCGGAAACAACCTGCATCTTGCATCTTCCACAGTGACCGGCGGCACAATGATACTTTAGCTGGAGTCCGTTTCGATAGGCGCCTTCAAGGATGGTTTCATCGCACATAATATCTATTTCACTATCACCATAGACTAATTTTACTTTTTTTGTTTCCATTTTAATGTCACTTTATTCTCTGCATCAGCTCATTCTTTATCGAAAAATTCTCTTTTCGGAATGTTTCTATAGCCACAGCATTCTCCTCTATCCGGCGAAGAAGATAAGGTAATGACTTATCAAAAGGCCCATAAGGAAGATATTTGCAAACTTTAATTCCATTATTGACGGCGTGTAGGGAGAGACTATCAGCGATACCGTATAGCTGACCTACCCAGAAGTTCTCGTTATTGGATCGCGTCGCATCCATAATTTTTTCCAGGCTATCGCTATTATGCGTTGCGAAAAAAGGCAAAAAATAATCAATGTTATGTAGGATATAATCGATAGCAAGATTATAGTTTCTGTCTGTTTCTTCTTTTCTGGTAAAAAAGGCATCAATCGAGCGTTCACCCGCTTTTTTCTCTTCTTCCAGATAAGCACCGCGGACTATCTTCACGCCGGCCACATAGTCTTTTTTTGCAGAGTCCAGCTTTATGCTTTCCAGAATACTCAAAGCATCTCTTTTATAACACTGGATAGTGATAGTCACGATCGCTTTGTTTTTGTTATAAAGCTGCATTCCTTTTTGTGCGATAAGCATTACGGCAGCGTTAACCCAGGATTGTTCCGCATCAATCATAATGTGAATATTATTTTGTTCCGCAAAACGAAAAATCCTGTCGTATCTCAATAAAATAGCCTGCCATTGCACTTCATAGACAGGAGATGGGGTAAGTTCTTTTGAGATATGTTCATAAACTTGAGTAGCCCCCAGCGAGGAAGGCTTAATAACCACATAGGGGATATTTTTATTGCTTACGGCAAGCTGAACAAGGCTTAATGCAGAAGCTGTCGCCTCCTCAAAAAACAGTTCGTCTTCCTGACCTTCAACTGCGTAATCAAGCACGCTAAAAATTCTATTTTTAGCAAGTTCAGCGACAATTTTTTCAGCCTGGCTTAGCGTTTCCCCACCAAAATATACACCATTAAGCAGTCTGGTAATAAAACTTATTCTAAGGCGCAGACTCGTTTTAAGAACCCACAATGCAGCAATTTGACTATAACGATTAGTTAATAATATTGTCAGGATAAATTTAAACAAAAGGGTTATGTTGTTATAGCGACTATACAGGGATATTTCTTTATTAATCATTTTCTACACCAGGTAATGGCGGGGGAAACTCCGCCATTACAATTATACTTCTGCTGTCTGGCCGCGATAGAGACGACGAACAATGGCATCATCGTTAAATTCTTCGCGCTCGTGAATAACTCTACGGTTATCCATAATCAGTAGATCGCCCTCTTCCCAGTAATGCTTATAATAATAACGTGGGTTCTTCATAAAACTTGCCAGTTCAGAGAAGAAGCGTTTCGTTTCTTCATCAGTGAACCCAACAATTCTTGGTTCCCAGCTTACTGGTTGACCTTCATCAAATGGGAAGTAGATTAGCATCTTACGAACCCAGCCTAAGTCGGTAAATACCGGCACTTTAAACCAGCCCGCAGGAGACACATCAACATAGTAGCCATGTTCCAGTACGCGAACTTCAAAATTCTCATTTTCTAAAACTTTTAGCAGGTGATCTGGCATTTCCTGGCATGCTAGGGCGTGATCGCAAACGGTTGTGCCCCCGCGAAACTTCATATTTTTAATTTCTACCGCGTACAGGAAAACTTGATCAACTTGTGATAACAGTAACCCACCATCCGCATGGAAAGGCAGCTGGCCTCGTCCTGTTACTATCTTCCCTTTTTCACCTTCCAGTTTTAAAGTATCACGATACCCAAAACCTACCTGAATTTTCTCGTCTGCATATTCTACAATCTTGCCATATTTACTATAGATATCGCGAAATTTATCAGCATCGATATTGAGATTATTTACGACAATAAAACCCTGACGCATCATTAATTTTTTAGCTCTTCGGTGTCGGCTTCAAGAAAATGCTCTGGATTAATGCGTGCACCAAACCCAGTTTTCATAACCGGTGTCCACTGTACTTTGCTTGTCATAACTATCCTTTATTAATATTTTGTGCCCAAGACTTTTTCAAAATGCTTTTGTGCATCTCTGGCGGAAAATGCCTGTTTATGGACTAACTTAGAACTTTCTCTTGCTTTTTCTAACTTTTCTATAAAACCCGAATTTAACGAGTTTTTAGTATTTTTGTACGCGGCGAAAGGATAACCAGCCAGTTGCTGAGCCATCACCAGTGCCTGTTCAAGAATATTTTCACTGTCACTAATTTCATTTACTATGTGATAACGTTCGCATTCATCAGCATCCAGCTCTTTGCATTCATACACGAGCTTTTTCATAAGATTATGGCTATGCGTGAACTCTAAAATTGCTGCACCAACAGAACATCCTATTCCATGCTTTAGCTCAGGCATGATGAATTTCGCATCGTTTGACATGACTTTATAATCAAACATCATTGCAAACTGAAATCCCATACCAATAGCATATCCTTCAATAGCGGCTACCGTTGGCTTACTAACTTTTAATACATTGGTATAAAGGTCGATCACACGATCGATCCAACGTTCAACTTCCGCACTGCCTGACAAATTTTTTACTTCGTTAAAATCTCCGCCAGAAGAGAAAGAACGCCCCTTACCGCCATAGACAACGATGGCTTTAATATTCGGATCGCTATCGGCTTCTTGCAAAGCAGCTTTTATTGCATTCTCTAAATTTTCGCTAAAGGGATTATGCTTGTTTTCATGATTCAGGATCAGCAGTCTTATATCACCTACGTTTTCTTTAATTATCATAAGGTTTCTCTTTAAGCTTTAGCCATTAGTTCACGTAGTTTTTCTGGGGTGGCTTCTTCAGGCAGCAGTTTTTCCTGCATAAACTCTTTATATAACGTGTAGGCAAACCTGGTTTTTTCTTGATAATTATCAACACTGGTATTAAGCAGGTTAGCAAAAGCCTTATTTACAGAGGAGCCTTCGTGGATACCAATTTTTTCCTCCATACAATCTCATCAGGCAAATATTTAAGACTACCAGTATATTCTCTGAGAACGTTTTTAACTTCATTATCCTTAATTTTAAAATCAGGATCCAAGTTACGACATAAAGAAATAAGGCTATTATTCCAGAAGGGATGATAAACTTTTAAACCATAGTGGCTTGCGCCGCTGGTTGAGAACTCGCCCGTCCATTTTGTGCGATAGACCTGTTCAGCAAGGAGTTTGTTCGGTGCAGAGTAGAATGAGCCAGGATTAAGGATGCCGCCGAAAAGCAGATCGGAGCCATAACCAGTAAGCAGAGCATCCACTTTCCCAGAAGCCAGTTTATATACATTAAATAAACCGGACTGGATCTCTGAAGATAAGCCATCGAAAATTTCGTTATGATAGATGGCTTCCAGAATACCTGACATTACATCCCGATCGCTGAGAATTTTAACTTCGTGCTCAGTACCTAATGTGTCTGAGACGATTTGTGCGAAGGGAAACTCATTGCTTATTTCTGTGCCAATAGACCAAGTTTTAACCTTTTTGAAAGATTGACTGGCTAATGCGGTGATTAAGCTTGAATCAAGGCCACCGGATAAAGGAATGCCTATAGTGGCGTTTTTCCTGGCGCCCCCCTGCAAATTCGCAGTGAAGATTGAGTCTATGATTTCAAATACCCTATCCTTTCTTAATGATAACAGGTTGTTGTTTATCAGCGTGCTGAGCATCCGAGTTTCAATGTAGTGATAGCTTTGCTCATCGGTTCTGATTTTGCTTAAAGATCCCGGTTTTAATTTCCGGCCATTACTGACAGGGGTAAAATCATCCGGTTTCATTGAGTGTGCGATTACTTCGTCAACCGGTTTGAAGTTGAAAGCTCTGGTACCTTCAATTTTCCCTACTATTTTAAGATTATTAGTGATCCATAAGTTATGATTTTCAATCACATAAACAGGATTAAACCCGTGAGGATCGGTAACAACCTCAATATCACCTTTGTCGTCAACCGATAATAAGCAGAAATCACCTTCGACTAATGAGAATGCGGTATCGCCAAGCCTGGCTCTTAGCAGCGCCAGGAGTTCTGCATTATCTAATGCCCACACGTTACCTTCCACCTGACCAAGCATGGTTTGTAATGCGGCTACGTTATAAAGCTCACCAATCAAGAAGACCAGCTTGCCGTCACAGATCGTTTTAGCAAATCCGGCTTCTTTTTTGATGAAAAGCTGACCGCCATGCGTCTGTTCTATTGCGAATTCACTATCAAGATGCTGAAGGTTAAGTTCTGTACGATCTCGGACGAAAAAAAAGTGGTTGCTCAAAATGCCTAATCCTTATCGCTTTACGCCATTTTTGGGGTCTGAAGTCCAATGGAACGAAAACGTACGTTAGTGAAGTAACTGTCTTATATATCAAAATATTTCTGACATCTGATTTCCGTAACATACAGAGGGAATTATGCAAAACAAGATTAAAAATATTAACGAATGGCGAAATTAATTAATGAGTTATATCAGATCCCTTCCTTCAACTCAGCTGAAAGAGAAGAATATTTCTCATTAGATAAAGATCTTCGCAGAAGAATCAATACCATATCAAAAATAGAAAGCAGAATATACATGATATTGCTTGTCGGTTATTTCAGATACAAACCAGCGGCTCCCGATATTTCGGAGTAACGCTAAAAAGATATAAAACATATAGTCCAACAATATTACCCGAAGGTCAATCATGAAGTTTGTTTAAATATATACAAAAGAACTAAATCGCGCTTAATTAACAGTAGGCTTTCGGGCACTGTTGAAAAGCTCGTGATAATGAAGCCTTTGGTGTTGCTGAAAGGCTTTAAATTTCAAACACTCTGTTCACCAAACGCATCTCGCCCAGGGGATGGCCAAAGTCAAATGATTCAGCCTGCCCTTTACGCAGGACTCGCATGACTTCGATACTAATCCTACCCACATAATGTGGACACAGCCCTAAGCGAGGTTCTGGTTTTCAAACTGTTTCGGGCTGAGGCCGCCACAGGCACTATGGCGACGCCATCGATTGTAATCACACTCGATATAATTAAACACCGTCGTCCGCAT
>Ga0209281_1001171_pt1 | contig 18179 bp, 14 predicted proteins | sample MedtruBG_FD_187514 | JGI IMG/M metagenome (GOLD analysis project Ga0209281, IMG submission 187514) | Root nodule microbial communities of legume samples collected from California, USA - Medicago truncatula BG (SPAdes) (version 2) | ecosystem: Host-associated > Plants > Roots > Nodule | place... | reverse complement strand
TAATGCGTTGAGTTGTTGTTAGATGTTTATAATCATAATTCTTATTCAATATAATTACCTCCAATAATCTTAGAGGAATCCACTTTCATATAAATTGTATCGAAAAAATAGTGCAATACTAAAATCAAGAATAACGAAATAAGTGTTGCAAACAAGAAATTAACTTTTTCATTTTAGGAAACGTTCCATAAAAGCCACTTGACATTGAGTTCACTCTAAGGAGTAAAATCAAATTTAGAATAAGAATTAAAGAAATATTTATAACAGTGAATTAATGGACATTTCAAATAAGTCTATTTTTTGAAAAGTGTCTGAAAATAGGCATAATTTACTGTTTTAATAAGAATTAAGGAGAAATGCAGATATGGAAAAGAAAAAACTAGGATTTGGATTTATGCGTTTACCAGTAAAAAATCAGAATAATCCAGAAAGTATTGATATGGAAACGCTAAATAAAATGGTTGATGTTTTTTTAGAAAGAGGGTTCACTTATTTTGATACAGCTTATATGTATCATGCCTTTAAAAGTGAGATAGCTCTAAGAGAAGCTCTAGTAAAACGCCACAAAAGAGATAGCTTTACAGTAGCAACAAAACTACCAACTATGTTTCTAAAAAAAGAGGGAGACCAAGAAAGAATCTTTGATGAACAGTTAGAAAAGTGTGGTGTGGATTATTTTGATTACTATCTTATTCATAATTTAGGAGTATCACATTATGAGATAGCTAAAAAGTTTAACAGTTTTGCATTTATTCAAAAAAAGAAAGAAGAAGGAAAAATAAAAGAAATGGGTTTTTCTTATCATGATAATGCACAATTATTAGATGAGATTTTAACTGATCACCCAGAAGTAGATTTTGTTCAATTACAAATTAATTATATTGATTGGGATAACGAAAGTATTCAATCTAGAAAATGTTATGAAGTTGCAAGAAAACATAATAAAAAAGTTATTGTTATGGAGCCAATTAAAGGTGGTACGCTAGCTAATGTTCCAGAAAGCGCAGAAAAATTATTTAAAGAATACCATCCTGATATGTCTGTACCATCATGGGCGATTAGATATGTAGCAAGCCATGAGGGAGTTATGATGGTTTTAAGTGGAATGTCGAATATGGAGCAATTATTAGATAACACTAGTTACATGAAAGATTTTAAACCATTCGTAAAGGAAGAATATGATATTGTTGAAAAGGCAGTGGATATTATCAATGAGTCCATTGCAGTTCCTTGTACATCATGCGAATATTGTGTAAAGGGATGTCCAAAAGATATTGCTATTCCAAAATATTTTGCATTATATAATGCTGAAAAGAGAGCGTTAAATGCAGGGTTTTCAACACAAAGAGTATATTATAACAATTATACGAAAACATATGGAAAAGCATCAGATTGTATTGAATGTAAACAATGTGAAAAAGCCTGTCCTCAACATATTGAGATTACGAAATGCTTAAATGATGTAGCAGTTACATTTGAATAAGTTCGCAAAAGAATATATATTTAATATATCTGTATCCAAAATAAAAAATTATAAGTAAAATGAAACCTCTTTATACTTATGTCAAAATTGAAAAGTGTAGAGAGGCTTTTTATTACATAAAGCACAGAGAAAAATAGCTTGACCTGGAGTTAACTCCAAATGATATGCTTGCATTGAAGTACAAGAGTTAAATAAAAATAGGAGATGAAAAATGAAAATTAATAGAAGTCAGTATTTATTTACAAATAGAGATTTATTTAAATTATTTCTGCCACTTATTATAGAACAGTTTCTAGAATTTTTAGTAGGCTTGGCTGATTCAATAATGGTAGCATCCGTAGGAGAATCAGCAGTGTAAGGTGTATCTTTAGTTGATTTCGTTATGGCACTACTAATAAGTTTGTTTGCAGCACTTGCTACTGGTGGTGCTGTCATTGCAGGACAATATCTTGGTAAGAACCAATTAGAAGAATCAAGAGAGGCAGTGAATCAACTAGTATGGTTTTCAGGACTTTTTTCAATACTAATCATGGTAATTATTTATTTGATAAAACCAATTATTTTAAATGGTTTGTTTGGGCCAATAACTGAGGAAGTGCGAAGGGAAGCGAACACTTATTTGATGATTACAGCGTTATCTATTCCGTTTCTTGCATTATATAATGCTGGAGCTGCAATTTTTAGTACCATAGGTAATGCAAAGCTTCCAATGAAGATAATGCTTATGTATAATTAAGAAAGAAGAACTAAATGAATAAATTAACTGCACTTAATTTGGATGGTACTACATTAAAGAAGAGAATAATAGATAAAATGTTTTTTAAAAGAATATTTGATGATGGTTAAGGAGGACTAAAAGTTGTATACACGATTAAAAAAGCTGTTTGAAATCAAAGGCTATGGTCTATTTGTCGTTTGCATGTTACTAGTGGGCATCGGAATTTCTATAACTACACCATACTTATCTTTATATTGTACAGAAGATTTTGGAATGAGCGCGGGATCCTTTGGGATTTTCATGGCGGTGAGTTCATTAAGTGGTGTGCTGGTAAATTCTCTTATCGCTAAACGTTCGGATAGCGGACTAGATAGAAAAAGGATCATCATTATGGCTATGCTTTCATCTGCTTTGGGGTATATATCTTATTTAGTTTTCCGTAACTTCTTTATTTTACTTATAGCCGTTAGTGTTTTTAGTGGATTAGGGGCGGCGGCCATGCCACAAATTTATGCTTATGCACAGGAATCGGCAAATGAAAGTAACTCTGATGACAAGACTTTTGCTATGTCCTCTTTACGATCTCTTATATCATTAGGCTTTTTAATAGGACCATTAGGAGGAACATTGATTTTAGGGTATTTAGGATATAGAGGATTATTTCTAGGGACAACTACTATTTTTCTTATAATTGCATTACTTGTTTTTTTGTTTCTCCAAAGACGAAAAGTGATTCAAAATAATACAAGGGAGAAAAAAAGCGATAACTATTCCGTTAGGAGCAGGCAGATAATGCAGCCGTTTATAGCTTTTATTTTATTGTTTGGAGTAAATGCTATTAACGGAATTAATACACCGCTATTTATTGTGAATGAACTTCGAGGCACTCATGCAGATGTTGGGTTAGTGGTTAGTATTTCAGCTGGTTTGGAAATTCCTATAATGCTTGTACTTGGCGCCTTGAGTAAAAAAATATCGAATCATTCGTTAATGATTTATGGTTGCATTATTTCTTGTATTTATTACATTGTTTTAAGTGTATCAAGTAATTCATGGCAACTAATTGCAGCACAGCTTCTTCAAGCAACATCTGTTGCTATTCTTATGGGTAATGGATTAAGCTATTTTGCGGATCTTATGCCGAATTCACCAGGTATGTCCACAACAATCTATTCAAACGGATCAACAATTGGAAGACTGCTAGGAAATCTTAGTGGTGGTATTATTGCTCAGTTTTCAGGATTTAGGCATGTTTATTGGGTGTGTCTAGGAACAGTAATGTTCTCTTTCTTTGTTTTATTGGGAACAAAACCTCATGAGGAAATTGAAGAAACACCAGAGACTGATTAATCTGTTTAGTTTAAAATCATGAATCGTAAGTAAAATTCATATAGGAGATATTCTTTAGAATATAAGAATAAATATTCTAAAGAATATTACTTGAATTATGTAAGGATTTATACTTGAGAGCGAATTGACAGTTAATTAAGAAAAAAATATTATTGATACAAGTACTAAAAGAATGTTTTAAATTGAATGAATATTCTTTATTTAGTGGAAAATAAAACTATTAAATTCCAAGAGCTTTAACAATTGATGAAATTCAGGAAATAAAGGATGACTTTGTACAGGTTGCTTTGCGTGTTAAAAAAGCAGGCTTTGATGGTGTAGAAATACATAACTGCCATGGTTTTTTATTGACTCAATTTCTGTCACCTCTTACGAATTTAAGAACAGATGAATATGGCGGAAGCTTAGAAAATAGAAGTCGCCTTCTTTTAGAAATAACCACAGAAGTGAGAAAAGTTATAGGTGATGAGCTATTATTGTTAGTACGCCTAGGACTTGATGATCTTATACCGGGTGGATTAACATTAGAAGAAGGCTGTCAGGTAGCTGAGAAGCTTGTTGAAGCTGGTATAGACAGTCTTGATATCTCATCAGGAATGCTTCCACCAGTTGTGTTGAAAGGGCCAGCAATGCTCCGAGAGATGATCAAGACTGTTAAATCAAGAGTAAAAGTTCCGGTTATTGGGGCTGGAGATTTAGTAGATATTAAAATAGCAACAGATATGGTGGAGAAATGTGAGGTAGACATTATTGCTCTTGGAAGACCAATAATGAATCAACCAAACTTTGTTGAAGGCTTATTGGAAAAGATAAATAGCCAAATATAAAAAATTAACACTGAATCATATCAAACTATTAAGATTGTAATAATCAACAAAATTGATTTGAAAATAATAAAAGACAAGATGCACCAATAAGTTTGTGTATCTTGTTTTCTACTTTTTAAATTGATTTATTAAAATATAGCAATATTGTATACTAATATTTAATTATTAATTGTAAAATGTATTGATATCTTTACAACAAATCATTTAGAATTAATACTAGGCACATAAGCTTTTAGATATCAGTCAAAGCTGATCAAACAATTTAGATGAAATAATTGGGGAGGAAAATCAATGAAATCACAAATTAAAGATTTACTAGAAAAAAGAATACTGGTACTAGATGGGGCTATGGGAACTTGTATTCAAAATTATAAATTAGAGGAGAAAGATTTTAGAGGAAATCTTAACTTCTCTTGTAATCAAAAAGGAAATAATGATATTTTAAATTTAACTAATCCACATATAATAAGAGAAATTCATGAAGAATATTTAAAGTCTGGGGCAGATATAATTGAAACCAACACATTTAATAGTACAAGAATATCTCAAAAAGACTATGAAATGGAAGATAAAATATATGAACTTAATTTTGAAGGTGCAAAGCTCGCGAGAGCTGCAGCAGATAAATTCACAGCTGAAAATCCAGATAAGCCACGTTTTGTAGCAGGGTCACTTGGGCCTACTAATAAGACTGCATCTTTATCACCGGATGTTGAAAACCCTGGCTATAGGAATATTACTTTTGATGAATTGGCAGATTCTTATAGAGAGCAAGTTCTCGGTCTTGTGGATGGAGGAGTAGATTTAATACTTATAGAGACAGTTTTTGATGCATTAAATGCAAGAGCTGCTGTTATAGGTGCAAAATCTGCATTTTTAGAAAAAGGTAAAAACTTACCTATAATAATATCTGGGACTATTGCAGATAAAAGCGGAAGAATACTATCAGGTCAGACTTTAGAAGCTTTTGCAAGTACTATGGAAGACGAAAATATAATTGCACTAGGTCTAAATTGTTCATTTGGAGCAAAGGATTTGATACCATTTGTAAAATATCTTTCAAAAACTCAAAATAGATACGTAAGTTTTTACCCAAATGCAGGGCTTCCAAATTCTTTTGGTGAATATGATGAAAAGCCTGAAGAAACTGCTGCTTTTATAGAAAGCTTAGCAAATGATGGACATATTAATATTGTAGGTGGTTGTTGCGGTACAACTCCAGAACATATAAAAGCTATAAGCGAAGCTGTAAAAGATAAAGAACCTAGAAAAATACCTAATATTGAACCTGAAACTGTATATTGTGGCTTAGAGGCATTTAGAGCAAATAAGGAAAATAACTTCATTAACATAGGTGAGAGAACAAATGTAGCTGGTTCAGCGAAATTTGCAAGGTTGATAAGAGAAAAAAATTATGAAGAGGCTTTATCTATAGCAAAAGAACAGGTTGAAAATGGAGCTCAAGTGGTTGACATAAATTTTGATGATGCACTTTTAGAAGCTAAAGAGGAAATGGAAAATTTCCTAAAACTTTTAGCGAGTGAGCCTGAAATTTCAAAGGTTCCAGTGATGATAGATTCATCTAAATTTGAAGTACTTGTAGCTGGGCTTAAATCATTGCAAGGAAAACCAATAGTAAATTCTATAAGTCTTAAGGTTGGTGAAGAGGAATTTAAAAGACAGGCCACAATTATTAAAGATTTTGGAGCAGCTGTTGTTGTTATGGCATTTGATGAGAATGGGCAGGCAGATACATACGAGAAAAAAATCAGTATATGTAAAAGAGCTTATGACATTTTAGTAAATAAGGTTAAGCTCCCACCAGAAAATATAGTATTTGATCCAAATATTTTAACAATTGCGACGGGAATAGAAGAGCATAATAATTATGCTGTAGATTTTATTAATGCTATAAAATGGATAAAAGAAAATTTACCTTATGCAAAAGTAAGCGGTGGTGTAAGTAATCTTTCATTTGCATTTAGAGGTAATAATGTAATAAGAGAAGCAATGCATTCAGTGTTCTTATACCATGCAATTAAAGCTGGAATGGATATGGGGATTGTTAATCCAGGAATGATACAAATTTATGATGAAATTGATAAAGATTTACTAGAAAAAGTAGAGGCTGTTATTTTTAATAAGAGTGAAAATGCAGCAGATGAGCTTTTAGAATTTGCGCAAACTTATAATAAGGCAGTAGATAATAAAGCAGAAGAAAACAAGGAAGCCTGGAGAAATGAAAATGTCAAAGAGAGATTAAAAACTGCTTTAGTAAAAGGGATAGATAAATATATTAGAGAAGATGTAGAGGAAGTAAGATTAGAATATAGTACATCATTAGAAGTAATAGAAGGACCTCTTATGGATGGTATGAATGAAGTAGGTAAACTTTTTGGTGATGGAAAGATGTTCCTACCTCAAGTTGTTAAAAGTGCTAGAGTTATGAAAAAGGCTGTTGAAGTTTTAATGCCATACTTAGAGGAAGAAAAAAGCAGCGGAAGTGTTAGTGCTGGAAAAGTAGTCTTTGCTACAGTAAAAGGCGATGTTCATGATATAGGAAAAAATATTGTTTCTGTAGTACTTTCTTGTAATAATTTTGAAGTTATTGATCTTGGAGTAATGGTTCCAGCAGATGTTATTTTAGAAACAGCTAAGAGGGAAAATGCAGATATTATTGCCTTAAGTGGACTTATAACACCTTCGTTAGAAGAAATGGCCAATGTAGCTGAAGAAATGGAAAAGCAAGGCTTTAAAATTCCGCTAATGGTTGGTGGAGCTACTACTTCAAAGACTCACACAGCAATTAAGATTGCACCAAAATATTCTGGTGGAGTAATTCATACACTTGATGCGTCAAAGGCTGTGGAAGCTGCTAAATTACTTTTAAACAAGGATAAAAAAGAAGAATATCTTGAAAAACTAGAAGCTGAATATGAAAAAATAAGAGAAACTTTCAACAAAGCACCTAGAAAATTTGTTACTTTAGATTACGCAAGGGAAAATAATTTCAAGAAAGAATGGGATAAAGAAGAGATAGAAATACCTAAGATGTTAGGCATAAAGAAATTCATTGATTTTCCTATAGGAAAGTTAAGAAAATATATAGATTGGAGTTTCTTCTTCATTGCTTGGGATATGGGAATGATATATCCAAAAATATTGGAAGATGCAAAGTATGGTGAAGAGGCGAAAAAACTACTAGCTGATGCTGAAAAAATGCTTGATAAAATGGAAAGTGAAAATATTTTAAAAGCAAATGCAGCCTTCGGTATTTTTGAAGCTAATACCGTTGGAGACAATATTGAGGTTTATAATGATTCGGAAGTAGTTACTTTTAATCTTCTTAGACAGCAAGAGGAGAAGAAAGATAAAACTTATATGTGTTTATCCGATTTTATAGCATCTAAGGCTAGTGGGAAAAAAGATTATATAGGTGGTTTTATTACAACAGGAGGAGTAGGTGCAAAAGAATATGCAGATAAGCTTAAGGCTGAAGGTGATGATTATGGTGCAACAATGGTTATTTTACTTGCAGATAGACTTGCGGAAGCTTTTGCAGAGTACATTCACCTTAAAGTAAGAAAAGAATTCTGGGCATATTCGCCAGAGGAAAATACATCTATGGATGATATATTTAAAGGAAATTATAGAGGAATAAGACCTGCAATAGGATATCCTTCACTTAGAGATCATTCAGAAAAGGTTAAATTATTTAACTTGCTTGATAAAGAAGGTGAGCTTAATGTAGAACTTACTGAAAACTATATGATGTCTCCAACAGCAAGCACATGTGGACTGTATTTTGGAAATAAAGATGCTAAGTATTTTGACATTAACAAAATAGATAAGGACCAATTTGATGATTATGCTGAAAGAAATGGTCGAGATAAAGGCGAACTTAGAAAACTTATGTATACACTTATAGACTAAATTAGAGTAATAAAGCTATATTTGAGTGGATAAATCTATAGTAGAACAATTTGATATTTACTAAAAATAAAGGGCAATTGGGGAACAATATATTTCCTGATTGTCCCTTACTTTTATAGCTTATATATATCTTTTCTAACAATAAGGAAAAGTTATGATTGGAGATTTGAAAGAGTACTATAATTTATTATACATGTAAAATGGGATGAGGCACCTAGAAAGTATTTTCTATATGCAACATCCTATTATAATTATCAACGTCTTAACTAACTTATTATTAGAAAAAGATCCTATGCGATTTTCTTGATTGATTCTATATATTCCTGAGCTTTAATGGAATTATATTTTCCTTCCCACTTTGATACAACAACTACAGCTAAAGAATTACCTAATACATTTACAGCAGTTCTAGCCATGTCAAGTATACGATCTATTCCTGCTATGAAAGCTAAGCCTTCTAGTGGGATTCCAACAGAACCAAGAGTAGCTAGAAGAACTACAAAAGATACCCCAGGTACTCCGGCTATACCTTTTGAAGTAAGCATTAGCACAAGCATTAAATTGATTTGCTGAATTATAGATAAATCAATACCATATAATTGTGCGATAAATATAGCAGCAATAGCTTGGTAAAGTGTAGAACCATCTAAATTAAAAGAATAACCTGTTGGTACAACAAAGGTTGCAATTGCCTTAGGACATCCGAATTTCTCCATCTTCTCCATGATTTTAGGTAGAACTGTTTCAGAACTTGCAGTACTATAAGCAAGTATAAGTTCATCCTTCAAAATTTTAATGATTGAGAAGATACTAGTCCCAACAAATTTTGCAATTAATCCTAATACTACTAGTATAAATAGAATCATTGAACCATAAGTAGTAACAACTAATTTTCCAAGTGGAATTAAAGATGAAAGTCCAAACTTAGAAACTGTTACACCAATTAAAGCAAATACTCCAAAAGGAGCTGTCTTCATTATTTGATTAGTTACCCAAAACATCGCGTCAGCTGTGCCTTGAGCAAACTGTAGAACTGGTTTTCCTTTTTCTCCAATTGCAGAAACTCCTAAACCAAACATAACTGAAAAGAAAATAACTGCAAGCATATCTCCATTTGTAAGGGCCGCAAAAATATTAGTAGGCACAATATTTACAAAAGTATCTGCAAAACTATGACTAGCTACTTTTTCAGAAGTTGCTACATAAGTATCAATACTAGACTTAGTAAGTTCTTGCATATTTATTCCTGTTCCAGGATGAACAACGTTAGCTATAAAAAGTCCAAGAACAATAGCAACTGTAGTTACTATCTCAAAATAAAGAATAGTTTTTCCTCCAAGTCTTCCTACTTGCTTAATATCTCCTGCTCCAGCGATACCAACAACAAGGGATGAAAAAACAATTGGAACAACAATCATTTTAATTAATCTAATAAAAATATCTCCAATAGGCTTTAAATATGCCTCAACAGCTGGATTATCATAAAAAAATCCACCTACAATAATTCCAAGTACAAGTCCGACAAGAATTTGTAATGCCAGACCAAATTTAATTTTCTTCATACATGTTCTCCTTTGCTTAAGTTTAAAATTTTTATAAAATAAATAAAAAATAAGGTTCATTATGACATTTGAGATGCAATAAATTGCAAATTCATGTAGAAACCTTAGCAGCATTTTGAATTATAACATAAATAATGAATATTGTCTCTATAAAAAATTCATTTTTTGAAATAAAGAATATGTATTTATATTTTTGGTCAATTAATTTATAACGTTCCTATTTGTCCAGCATGTATTTATGAAATTCAATTAAGGTGAGTTAGAGACTTGTTAAGGACTTTAAGGTATAAATAAACAAAGCAACACCAATAGATTACAAAAGATGAGCTGACTAATTGAGTAATAAATATAAAATATAATATAGAAATAATAATGAACCTTTAGTTAATGTTAATTCATATATTAGTGAATGATATATGAATGAGATTTAATTTATATATTCATTTTTACTAGTTATCTGATGAATATATAAAATTTAAAAGGCTAACATGAATATAGTAAATATTATAAAATAAAAAAGTTTATATTTTGTTTACATTTTTTTTATAGGAATGTAAGAGATGGAACATATAATAGTATCGTAGATAGAAAATTTATGTTTTAACTATGAAATTTTAACATTTTTTGATAAAATATTTTTAAAAGAAGATTAAATTAATTCATAAGATATTATAAAATTAAAAAAAGTTTACAAGGGGATGAGCATATATAATGATAAGAAATTTGTCTATAAAAGCAAAACTATTAATCGGTTTTATGAGTATTGTTCTATTAATTGGAGTAACTGGATTTTTTGGAAAGTTTGGTTTATCTAATACTGAAAATGATACAGAACAAATATATTCAGATTATTTGCAAAGTATTGATGAAATACACTCAATTAAAGAATATTTTTTAAGCGAAATTAAGATTGTTGATGATGTGGTTTTAGGACAAGATAGTTCCAAAATTGAAACAGCTCTACAAAAAATTGATACAATTAAAACTGAAAATGCACCAATGGTTCAAGCTTTTAGCAGCAGTAATATGTCAGATGATGAAAAAAAAGTCTTTGATGATTTTAGTTCGCTTTTAAATACATATTCGACTGAAAAAGATAAACTTTTTGAGTTACTTAAAGAGGGAAATTATCCAGAAGCAAAAACTAAGTTATCTGAAATTAATCAAACTACAGATAATATGTCAAAGGATCTTGATGACTTGGTTAAAATAAATCAAAAGCAAGCGAAAGAAGCTTTTGATAGTGCTACTGGAAATTATAGAACAACAATTAATATAATGCATGCTATTTTAATAATTGGTATTCTTTTAGCTATTGCTATTGGAACAGCATTATCAACATATATATCAAAGACAATAAAAAAAGGATTGCTATTTGCTGAAGCCTTAGGAAATGGGGACTTAACATATTCAATAAAAAGTAAAAGTAATGATGAGTTAGGAATGCTTATTAAAGCATTAAATAATTCGAAAGAAAAAATGAAGATATTAGTTGAAAATATTGTAGTTCAAGCTCAAGGAGTAACAGCATCAAGTGAAGAACTATCTGCTACATTAGAAGAATTGTCAAGTAATTTTCAGAATATAGATAAGAATACATCAGGAATAGTACAAAATATACATGGTATAAATTCTATTACAGAAGAACTAGCTTCAACAATGGAAGATGTTAACTCAGGAATAACTCAATTAGCTTCAAATTCAACTGAAAGCAGTCAACAGTCTATTGAGATTAAAGAAAGAGCTACTGATGTAAAAGAAAATGGTTTTAGTTCTAAACAGGTTGCAGATAAATTGTATGAAGAAAAGCAAAATAATATACTTAACGCAATAGAGCAAGGAAAAGTAGTTAATGAAATTGGTATAATTGCTCAATCTATTGCATCAATAGCTGAACAGACCAATTTACTTGCGCTAAATGCTAATATTGAGGCTGCAAGAGCCGGAGAGCAAGGAAAAGGTTTTGCAGTTGTTGCAAATGAAGTGAGAATACTTGCTGAACAATCAGCAGGCTATGTACAAAATATTCAAAATGTAATTTCAAGCGTTCAAGCTGCCTTCGATAATTTATCGGGTAATTCAAAGGATATTTTGTATTTTATTAATAATAATGTTAAAAAAGATTATGATTTATTAATAGAAACAGGAAAAAGATATGAGAATGACGCGATTTATATTAGTGATCTGTCACAAAATATTGCATCGATGTCTCAGGAATTAAATGCATCTACGGAGGAAATTTCTGCGGTTGTACAAACTATTGCAGAAAACATGAAAGACACTAAAGATAACTCTGAAGGAATTCAAATAGGTATAGAGGAGACAAATAAAGCAATAGAACAAGTTGCTAGAGTCGCTCAGGATCAAGCAGAAACAGCAGAAAAGTTAACCGAATTAGTTTTGAATTTTAAAATATAAGTTAGAATATTTATTGTATTTTTAGTTAAATATATAACCCACATAAACTTCAGTTGATAATTTACTATATCAACTTCGTGAGGTTTACGTGGGTTATTTTGTAATTAGTAAAACTTTAACTAGAATTATATATCGTTTTGTTAAATAATTTTATCTTGAATTTAGAAATACCTAATTTATCTAACAAATATATTTTGTCTTCAATCCTTTCGTTTATAACAGGAAGTTTATCACTTTGAATGATTATTATAGTATTATTGTTTCAAAAGGCTTTTACTATAAATCTCTACTATATCCTCTAAAGATACTTCTTCTGGATGATTTTTTAGTTTAGCTTTATTAGAAACAAGTGCTTTTGAATATTCCATGATTTCTTCCTCAGTTATCTGAATATTTATATTAAATAATTTTATGAAGATTTCTTCTAATTCTTCTAATGAATTTAGTTTAAGAATGTTTAGCATTTTTTCAATTTTAGTTTTGTTTTTAAAGGATTTTAAGTATTCTATTGTTAGAACTCCATTGGCTAAACCATGTGGAAGTCCTTTAAAATACGTAAGTGGATAGCCCATGCCATGAGGCAAGGAAGTTCCAGTTTGAGATATTTGCATGCCTCCTAGGGTTGATGCCAGCATAACCTTGTCTCTGAATTCATCGTCTAGATTTTTATTAATAAGTTTTTCAAAACAGTATTTAAATAATTCAAAGCCTCTTTCGCCATAAAGGTCTGATATATAAGTACTATTTGTATTTAAATATCCTTCAACCAAATGTGTAAATGCATCTATAGCTGTATTTACAGTTATATCATATGATAAATTGAAAGTATACTTACTATCAAGAAAGGCTGCTGCTGGAAATATTGACTGTCCTAAATTTTTCTTTGTCTTTTCTTTATTAGAAGTTACAATGCTATACTGAGTAACTTCTGAGCCTGTTCCAGAAGTTGTTGCTACAGCAACGACAGGAATACTAGCTAGTTGTTTTCCACAAAAAATATTATCTATATTTATCTCAGGATTTTTTATAAAAATAGCCATAGCTTTAGCAGCATCCATAGGTGAGCCTCCGCCTATTCCAATAATAAAGTCTACATTATTCGTTTTACCGATATTACTGCCTTTCTCTATAGTTTCTAACGAAGGATTTTCTTCTACTTGATCAAAAAGAACATGCTCAACTCCAACTTCAGAAAGTGCTCTAACAACATCATCATATGAACCATTCTTTTTTGCAGAATTTCTCCCAGTAACAATTAAAGCTTTACTTCCTATAGAGCTAAACACTTCTTTGCTTTTTAAAATTGAATCCTTACCAAAGTATATTCTTGTAGGCATTGAATATTTAAATTCCATAAATTATCTTCCTTCCAATTTCTATATTAGTATTTATAATAGATATCACTTAAAAGATATAGAAAAATCAAACTAAGTGGTAATATATAAAATAAATTTATATATTAATCTATAAATTTATTCTTATAAGATAATTTTAATTTATATACTCCCATAAGTAAAATCTATATAATTTTTTTTATATAATATTTTCTAAATTTGGTCAGAAAATGAGATTAAAGAACGAATAGTATATTGAATATATAAATACCAATAATCATATTATCCTAAATATGTGATTGGTATCTTTTTAGAGAATTTCTAGTATTTATTTTATATGAAAGGGTGGGGTGAAATGACAAGTGAAGAGTTAGAATTAGTTGATTTAACCAATCAGCAATATAAAAAGCTACTTGTAATGCAAGGGAAAGCATATAAGAAAGTATTAAATCTATATAAGGAATATATTAGCGATTTAGAAAAAATAAAAGTGATAAATCAAAATATGGCTGTTATAGATACAACAATACTAACTGAACTTGAAGATATGAGAAAGCATAATAAACTACTAATAAAATCATGTAAGTAAGGTATGCTTAGTTTTTAAGCTGTCGTAATAGAGCTGTCTAAAATATTGTGTTTACATAGAATTTTTTATATATAATAATTATAGTTATTAAGATGAATGAAAAAGTAGAGGCTTATCTAATTTAAGGATAAGTCTCTATGTCGTATCGAAAATTAAGCTACACCCAATTTAGCAACTTGATTACCAAATCTTTTAAAAAATCACTTAAATTAGTTTTAAGAATAACATTAGGAATTGAGAAATAGTTTTAAAATTTAGAAATTAAATCCAAGTTATATATTGACAATTTAAATCTACAGATGTAAACTTAGATTGTGGTTTACAACTGTAGATTTATTTTTGAATTAAGGAGAGATTTAAGATGAAAAATATATTTATCAAAAAGACTATAGCAGCAGTGTTGACGGCTGTAACATTATTAGGAGTTTTACCAGTGGCATCTAGTGCTGCAACTAAAACAGGATGGGTACTAAAGAATAAGGATTGGTACTATGTCACAACAAACGGATCATATCAAACAGGATGGATGAAAGATAGTAACGGAGTATGGTATTACTTTGATAGTGATGGAGTGATGCAAAAAGATACAACAGTAACAACAAATGGGCATAAGTATAAATTAGGTTCAGATGGTGCATGGACTGGTACAACTGAAACAAATGACACTCAGGGTGTTTGGCAAAAAGGGTCAGATGGAAGATGGTATTTTTATCAATCGGGAGTTTTGCTAAAAAATACTACTATAATAACAAATGGAAAAGAATATAAAGTGGGTTCCGATGGTGCGTGGATTCAGAATTATGGAAGTACAGCTAAAGGAGTAGAATCCGGAGCAACTTATAAGATAATAAATGTTGGTAGTGGAAAAGCTCTAGATGTATATGCAGCTGATACAGATAATTACACTAATGTTGATATTTATGAGGATAATAATTCAGAAGCCCAAAAATGGACTATTTATCAATTACCAGATGGAACGTTTAAATTAATCAACCCAAAAAGTAAGAAAGCTTTAGATGTATATGCAGCTCAAAAAGATAACTATTCTAATGTTGATATTTATGCTGAGAATGGAACTATTGCACAGAAGTGGGATATAATTTCTAATAATGATGGTACTTATAAGATAATAAATGTTGGCAGTGGGAAAGCACTAGATGTATATGGAGGTGGAAGTGACAATTACACTAATGTTAATGTTTATACTGATAACGGAACAAATGCTCAAAAGTGGAAGTTAGTTCGTATTGGTTAAGAATTATATGTAATTGCTTGTTCAAATGAGTTCATAAGTAACTCTTTGATAGTTATAGGAATAAGAATAGTAGCTATATCATTCACCAAATTACTATGAAATAGTTACTATTTTTCTAAAATTATAATATAGTAAAACTAAGGATTGACAAGAAAAAGTTGGAGGAATAAACTTTAAGTGATATTTACAAATGATAACTATAAGAGAAAGGGGGGAAGGCTATGAAGGAACTTCCTAAGATTTCTGAAGCAGAATGGGAGGTAATGAAACTTTTGTGGAAGACAAATTCATTAACTTCAGAAAGAATAATAGCCTCGCTATCAGAATATAATGATTGGTCAGATCAAACTATAAAAACTTTCATTACAAGACTTATTAAAAAAGGAGCCATTGGTTACGAAAAGACAGGTAGAGTTTATAATTATTACCCATTAGTCTCAGAAGACGAATGTGTTAAATCTGAAAATGAATTTTTTCTTAAAAAGGTATATAATGGAGCTTTAAACATGCTTTTTACTAAATTCTTAGAAGAAGAGAATTTATCAATTAATGAGATTGAGGAGTTAGAGAATATACTTAAGGACAAAAAAGAGAAAAGATTACCTGATTAAAATAAGGACTGTATTTCTTGTTTAGAAAATTTTATGCCATTAGGAGAATATGGGGTTATGGAACTTTTAGAGAGAATTTTTTTGAGCTTTTTACAATCTTCTTTAACAGCAAGTGTAGTTATACTAATAGTAATGCTATTCTTAAAAGTATTTAATAAGGGTCTTAGTATAAGAGCTAAAAATGTATTATGGACGTTAGTATTAATAAAGCTTCTTATACCTGTTATTCCAGGAGTCAATATAGGTTTATTAAATATGGTATATGAAAGGTATGGAAGTGTTGTACAAGAACAAAATGAAGTAGCGGATTTGAATAAAATGAGTGAAGCATCTCAAGTTAATGAACAAAATACTAGTAGCATTATTAGTAAAGATGATAACTATAACAGAAATGAGATAAATTTAAGCAGTAATCCACCAGAAAATAATAAAGAAATAATTGCAGATGTTTTCAAAATTATTTCATGTATATGGGTGATAGGATTTGTGATTTCAAGTTTACTATTACTTAGGTTTGCACTTATGCTGAAAAGAAAAACTAAGGGTATAAGGGAATATGTGCACCATGAAATATTAGATTTAGTTAATGAATGTAAAAATAAGCTCAATATTAAATCAAGAATTCCAGTATATGTGTATGATGAATTTAAAAGTCCTTGTATTATAGGTATTATAAAACCTAAAATTTACATTCCAAAGTATGTATTAAGCATAGAGGATGATAAGCAGCTTTCTCATGTATTTTTACATGAATTAGTGCACTATAAAAGGAAACATTTAATTTATAACTGTCTTAGTATAATTTCGTTAACAATACATTGGTTTAATCCTTTTGTATGGATTGCGGTTAAGCAAATGAGATTGTATAGAGAATATGACTGTGATGCTTGCGTTCTTGAACTCCTTAAAGAAGATGAAAATACAGACTATGGTATGACATTATTAACCCTTTCAAGAATGCTTTTAAATAAGGGAAACTATTCACAAGTGCCAGTTTTTTTTGAAACTAATAATCAAATAAAAAATAGAATTTGGATGATAAAAGGATTTAAAAAAGGCTCTTATAAAATGACAGCAAAAACAATACTAGGAGGTACAATAGCTGCAATTGTTATACTTACAAACAATTTAGCAGTGAAAGCTTTAAATGAGGAAAATATTATTCAAACTCCTACTAGTAGTATAGAAAAATTGAATGATATTAATCCTAGCGAAGCTGAAAAGGATATTACAAATACTGATGGAATATTTTCAGGAGAAACTTATAAGCTAATTAATGTTGGCAGTGGAAAAGCTCTAGATGTATATGCAGCTGAAACAAAGGATTATGCTAATGTAGATATTTATGAAGATAATGAAACAGAAGCTCAAAAGTGGAACATTTTTCGAAATTCTGATGGGACATATAAATTAATCAATACTAATAGTATGAAGGCTCTAGATGTATATTCAGCTAAAACGGATGATTACACTAATGTTGATATCTTTAGCGAAAATGGGACGGCAGCACAAAAGTGGAACATTATACCTAATGGGGATGGCACATATAGATTGATTAATGTTGGTAGTGAAAAAGCTCTGGATGTATATGCAGCCGGAACAGATAATTATTCTAATGTTGATGTTTACACTTATAATGGAACTAATGCTCAAAAGTGGGAACTGGTTCGCATTGGAGAAAAATAAAACTACAGCTATACATTGACATAGTCAATGTGAGTGTATAGCTGATTCCCGTATGGTTAATTATAATAATTAACCATACGAAATGATCAAAAATTGTGAAAACTACCAAAGTACTATGATTTAAGAAATTATTACTTATATTACGTGTAAAATACTGGTATATGATAAGTGCCTGTAAGTTTATTGTAAAGTATAGCATATTTGGTTCAAAATTTAGTTTGAACTAAGGATAAGTGGGGGAAATAAAATGAAATCAAGTAAATTAATTTTACGACTAGCAATATCGACTGCAATTATAACTACGTTAAATTTAGCAAGCAACATAAGTCTAATATCTTCAAAAGCAGATGCTGAAGCTAAAACAGATAACTGGGAGATTACCTGGAGTGATGAGTTCGATGGAGATAAAATTA
>Ga0209281_1001170_pt1 | contig 18255 bp, 19 predicted proteins | sample MedtruBG_FD_187514 | JGI IMG/M metagenome (GOLD analysis project Ga0209281, IMG submission 187514) | Root nodule microbial communities of legume samples collected from California, USA - Medicago truncatula BG (SPAdes) (version 2) | ecosystem: Host-associated > Plants > Roots > Nodule | place... | reverse complement strand
GGTGCTTGGTGAGAACCATCTTTTCCAGATTTGCAAGAAAACGGCGCTTACGCGCCGCTTCCCGAAGCCTGCCAGACCGGGATGCCAAGGCGGCGAGCCTTGTCGGCGAGGTTCTCGGTGATGCCGGAGCCGGGAAAGATGACGACGCCTGATGGCATGACCGAGAGCATGTCGTCGTTGCGGCGGAAGGGTGCCGCCTTGGCGTGCTTCGTCCAGTTCGGTTTGAAGGCGATCTGCGTCACCTTGCGCGCCTCGGCCCAGCAGGCGGCGATGCGCTCAGCTCCCTTCGGCGAGCCGCCATGCAGCAGAACCATATCAGGATGTTTCGCCAAGGCCTGATCGAGTTTCGCCCAGATCCGTTCGTGATCATTGTAGTCGATGCCGCCGCCGAAGGCGATCTTGGTGCCGGCCGGGATCAGCACCTCGGTCTCGGCGCGGCGGCGGGCGGAAAGAAAGTCGCGGCTGTCGATCACCGCCGCGGTCCTATTGGCATGGCTGACCTTGGAGCCGGTCCGCGGCCGCCAGGCGGATCCGGTCTGAGCTTCGAAGAGATCGGCTGCATAGTCGCGCATGAACTCGAAGGCGTTGCGGCGCTCGAGGAGCGTGATGCCCTCGGCGATCAGGCGTTCAAGCTCGACGCTTTTCACCTCCGAGCCGTCCTGCTCGCTCTGTCCGGCGCGCTGCGCGTCCTCATTGCGCTGGAGCTCGCGCTGGATGCGCTCGCCGGCGCGGTGGAAGAGATTCACCGTCGACCAGAGCAGATCTTCGAGATCGGGTTCCAGCCGCGTGTCGCCGAGCATCTCGAACATGGCGTCGAACATCGCAGTCAGCGCCGACTGAACGACCGGCTCCTCGGGAAGTGGGCGCGGGTCTGGTTCGTCCTGGAAAGGGCGATGGCCGTAGATTTGCATCTCGTAGATGAAGCGGTCGGTTGGGGAAGACGCGTGGTGGGGCTCGAAGGCGTCGTCGAGGGACAAGGTAAGACTCATGATGATCTCCGTCGGTTTTGGGCCGCGGCTTTCGCGGCCTGACGGCGATCCCTGTCCATGCGGCGGCGGGCCGGAACCGCGAGCGCAGCAAAGCGGCCCAGCGCAGCGCCGGGCGGCTGAGGGAGGGTTTCTTGGCCCGCGAGGAATGCCGGGTTGCGAAGCGGCCCGGCAGGGGAAGAAACCTGACTGACCCGCTGAAGACCCGCCTGCCGTATGGTAAGGGTCGTCTCTCGGCAGGCCCGCGGGCGCCCGCCCACCCGTACGCGACCGACAGGATCCGGCCTTCCCTGCTACGCCGCGCCCTCCCCGCCTTCCCGTCCAGCAGCATCAGGTGGGCAAGAACGCCTCGGCGTCTTCCGGCGCGAGCTGGGCTCTCAGGTGCACAGTGAGCCGGTCGGATCCGAGCCGGAGCAGGTCCTCGTTGAAGTCGCCGAGCTCCGGGGCAAGCACGAGCGGTAGGATCCCGAGCGCCTGCGCGCGGCGGCTCAACCGCTCGGCGCCATGCCGGCCGGCCGCGTCGGCATCGGCTGCGATGTAAAGGCGCCGGCAACCATCGGGCAGCCGAAAGGCGGCAAGGTGATTGGCGGTCAGCGCCGCGGCCATCGGCATACCGGGCATCACGTGCGCGACCGACAAGATGCTTTCGAGCCCTTCGCCCGCGGCCGTGACCGGCACTGGGCCATGGGCGGGAAACCGGAAGCGCACGGCATTTCCGAGCAGCCCGCCGAGCGCGCGGCGGGGATCGTCCACCTTCGCCTTTCCGTCGCCCCCCGGATCGAGCCAGGTGCGATGCACACCGGTGATCGCCCCGGAGGGATCGGTCACGGCTGCGATCAGCGCCGGATAGCTAAACGTCCTGCCGGTCACGAGGTCCCGGTAAAAGCACGAGGGATGGAAGCGGAGCGCCTGGTGCAGAGCTGCCCGCAGGATGCCCCGCTGGCGCAAATAGCTGTCGGCCAGTGTGCCGGCGAGCGGCTTCGTCATCCGGAACAAGCGTCTTGCGCGTTCGCCTGCCGGTCTATCGACCGGCGGATCGGTGTGGGCGTCGCCCCTGTGGGACGGCGCAGGATGGGGAAGGCTTAGGAAACGCCGCACCTCGTCTGCGACATCACGGAAGTCCACCAACCCGCAGGTCTCTCGAACGAGGTCGAGCAGATCGCCATGTTGAGAGGTTGCTGCATCTGTCCACCGTCCGGCACGCGGGCCGGAGAGATAGACATAGAGCGACTTGCCCTTGCTGTTCGCGACGTCGCCGACGATCCAATAGTTGCCGGCCCGATGACCGGCGGAGAGGTAATGACGGCAGACCGCCTCGGCGTCGCGCGCGAGACGATCCGCCAATTGAGAAGCGGACAGCATGGCGATCACACCGGTCCAGTGACATCGACGATCGGATGCCGTTCGATGAGGCGGGCGAGGATCGCCGATCCTCCCTCGGATGTCGGAAGGAAGAACCTGAGCTTCCAGGCGATCGTCTCAGAGAACAGACCCATTGCTTTGAGCCTGTCCCGCATCCCGTCGGTGGAGCCACTGAGTGCGACACGATGGTCGCTCATCAACCGAACTCGGCGCAACGGCATATCGCCGGCGAGGGCAACGACCGAGGAGCCGCCGAGAAGCGATTGCCAGACTTGGTCGGCGTTGATGACCTCCGTCTGATCGAGCCCGAAATTCCGGCTAAGCCGTGAAAGCCCGCCGGTCTGGCGCTGACCCCGGGTAATCGCGTCGAGTGCGTCAAGGCGCCGAGCAATCGTTGACAGGAAGCGCCGTTCCGCCTTGACGTTGGTGGCGATCATGCGGAAGCGCGGCGGCTGTACGATCGCCATGAAGCCGGTACCGGCGGACGGTTCATGCACGGTATCGTTCGCGATGACGCCGGCGGCGTGAGCCGCGACAAGGCCAAGCGGCAGCGGCGTGGAAAACTGCTGGAGCTGTTGGCTTTCCTCGGAGCGCCGTGTGTGGGTCAGGATCAGGCCCACGACCTTCTTCAGCATGATCAGCGCCGCCTGAGGCGCGTTCGCGCGAGCGGAAATCGCTGCACCCAGTTTGCGCAGAAACAGGATCTGCGCGACCTCGGACGCCGCATAGGCGTCCTTCCACGCCCAAAAGCCTTCGGCGTCCGATCCTCCGACGACATTGGTTAGGGTAGCGCGAAGATCGGTGGTACCAATTGCCTGGCCGCGTTCGAGAAACGGCAAAAGCTGATGGCCTGCAACAAGATTTTTTTCTGCACGGTCGGCACGGACGGAGGGAGCCAGCGGGACGGCGGCCGCGTTCGCGGCGCGAAATGAGGTCACGTTCATGGGAAAACCCTGTCGAGAGCGGGATGGAACTGCCCGCCCGGACGCTCTCCAAGCCCCAGCAGGCCGTCCCTCTCTGGCCCCTCTCTCCCTCCGGGGCGATTAGGCAGCCAGCACACGACTTTCAGCCGGGTGCGAGCTCCAGTTCGACGAACGCCGCAACGCCGGTAGTCATGCAGAACGGCCCTGCACCCAGCGTCGATCCAGGTTGCGGTCTCTCTGCGCTAAGCTGATGGACATGGAGGAAAGCCTTGACAGTCTGATGCTGACGCCTCGGCACTTGAAAGGATAGATGCCAAGAGCCTTTACTGTCACTTTTGTGATAGTAACTAAAACGCTGTCCGTGTACCTTCGGCCGAAGCAAGAGGAGAATAGAAGTGCGTAACTTTGCCATCGGCGATCAGACACTGGACGAATCCTCGCCCGAGTTTCGGGCGCTGCTTCCGCAAGCCTATGAGCAAAAGCTTCGCCCGATGTGCATGTGCAAGGAACCTCCGGTTCCAATGTATATCGCGCGCCTGGACGATCAGTATCTCATCAAGCGCATGCCGCTTTCGGGGCGAGACCACGATCCTGCATGCCCCTCCTATGAGCCGCCCTACGAGCTGTCCGGTCTCGGTCCCCTGATCGGCAATGCGATCCAGATCGGTGCCAGCGGCAAGGCAGACCTGAAGCTGGATTTTTCGCTGACAAAACGCGGGCCACGATCGGCGCCGGGGGCGTCGGCTGAGGCAGCGGAGCCGGGCGTCCGCAGCGAGCCGAAGAAACTGTCGCTAAGGGCGATGCTGCATTATCTTTGGGAGGCCGGCGAACTGACGGAATGGCGCTCGACGTGGAGGGGCCGGCGCGGCTGGGGCCGGGTGCGTACGAGCCTCATCAATGCCGCCTCGCAGATGACCACAAGGGGCGGTCCGTTGAGCGACATGATCTTCGTTCCTGAGGTGTTTCATCCTGACGACAAGGACGGGATCGCTGCTCGACGCGCCGCCGCGCTCAAGAGTATCCAGACGACAGGTTCGGGAACGCGCAAGCTCATGATGATCGTGGCCGAGGTAAAGGAGTTTGCCGCGGCCCGCGAAGGGCACAGAATCGTCGTACGGCACCTGCCCTTCCCGCTGATGATCGAGGATGGCGCGTGGCGGCGGCTCGCAGGCCGCTATGACACCGAACTGGAACTGTGGCGCTCGAGCGAGGCGTTGCACCTGATCGTCATCGCGACCTTCGGCGTCTCGACCGCCGGCATCGCGTCGGTCGACGAGGTCGCCCTGATGGTGGTCAACGAGCATTGGCTGCCATTCGAGGACACTCACGAATTGCGGCTCTTGGAAAAGCTCAGTCATCTCAAGCGAAAGAGCGTCAAGGGGCTGCGTTTCAACCTACCCCGCGATGCGCCAATCGTGTCAGTAACATTGCCCGAACAGAAACCCGTCCCCGTCGCGATGTTCATTGTGCCGGCAAGCGCCGGAGGTGAATACGAGCAGGCACTCACCAATATGATAGACGCGAGACCGGAGATCGCACCTTGGATCTGGAGAGTGGCCGAGGGCGAGATGCCGCGACTGCTTTGATACGGGAACAGGAGCTGCGGGGGCGTTGACCGGGCGAGACGATAAGAACATCTGTGGCATTGACAACTATCCGTCTTATTCAATCGGACCTTCGTGAAGCCTTCAAAAAACCGTTCGTCGTGGAGATCAAAAATCGGCGTCGCCTCACCACCGTTCCTCGGAGGCTCAATGATAGCGCCACGGTGCCCCTGCACCACGAACGGCCACGGGAATTCGCTCGAGTCGATGTCGACTGACGCTGCCGTATCGGCGTCGCCGGACCGGGCGGGCAGAAGGGCAATGATGCGGCTGGCAAATGAAGATGTTGAGCGCACTATCGACGTGTGGCGCCGATGCGCGAAAGGCTTCGATCAGTTCGTGTAGCCTCACGCGGATCGGATGCATCGCTCCGAAATCGGTGATCGGGACAAGGCTCGCTTCGATTTCGCTGCATTCAAGTGCATTGGTCAGAACCAGCGTTTCGGGCGGCGTGATGTGGGCAAGAGGGATGGGCGGGTGGCAGATGATCCTGGCTTCGATATTGGTCATGGCATTGATTTTCTGAATGCGAAGCGCCCGGCACGATGGCCGGGCGATGAAGGGGATTGATGAGGATGTGCATGCTAAGAGGCAGCAATCAGGCTGCGCTTTCCAGCAGCTTCCTCGCTTTGCCCTCCAGTTCGAGCCGCGTGTCCTGATGGGCTTTTCCGCGGGCAAGCGCGGTGATGCCCTGGACAAAATCGAAGATGCTCTCGGGTGGCCGCCCTTCTTCGGAAAGCACCGTCTCGATGATCTTGCCGGTTTCGGCCTTGGAGAAGCCGCGCTTGCGCAGGAACTCCGAGCGATCCTCGTCATTTCGCGCAACGACCCGCTCACGCGCGGCGCGGATGCCGGCAATGAAGGGCGCGGGCGAGGAATTGGCGAAATTCGTCAACGCCGGAGCGGCTTCATGGGCAAAACGTTGCGCCGCGAACTTCGAGTGCCGGATGGTAATTTCCTCGAAATTTTCGGTGCCCCAAAGATTGCGATTGGCACAAACCGCCCGCAGATAGAACGAAGCGATGCCGAGCGTCTTGGACCCGACTTCGGAGTTCCAGGCATAGAACCCGCGGAAGTAGAGGTCCGGCTCGCCGTTCGGTAGGCGACCGGCCTCGATGGGGTGCGTGTCGTCGACGAGGAATAGGAACACATCGCGGTCACTGGCGTAGAGCGTGGTCGCATCTTTGGTGATATCGACGAAGGGATTGTGGGTCATGGTTGACCAGTCGAGCACGCCCGGCACCTTCCAGATCGTGTCGCCGGTTCCGTTGCCGGCGATGCTCATCACGGCGGCAACCAGATCTTTATCCCAAATGCGCCCGTATTCGGGGCCAGTCACCGCCCGCAGCTCGACGCGACCGTCATCCATCTCCAGTGTTTTGACCAGTTCGGCTTTGTGGTTCAGAAGCCCGTGCTGAAGATTGATCGCCGCCAATGGGGCAGGCAATTGTCGCATATAGCTCGCGGGCGCACCGACCAGGCTACAAAGCTGACCGTAACTCCAATGCGTCGGCGCAATGGGCTCACGCCCGCCGGGAACGATCAACGCAAGACGCTCGGCATTGTCACGGGTGGCTTCCACGCGGATCTCCGCGCTTTCAACCGTTCGAACACGGGCGCGATCGGTTCTGGCGCTGACCGCGCGATGAAGATCCGAGAGCGACAGGAAGCGCTCATCGTCGGGGCGCGAGAACCATTCGGATGAGACGCGGCGGATGCGTTCGCCGCGGGAAATATCGACCCTGAAGCCGGACGAAACCGGCGGCGGGCTGGAAATCATGGTGTTCATGCTCAAATCTCCTCAAACGAAGAATCCCGGCTGATCGCTGTCGCGACACCGGGCTGGTGGGGTGGAAGAAGATGGCTCGCCGAAGCGTCTGTCGGACGCGGCAAGCGGGCGGGACGCTCAGGCGCGCCGAGGGCGGCGCGTGTAGGTTTCAATCGATCGCCTGGAATATCTCGACAGCTTCTGGATGGTCGGCCGAATAGGCGTAGAGACGGCCGTAGCCATCAGAGAGATGTTCGGACTGATACTGGAAGGAGAGATGGGAGAAGGCGAACAGTGTGGCGATGATGCCGGCGGCCTCGGCGGACACCTCCCCCTGAAACCCGGTGATTTCGCCGGTGATCCGAAACCGCGATTTGGATTGCGGAGCCAGGAAGAGCGGCTTGCCTTCGTGTTCGTAGAAAGTCCAGAAGCCGCCGCCATAGTCGAGCGGGCTCAGCCGCTCCATCAAGCTATAGACTGCATTCTCGGCGACGATCAGGAGTGAACGACCGAACAGGGTGGGCAGGAATTCCGGGCGACTCGCTTCGGGGACAATGGTGGCGCTTTGGGGTGCAATCACGGATGTCGACATCGATGTACTCTCCAGAGAGGCGACAGGGTTCAGGCCGGACAACCCTCTCTCCATTGCCCGGCTTCAACCCTCCCTGGCCCCTCTCTTCCTCCTCCGGCCGACTGCAGCCGCCCCTTCCCGGGGTCCTGCAGCCATTCGCCATTGTCCTGCTCGAACAGGTCGCACATGACGACACGGCCGGCAGCCTCATAGGGCGTCGATGCCACATAGACGACGCGTCGATCGGACGCCCAGACCGCGGTTTCGTCAGCATCCGGCGGCTGTAATAGGCGTCCTGATCATGGGACCGCGAGATCGTGTCCCAAACCTGCTCCTGCCGGAGGTGGTCATTGGTGATCGAAAATGCCAAGCCTGGCCGAGCTTCATCTCGTCATCGGCATAGAATTCGAGCAGGCGCCGCGAGACGGAGGTCAGCCGCAGGCGCTGCCTCACCGTCGCTACCGAGATGTGGAAGCGGGCGGCGATCTCTTCCTCGTCGAACCCTGACCGCGCGGCTGCATCAAACCGCGAAACTCGTCCAGCGGATGCATTTCTTGGGCTGTCTTCAAGTGTCATGTTAGCTGGATGACGTCGATTCTTAGATCTTTTTGCCTGCGCCTTGTTTTTCAGGGTATTTTTGGCGTTGAAGCGCAGCCGCACGGTGTCAATCACGATGGCTTTCTCGACGGAAGCGATAGTCGCCCTTAGATGCGCGTAGTGCTTTGCCAATCGCTTTGTTGATTTCATCGAGATTGCAAGCTTCTGGGTGGAACTTGCGACCTACCCACCGGCGCATGGCCTTATGTTCCTCATGATCAGGATCGAGCCACGCGTCGAGGAAGTCAGCATAGCCTGAAGTACCACCGACATCTTCTGGAGGTCCGGATCGTTTGCCGGCGAGACAGCGGGGATATTTCACACCTTCCTGGCGGGCGACGCGCTCCAGGCGCAGCAGATGACGCCAATTATCGCCGAAGTCGTATTCGTAGAGGATCGTGAGAGGGTTTTCCTCGGGATCGTAGGGAAACTGAAGGTCGATCATTCTGACCTCAGTCGCCTCGAAGGTGCGGCTGTCGGACAGACCGTCCTCATCGAACTCCGGGGCTCCGTAGACAAGGCCCCCAATATTGAACTGATGCAGATGGCTGTCGGTCCAGCCAAAGGCCGCCTGCAGCACCTCGTGGAGTTGGGCAAGGTTGAGAGTGATTGGCAATTCGAGAGTGCGGCTGATCTTGGGTTCGATGCCGAGGATATGAACCTCGGCGCGCACAATGAAGCGGTCTGGATCGAAGGGGTCAAGCATGCCGCAGATCATGCCGCGCACGAGTTTCGCAGGCAATGGATGAGGCGAAAAATATCCTTTGGCGGGGCGACACGAACGCACAATCTTAGACGACGTCAGGTTTTTAGCCAGCGCGGGAGGGGCACCGGCTTCGCGGCTCGATCACGTACGGCGATCAGGCGGGCGCTATGACGCTTCTGCCGCTCAACCTCCGTTTCGGCTTCTCGACGAAATGACCCACAACGTCGTCAGCGACTACGGTATCGACCTACCCCGGCAGAAGGATGCGAACTGTCATGGAGGAGGCATTCCCTGATGGGGGCTGGAAGGATGGGAAAAATAGAGCCGGACATGCGGAACGATCCCAAGGATCGGAATGTTGTCGCGGCAGCAGTCGCTGCCGAGCCACTGTCATCGTGACCTCGACATGCGCGATTTCAGCAACCTTTCCGACGGCATCGTTGCCATAAGCTCTGATGAATTCCTTTCGAAGATCCTCGCGAAAGATCCAACGGAGGTACTCGAGGCGATCACGGCTCAAGCAGGCGCTACCGACGCCGACCACATGGGAGTTGATCGAAAGCTTGCGCTCACTTCACCTGGTTTCTCCGAGCAGGCGCTCGAAGCCTTAAATGACGGCTGACCTTAGTCGGTGACGACCAGGAGCCGCGCTCCGGCGCTCTACTGGAAATTCCGGCTCTTGATCTTCAGCGTATCGATATGAAGATCCGGCACGAGTATGTCCCTCGCGCGAACGCCCGGAGGAGCCTTTCCGCGGGAATCCGCGCTGCCCGGCGAACCATGGGCGAATTCGTCGCCACGGCCAGTCGGCGGCCGAAATGCGCCATCGCGCTCGGCAAGGCTCGACAGGTCGGCCGAGAGATCAAAGAGCTGCTGGGCGACGAGATGAACCACCTCGCCTTCGCGCTGGATCCTGCCGTTGATGGCCATCATGCTGGCGCCAAGCACCACGCGCCGCGACCGCTCGAAGAGCTTTGGCCAGACGACGATGTTGGCGATACCGGTTTCGTCCTCAATCGTGATGAACATCACTCCCTTCGCCGATCCCGGCCGCTGACGCACCAGCACCAGGCCGGCGGCCATCAGCCATTGCCCGTCGTGCGCCGTCATCGCCTGGGCACAGGTGACGATCCGGCGCTTGGCGAGGTCGTCCCGCATGAAACGCAAGGGATGCTCCCGGAGCGTCAGGCCGGTATGACTGTAGTCCTCTACGACGTTCTGACCGTCGGTCATCTGTCTTAGCTCGACTTCCGGCTCCTCCTGTTCGGCAATTGCCCGAGCCTCGCGATCGGCGGCGGCGGTGAAGAGCGGAAGCGGCTCGTCGCGCAATGCCTTGATTGCCCAGAGGGCATCCCGTCGCTCGAGACTGAGAGACGGCAGGAAGGCGTCGGCCTCAGCCAGCTCGACCAGCGAGGCGACCGGCACGCCCGATCGCCGCCACATGTCGTCAACCGAGGTGAAGGGTTCGTCGGCGCGGGCGGCTACGATCCGCGCGGCGTCGGCGGTCGCCAGACCGCGCACCAAGCGCATGCCGAGCCGGACCGCATGCCCCCCGGAGCCGTCGATTGGCTCAAGCATGCAGTCCCAGCGTGACCGGTTGATGCAGATCGGCCGGACTTCGACACCATGCTCGCGGGCATCCCGGACGATCTGGGCGGGGGCATAGAACCCCATGGGCTGCGAGTTCAACAGCGCCGCGCAGAAGACATCCGGAAAATAGCATTTGATGTAGTTGGAGGCGTAGGCGATCAGTGCGAAAGAGGCAGCATGGCTCTCGGGGAAGCCATAGGAGCCAAAGCCTTCGAGCTGTGAGAATGTCTTTTCCGCAAACTCCTTTGTATAGCCGTTTCGGATCATCCCGTTCACTAGCTTGTCCTTGAATCGCGAAACACCACCTGTGAACTTGAAGGTCGCCATGGATTTCCGGAGCTGGTCGGCTTCGCCGCCGGTAAACCCCGCACAGACCATGGCCACCCTCATCGCCGACTCCTGAAACAGTGGCACGCCGAGTGTCTTGTGGAGGACCGCCTCCAATTCGGGCGTCGGGTACTCGACCTTCTCCTTGCCTTCGCGCCGGCGGAGATAGGGATGGACCATGTCGCCCTGGATGGGCCCGGGGCGGACGATCGCCACTTGGATGACGAGGTCGTAGAAGGTTCTCGGCTTCATGCGTGGCAGCATAGACATCTGCGCCCGGCTTTCGATTTGGAATGTGCCTAGGGTGTCGGCCTTTCGAATCATCGCATAAGTCGCCGGATCCTCCTGCGGGATGGTGGCAAGATCGATATCCTCATGCTTGTGCTCGCTGATCAGCGCGAATGCCTTGGCCATGCAGGTCAGCATGCCGAGCGCCAAGACGTCGACCTTCATGAATTTCAGCGCCTCGATGTCGTCCTTGTCCCATTCGATCACCTGCCGGTCGGCCATGGTCGCCGGCTCGATCGGCACCAGATCATCGAGCCTGTCATGGGTGAGCACGAAGCCGCCGGGATGCTGACTGAGATGGCGCGGCGCACCCATCAGCTGCTGTGCAAGTCTTAGAGTCAAAGTGAGACGCCGATCGTCCGGATTGAGGCCGAGTTCACGCACCTGCCGTTCGCCGACGGTCTCCGACCAGGACCAGATGCCGGAGGAGAGCGTCCTGATCAGGTCCTCCGGCAGATCAAGGGCCTTGCCGACATCGCGAATGGCGCCTTTGGCCCGATAGCGGGTGACGGTCGAGCAGAGAGCCGCCTTGTCGTGGCCATAGGTCTTGTAGATCCACTGGATCACCTCCTCGCGCCGCTCGTGCTCGAAGTCGACATCGATGTCGGGCGGCTCGTCGCGCTCTTGGGAGACGAAGCGCTCGAACAGGAGATCGTTGGTCTCGGGATCGATCGAGGTGATGCCGAGCACGTAGCAAACGGCGGAATTGGCGGCCGATCCCCTGCCCTGGCATAAAATGCCCTGCGACCGGGCATAGCGGACGATCGAGAAGACGGTCAGGAAGTAAGGCGCATATTTCATCGTCTCTATCAGCGCCAGCTCATGGCGGATGGTCTTCTCGACATGAGTCGGCAATCCCTCGGGGTAGCGCGCCCTGACCCCCTCCCAGGTGTAGTGCTGCAGCGACTGTTGTGCCGTCATGCCTAGGATCAGCGCTTCCTCGGGATATTGATAGACGAGCTCTTCCAAGGAGAACCTGCAGCGCTCGACGATCTCCATGGTTCGCGCCAGCGCTTCCGGATAAGCCGGAAAGAGACGGGCCATTTCTTCCGGCGGCTTCAAGTAACGATCGGCGTGCCGCTCGCGCTCAAAGCCGACATCGTCGATGGTCATGCCGGTGCGGATGCAGGTGACGACATCCTGCAGCTGCCGGCGGCCGTGCTCATGAAACAGCACATCATTGGTGACGATCGTCTTTACCCGGTGTTTGACCGCCAGATTCGTTAGCTCGTGCAGTTGCAGCTGATCGTTGGGCCGACGACGAAGACAAAGAGAGACATAGGCGCGGTCGCCGAAGACCTCCGCTATCTTCCTGAGCTGCACGGCGCAGACCTCGTCGGCCAAGTCCGGCACCAGGATGCCGATCAGGCCCTCGGCGTAGAGCGCCACATCGTCGAAATGGATGATGCAGTTTGCCTTCCCGCCCCGGCCCTTGCCCAAGGTCAGCAGCCGCGTCAGCCGCGAATAGGCAGCGCGATCGGTCGGATAAACGAGGATCGACATGCCGTCCTGCAGATCGAGCCGGCAGCCGACGACCAACCGCAGGCCCGTGGCGCGCGACGCCTCCAGCGCCCGGACGATGCCAGCCAGGCTGTTGCGGTCGACGACGCCGAGCGCTTCGATACCCATCAGCCTTGCGGTGGCAAACAGTTCCTCAGCCGAACTTGCGGCCCTCAGGAACGAGAAATGCGTGGTGACCTGGAGCTCGGCGTAGCGCATCACGCAAACATCCCGTGCATGAACCACTTATGCGATCCTGTTTCCGCATCGACGCCGTCGCCGGATCGGAAAATCCAGAAGCGCTCGCCCCTATCATCCTCGACGACGAAATAGTCGCGGACCGCAACCCATTCTGAGCTGTGTTTCCACCACTCCCCAAATATCCGCTCCGGTCCGTCGGCGCGCTTCACTCTGCGCCGCTTGCTGCGCCACGTGAACGAGACGGGCGGATGATCGGGCAAAAGCGCGATCACTTCGATCAGTTCGGGACGCGCCAGAAGCCGCGGCGGTCTTGGCCAGTTGAGCGGCCAGGTGGCGCCGTCCTCGTCGGCGATCGGAGCGATCCGCCGGACGCTACGTTCCGGGACATCGCTTGCGACCGGGGCCACACGGAATATCCGCTGTCCACCGCGATTGCCAAGCACGTCGATGAGCGGCGTCACATCGGTTACCTGTTCTTCAATGAGTGACGAGGCTGACTGTGCCTCAATCAGCGGCTCGGCGAGGATGGCCGCAAGACCGAGCTTCTCGATGCCGAAGCCTGGTTCGATCCTGTCGATGCGGTCGCCGAAGAGTTTCGTCAGCCAGGCGATGTCACGGACCGGCTTCGCCGTCCCCGCCCTCAGTGCCTGAATGGTGTTATCGACGCGATGGACGATGAGGTCGGCGCGTCTGACCCCCAAGCCCGCGCCTCTCGAGCTCAAGACAGAGCTGCCGCACCAGGCGGCTCACATATTTCTCGATCGTTTCCGGCGCGCCGATGGGCTCAGCGAAAGATTTTTGGACCTCGACAAGTTCCGCCGGCCGGATCGGATCTATCGGCTCAGCGATATGGCCGAACATCTGATCGAGACGGCGGCCGACCTCCAGGCCGAAGCGCAGCGTCAGCGGTGCCCGCGGTGTGGCAGCCAAGTCGCCGACGGTGGTAAAGCCGAGGGTTCGAAGGCTTTGAACAGTTTCGGCCGGCAGCCGCAGCGACGACAGTGGCAGCCGGTTCGCGGCCCTGGCGGCATCGCCGCGCCCGACGATGACCGTCTCGCGATCTGTGGTCCGGGCAAGCGCATGCGCGGCACCCCAGGTATCGGCGATTGCCGCGCGGGCAGCGAGACCCCGGCCGCGGAAGCGATTGACGAGGCCGGAAAGCATCAAGTCCTCGCCGCCCTGAAGATGATCGGCGCCTTCGGTATCCATGACGATACCGTCGGGAGGGTCCATCGCGACAACCGGAGAATATTGTGAAAAGGCCCAGAGCGCCAGCCGTTCGAGGGCAGCGAGATCGGCTGCCGTATCGGCATCGATCATCACCAGACCCTGGACCAGTGCCTGCGCCTTGGCGGCCGGCATGCCGACACGAAGGCCGAGCTTGGTCGCCGCCGTATCAGCTGCCGAAATCCATCGCTTCGAACCGCTCCTGGCGATGACCACCAGCGGCTTTTCGACCGATAGCGAAGGATCGGCCTGCCTGATCCGGTCCGTTGGCAGTTTCGGAAGAAAGACAGATACGACCCTGGCCATCACATGCTCCGATGATGAACTCGCCTCCCTCCCCAGCTCTCACGCGCATAAGCTCCGCCAGCCATCGCGCCCGGCCAACACCCGGCACGGGAAGCGGCTCGGACGGCAGCACCGAGATCCGCCAGCGCGTTGCCGCAGCCGTCGGCATGCCAAAGTCCGAGGCTTCCGTCTGGCGCCGCCAGCGGCGGATCACCAGCCCCAATGTCCCCGACTTTTCCGCCGCGAGCTGCAAGCGGCGGGATGCCGTCATGGGCAGTCGCACCAGTTCGGCAACCACTGCGCCGAGGCCGCCGTAACGCAAAGCTTCTTCAAAACTTGCGAGCACCGTCTCTTCCTTATCGCACTCGACGAAAATGACGCGGTCGGGATGAAGCCCGACCTTGGCGAGCGCCGGAAAGAACAGATCGAAGCGTGTCAGGCACCAGACCACCTTGCCGGTGGTACGGGCGGCGATGCCGCCGATGAAGAGTGCCGCGGCGGCTCCATCAATCGAGCCGTTTCCGCCACCGGCCACTTCGTGCAGCGCGCCAAAGGCGAGCCCACCTCCCGGCAGTTGCGCGTCGAGCTCGGGGACCCCGAACGGTAAGATGCTCCGATTGCGTGAGCCTGCCCCTTCCAAGCTGGCGATTTTCCCGCGCAACTCGTGGAGGACGGGGTTCGAAGTGGCGACGGCTGCGGACATGATCTCCTTCACGGCAACCCGTTTTCGGCTTGAGATGGTGCAATATGTTCTGTATTTGTTCTCAAAGCGAACATGAGTCAATGCGCATGTGGCGCGCGGAAGTTGAGCGACAGTGCCCGTCGGAGAATTCCGCCAACGGATTCAAATCGATGGCGGGAATGCGAATTTTTCGCATGCGCCCACGGCAGCCAATGAACGATCTGGCCCCGAAACTGAAGAATCGCCGGAAGCCGATCGTCGAATTCATCTGTGCCCATGTCATCGCCACTGCGCGCTTGAGCGCAAGCTGTTGGTGAAAGCGTTTGGCGCTGGCATGACCTTCGCTGTGATCCGCCGGCGCATGGCGATGGGCTGCGAGCCCATACAAACGCCGTAGGGTGACAAAATGCGGCGCGCACTTCCCATGTCTGGGCGATACAGATTGTCCTGATGGAGGCTAGGCCATGACAAACGACGAAGGCAGCGAGCGGCCGCGCAAAATCGTGCATGTGAACATGGATGCCTTCTACGCATCGGTCGAACAGCGCGGCAATCCCGACCTGCGGGGCCTGCCGGTCGCCGTCGGCTATCCTGCCGCCCGCGGCGTGGTGGCGGCCGCCAGCTACGAGGCGCGAAAGTTCGGCGTTCATTCGGCGATGGCTTCGGTCACTGCGAGGCGCAAATGCCCCGATCTGATCTTCGTCAAACCACGTTTCGAAGTCTACAAGGCCATCTCGTTGCAGATCCGCGCGATATTCGCCGAGTACACGCCGATGATCGAGCCGCTATCGCTCGACGAGGCCTATCTCGATGTTTCCGAAATCCTGGAGGGCATGGAGATAGCCACCGTCATCGCCCAGGAAATCCGGGCAAAGATCAAAGCGACGACAGAGCTCAGCGCCTCCGCCGGCATCTCTACAACAAGTTCCTGGCGAAGATGGCTTCCGGTCAGAACAAGCCGGACGGCCAGTTCGTCATCACGCCGAAGAACGGCCCGGCCTTTGTCGAGCAGCTTCCGATCAAGAAGTTTCACGGCGTCGGGCCCGCCACAGCCGAAAAGATGCATCGGCTTGGGATAGAAACACGCGCAGACCTCAAGGAGCAGACGCTCGAGTTTCTGGTGGAGCATTTCGGGGAGTCGGGGCCATGTTTCTACGGTATTGCCCGTGGTATCGACAATTGCCAGGTCAAGGCGGACCGGGTGCGAAAATCCGTCGGCGCGGAAGACACGTCCTCCGAGGATATCCATTCCTTTGAGGCGGCTCGCGAAGGTCTTCAGCCGCTGATCGAGAAAGTCTGGAGTTATTGCGAGGCCAATGAGATCAGCGCCAAGACCGTGCCGCTCAAGGTGAAATATGCCGACTTTCCAGATCACCCGGAGCAAGACGGTTGCGGCACCTTTGCAAACGATAGGTGATCTCGAGGAGGTGGTCGGCTTGCTTCTCGCACCAATCTTTCCGCCGCGAAGGGGAATCCGCCTGCTCGGCGTTTCGCTGTCATCGTTGGAACGGCAGACGCTACAAACGGAACCGCAGCTGCGGCTGGCGCTTTAGACTGCCAGCATCGGCTGAACAGGAGAGTTGAATGGCGCGTAACCCGGAATGTCCCTGCCGGCAGCCGGCGAAGGATTTCGCCTTCGGGTACCAGTCCGTCGAACCAGGCCATGCGTTGCTCCCGTCTCAGAACCACCATCTGCCGGTCGTGAAACGGCGCAAGATCGTCATTCGCCTCGATCGTCAGGATGGCATAGGACTCTGGCCAGTCGTTGATCGCCGGCCGCCAAATCCCCGCGAAATAGAACCAGTCACCATTCGCGAGCGAGAAACTGAAGGTTCGGTGGCGAAACTCGGAAGCGGGCACCAGGCAGCGGTGGGTCGGAAACGTCCTTCCTTTCGATCGAACGACGTTCACGGCGCGCGCATCGCCGTCGCGCGGGCGCAGCCCCCACGGCAATTCCACCATCTCCACATCGCCGTCATGGCGCCTTATGATCACCCGGCGCTCGTCGAGCGGAGCGTCGGACTGGAAAACGGTCGCACTCGTCATAGTTAGAACATAGCAGGAACATCATCCCCACACAATCAGACCTGAGACGGAGGATGCATGTGCAATGATTATCGGCTGATGGTGGATGTCGCCTCGATCGTCGAGGACTTCGCCGACCTGAAGATCAAGGTCCGTTTCGGCGAAGGCGCGCCGAATCTTGAACCGCGCGAGGACATCAAGATCACCGATGTCGGCCCCATCGTCAGAACGCTTGACGGAGCCCCCGATGAGGTCGAGCTTGTGCAGCGGCGCTGGAGCTGGCCCGGGCCGAACAAGCGGCCGGTGTATAATTTCCGATCTGAGGGGCGCGAGTTCAATTCCAATCGCTGCCTGATCATCGCCGACGGCTTCTACGAGTTCACCGAACCGAAGGACCCCAAGAAGAAACGGAAGGACAAATGGCTCTTCACCAAGAAGGACGAGCCGATCTTCTGCATCGCCGGCATCTGGCGCGAAATGCCGGGGGTCGGCCAAGCCTTCACCATGCTGACGATGGAGCCGGGGCCGGACATTGCCCCATACCACGACCGGCAGATCGTCATTCTCGAGCGCTGCGCCTGGGCCGACTGGCTCGACCCAACGGTGTCCGCGAAATCGCTGATCAGGCCGCTCCCCATTCGGACACTATCGGTAGAGCAGGTCGGCTGAACCGGAAAGGCTCCGGACGGGAGACTAAAGCGGCTATCATGCGATCAAGCCGAGCGCAAAAATCGCAGCCGTAACCTCCAGGAACTCTCGCGATATTAGCAAATCGTAATCCGCTCCCGACCTCAACCTAGGCGAGTAGACGCCGATGCTCCGGTACGTAGCAGTATGCCTGTTTGTTATGTTGGATCGACCAATGCGCTGCCCGGCAACGACGTCGGACGTGTGCCAAACCGCCATGGAACTAGATCAATTAGCGGCTAGCGCTTTCGTAAGTTGACGCGACTTTCCCCGATACGGCGCATCGTCTGTCCCCTTGAATGGAATCAACCATGGGTCTCCTCGCCGGCCGACTGGGTTCTGGTACGTCGCATAAGAATCGGTGGGCAGCGTAGCGGGGCGTTGATCGTTGCGGACCGTGCCGGCTCTGTTCGGACACCCATCGCGGTTATCGCCGCCCATTGTTCGCGAAGGTCGGCCTCCGGCGCCAGTTTTTTAGCAGGGGTTCGAGCTACCGGCTGCGAGCCCATCTTTTCTTATCCATAGGGTGGATGATTGCTATCCTCATAATCGATTTTACCAATCTTGCTGAATGTTATTTAGGAGACCCTGAATGAAGGCCGGCGGGCGGTCGTCCGTAGTCCTACTGCTGCGCCTAGATTATTTCGGAGAGAACATGTGCGGGATTGTTGGCATCGTCGGGCATCAGCCGGTATCGGAGCGGCTGGTCGAAGCATTGAAGCGCCTGGAGTATCGCGGCTATGATTCGGCCGGCGTCGCGACGATCGACGCGGGAACGCTTAAGCGCCGGCGGGCCGACGGCAAGCTGGTCAACCTCGAGAGCAGGTTGAGAGAGGAGCCTCTGGCCGGCACCATCGGCATCGCCCACACGCGCTGGGCAACCCATGGAGCACCCACGGAACGCAACGCCCACCCGCATTTCACTG
>Ga0209281_1001169_pt1 | contig 18267 bp, 12 predicted proteins | sample MedtruBG_FD_187514 | JGI IMG/M metagenome (GOLD analysis project Ga0209281, IMG submission 187514) | Root nodule microbial communities of legume samples collected from California, USA - Medicago truncatula BG (SPAdes) (version 2) | ecosystem: Host-associated > Plants > Roots > Nodule | place... | reverse complement strand
CAAAAAAGACTGGCTCATCACCAATCTTTTTGTAATCCAAGACGCAACCTATTGGAATATTTACTTTATTTAAGAATTATAACTCAATCTGAAATCGGAAGGGTTGCAGTTCGATTTGCGATTGAGGTAAACTTAAAATTCATTGAAAATAAGTTTGCAATAACAAAAACTTCTATCATCAAATACAAGAATGTATTTGATGATAGAAGTTTATTTACAGTATAAAATTTAATTAATTTATCTTAAATCTATCTAGTTCTGAATTTAATTTCTCTGCTAATAATTGAAGATCATCTGCATATTTAGTAAATCTGTCCATAGCTGCACTTATTTCCTCTGTTGATGCAGTTACTTCTTCTGATGCAGAAGCAGTTTCTTGTGATATTGATGAAATATTTTCTATTTCTGCTACTACGCTCTGTTTTCTTTCATTTATATCTGTAACAGATAGCTTTACTTCTTCAACCTTATTAATCATTACTCCAATTGACTTTAGAATTTCACTAAATATCTCTTGAGTCTTATTAACTGCTGAATCTTGCTCAATTACTACATCATTCGTAACTTTGATAGCCTTAACTGCTGCATATGATTTTTCTTGAATATTTACTATAATCCCCTTAATTTCTTCAGTTGAATTCTTAGATTGTTCTGCAAGTTTTCTAATTTCATCAGCTACAACTGCAAATCCTTTACCTGCTTCACCTGCACGGGCAGACTCAATGCTTGCATTTAATGCTAATAGGTTAGTTTGCTCTGTAATTTGAGATATAGTTTCAGATATATTGTTAATTATCTTAGTACTTTCATTCATATCTTGCACTATAATATCAACTTCACCAGTTGCGGTTTTAGTTTTCTGTGATTTTTCTATTAGGGTGTCTATCATTTCTAAACCTTTTGATCCTAATTCCTTTGTCGCTGTAGAAAGCTTATCCATTTCATTAGAGTTATCACTTATTTTATCTAATCTGCTTGATAAATCATTCATCTCTGAAACTCCGTTTTGAGCATTTTGTGACTGATTTGTTGCACCATGCGAAACATCTTCTATAGCTCTTGCTACTTCACCAATTGAAGCAGTTACTTCTTCTGACATGCTTGCTAAGTTTGATGAAGTCTCCAATACTGTTTTAGATGATTTCGTAACACTATCCATAAGTTCTGATATATTTTTTATCATACTATTAAATGAATTAGCTAAATCCATAAATTCATCTTTTGTAGATGGATTAATTGTTATCGTTAAATCTCCACTTGAAGCTTTTTCAAATACTTCTTTTAATTTTTTAATATTTTCTGCTATCCCTTTACTTAAGAATAAAGATAACACTATAGAAATTAATAATATAACTAAAACTGTAATTACTGTAGTAGTTAGTATAGAGTTTGTATCATTAGTTATTTCTTTTTCATCTAATGTTGCTACTAATTTCCATCCAGTCACATTATTAGTCTCAAAAACACCAAATTTTTTCGCATTATTATACTCATATGCCAAAAAACCTTTTTCAGAATTTTTAACACTCTCCCAGAAGGCTTGCTTAGACGCTTCATTTGTACCAATTAATTCCTTCTTTGGATGCACTATCATATTTTCACCTTCAAAATCTGAAGCAAATATATATCCACTAGTTCCTATTTTCTTTGTAGCTATCTTTTCTATAAGAATATCTAATGAAACATTCATTGCGCAGACCCCTATAGTTTTGCCTTCTCTCTCTACTGCCTTAGCTATTGCCACAACGCTTTTCCCTGTTTGAGCACTTTTAAATGGCAAAGTTATTATTACCTTATCTTTTTTTTCTAAAGCTTGCTTATACCAATCTTTTTCTTTAGGATCAAAACCTTCTTCCATCTTATCATTGGGGAATATTTCAAATTTCCCATCAGTAGTTGCAAAATAAACACTAGAGATATCTTTATTACTTTCTTTTACATTCTTTAGCATTCCTGCGGTAAATAAATATTGTTCATCCTTATCAGCATTGATGAAATTATAATTTGTTGATAACATGGTAACTGAACTGCTAAATCCATTAAAATAGTTGTCAATTCCATCATTTACTTCTAGAAGGGTCTGTTGACTTGTTGTTTTTAATTTTTCATTAAGAATTAATTTTGCTTGTCTATTTGCTCCATAGCCAAGAATAATCAGTGGAATAATACATATTCCCAATAAGCTTACAACTAGCTTAGTACGAATAGTATTCAACTTAAATTTTTGTTGTTTCATTATTATTTCCCCTTTTACTTAAATGTATTAAATTATATAACGGTTACAATTCTGTAAAATAATACTTTTTTCAACATTTTACAGCATACAATGTTCATTATCGTTCTATAAAAAAATAACTTTACACGAAAAAAGTATAATACTTATCAACATTTATCATAACTTTTAATCAATCTAAGTAGTTTTGTGGAAAATATTATCGAATTCTTTATTTTTTTAACTTATACTGATTAATTTCCCAAATTTAAGTCTTTAATTTACTTAAAATATTAATTTTATTAAATTTATAAATAATTTATCAATAAACTATCTGTAGATTATTTTTCCATAATAAATAGCAGTAATTTGGTTGCACCTAAACTACTGCTTTAATCATTATTATTGATTTTTCTCTTCCAGAACTTATATTTCACATTTTAATTAAATTAATAGTATATATCTGAAAATTCTATTTCAGCAGATTCAATTATATTTTTCTGATAGTTAATTGGTTTTTCAATTGTAGCACAAGCTTCTAATGTATATTCTACCATTGGAAAAGTTACTTTAAACTCTGTACCACAATTTAATTTACTTTCAAAAGTAATAGTACCCTTATGCATTTCTACAAGTTGCTTTACAAGAGATAATCCGATACCACTCCCCTCTGTTTTTCTTGATAGACTTGTATCTACCTTTAAAAATCTATCAAATATTTTATTTTTCATTTCATCTGCTATACCTATGCCGTCATCTTTTATCAAAATCGATATATTATCTTCACTACTTTGATATATGTAAACTTCTATATTTCCGCCTTCTTTACCATACTTTACTGCATTTGATAAAATATTTAACATTATTCTTTCAATTAAATCCGAATCACATTTAACATATGCTTCTTCTATTTCTGTATCAAATATTAAACTTATTTTCTTGCTTTCTACATATTCAACTATAGACATAGTTATATCTTCTACAATCGAAACAATATTTTCTATATTATAGTTTGGCTTAAAAAAGCTCGTCTCTATCCTTGTTGTATCTATTATATTATTAATCAATCTTATGAGCCTTAAGCAATTTTGCCTAATAATTTTATTATATTTAATAATTGGTTCATTAATATTCTCATTTTTCAAATAGTTATTCTCAACTTGAAGAGCTGAATAAATAACATTTATTGGTGTTCTTAGTTCATGTGACATATTTGCAAAAAATTCATCTTTCATAGCTTCTTCTTTTGTCTTTAATTTCAGAAGTTGTTCTGCCTCTTCTGCTTTTTTCCTATCTTCAATATCCCTGATAGTTGATATAATATACTCTCCACTTTCATCATTAACAATTAATGAAGTTACTTCAAACCATTTTCTCTTATTTTCCCATATGAATTCATATTGTTGGGGTTTCTCTAATATATGTCTGTCCATATTGTTAATTCTTGCTTGAAATATTTCAAGATATGAATTATCAATTATATCAATAAAATTCATATTTAATAATTTCTTGTCATCATTAATCTCAAGCATATTCAAAAATCTCTTATTAGCAGATTCAATTTTCTTATCTCTTACAACTAAGATTCCATCAGGAATAAAGTTTATAAATTTTTCATGCAGTTGTTCAATACTATGAGCCTTTTGATTTGCTTTAATTAAATTTTTATTTACACTCTCCAACTCACTAACTTTATGATTTAATTTTTTAAATAAAATAGAATATGGATTAACAACTATACATTTAAATATTACTTTAAAACCATAATAGTATGCTAAAATTTTAAACAAATGACCTCCTAGACTAATTCCTCCATATATATCATTATATGAAGTGAATAGTAAGAATGATGTCATTTGAAAAATAGCTGCCATTATCAAATCAAATTTATTTACCTTTACAATCTCTATTTTACTTTTTATTATTCGAAATAAAATAGAAATAAAACATAAAGAAAATATATACTCACTTATTTCATGAAAAAAAGTCAAGCCCGTACCTTCAATATAACAATCCGGAAAAATATCAACTATTATAATACTTGATAAACCAAATATTACAACTGCAAAATTTAGTATAAATACTTTATTAAAATCAAGTTTTCTATTAATGTATACAGATGATAAAGTTAACATAATACATTCATAGTATGTTCCTAAAATACTTAATTGAACTGAAATATTAGAATCATTATTAAATACATTAATCCCTTTATATGTCAATATATGAAATAAATCAATAACCCCTACAAATCCAAATATTATTGCCAAAACATGGAAATAATTATTATCACAAATTCTAGTTGTACCTAGCGCAATTAGCATTAGTGTTAATCCAAGAACAACTGTAATTATTTCTATAATAGTATGAAACGTAACATAACTTTGTTGGCTACATAAATATAAAAATATACACATTGATGCTATATATAAAAACTCTATCACTTTTTTTTGATTAATTGGAAATTTATACATTATCGTTCTCCTTCCTATAAGAGTTTATCACTTTTCTTTTTAGAAATCTCCTATTTTTCCATGTTTTACAAATATTTTTTTCGCCTTATATCCAATAATTTGCTAAATATTTCAAATCAATTATAACAATTTTTATTTCAAATTAAAATTATTATATAGAAAAAATCTCTATTTGCACTTTTTGTGATATTCTATTATTAATATTTTTAATTAATCATTTTATTATCAAGTAAGTAAAAATAATTTAATTTTCTAAACCTCAATGCATTAATAACCATAAAATTTACCTTTATATAAAAAATTTCTTAACTCATGCAAAATTTTGTCTACTTTAATCGTATTAGTATTGAAAGGAGGTTCAATTAAATGAATAAAGTTTATGGTACCAAAAATTATATTCATTATCTAATAGAAAAATATTCTGATATGCTAATTCGAATTTCATACTCTTATATGAAAAACTTAAGCGATGCTGAAGATATAACTCAAGATGTATTTATTAAGTTCCTTGAAAAAAGACCTGAATTTGAAAATATAGAACATGAAAAGGCCTGGCTACTCAGAATTGCAATAAATTTAAGTAAAGATAAGTTAAAATCCGCTTATTTTAAAAATACAGCTCCTTTAGAAGGAGATTTTATTGATACTAATCAAAAAGATGATGAAACAATACAGGCTGTGCTCAGCCTGCCACTAAAATATAGGAGCATTGTTTTACTATACTACTATGAAGATTATAGTATATCGGAAATATCAAATATTTTGAACATAAAGGAATCCACTATAGGTTCACAGCTTAGTAGGGGAAGAAAATTACTCAAATCTATACTTAAGGAGGATTTTGAATATGAATAAAATTAAAGATTCTTTTTCAAAAATAAAAGCAAGCGATGAATTTAAAGACAAGCTTGAAAAAGAGTTACTTAATACACAATCAACATTAAAAACAACTCCCTCCAAAAGAATTTATTATAAACCAAGTATAGTTGCAGCTTCCATATTATTTATATTACTTGGAGTTGTGAGTTTAAAGTTAATAATGAATACATTTGGAACAGATGATACTAATCTAGATGGCATTGCTTATAATCCAATAGAGAAGTCAAATAAAGAAGATAATAATTCCGATAGTTTCTTGGTTGATAATAGCACAAATGAAAAAGAAGAAACTAACAATAATGATAATAATAATAATAATGATAATAATAATAATAAAGGTAATGATTTATTAGTTTATGCTGATAAATCTGAGCCAAATTCTCCTGAAAAAAGTTTATCAACAAAGAATGATATTTCTTCAGTTAATAATACTCCTAATGAAAAAGAGAAAAAAGCTCCTTCAGAGGATTCTAAAGATATAATATCTTCACATACTGAAAAAGTACCATTTAGAAGCATTTCTTCTAATGAACCAATAAATGCTATAACAAACACTTTATCAGATAATGAAGTATATATTCCAAAGCTTGAATTACCTACTACTGGAGATATTAAATTAGCTGCTAAAATGATTCCATTAATAGTGTATAAAGAAAAAATATATACACGATCTCCTATTGATATACACTCAAAGAATGCTAAAAACTTTCTAGGTAAAAAGCTTGGAACTACGAATCTTAGTATTAATGAATTGAGCTCACATAGCGAATATTCAACTGATTTTACCTCTAATATCGGAGTTACAGACGTGTATTCTGTAAATGGGTATGATGAAGATTTTAGAATAATGACAAATATCCCCCTTCCGGATGGAACGAGCTATCCTGAATTTTACGATAGTCTTAATGGTTTATCCATAAAAACTGGTGAGGACTTTTTCAGAAAGTTAAAGCTTCACAATAATATATTATCAGCTAAATTTCAAACATTTGATGATTGGAATAGTGGTAATGGAATTTCTTATTCTATTAATGATTTTAACTTGTTAAACTCATTTGTTGATAGTTTAGATAAATCTATCCCTTATTTGCCTGAAAATATAGAACCTTTATTAGGTGACTATGGAAATAATGAAAACTGCAAAAAAATAACCCTTAATTTAAAAGACGGGTGTGAAAATTTAACTTTCACAGTTCTAAAAAGTGGTTATGTATACTATGATTCACCTAATGTCTATTTTAAAATTGATGGTACAATTCTTGAAGAAATTTGGGACAAACTAAGTATTATGAGTATTAATTAGAAATTCATAAAATAATAATTTGATTAATAAATGTGTTTTATATCAAAACCTAGGAAGTATTTTGGCCTACTAATAGCCCGGTCAGCATTGAGGCAACTATTGCTCCCTACTGACTATAAAATTATGATATCTTTTCAATTATTATTTTATTTTACAAATAAATACTAAAAATACACTCAAATTTTAGATAAAACAAAATAATTAATAGCTAGATACTTACTTTGAAGAGTATCCAGCTATTTTATTCATCTTTCCTAAATAAATTGTTTCCTTTAAATTCTAATATGTTAATTTGTATCATATTTTAGAATTCTTACCTATCACTACAAACATATTAAAACCATGTTTTATATTGGCTTTGTATTAATAAATTTTTTAACAATTTCATCAGAATTTTCTATATTTACATAAAACGTTAGAGAATAGTAAATATCATTTTCTTTCCAAAGGTAGCTAATCTGTGGAACAATACCTCTTGAGGAATATTTAAATATTTCTATATAATTTAGCACTAGTTTTTCAGGTTTAATCAAAAGACTTCCATTCTCATCTTCATTTAAATAATCATTCTTTTCTAAACTCTTATAATATTTTAAATCTTTTCCTTGAGCAAAGATTATTGATCCATTTTTATTATTATAGAAATTATTAATCTCAAATTCTTTTTTATTATTCTCTTTATTAGAATTATCCGATATTCTCACAATTGAACTTGTTATATTTAATTCTTTATCAATTTCTACTGGAAACTTAGGATTAAATCCCAAAATATTTTTTGCCTTCTCTAAATCCTCTTTATCATATACATTCATTACCGGTGATTCTGTAGAACTATCCTTAACTATTAAATACTTTACATTTCTTAAATCTTCAGGATATTTAATTGATTGTGCTATTTGCAGTATATCACTCTGAGGAAGATTTACAGACATACTATTACTATCTTTGCTTTTAGACTCAGATTTATATTCTACACTGTACCATAAGCCTTCATTCTGCCAAATAAAATACTTTGTAATTTTTTGACTCTCTATAAAATTACTATTTCCTACTTTCCTATCAGGAAAGGTTGTTGATAAAGTGACATTTAATCCATTAATTCCTCCTATCTTAAGTGGTTCTTTTTTACCATCAATTTTAACATTCTCGAAAGCTTTAGTCTTATCACGTTCAACATTCTTTAATGATTCAAAGGGATCTCCTTGAAAAATTTGAAAAGAAAAACTTCCATTTAAATTTTCAAGGAATATTTCGATTGCATTACACTTTTCTGATAGTTTTCTTAGTTGAAAAGCTGACACCTTATTTCCTTCTGGTATAAAATCAGGGATCTTAAATTTAAAATTCGAAACTTGTTCTAATTTCTCAATATTATCATAGCTTTTTACTGGGGCATCAATAATAAAGTTATGTTGACTTTCTGTATATTTCCCAACGCTTTCTATAGTAGTTATCTCACGTTGCATAGCATTTACTTTAAAGCAATTTGTTGATATAAAAGGTGTAGTTATCGTAAATAATAATATTGTTACTATAGATGATTTATAAGGAACATTTTTAAATTTCTTTATCATTTTTTCCTCCTTCAATACTTTTAGATTCTGTTAATAAGTTAATGAAATGAATGTAGTTTTCTTATAAAGTTATAATAATTTTATCATAATTTTGAATATTTTTCCTTATTTTTCCTATTACATTTCACAACTTTTATTCTTATTTAAAAATGTTTCTTTTTATTGATTTATATATTTTTAGAAATTATATTGTATAACTTTGTATATAATTATAATTTTTATTGTGTGTATTTTGTAAAATTTTCATAAGATCCTTTTATTGATTATAATAAATTAACATATAAAGCCATGCATATAAGGATATTTCCTTTCTATACATGGCTTTTAAATTTAATAAAACACTTTTTATATTATTATTATATAATTTTAGATTTGGATTTTATTCACTTCTATCCAAAAGTTTACTCCACCATCAACATTTTCTACTCCATAAGCATTATTATGAAGCTCTGCTAAAGCTTTTACTATTGAAAGACCAAGCCCATATCCTCCATAAGCTCTAGTTCTAGCTTTATCTACCTTATAAAAGCTTCCCCATATCTTATCAAGTGACTCATTTGGAATATGCCTGCCCGTATTAAAAACATTTATTCTAACTTTATTAGCAACAACTGTTTTACCTATTTTAATTATCTTAGTGTTATCTATATGATTAATGGCATTATTAATATAGTTTGTAAGTATTTGCTCGACTCTGATCATGTCTCCTAAGACAACACAGCTTTCACCAAGTTCTGTTATTAGTCGTATATTATTTTCTTCAAAAATGGACCTATATTTATTCAAAACATACTCTATTAATGATATTAAGTCAAACTCTGTTTTTTCTATATGAAAATATCCCGATTCAATTTGAGATAAATTAAGCAGGTCTTTAACTAATTTATTCATCTTTTCAGATTCTTTAATTATAACATCACAATAGAAATTTTTATCTTCCTCACCTTCATTAACATTACATGCTAACCCCTCTGCATAACCTTGTATTACTGATAATGGTGTTCTTAATTCGTGAGAAACACTAGATATAAATTCTTTTCTCATTTCATCTATTTTTCTTTCTTTCTCAATATCTTCTTCAAGCTGCCTATTTTTGATATTCAATTCTGTGATTGCCTTATTTAACTCACCGGATAAATAATTAATACTTTGTCCAAGCTGACCAATTTCATCTTTTCCGTTAATTTCGCATTTTTCACTAAAATCAAATTTAGCCATATTTCTAGCTATGCTATTTACCTCTAATATTGGTTTTGTAAATTTTTTTGAAAACCAAAACGCCCATAAACTACCTACTGAAATTATTAACGCTCCAATTATTAATATAAATCTATTCGCAATACTTACACTTTCACTTATAGAAACCAGTGGCACCCTTATAGTTAATATATCACCATTATTTAATTTTGTAACAAGTGTTAAAAAATCAACCCTTAGCTGCATATCTCTTCTTGGTTCAAATGTATATTCTCCTTCAGTATATTGATTATATTTATTTTTTTCATCATCTTGATCTGGCGGCGGCATCATGTTACCCTTTGAATGATTGTTATCAATAATGTTTTTTTCATTTGGCAGCCTTCTTGAAGATTTATAAACCAGTTTTCCTTCTTTATCATGAATATCTATGTTTCCACCGATAATATTAGCCATCCTATCTAAATCATCTTGGGTATCATCTGGATTTCCTGTATACATATCCGTTAATTTTTGTGCATTTTCTATGAGTATACTTTTTTTATTATTAATGTAGTATTGCTCTAAATATAAACTATTTAATATCCATAAAAGTAGAATAAAGAATATAAGTAGAAATGTAATTGACATAAAAAGCCTTGATCTTATTGATTTATTCATTTATCTACCTCAAATCTATAACCGTATCCACGAACAGTATGTACATAATCACTTTTTGTATCTAATTTTATCCTTAACCTATTTATATGTGTATCCACGGTTCTTAAATCACCATAGTAATCATATCCCCATACTTTATCAAGTATCTGTTCTCTACTTAATGCTTTTCCATAATTCTCAGAAAGATAGGTTAGTAACTCATATTCTTTAGGGCTTAAATCAATAATATTCCCTTCAATAGTAACTTGATGAGCATTTTTATCTATCTTTAATCCCTGAAATTCTTTAAGACTAGTATCTATGACTGTTGATGCTACTCTTCTTAATACAGCATTCACTCTTGCAATTAATACATTTGGGCTAAACGGTTTTGATATATATTCATCAGCACCAATATCTAACCCGAACACTTCGTCAAATTCTTCTCCCCTTGCAGTTAACATAATAATTGGAACCTTAGATTTTTTTCTTATTTCTCTGCATACTGTAAACCCATCATATTCAGGCAGCATTACATCAAGAATTATTAAATCAATATTTTCCTCCAATGAGAAAATGTCCAACGCCTGTCTACCATCTTCTGCTTCAATAGTTCTATATCCTTGTCTTTTAAGAAAATCTGTTACAAGTTTTCTAATTAATTGTTCATCATCAACCACTAGTATTTTTTTTTCTTTCATGATTATACCTCCGAAATAACTGCCTCTCCGCTCATTATACTCCTCCTTTGTTACAATATAGTCACAAAGTAACAAAATTGGTATTAGCAACTCTCATTCAATTGTTTTATTATTATTAATTATAATATATTATTAATAAAAAAGGACGCTTATAATCTTGCGTCCTCTTTGTTTTAATCATAATAATTTTATGAAATTTGCATTTTAAAGAATATGATTTATAAATAATCATTTTATTTAATCCAAGCCCCATTTGCACCTAACTTATAATCGCCAATCTTTGTGTTATATGCCATTTCTCCATTTGAATATAGGTAATAGTATTTTCCGTCTCCATCTTTAATCCAACCTGTTTGCATTTTACCTTCTGAATTCAAATAGTACCAACTTCCACCAACATATTGCCAACCTGTTTTCTTTGCTCCATCATATCCTAAGTAATACCATGATCCACCTATAAATTGCCATCCTGTAGCCATATTTCCATCAGCTTGTAAATAATAGTTTTGAATCCAGTTGTTCTTTACTGTATTACCAATTGAATCATTATATTGCCATCTTCCATTAACTATTACCCACTGATTTGTTTTCACATTTGAATTAGGAATAGTTGTCCCATTATTATTGCTATTATTATTTGTAGAACTAACTCTTGTTATATTTAAGGTATATGTTCTCTTTTCTTCATTATCATCTTCTACAGTTATTTTTATCTCATTTTTCCCTTTATTTAAAGAAACTGATTTTTTAAATTTGTCATCTTCATCGACTGTTGTTCCATCTATTTTTACTTCATAATCATCATAATCTTCACTATCACAATCTGGTTTTGCTGCAATTTTAATTTCACTTACAGTTTCAGGTACATTCACGTTATAAGTAGAGGTATTTTTTGAAAAATTCAACTCTCCGTCACTTAAAGAAATACTCTTTAAATATACATCCCCGTTTTCATCTTCAGTATTATCAGATGAACTTGCAGTGCATTTTACCTTAATAATGTATTCACTGCTAAATGAATCATCGCTATATTTAACAGAACCTGGATCTTCATCATATGTTCTAATAGTTAGAGTTGCAGTGGAACCTGCTGTCAATTCTATAGTACTACTTGTTTTCACACCTTTAGTCGAACTGTTTTTACCTTTAAAAATTCTCACATGACTTGAGCTGACCCCATCTGTACTAATTTTTAACTTTGTAGAGTCAGATTTAGCATAATATGTTTCTTTATCTTCTAGATCGTCATAGTCTACTTCATTTTTACTCTTATAATCATCTTCACTATAAGTTTTTATTCTAGTTCCATCTGACTTTTTTAACTTTATACTTGTTAAATCACTACTTGCGGCATACACTGTAGTAGTTGTTAAATTCAAATTAGTTATTGGTGCAATTGCAGTAAATGCGCTTATTGTTAGTGCAATTGCAACTATCTTTTTAATATTTTTATTCATATTATCTCTCCTTTTGTTGTGAAATTTAACTTTAATTACTTCTTTGTACACCGGCGACCAAAAAATGTTTCTTATTGATAAATTATCTTTGTTAACATTAATTTTCATTATATAATACAATTATCCAAGTTATTTTGGGTACCTTTTTATCTCCAGCTAAGATGGGGATATCTTATAATAAGTTTCTTTAATTGTTGTTTTGAGTTATTTAAAACCATATATTAATCAACAAAAAATTCATGCATTACTTTACTTTGTAATACATGAATTTCTTAATACGAGATTCCTAAATTAAACAAATACTTATGGAATTTGATAAGCTTTCATGTTATCTTACGTCACTAATATACCCAAGATATAATAAGTATGCTCAATCCTATTCTTTTGTTTTTAAATATTATTTAAATTTTCTTCCTTGAGCCTATTATAATCAATAAAGATTCTATTAGTTTAATTTTAGCATCTAACTCCTCATAGTATAGCTACTTTTATTGCGGTTATAACACTTCTCTCCCATCTGTACTTAAATTATTAGAAACCTTTTTTAAAGCATTTTCTAGAAGAATTTTTACTAAATATATAACTAATAGTATGTTTAAAAATGAAGTTCCTCTAAGAAAAATATTAAACGTAGATGCAGTTGTACCAAAAAGTACAACTGCTATATTGATATAACTAGTAATACTAAACCCTATGGCCAAAGAGAAGAACTTTTTATCTCTTAAATAAATAAAAGCTACAATAGCTAATGCTACTGCTGGAAATAGATATCGTTCATGCATTCCAACTGAAAACGTAAATACTCCAGCTATTTGAAGTAGCCCTATGGCTGAAATATACTTCCTACTATTTCCTTTAATATAAATAAACCAACTTATTAAAGTTGTTATTATGATAAAACTCATTCCTATTGTATGATAACTAAACAAAAATAAAGTTAAGTTATTATTTTTAAAATTGGCACCTATAAAACTAAAGAAATTGAATGCATTAACAGACGCATACGGGTACTCTGATATAGTTTTAGAATATAAATTAACAATCCAAAATGAACTTTCCTGACTAAATGTAAATGGAATTATAATAATTATTGCAGCAACTATAAAAGAAACTGCACAGTAGATAAAATTCTTTAATTTCCTCTGTCTTACTAATTCAAAGAAAAGTATTGGAAGGAATATAAGTCCTTGGGGTTTCATTAATACTGAAATTGCAAACATTAAAGATGAAAACACATATCTTTTCTCACATAAAAAATATATTGCAAAGACAATTAATAATGTGAAGAAAGAATCAACTTGTCCCCAAAATGTTGAATCGATAAAAACAGCCGGATTAAATATATAAAAAAATGCTAATAAAATACTAATTGAAGAGCTTAAATATTTTTTCCCTAATTTATATATAAAATAACCCGTAATAACATCCGCTGCCATAGAAGGTATTTTTAGCAGCAAAATATAATATGCATTTAAAATTGGTAAACTAGCCAACTTCCCGATTAATGCTAAAACATACATATAAAAGGGCGGGTAATCTGCCTGCCTTGCATTTGAATAGAACTGTGAAAATCCATTTGCGGCCACTTGTGCCCAATTCTTAAATAAATTAATATCATTATGTCCATTCATTAAAGTTGAAGCTGATATTCTCAAAAGGAATCCTACTGCTAACATTGTAATTAAAATATACTTTTCATCATGAAAATCTACTATTATTTCTTTTCTTCTTAAAATATAATAAATACCACAACTTAAAATTAAGAATACTACAGAGTATACAGTAAGTTGTTGAAGATATTTACTGTTTCCGTCTCCCCTTTGCATATTTCCAATTAATTCTCCTGGCCGCATATTTCTATTGCTTCCTTTTGGCTTATTATCATTTACATTTGACTGATTTCCTTGGCTATCTCCGTTTGGATTAACTTGGCTGTTTTTATCACTATCCACAAACTTTCTAATTTCAGATGGTGCTCCACCCCCACTTTGTGGAATATTTTTTTCTCTAATTAACTGGCTGCTTTGAGTTATTGAACTATTGCTACTATAATTCTGTACTGCAAAAATACTTAAAAATGCTGATACTATTAGTATTAATATTAAACTTATTCTTAGTATATATTTCTTACTGCTAGTTTTCTCCATCACTTTTTCTCCTTTTCTAAACAACTGCATTAAATGTTTACTAATTAAATAAATGGATAAAATATTTTTATCCATTTATTATAGTATTTAATTTTTATTTTAACGTATCGGCTATGCCTTTTAAATCATAAAGTTGCTCTGAATTATTACCACCAAAACCTGCCATGTTTTTTCCTTTTAAATTTTGGTTTTCGTTACTATTATTAAATTCATTGTTCGGTTCTGTATCTTTGTATTCACTTTGAGGTACCAATATACCGTTTTTAGTGACCCAATTCATAATTTCACTATTACCACCACGACCCATACCACCAGTAAGTACATATCTGACTTCCCCACTTTTAACCAATTCCTTAAATTGATCTAATGTTATTATATTATCTGAACCTGAAAAACCTCCAAGAGCCATCACTGGTTCTCCAGTTTGAATAATAATACTATCAGCACCTTGTGATGAAGAAACCACAAGTATATATTTCTCATCTACTTTATTGCTAATTAAAAAGTTTATTAACTTTGAATTTACGCTAGCATTGTTTCTTCCGGCACTAACACCACCACCTCTTTCATTTTTTGAAAGAAGTTCTAATCCTGCACAAGGTATAGTGCTATTTACACTATGAGTTATGGTTGCACTAGCACCAATGAATGGTGTAATCAAAATTCCTAAAATCCCACATCCTAATACTGCCTTCTTAATGTACACATTTTTATTGCTATTTGAATCTACATCTTTTTTTCTTCTAGTAATCGTAATTATGTTCAATATAATTAACATTCCTGAAGAAAAAAAACACAATATTAAACCAACTAGAATAATATTTCTAACACTACTTGACATATTAGCTTCAAAGTTGGCGAGCATTACTAAATGGATAAATCCCTCTGCTAATAAAGCTGATGGTAATAACCATGATTTACATCCACCTTCTTTAAAAAATTCCCACATCACTACTACTCCAATTCCAGTTAAAGCTGCTGCTGGAGGTGCCATCATAGTTAAATAATAAGGATGAAATAATCCTGTTGTGTAACTAAAATATATGAATTCAGGCGCTAACCATGCAAACCAAAGAACTAACGATATTTTCCTCTTATTATCTAATTTAAATCTTAATTTTTCCTTTAATCCACCTGCTACAAAACCTAGTAATGCTATTGGCAAAAACCAAACTATTTGATCAGACAAACTATTTTTAGAGAATAACCTTGTTATACCAGCTGGAGTTTGGCCTCCAAAAGAACCCTGAATACCGCTTTGTCCTCCTGGCCCAAGACCATTTCCTCCTCCTTGTCTAGCTTCATTAGGTGGCTGCATATTTCCATTTCCTAGATTATTGTTATTGAGCGTTCCTCCATGCATTCCTTGCTTATCATTCGAAGGCACTTCATTCATTCCCCTATTATTTCCATCATTATTTCCACCTCTAGCAGATTTACCACTTAGTCCAAGTCTTTCTAGCCCATTATGCCCAATTATAAGTTCTAAAACACTATTGTTTGTGCTACTGCCTATAAAAGGTCTATTTTGTGATGGAATTAAGTCAACAATTAACGCCCATGATAAAGATACTGCAAAAAGAATAATTGTACCAATAACAAGATTACCAATTCTCTTTTTAAAAGATATTGTTGATGAAAGAAGATATGTAATATAAAATGCTGGCACAATCATATATGCCTCTAACATTTTTATATTGAATCCTATTCCAACAAGTATTAAGCTTATAAATAAGTACTTTGCCTTTCCTTTTTCTGTAGCGATAGTAAGCATAATGCACGCAAAAAGTAACGTTACTACAAGCAGATTATCGATAGTATTATTCCTGCTTGCTGCTACAAAAACTGGAGTTATAGCAAGACAGATTGCTGATATTAATCCTGCTGTTGTTCCAAAAGCCCTTCTGACAAGATAATATATAAGATAAACTGATATCACTCCTGCTAAAGCTTGTGGTAAAAGTATACTCCATCCGCTAAATCCAAATATCTTAGCAAATATTGCTTGAATCCAAAATCCAAGTGGCGGTTTATCAATTGTTACAAAACTTCCTGGGTCAAAAGATACGAAAAAGGAGTTTTTAATACTCAATGTCATACTTTTTACTCCTGCGGCATAATACCCATTTCCATACCCCTCTATTCCTATATTCGCAAAATTTAAAATTCCAGATAATATTAAAATTAAAGATATTCCCAAAGATTCTTTAGTGAATTTATATTTTTTCATTTTTACCTCCTCATACCACAAACCTCAGTTAATTATTCTATATTTTTTGTCTTTTCTATTATAATTTGTGGTACTTGCAATTATATAAATAGGTCTGCCTTTACTTTCGTCAAAAATCCTGCCAATATATTGTCCCATTACACCAATGCAACCTAAAACCACCCCAAACATCATCATATTAATTCCTATCATTAAAGTGATGTTTACAAATCCACCATTATTAAATTCAGCCTCTATCATATCAATTAACATTAAAATTATACCTATTATAAATGCTACCCCTCCAAAATATCCAGCTATAATTAGTGGTTTAAATGATAATGCTGTTATTCCATCAAATGCTAACTTAAACATTTTTCTAATTGAATATTTTGTTTCTCCGGCAAACCTTTCTTGTCTTGTAAACTCTACAAATGTTTGCTTGTAGCCTATCCAACTAACAAGACCTCTGACATATCTATTTTTTTCTGGGAGTGCTATTAATGCATCACAAACCTTCCTATCAATAAGCCTAAAATCTCCAGTATCTACAGGAACCTCAACGCTTGTCATTCCTTTAAGCAGTCTGTAATAGACTTTTGCTGTGAATTTTTTAAATAAAGTCTCACCCTCTCTTTTTATTCTCTTTCCATAAACAACCTCATATCCTTCTTTCCATTTTTCAATCATATTAAGTATTACCTCAGGCGGATCTTGGAGATCTGCATCAATTACAATTATTGCATCTCCTAAAGATAAATCCATACCTGCTGTTATTGCCGCTTGGTGCCCGAAATTTCTTGAAAAATTAATAAGTTTTATATTTTCATCTTTATCACAAATTTTTTCAGCACTTTCTTTTGTGCTATCCACACTTCCATCATTTATAAATACAATTTCATAGCATTCTTTTGTAGAATCCATAACATCTTTTAATCTTCTATAACATTCCTCAATAACAAGTTCTTCATTATATAAAGGAACTACAACAGAATACACTATTTTACCATTCATCTATTCTCACCTCAATTATTTTTATATTAACCAAAAACTAAATTACAATACAGCTGATTCTATAGTGGTATTGTAGTATTTAATTGTCACAGTCTTGTTACAGTATAATTACAAATTATATACAATTACATTTTTATTATGTTAGTAAATGTTTGAGATAATATTTTATTCATATCATTGGATTTTCTGAAATGACATTATAAATTTAATATAAATGTCTCTTTATAAATTACTAATACATCCTTAATACAAACCAAAAAATTATACCAATAAAAAATAAAGGCACTGAATATAAAAATATATTTTCAGTTACCTCAATTATTTTAATATTATTACTAGGCTTGTGCACTAAATAGGGAAAATTTAAGCTACTAGTCCTAATTTGGAAATAACTGAATCCAAATCTATCCCGTTATCCGCACAGGCATGTGCAAAACTAACTATTTGTACCAAATAGTTGT
>Ga0209281_1001168_pt1 | contig 18268 bp, 22 predicted proteins | sample MedtruBG_FD_187514 | JGI IMG/M metagenome (GOLD analysis project Ga0209281, IMG submission 187514) | Root nodule microbial communities of legume samples collected from California, USA - Medicago truncatula BG (SPAdes) (version 2) | ecosystem: Host-associated > Plants > Roots > Nodule | place... | reverse complement strand
GAACGCGGGAAGAAGCCCGCAGCGATATTTTTGATTACATCGAAATGTTTTATAACAGTAAGCGTCGGCATGGTTCGAGCAATCAGATGTCACCGACAGAATATGAAAAGCAGTATTATCAACGGCTCGGAAGTGTCTAGATTATCCGTGGCGATTCAGTGTTACATAACGCCGTCGGGGAATTTTATGAGCTTTAAAAGAAGAGACATATGATGAGATGTAAGCATTGTTGTCATAGGGTTAAAGAAACGCAGAATAAAATAGGCGGTAATTTAACTTAAGAGTTTGAGGTTAATGTCCAGGGAGAAAACTACCGTAGTAGTGTTACTGGTGTTCGGGATTGCGTATTCGTTTTCGCTTACCGAACTGGACACTTACATTATCTCAGGGCGCTGGTTTATTTTTGGCTTGTGAAACGATGAAAAAAATAGTGCTCATCTCTTTATCACTGATTGTGATTTTTATCTCCTACAGCCACCTTAAACCACTTCCCACATCTCAGAATGCAGTTGATGAGGAGCGTGACCGGGTGGAGATCAATTACTGTTGGCAGAAGTATAATGTCGATAGCAACAAAGATAATGCGGTCTATCTGTACAACCTGTGTCAGAGTCTGAGCAAAAAGTTTACTGAGAAGTATAAATCTAGCCCGTGATTGAATCCTGTACTCACCAAGGGTGCCTGACGTTTTTAGCACCCGGATAAGATATAATGATAACTGAACTACTTAATGTTTCCTTACTTGGCCTCCTCATCGACGGAGTGCTGTCTCCGCTGAATCTTATTGTCATTGCTGTTATGGCTGTGGGAGCAGGGATCGCTTACATGGGGTTCTACGCCAGCACCGCAGAAAGTTCCGTTACTTCAGTTTCAGCCAGGCAACCAGTGTATTCAGGTCAATAAATTCATTGCTGATCTGGAAGTTATAATACCCGTTAAGCAAAATGTGCTGCCACGCCACCGGCGATATCCGGGTCAAAGCCCCAATGCCCTCGTAGTTGCTTTCTGCTTCCTACCTTTCCAGTAATTGCGGCACGGCGCTGGTGATAAGATTCAATCCGGTTCTGCGAGCGGCGGATATTGCGTTCCAGCTGAGGATCGCGCAGATACTTCAGTGTGTAAACACTGCGAACCAGCCGATCATATTCAAACACTGCCTCCCTTGTCGGACTAGCCGTTGTATATATGCATAATTTGCGGATCAGTGTTACCTGCGTCATTATCTTCAGCCCCAGCGTGGCGACAATGCGCTCGAGATTGCTTTTTTCACGGATAGTAAGGTACAAGTCAATCTGTCCGGCAGGCTGATCAGTTACTTCTTATATGTCGAGGGCTCTCTGGTAAAGTACAGCTCCGACAACTGCCTGTTCAGGTCGGCAAAATGAGGTTCAAATCGAAGGCCAAACCTGTGCAGGATCGCAAAGTTGGCCTTGTTGATGCTGTGCACGTCTCAGGTAATGGCCGTAGGCTTCACGGCTGAAGTGTTGCGGTACAAGATATCAAAAACATGGTGGCCTTCGCAGTCGTTTATGCCAATCAGGTTCCCGTTGACTGGGATGTGGTTACACAGCAGTGTATAAGCCACCATGACTTTACCGTGACCAAAATATTTACGGGAATACCGGGCTTTCACTGTCGGGCGCTCTACACCAAATTTCTGCCCGTCAATGTCGCCATAAAGAGTCTCCGGTTCAAACGAATAGAGCAGAAAAACTGGCAGTGCTTCTATAGCGTTGGTTATACTATATTGGCCGTGAGCAGGGATGCCAGACGAAGGTACTGTTTAGTACGTAGTCTCCAGTATATTGAAAGGTATATCGCTGGTTCACGCCATCACATGATTACCATGCTTCATCGCCTGGGCAACGATGACCGCCATCAGGCTGTCTGCATCAGCTTCTTAATTGGCGTAACGGAATTGCAGCGCCTTCATTGCGGAGATGAACCTGCACTGCCCGTTAACAAAGCGGAAGACATCGGTCGCATCGCAGAATGGCTGTTGCGCATAAAAACGCTTATTCTGCGCCTTAAGATGGCTAACTATCGATATATGCCAGGTCAACTTCTACGTTTCTTTATCGTATTCCAGATGTATCAGTTTCTCCTGCTTCAGCTCGCGGTTAAATGCTTTCCACTGCCGGTGCATCTCGGATGCCAGTAATTTAAGCTGGGTTTTAAAGGGCTTCTGCAGGAATGGGTTGTTTATTTCAGCCAGCACCGCGACCTGTTTCCCCTTTCGGTACCGGTTCATCAGAAAGGTGGCGGTATCGGAGGCTGTTGTTGAGGTGAAATTCCGCCGATTGAAAACGCTTTCTTATATGACGACAGAGCCAGCACTCATAGCGCCCGGCATTCAGGCCTCACCATCCTCACGGAATTCCAAAGTGGTGGAGGTCAAGGAACGCTATCATCAACATAAAGCGACAGCAGCCCCCAATTTTAGGCGTTTCGCGCCGGTGTTTTTCCTGCATATCAGCCAGGAATTGTCTGGCCACGCTGCGGCTTTCATCCTCAAGCTGTTTTATATGGAAAAACATTGCATTCCCCGGGTTGTCACTGAACTGGCGATAGCAAACCCAAGTATAACACAGCAGGTAAAGGCGGGTCTGCTCCGGCTTCAGGGTGCGGAGGTCGAAAAACGGTAAAGAAATTTGCCAGAATGGCGTTGTACAGCAGGGTTTGCTGAGAAATATTCAGTGCTGGAAAAATATCGCAGGCTTTATGGTGCAGCGGCTCCAGGATTGCACGCGTTTCCCGCTCGTGAACCATCTGGCGCCAGCCAAAGTCACGGGCACCCTGCCTGAAGACCATGAGGCAGGAAAGGATAACATCACGTTCAGGCAGTTTGTCCAGGTCAACAATAGTTGTATCATTAAGCTGTTCCGTCAGCATTCGTCTCAGCCGATGCATTTCTTCAGAAAGAACCCGGCCAACCAGGTCCTGAAGCTGGTATAACCAAGCCTGATAATTTTATTTTCGTTGAGCCAGATAATCAGCTCCGTGGCAACAAAACCGGGATTTACATCCCGGTGGACAATGTGGACGGCCTACTGTTCAAGCTGCGAAGAAAGCGAAGATGACCACAGGAGGTAACCAAAAAGTGCACATATTTTTTCGGGGTGAGCATAGCGTTTGTTCTTAGTGAGAGGCTGAACCTGAAGTGCCTCACCCTGGAAATAACGACTCAGAACAAAGTTGCTGTCGTCCTTAACATCATTCCATCCGAAGCGGAAAAACACGTGTTTGGCTTGTAAGCGAACTCAAGATGCAATAAATCTGAGCGTGAAGCTCTGACGACTACAGGCCAGCGCCAGGAATTCCAGCCGCTGTACATCATCAAAATCAGGAAGGCCATACGGTGGTTCCTGCTTGGCACGATTTAAACCCGCCAACCGTTCACTTTTACCTGTCGCTTTGCCACGCGTTGTCATCCCGCCTCCTAATCATGTCCGTAAGAGGATCGTTCTGCGGACAGTAAAAAAATTATTGAGTTTCAGATAAAATCATGGCTGAGGTTGTCTCATATCACTGGTACTATATCAATCTCTAAGACAACCCCTTAATCGTACATTTTTATGAATGAAATACGGATTGGCTATGCCCGGTGTTCAACTGGCCGCCAGGACCTGACCGCACAGCAGGAAGCTCTGGTCAACTTGGGTGTCCCCCATGACCGGGTTTATACCGATAAAGTACTAATCGGTTCAAAAAGGCAGCGGCCCGGTCTGGATCAGGCGCTGGCGGCTGTTCGTCAGGGAGACATGCTGGTCGTGCCTAAACTGGACAGGCTGGCCCGTTCAGTACCGGATGCACGGGAAATTGCTGATGCGCTAGAGGCCCGAGGGTTAAAACTGGCTCTCGGTACCAGCCTCTATGACCTGGTAGACCCGATGGGGAAAATGTTCTTCAACGTGCTGGCGACCTTCGCGGAGTTTGAAGGGGACCTGATACGTCTACGTACACGGGAAGGTATGGCTATTGCCCGTGCAAAAGGGAAACTGAGGGGGAAACAGCCAAAGTTATCGGATAAACAGCAAAAAGAACTGTGTCGGATGCATGTGAGTGGCGAGTACTCAATCAGCGATCTGGCTGTATTATTTTCAGTGTCACGGCCAACTGTTTACCGGACGCTGTCCCGCTGGAAACGATAACCGTGAGCTGGTCAGGTCAGAGAAGGCAATGATGAGGTTCAAATACTTAGCCCTTGCTGGTATTATTATGCTCGCAGTGGCCTCAGTTATATTGCTGCCAGGTATCTTTTCACAACTGAGAAATACTCCTGAAATCAGATATTATAAAAGCCATCCCGATCTGGCTTATACTGTATTTAACGGTTGTAAGTCTGATCCGGTCAATTTAGATAAGTGTTATGCAGCTTACAATGCGGGTGTGTATCTGGCCGACTCAGCAGACTGCAGTCCTGAGGGTAAAGAAATAAAACGTAGATTTAAGCGCCTTGTTGAACATTCTAAAGAAGAACATATAACCGAAGAAATAAACTCTGAGTGTAAAACGAACAAAAACAAATCATTCCTTGCTAAATTGATGGAGTAAAGAAAATAAAATTTAGGATAGAAAGAAAGCAGTTTTCATCAAATCCATCTGAATCTTGTTTTGATGGTTAAGACATCATGCACGCAGGAGCAAGAAACATGCATAACATTGCATGTCTGCGGCATACTTTCATATCCAAGTATGATATACTATCCCTCCGTGCGAAGCGAGTTGATATTTAGTGTGCCGAAACTTGATTACACTAAATCATCTGTTAATTTCATTTAACTTTTTGAATAGATATAATGAAAAAGACCTTTTTTATGACGTTAATTCTGATAAGCCTGACGGGGTGTGTTGAGTATCAATGGGTTAAACCCGGTACCGACAAGCAGCAGGAAGAGACGGCTGAAACTCAATGTAAAGCGCAGGCTCTCAGGGATTTGCCACCTGACAATAAAATCACTGGCAAATACACTTCTAAAGATGAAAAGCATAAAACGACCGATACAAGCTACTCAACGAGTGATGAAAACGAGAGTCAGCGAGATATTTTGGTAAAGGACTGTATGTATCGCAAAGGCTGGACACAGATTGAAGTCCAACATTGAGTAATGGTTGAAATTATATGCCTGATAAAGTCGCACATATGCATGTGCGACTGCATTAAAAAACTTCTATTTTTCAATGATATTGGTAATCTGATCGCGGTTTATTTCGTGTTTGAAGCCACCCGCATCCTTATAGCTCACCAGTCCCGTAGACTTATCCGTTTCAGGTTTACCTTTAGTAACAATCATTTCACCTGTTTTAGTCTGCATTACATAGTCGCTAGAGCATCCAGTTAAGACAGTTACAACTGCAAAAACAGCCAAAGATAAGTACTTCTGCATAATTCCTTCCCGTTAGGTAAAGCGATTAAATAAATACCGAACTGTTATTTTATAGAATTCCGTTAATAAAATCTACAATCGGGAATGGAGCTCATGTCCGATGTAACTTCTTCTGTGCCTTGAAACTGATATAAACAGTGGCGTGGAGGCATATTTTTCCTGAGCATGACATCTCCCATAGCAGCAATGAATTATCGATCTGAGTGCGTTAGTTGCCGGGCCGAAATTGAGGTAACGGAAACTTCGGCAGTTCCGGAGTACAATACTTACATGGTGAAAAATGGCATGATGGGCTGCTGGACAGCGGACCGATGCATTCATTTTTACCAGGGCTGGCGCATTTCTTTATCCGGATCCGGACATCGATAGTGTACCTGTTTGAGTCGCTTAAAATTGTCTTGTTGGAAGCGCAATTTCATTTGGCAGCAATGGACCAGATGAATGTACTGACACCTGATCAGCAAAAAAATGAGCTACTTTGAGGGAACCCACGCAGCGGGTGCCGGAGCGTATGTTGGCAAGCGGCTCACTATTGCAGACAGCGAACAGAACCGGCAGGAACGTTTTATCAGATTTGAAGGCAATGAGAATAAAACGCATGGCGAGTGGAACCAGCCTCAAATCTGGGCGGCATACAAGCAACAGCAACTTCAAGGTTCGGTCGATATGCTGGCGGGGGATATTGCCGCCATTACTGGCTAGCGATATTCACCACATGCCGTTCTTGGCATGAAATCATATGCCTCCTCGGCACCAGCTGTGAAAAGTGATGACCATGCATTTCATAATCAAGGCCCGGTTACGGTATACGCAAATGATCCTCAGGAATGTGCGGCGGGTATGGCGGGTGCAATGCTGATCTTTCCTCCACGGAGAAGAATTACAGCACCGAAGGGAAGAGATATTGAGCGACACAACAGTAACAACCCAAATCGGTACCTGTATGTTTGATATGGTGATGGATGAGACACACTACTCTGAGCTGAAGGTAACCAATAACCCCGTGGCGATTCATTATGTCCAAGTCGCAGACATCATAAGTTCGGTCTAAAATGCCGGTCAGTTTTTATCTCAACCACACGGACAGCAAGCGGGCTGGAGAGGCCTTCTCAGGCAAAAGCGGGCGGGCGTCCGTCAAAGCAGGCCACTAAGGGGGGCAGCTACAAGAAGCAGGATGACACCATGAGTGCGCTGGGGATCGGGCCTTGATTCATAGCATTGTTCTTATAATGGATTTTCGACTGAGGGTCAGAAAAGTACGTTTACCAGATCAGAGCTCTTATACCTGTTCGTATGTCAAAAACGCAATTGAAATAAAGCCCCTCCCTGCGAGACCAAAAGAGGGGCTTTAAAAAATCGTAGGTATTTTGGGTTACCCGGTTACTTTTTTTCAAACTGGGTTGCATCGACTTTAGCTTTCTTCCAGTATTTTGGCGCGCCGTCCTTTGCCCTTTTCAAGTTTTTATGGGTCAGGCTGACATCTAGGAAACTGTCCTTTTCCCTTGCAATAATGCTGCTGGTGCAGTGGCCGCCTTTATGATATGGACCTGTACCGCCGACCAGGTGAGAACCCTGCGGGCATGCCGTTGCTGAAAATGTCAGCATAGCGGACGAAGCAACCATTAATACAGTTAATAGCTTTTTCATTCTTCCTCTTTTCTTTGGCGTGAATATTCTGCTACAACAGGACCCGGCGCCACAGTCACCTCGGCGTCGTCAATCCGGAGGCCTTTGCACAGGCCTCGTCGTGAGGACAGAATTTGTGTGCTGTCGTGGGGGCAGTCCAAAAGACACTAATTATAGACTAAGTTGAACGTGGCGATAGAGTCAGCTTTACCTGGCGTTACCGTACTACCAGTCTGGATATACTGAGCATTAAAAGTCATTACCACTGGCTGACCAGCTGATTGTATATTTTGCACTGGCGAACCTGGTACAGTATTCAGTGGCACAGTCTCACCTTCAGGAATCAATAATCCAGTACCATAAGTCAGCGTAATACCCACACCGGTAGCTGAGTTATCCTCAGAAAGCAATGATAGTGCGTCTTTATTTTCTGGCGTTGTATTACCAAAAAAACCGACCTTTAGTGATGTAGTATTTTCGCAAAGAATATGTACGGAGAAACTTTTTTTACCCCCCCCCCTACTGCCTGCGCCCTTAAAAGCATTTCGCGGGATACTCCCCATCGCGACATTAATAGTGGTTTCAGTCGAGGTTACCGCGCAGCTACCATACTTAATAGTAAAGCCGGATAGGTATAACTGCTCGTTGTTGCCGCTAATTTCCCTAGCACCTTCGCCATTACTGTTATCCCCGACTTTCAAAGAAACGCTACCAATTACCGACTGACCAATTGATGCTGGCTGGTTATTATCATGCAAGGGTGAAGATCCTGGTATTTTATAAAAAACAACATATGGCTGCATTTGGATTATAGCAGCAGAAGCAAGCTCATGACTCTCCACTGAATTACATACAGAACGACGTTGGTTTGAATCCGTTGTCGTTCGATAATTACCGCCACAATATTGTGGTTCTTTCAAGCCTAAAGTAAACCCAATACCATTAATTCCGTTAATACTGTAAATTGGTGAGCCATCACTCCCAATCAACCCAGTTTTAGGTGCTGTAATTAAAAAGCCAGTATCTTTATAAACCCAACTGGTATCATTTGGGTTATTTTTATCACACTTAAATGCCTGATTGATAACCACTGGTATCTGTGCTGAAATTGGCGACCCGTCAGTTGCACCAGGAAGATAATTGACATCATGTAACTGGACAATCGCCTGTTCTATCCCCCGACAATTCTCTTTATCTGCAAAGGCGCATAAGCTATATATTGACAGCGATACGAAAATCAAACATTGACTTGATGCTATAAAAATAGTTTTCATTATTTCGCCTGTAGATCACTGACATGTGGCAGGTATTGTGATAATGCCTGACGTAGAATCTTCCTGATGAATAGAAAAATGGGCATGACATTTACAATTCTGACCTTTTGTATTCCATTTAATTTCAATTATCCCTTGAGTGGGGACGCCGCTAAGGTATAGTTGCCCTTTGTCCGCAACGATACCACTGGTACTAGTCCCACCATTATTCAGTACCGCTATCGCACCAAATGGTAATGGTATATTATTATTTGTTAGTGTAAACAGCACTCGATTACCGATATGGGTATTAAAATCTGCCATCACAATTGCTCCGTTATCAGGCACGACAGACACGGCACCAGAATCGACATCCACATTATCACCAAGCGTTGTGGTATCAATAGTAATATCGTTTTTATGAAATGGTGAAAGTGCCGGAACAACAGCGTAGCCCAATTTATTAGTATGAACATGATCTGCACTTTGTACTTTGACATTACCGGCTCCGGGAGCACTGACAATACCAAACGTATCCCCCAAAGGCTGGCTTAATGTAATACCGTGAGAATGTGCGACAACCCCTCCAGCAAGACCGTAGTTAATCCTATGGTTATATTTATCGTTACTATATCCCAGTGTAGCTTCACCAATGCTACCATGATAATCCAGAGACACATTGTTGTTTACGATATTCCCCTGGCTTTCATAGCCTTGCTGGACGCTGTAATAAAGATTACGATCTTCCAGCATGGCGCCTTGCAAGGTAAGTTGCTGTGACATATTACCTTTATTATCGTTATTCAGACTATAGCTGATAGAGCTATCGGGTAATAATTCATGTAATGGAATATCGACATAGAAGGATACAGCCTGTTCCGGTCGGTCGCAATAAGAAGATGTAGTGTAAAAATACCCCACCCCCCATATTGTACTTTTATATTTATTATTGTAACCAATATGTATTGTTCTGTTTTCCTGATTACTACGCCAGTAGTTTTGGGTGTATGCTGATATAGTAAAATTACCATAACCTGAAAAATCTTGTGAGACAGAAACTTCCGAACGGCTACGTGTATTATTCACATTGATATTACCACGCCCCATTTCATTCGCTTCATTAAAGGTGTAAAATCCTGATGAAGAATAACGATAACTGGCCATGGTAAATGTTGTCTGCGTGCTAGTAAAATCTTTTTGATATTGCGCCCGTACTGACTGACCTGATTTATACCCATCATATGGCAAGTCTGTTTGCGCAACGGTAGCATCAACCCCCAGAGAGCCATATTCACCAAAACCACGACCAGCTCCAATAGCCATCGAACGGTAATCATCTGCTAATTGCACACCACCATATAAAGTGATATCGAATGGAAGCCCGTAAAATAATGTCGATTGAAGGAATTTTGGCCTACGCAGATAAGTATCACCATGGCTATAATGATAGCGACCAACACTTAAACTATATTTCATTCGCCCTTTACGAAGCATATAAGGTACAGCCGAATAAGGTTGTATAAATTTATGAAGTGTTCCATCACTTTCTTTTATTGTGATGTAAAGATCGCCACTTTGTGATGTAGGATAAAGATCTTTAATTTCAAATGCACCAGGTGCAACAAAAGTTTCATAAATAACATAACCACGCTGTGAAACAGTAATTTTGGCATTACTATGGGCAATGCCACGAATAACCGGTGCAAACCCACGCTCACTGTCAGGTAGCATATTATCGTCAGAGAATATCTGAATGCCCTGAAACTGTACACTGTCAAACAGTTCACCAGAAGTATATGTATCACCAATACGTAATAAACTTTTCATCATTATAATATCTCGCTGGGCATATACACTTTGCGACTGCCAGTGCCAAATTTTGTCATAGCGATAAGTTGCAATATTTCTCAACCGCCACGGGCCGAGATTAATTCCACCACGCAAATTTACGAAGTTAGTATTTTCTGTATTATTATTGCTTTTGGAACTGGAACCTATATAATTATAATTAACAAAAGCAGCATTAACCCCATTATCCCAGTGTGATGGATCTATATATCCACGGTGTTTTTCTTTTAAGGCTACCTGAGGAACACTGATATTTAATCGTTGCATTGCAAAATCAAACTTCGTAAATGCTCCGGGAATAAATTTAGCAAGTTGTGTAACTTTATCATTATCATGAAGATTGGAAAAAGTAGGGAAAGCTTTGACATTTATTCCCATATCATCCAGTTGTTTGATCGTCAATACAGGAATAAGCTCATTATTTTTCTCGACAAACTCTACTTCCTGATTATTAATCAGCGCATCATCAACGAATATATCAACCTGATAGCTCCCTGGCTTTTGCCCTCCCCGATTGGAAAAATAGCTGAGATCGGTTATTTTCTGCTCATTTGAAGATAACTCCAGTGCAGCCGGATTGAAATATTCATCAGCCATGGTAAATCGACAACACAAAAATGGAGACAGCACAGGAGGAAAAGTTACCAGCCAGACTAATATTGCTCTGGATCGTCTTCTCTTCGGCTCATGGCAGAATAAATTTCTATAAAGCATATTAATTTTTCTATTTTATAGCATGACATGACCATATCTTGATTTTTTGTAGTAAACATTTCCTATAGTGAAGATGTTACTGCTTCAGTAATACCACCATAATCATTAATTGCTTGCCATGATATATTATTACCCGCAACCAGACTCCAGTGTTTTGTTTCTTTTGGTGCAATCATACCTGGGTCTTTAATTTCATGACCGGATAGACTAATGCTGTAAAATGAAATAAAAAAGGGTGTCGGATTATATGCCACCAATTCACCACTTTCTTTATGGAATTTCAATTTTTTAAAGGCATCATCCGGTAGACTGGTCAATCCTTTAGGTCGATAAAATAATTTAAATTTTGACTTAATATTTACCTGTAATACATTACCACCATTTTTCGGTGTCGGAGAGATAGATTTTACATCCAACCAAAAAACTGACTCGTGGTCTTCAGGAAGTTTAGTACCAGTATAACTTATCCGAATAATATTTTCTTTCCCGCCATCAAGCCGAAATAGCGGTGGGGTAACAACAAAAGGAACAGAGAGCTTATTATTTGCGTCATAATTCTCCACCCAAGATTGAATAAGATATGGTGTATTATCATCCTGGTTAGTGACAGACATAGATGCCCCTCTTTTCCCTTCCTGATAAATAACACGAGTTCCACCCATTACTACACCCGCTCTTGCAACAAATGGGGTTAATAATGCTGAGAATAATAATGAAACTGCTAAAAAATTATCTTTAGATACATTCATAATTAATATCACTCTGGTAAATAATGGCAGGACCTCCCTTCCTTCTCAATTAGTTATACACCATTAGAAAATTGGTTACGCCATTTGCCTTACCAGTAGTGACAGTACTACCATCCGCTTTATAGTTAGCGTAGAAATTCAATTTTGCACTGCCTCCATCGTTACCTTCACCGGAACCCGGTGTAACATTAACAGCCTTGGAAATCGAACCAACTGGGATTTGTGTTGATTTATCTTCGTTATATAATTCAATACCAATACCTGTAGCTGCTCCTTCCCCTCCCGTAACCTTCAGCAATTTATTGTCGGAACTATCTTTATCACCATCAAAAAACACGGCAACTTTTTTTACTGATGTTGGGCAATTTTCTACTTCAATACTAAAAGGCGTTTGAGTTGTTTCCTGCTGACTATCAAAATAACTTCGGGCCCATTTCCCCAAATCTATTGTCTGATCTTTAGTCACTGAAGTCACATTACAAGAGACATCTGTAATTTCACCCGTAAATTTAACAACCCCCCCGGCCCCCTGTGTACCGGCACCGGAACCTGGGTTAGTATTAATACCATTAGATCCAGAATTAGCGCCATCAGCTAATGCAGAACAAGCAACCATTAGGCAGCCAAGTGTAATTGCCATTGTTAAAACTCTCTTTTGTTTTTCCATTTGATTATCTCTTTAGGAACAAAATAACAACACATTACGATACTATTAAATACAATAACTATTTAATAAATTATAGTTATCGCCCACATCGACATAATGAATAAAAATACCTACTCATCAATCAGGTTTCTCTTTTGAAGATGTAGCATTTATAAATCAATAACTCCTCACCGTCAAAATAATATAACGATTAATAAATCAAAAACAATTTGCCAAACCTATAAACCTTCTCCCATTTACCATCCATGTTGATCAAAAAATTTACATGCCATATGTTATTCATTGTTTTATATCATAAAAAATAGTGAAGTTAATTTTTAACAATAAAAAAAACAAACACCAAGGAAAACAAAAACCAACAATCAATTTACATGTCACGCCGCAGCACTGGCAAAACCACTCAAATGTTTACTATTCATTTAATAATATGATCGCCAGCATTTTATATTTTAATTAACCATTAAAATAATTTCACTTACGTTACTTTAAGGTTATAACCACATGGATGAGTCGTGCCCTTACGAGTCGCTACGTTATGCTTAATCTGCGAGTTACGGCGTTAACTGACTTATGTGCAACATAATCGTACATATGACATTTCCATACCGCTTAGTAACATTTTACAGGCGGAGAATGCTCAGAGAAATCAGCAATACTGACCCTTGACAGGTATTTCGTTGCTCTTTTGTTTATTCATACTCGGTGTTGATAACTGTATAGTCCACCTGAAGAAGGCAATCTCATACAGAAAAAGATAATGCGCCGCATCTGATAAAATGTCACATGCTAACTAACTCATCGCTAACTTTGCAGCACACATGTTCCCGCATAGAACATCTGGTGTGTATTCCATTACACAAAGCTTCCTACTCACTATTAAAACCTTAACAGGACACAGTTAATATTATGAAACATAAAAACCTCACTTCTGTTATGATGCCGTTCATTTTGGCGCCAAAGTCCTACATTTATTTAGTGTTGTTAATAATAACGGCCATCATCATTCTTGCAGGAAATTCGCCTGAGAATGTTTATCCGCTTGTCACCGCTATCAGTGCCTTTATTTTTTGTTGTGGTATAGTATATTTACTCTCAGCGAAGGCGGTATTTTCGTTATCAATCAGCAGCCTGCTTGTTATCGTGCTACAGTTTATTAACCAACTCAAGGTGCACTACTATAAAGACAAGCTGGTTTTTCCCGACCTTTATATGCTGACCGCCCCCTCGAACGCAGGCACATTGCTTCATTACCCAGTCGCAGGGCTGGCCCTGATCGGCCTTGGAGGGGTGGTGATCCTGACAATTTTCGTGGGCTGGCGCGCGGTGCCCTGTCGCCCAGGTTTTGCGCCGAGGCTAATTGCCCTTGGTATAATGATAACCAGCGGTATGATAATGAGCCAGTGTATTATCCGCTATCAGCGCGACTGGGCTGGCCGTCTGCCGGGTGGAACTGGCGTGGTGTCAAATCTGGTCATGTCAGGCAGCCAGACGCACTACACCCCGCCGTCCTTTGCTGACGATAGTGCACAGGACTTCCTCTCCCGCGCAGCAACTCTTAGCAAGGTACCTCAGTACTCTGCGATCGAGCATCCTGATATTGTTCTGCTACTGCAGGAATCGACTACCGACCCGCGGCTATATAAGTTGCCAATCCCATCATTACTGCCGCATTTTTCCATGTTTGAACGGGGAAAGGCCGTGAAAGCGCATACATTGATGCGAGTGCAAACTTTCGGTGGAGGCACCTGGCTGTCAGAGTTTGCAGCCCTTACGGGATTGCGTAGTGATGATTTTGGTTCCCTGAAAAACGCGGTATTTTACTCAGTGATTGATCATGTGAACGACAGTCTGTTTAAGCAGATGAAAGCTAATGGTTATTATACTATCGTACTCACCCCTTTTAATAAGTCGGCCTATAATGCCGGCCATGCCTATACCATGATGGGGGCCGATAAGATTATCCAGCCACAGGAGCTGGGCTATCCCGGAAGCCTGCAGGAAAACCTTTGGCATATTTCCACAGCCGACATGTTACGTTACATAAAAAAAATCTTGGGTACCCATAATGACAAGCCGCTGTTTGTCTATGCGCTGACTATGTATGAACATGGCCCTTACGATGCAGACCATAAAGATAACTACCGGTTGAACCCGGTTGTAAAAAACAGAGAATCCGCAGGTAAGTTCAGCCACTATGTGGAGAAAATCAAAACTTCTGACTCAGCGCTGGCAGATTTTTTCCATTTTGTCGACCAGCGCCAGAAGCCTACGATGTTTATGTATTTTGGTGATCATCAGCCGAACCTGAGCTGGGCTGATGGTTATACGTCACAATTGCCTGATGCTATGCACCTGACGCAATTCAGTCTACGGGATAATGCAAATTTGCCACCGGTGTCAGATCTGGGGCCCGTGACGGATATAGCATTTTTGGGAGGAATACTGCTCGAACAGGCCCATCTGAAGGTGTCTCCGTTCTATCAGGCTAATATCGAGATGCGCCATCTGTGTAAGGGAGCCCTGAACGACTGCGCTGACAAACCATTGTTTAACAGTTATAGACACTACGTTTATAACAGGCTACAGGTAGCATCTCAGCGTTGAGGACTAATACGTTGTACGTTGAGGAGGTCGACCTAAAAGACTCTGTCGCAAAATTAGTGATGAGAGAACCTTATGTATTGTTAAATATCGAAGATTTAACTCACAAGGCGCATTTCCCACTGGAAACAACCGAAATAGCAGTTTTCAGCCTGTGCTTCATGAAGTGTCCCCATCACCTCATTCACCTTCTTCATCGATTTAAACCTCACCATGCAACTGTTAATCCGTTTTAGTTTTACGTGATCGCATTCAATCGTAAACGTTAAGCGAGCGTCGCATTTACTGTTATTTATCTGCGAAATCTACGCTCGATGACCGCAGTTAAGCCCCTTTATTGGGGAGCCATACTGGCAGTGCGTTCAGGATATGGCGAAGGTAAACCTGCGGAACGATGCCATTGAGCCTCCACGTCCCGATTAGACCGTACAGCAGTGCTCGCCGCTGCGGTCGCTGCCGAAATGGCGAGAGCTGCTTCTTTCGTATGGGCCAGCCTATAATTATGATTATATTTCTCAAGTTCATGCGTCACATTTTGAAAGAGAGCGCTGACATTGATCTCCTCGCGCCCGTCAGAAAGGATAAGTCTCGGATAATGAATGTTGTTTTTACTGCTCATCTACTGCTTCTCCTGTATCTGATTTTGTCCCCGGGGAGGGGGCACGGAGGAGCATACGATCGGAGCAATATGAATATCCCGTACCTGAACTACAGTTCGTGAGTTGTTATTGACTTATGATGTACTGTGGTCTGGAAAATGTGGGCGGTATGTATACATCCCAGTTTTTATTTTTTGCCAGTGACAGAAATTCACGTGTATTTTCACACTGGGTAATGGAAAGGATATTGCTTTTATGGAATTTTATCGTTCTGAGGGACCGACATAACATATCAGCCATTTCCTTTTCAGATAGTCCGGATATCATCAGGCAGGCAACCTCCCATTCTTTTGCTGAAAACGGGCCTGGTGGGCAGGTGGAGGTCAGTATGCCCCCCCGTTCCCCTGTGATAAAAAATCGGGGTGTTACCATCCTGACTGATTTTATGTGACTGATGATACCTGTAAGATGGGCTTGCTTATCATAAAAAGGCATACGTTCGCATTCAAAAATATTGAGTGTTGCAACGGCATGTGGCGGAAGCACGCCCGTAGCCACTACTTTACGCATTTCTCTCGTGACCAGCCTGTCATGTACAGCGATCATACGTTTAAAGGGGGAGAGTGCGCAGGCTTTGCCATCAGCCCCTTTGTCAAGAAGATGGCTGTAAAGCTGATTCATATAAACTGGCTTGAACTGAAGGTTTTTTAAACACCATGCATCTTCACTGCATTCCCAGTTAATTAAAATTTGCTGTGGAATGGAAGGGGTTAGCGTTGTTATACTTTCTGTTCGTTTATTAGAAGTTTTACGATGCATACTTTCCCTTAATGTTATTGTATTTCAACAAAATAAAGGTGAGTATAATTCATCGTTTCATCTGTTCATAAAAAAGAAATATAATCTAAAGAATTACAGTAAACGTTAAGCAAGCACCGTATTGAGGATTATTTAGTTCGTCTCAAATCATGCGACACACATTTCGCAGTGCCGGCCTGCTTCTGGCGCACCTGCAGAATATAAAACGCAACCGAATCAGTCAGACCTTCATTGGTCAGGGTATCGAAACGGCGTATACTCGTGAACAATGATCCTTTTTTCCACCGCGAACTTCATAAATCTACGTCTGTATTCGCTGACAGGCCCCGCCAGGCATATACGCGAATCGTCCTTGATTTCCTTAACCCCTACCCCTTAAACGCATGATCACGCGTGACATTGTCACCTAACTTCAGTCCAACAGTCTCTTAACGACGCAGACCACACCCGAGTCTCGTTCCCAACAAAGCCGCATCAAGGGGACCGATACAACTTTTAAGAGGTTGTTAGCCTCGTTGACCCTGACTGTAGAGATGAATCGTCAAGAACACAACCTCACCACCCTGCTCTGGCTAACTCCCCGTGCCGAATCCATTTGAGGCAGTAAGATCCTAAGATACGCACTTTGCGGTTGAGCTCATGAGCGCATCTCTGTCCGGCATCTGGTTGCTATTCATTTTCGGCAGCAGAAACTGCCAGGTCACAAAACTAGAGATCTGAGCAGAAAAAAGAAAGAAATATGCTGGCGGGATTAATGTATGGGCAATCCCTGGGAAGGCAGAGATTCTCATGACACTCTTCTCTTTAAAAGGTCTGACCGACACCCGGTGATCTTGACCCGCCATCTCCGGACAGCTTTTGTATCTTAAGTTAACGATGCTCGCTGCCGCCGGTATTCCCTCGGAGAGTGATATGCCAGCGCGCTGTGCGGGTGGTTTTCATTGTAATGCGTGAACGCCGGTGCAAGGTTTCGCAGTGCTGTTCTCACATCCGGTTTTGGCATGAACGCGATATAGTTTTCTTCCATCGTTTTCACGAACCGTTCGGCCATACCATTACTCTGCGGGCTGCTCGACGCTGTTGTGCAGGGCTCCAGATTCAGCTCTCTCGCAAACCTCCACATTTCATACGCGGTATACGCCGAACCGTTATCCGTCAGCCACTGCACTGTTGTGCCCGGCAGCTTGTCACCGAAGCGCTTTTCCACCGACCTCAGCATCACATCCTGCACGGTTGAACTGTCATAGCCTCCCGTGCTCGCTGCCCAGTCTATGGCCTCTCTGTCACAGCAGTCCAGCTAGAACGTGACTCGCATTTTTTCACCGTTGTCGCAGCCGAACTCCAACCCATCTGAACACCAGCGCGTATTGCTTTCTGCCACCGCGATTTTGCCCTTATGTTCACACTTCGGTCGCTCTGATTTGTCATGCAACAACAACAACAGGTTATGCTCGCTCATTACCCTGTAAAGCCGTTTGACGTTAACTGGTAGCTGTCCCTCTGTGCGACGTTGCTTGCGCAGGATGCTCCACACGCGTCGATAACCATAACTCGGCATATCGCTGATGATATCGAGGGTACCCTACCTCACAGGTCACTACCAGGGCGGGCACCGCGCTGATGTCATAACGTTCAAACAACAGGGGGTCAATCTGAATACCGCCGGCATTTTCTGTCCGTATGAGTTCAAAAAGCACCCGTACCGTTTCGTGAAAATCATTATTGATAAGACCATTGACCAGCACGGGAACATGAAGATGGCTGGCCTGCGCAATCATTAGCTTCATGCCATCGCGCGGCACAGAAAAAGAGAGAAAATACAGTATCTGGCGCGCATCTCCCTCAGCGGCTGGCCGAAACGGTTTCCCGGCGACGGTCGTATTTGGTGAAAAGACAACGGGTGGTCGGAGAGCCCGCGCCTGTAGGTTAGGATGGGGTAATCGCAGGGATTCGTCCAGGCTCAGAGCCTGTGCACAGGTAGCGGTCAGCAGCCCGCCAGACAGCA
>Ga0209281_1001167_pt1 | contig 18278 bp, 9 predicted proteins | sample MedtruBG_FD_187514 | JGI IMG/M metagenome (GOLD analysis project Ga0209281, IMG submission 187514) | Root nodule microbial communities of legume samples collected from California, USA - Medicago truncatula BG (SPAdes) (version 2) | ecosystem: Host-associated > Plants > Roots > Nodule | place... | reverse complement strand
AGTTAATAAATATGGAGTAGATATATTACCAGAAATTCATGAGCATTATACAATTCAACATAAGATATCAGAAAAAGGCTTTTGGATTTATGATTTTGCCCTTCCAGTTCTGGTTTTAAATGCATTATATTCAGGAAAAGGTGAAAATTTAAAGAGATGGCTTGATATGAGTCCAATGAAGCAATTCACAACCTTAGATACTCATGATGGCATTGGTATTGTTGACGTAAAAGATTTAATGAATGATGAAGAAATAGATGAAACAAAAGAAGCTATGTTTACAAAAGGCGCAAATGTTAAAAAAATATATAACACAGCAGCTTATAATAACTTAGATATTTATCAAGTTAATTGTACTTATTATTCAGCCCTAGGAAATAATGATAAAGCATATTTATTAGCTCGTGCGATCCAATTCTTTGCGCCAGGTATACCGCAAGTATATTATGTGGGAATGCTTGCAGGTGAAAATGACATCGAATTAATGGAATCAACTAAGAATGGAAGAGATATTAATCGTCATTACTATACTAAGGAAGAAGTCAGAGAAAACTTTAAAAGTAGAAAAATAGTAAATGACATTAAAGATTTAATGAAATTTAGAAATACTAATCCAGCATTTGGATTGGATGGAGAATGTAATACTGAGGTTAATGATAATAAACTTGTAATAACTAGAAAATGCGGGGAACATGTTGCAGTATTAAAAGCTGACTTAAAAACTTATGAGTTTAGTATAAATTAACTTATAAAATATTTATTACAATATGAAAGGAAATTATTATGAGCAATATAATAAAAGGTAATAGCGAAATTTTAAATAAAGCAAGAGTTTTTGAAGAAGAATCTATGAAGAATATTCAAGTAGAGCAAAAACCTTCATTTCACTTATCTGCACCAGTAGGCTGGATTAATGATCCTAATGGATTTTCAAAATTCTCAGGAGAATACCATTTGTTCTATCAATATCATCCATATGATACAAAATGGGGGCCGATGCATTGGGGGCATAGCAAAACAAAAGATTTTATTAAATGGGAACAGTTGCCTGTAGCTCTTGCACCTGATAAAGAATATGACCTAGAAGGTTGTTTTTCAGGAAGTGCTATAGAATTAGAGGGTAAACATGTACTTATGTATACTGGTGTAATTGATAAAATACAAGAAGATGGATCGCATCTAATTAGACAAACTCAATGCATAGCAATTGGAGATGGAATAGACTACGAAAAATTAGAGTGCAATCCTGTTATTACAAGCTATTCATTACCAGAGGATAGTAATCTCGAGGACTTTAGAGATCCTAAGATATGGAAAGATAAAGATGATTTCTACGCTGTAGTTGGTAGTAGACATGCTGATGGGAGTGGACAAATTCTTTTATATAAATCACAAGATTTACACGGATGGAATCTTGTTAATGTTCTTGACAGAAGTGAAAATAAGATAGGACGAATGTGGGAATGTCCAGATTTCTTCAAACTTGATGGCAGTGATATTATGATTATTTCACCTCAAGAGGTAAAGGCAGAAGGACTAAAATTTCACAATGGGCACAATACAGTATATTTAATTGGAGAATATGATAAAGAAAATTATAAATTTAATAGATATGACTATGGTGTTATAGATTATGGTTTAGATTTTTATGCTCCTCAAACCCTAGAAGCTGAGGATGGAAGGCGCATTATGATTGGGTGGATGCAATCTTGGGAAAATAATATAGTTCCTGGAGATTTTAAATGGTGCGGCATGATGAGTATTCCTAGAGAACTTACAGTAAAAGATGGACATTTAATTCAAAATCCAATTAGGGAAATTAAGAATTATTATAAAAATACTGTTAAATATGAGAATATATCAGTTAATAATAGTATGGAATTACCGAATATATCAGGAAGAGAATTAGATATGTCCATTGAAATTAACGGTGAAAACTGTGAAGAGTTTACAATTAACATAGCTAAGAATGAGGAATATGTAACATTAATTACTTTTGATTCAAGAAAAAACCTAATTTCGTTTGATAGAAGTTACTCTGCAAAGCTTGGTGATTCGTTACATAAGAGAGAAATGAATGTAAGAAACAAAAACGGAAATATTAAGTTAAGATTAATAATAGATAAATATTCTATTGAGATTTTCGTAAATGATGGTGAACAAGTTATGACTTCTACTTACTATACTATGCTAGATGCAACAGACATTTCGTTTAATGCAAAAGGAAATGCTACAATAAACATTGAAAAACACGATATAGTTTTAACATAGAAATAATATTTTATTTCATTTAAAAAGTGGCTGAATTAGATATCATAATTTGGACACTTTTAAATGCATAGTGGAGTATGGAATTTTTAAGGTAAAGAAATTGCTGACGTAAAATAAAGATAAAAAAGTTATATTATTATGTAACCCTAAATATTAAAAAGAAACATATATGGAGGATTAAGATGAATAGTAACATTTATTGTATTGGAGAATTGCTCATTGATATGGTTTGTATTGATAATAAAGGTCTAAAAGATGGAGAAAAATTTGAGAAAAAAGCAGGAGGAGCACCGGCTAATGTTGCAGCCTGTATTTCTAAGCTAGGAGGAAATGCTTATTTTTTAGGACAAGTAGGAAATGATTTCTTTGGTAAGTTTTTGATTGAACTGCTAAAAAATTTGAATATAAATACTGAAATGGCTGTGGAAAAGGGAAGTACGACAATTGCTTTAGTTGGAATTGATGCAAATGGAGAACGTAATTTTGATTTTTTAAGAGGAAGTGATGGAGAGTACTCGTTTGATAATATTGATTTATCAAAAATAGCTAGCTCAGATATTATTCACTTTGGATCTGCAACAGCATTCTTAGAAGGGGAATTGAAGAATACTTATTTTAAATTACTTGAATACTCAAAGGATAATAATATTTATGTATCTTTTGATCCTAATTATCGTGATGCTTTAATAACTTCAGACAAATTAGATTCATTTATTGAAGATAGCATTAAATTTATAAGTAATAGCGATTTTACTAAGTTAAGTGATGAGGAGTTATTCCTAATAACTAAAGAAAAAGATATTACAATAGGTGTTAATAAACTGCATGAATTAGGTGTTAGGGTTGTGGCAATTACTTTAGGATCAAAAGGAACATATTTAAGTGTTAATGGAAGAAATGAAATAATTCCATCTATTGAAGTAAAACAGATAGATTCAACTGGAGCTGGAGATGCGTTAGTTGGAGCAGTATTAAAGAGGTTAGCTGATAATGAGGATAAGAAAAATGTTGGATTTGAAGAATGGAAAAATATAATTTCATTTGCTAATAAGGTAGGAGCAATTACGTGTACAAACTATGGAGCAATAGCATCAATGCCTACGTTGAATGAATTAGAAAGTTATCTTAATGTATTATAAGTGTAAAAATATAATTGATTAATTAATTAGTTAGTGTGTAATGAGATTGAAAAAATAGGGTCTAAGTGTGTTAATAGGAAGCAGTATTGTGTAAATTAAAAAAAGCGTGTAAAGTGGAAATGTTTTTACTAAGTAAATATGGTTTATATTTTAAATTTAGTATAGATATCTTATTTACATGCTTATTTGGCATGCTAATTGCTATGTAATTTAGTAAATATGCGATTAATATTAAATTTTTTTTAAGCTTAGATGGGACAGTGATTTATTTATATTCTAGGATATCCGATAATAATAACTACTAATTGAAGGAAGGTAATAATGCTATGAAACAAATTGATAAGATTTACAAGTATATATTATCAAATTCTAGAGAATTTACTAAAGAAAAATTATTCCAAACTAAAGGGTTTAGTGCTCAACAAGTTGCAGAATATTTAGGAATATTAAGGAGTAATGCCTCTAGAGAACTTAATACTCTTTGTAGGGAAAAGAAAATAATTAAAATTAAAAATAGACCCGTTTTGTATTTTGATAGAGAACAATTTATTAAACTATTAAATGTATCATTAAACGATGAGCCTGAAGAAGGCATAGAAATTAATGATTTTATTAATTTGGATGACAAAGAAGATAAATCATCTTTTGACTCGTTAATTGGCTTTAGTACAAGTTTGAAAAATCAAATAGAACAAGCAAAGGCTGCCTTATTATATCCACCTAATGGGTTACATACTCTAATAATAGGCGGTACTGGTGTTGGTAAAAGTCTGTTTGCTAACATGATGTACAAATATTATAAAACTATAAAACAGTTAACTGAAGATCCTCCGTTTATTATATTTAATTGTGCTGATTATTCTAATAATCCTCAACTTCTTTTATCACATATATTTGGACATGCTAAAGGCGCATTTACAGGCGCTGAGAAAGATAAGGAGGGTATAGTTGAAAAAGCTGATGGTGGTATATTATTTTTAGATGAAATACATAGATTACCACCAGAAGGGCAGGAAATGGTTTTTTATTTCATGGATACAGGAACTTATAATAAGCTTGGGGAAACAGATAGGCAGCATAAAGCAAATGTGTTATTAATTGGAGCGACAACAGAAGATCCAAATTCTACATTACTTAATACTTTTATTCGAAGAATTCCTATAACAATAGCTATTCCATCTTTTGATGAAAGACCAATCAATGAAAAAATAGAATTAGTACAATATTTACTTTCAAAAGAGGCTCAGAGGGTAAATAAAACTATTAAGATTTCATCAGAAGCCATAAAAGCGTTGATAGGTAGTGCGACCTATGGAAATGTCGGACAATTAAAATCTAATATACAATTGGTTTGTGCAAAAGGATTTTTTAATTGTATAAATACAAATAATGACATTGAAATAAATTTAAGTACATTACCTCCAAATATAAAAAGTGGAATATTAGCATTTGGAAATCAAACCAAAGATAAAACAACTATGTGGAATATGATGCCGAGCAGTATTACTATTCAGCCAGATGGTAATAGAAAATTTTTAGAAACAGAAGATTATGAAACACCATTTAATATCTACAGAATAATAAAGGATAAAACTTCAATGCTTCAAGAAGAAGGTATGAATGATGAAGAAATAAAAAGTTTTATAACAACAGATATAAATATACATTTAAAAAAGTTTTATGATAGATTCAAAAATGATATAAATCGTAGAGAAGGATTATTAAAAATTGTTGATAAAAATATAGTGGATTTTTCAGAAGAAATCAAAATATTAGCTGAAAAGAAATTAAATAAAAAACTTAATGAAAGATTTATTTATGCCACAAGCCTTCACTTTAGTGCATTATTTAATCGCATTAAAAAAAATACGGTTTCCTTCGAATCAAATATCGATTTATCAATATCGATTGAAAGCAAAGAATACGCGGTTGCCAAAGAAATTCATGCACTTATAGAAGAAAAATTCAACATCATTATACCTAATGTAGAGATTGAATATCTAGCATTACTTTTAAATTCAATACAGGAATATTCTCGTCAAGAAAGAGTAGGTATTGTAGTAGCCTCACATGGAGTTAATATTGCAACCAGTATGGTTAGTGTAGCCAAAAAATTATTTGAAGCAGATAATATATTAGCTGTTGATATGCCTCTTGAAAGATCACCAGCAGACGTTTTGGATACTGTTATAGAAAAAGTTAAACAAGTGGATGAGGGAAAAGGCGTATTACTTTTAGTAGATATGGGGTCTTTAAATAGCTTTGGTGATGTCATTTCAGAAAAGACAGGCATAAATATAAAAAGCATTGATATGGTCTCCACACCATTAGTTCTAGAAGCAGTTAGGAAATGTTCTGTTTGTGATTCTGACTTAAATTCAGTATATTCATATTTACTTACTGATTTTAGGGGATACACTAATAATATTACCAAACAAACAATTCAAGAAAATAAAGAAAAAAACAAGGTGATAATCACTTTATGTTCTACCGGAAAAGGTGCTGCTATAAAGCTTAAAGAATTGGTGGAGAACGTTACAAATAATATTGGTGCTAAGAATATTAATATTATTTCACTTGGATTGAAGAACTTAACCAAGTCTACTAAGGAGCTTTCAGAAGAAAATAATATTTTAGCTGTTATAGGTATTACAAATCCTAATCTTGGAATTCCATTTATATCGATAGAACAACTAATCGATGGAACAGGAGAGAATATCTTAATAAGTGTTATCAAAGGTAAAGAGATAGAAACAATAAAAAATACAGGAGATAAGCAAATAATATTTGAAAATCTTTGTATACAAACTATTACTGAGTTTATAACATTTCTTAACCCCAAAAAAATTTATGCCCTACTAGATGAGTTTTTAAATATAACTGAAAAGTTATTAAGTGTAAATTTTGAAAATCCAGTTAAATTAAGAATTATGTTTCATGTTGCATGTGCCTTAGAAAGAATGATACTGAATAATGGTTTAGTATATGACGAGGATAACATAAACTTTGATGAGAAAACTATAGAATCATTGAAGCAAGCTAGTTTAATTTTCAAAAATGCATTATCAATAGATTTAACAGATGATGAAATATATTATATTGCAGATATTATTAAATAAAATAAGGAGTTATTTACTTTAGTATGCATTTTTCTTATATTCGCATTATAGATAGACAATCTTGCCTATAGTTTTTAAGGTTATATTTCAATATTATATTAAAATATAGCCAAATTTAAAAGTTAACTGCCATTAATACATAATCTAAAGAAGATTGTGTGTTGGTGGCAGTTAGTTTTTATATAAGTGTGTGTTAAATATGTCAAATAAATAAAAAAACTGTGTTAAATATGTATGGAAGGATGTAAATCTGGAATTCATAGTGTAATCCGAAATTTGTGAGAGTCGGAAACACTGGATAAAAGCTTGAACTTAGATATATGTTTTTATTTACACCCTTATTTGGCACAAGAATTGCTATGTATATAAGTATAAAAATAATATATGTAGCAAGAAAGGATGAAGAAATAATGATCTCAGTAATTATAGGTACACATGGAATGTTTTCAGAAGAGATTCTTAAGTCAACAGAAATGATTTTTGGAGCTCAGGAGAATATTAGTGCCGTTACATTTAAACCTGGTGAAGGTATAGAAAATCTGGTAGAAAAATATAACCAGCTTATAGAAAAATTAGACTCGAAAGATGGCGTATTATTTATGGTAGACCTTTTTGGAGGAAGTCCATTTAATGCGGCAAGTATAATCGCAATGCAACATGAAAATATGGAAATTGTAACTGGCGTTAATCTACCAATGATTTTAGAAGTTCTAGGAAGTAGAGATTTTTCAAGTATAAAAGAATTGTTAACAATAGCAGAGAACGCAGGAAAAGATGCTGTAAAAGTTTTAACTAAAAATATCAATATTGATGTTGAAGAAGAAATCATTTAAGGGCTTTAGTCTTATAAAAAAATTATATGTAAATTAATATAAATCAAATACAAATATTAAAAAGTGAGGAATAAAAAATGGAAATAAGTTTCGTAAGAATAGACGACAGATTAATACATGGACAAGTAGCAACAGTTTGGACTAAGGAGAGTGGATGTAATAGAATATTTGCTTGTAGTGATGAAGTTGCAGCAGATGACTTAAGAAAACAATTAGTAATTCAAGTAGCACCTCCAGGAATAAAAGCATATGTACTTCCAATAGCAAAAGCAATTGAAGCATATAATAATCCTAAATTTGACAGCTTTAAAACTTTATTCTTATTCACAAATCCAACAGATGTATTAAGAATGGTTGAAGGCGGAGTACCCATTAAATCTGTAAACGTTGGCGGAATGTGCTTTAAAGCAGGTGACAAACAAATTACAAATGCATTATGTATGAATGATGTTGATATTGAAGCATTTAAAAAGCTTCATGAAAAGGGTACTGAATTAGAAGTAAGGAAATTAGCAAAAGATCCTAAAATAAATTTAATGGATAGATTAAAAGAATTAAAACTTATATAAGTATATAAAATTGTACAAATTTTTATATAAAACAAAAAAGAAAGAGAGGAATTATAAATGAACACTTTACAATTAATTTTATTAGTAATAGTTGCAGCAATTGCTGGTATGGGAAGCGTACTTGATGAAGCACAATTTCATAGACCATTAGTTGCATGTACATTAGTAGGGCTCGTGCTAGGAGATATTCAAACAGGAATTATATTAGGAGGAACGCTTGAAATGTTAGCACTTGGCTGGATGAATGTTGGGGCTGCTATGGCACCAGACGCAGCTCTTGCAAGTGTAATTTCAGCGGTACTGGTAATAATTGGGCACCAATCAATTGGAGCAGGTATAGCAGTAGCAATTCCAATTGCAGCAGCAGGACAAGTACTTACTATCTTTGTAAGAACAATAACAGTATTTTTCCAACACTTGGCCGATAAGTATGCAGAAACTGGTAATACAAGAGGAATAGAAATGTGTCATATCCTAGGTTTATCACTTCAAGCAATTCGTGTAGCTGTACCAGCTGCTATAGTAGGAATGCTTGCAGGTACAGATGCTGTAAATGCAATGCTTGCAGCTATACCACCAGTAATTACAAGAGGACTTCAAGTATCAGGTGGATTCATAGTAGTTGTTGGGTATGCAATGGTAATTAACATGATGAATATTAAGTCATTAATGCCATTCTTCTTTATTGGATTCATAATGGCAGCATTCACTGGGGTTAACTTAATTGGTTTTGGTGCTATAGGTGTTATTTGCGCTATATTCCACATTCAATCATTAGCTAAACAAAATAATGTAGCTGTGGCTGGTGGTGCTAGCGATATTGACGATTCAGAATTAATGTAAATTAGAAAAGGAGGATACGATAATGAGTGAAAAGAAATTAAATAGAAGTGATATAGTAAAAATGTTTATTCGTTCAAATTTCCTGTTAGGATCATTTAACTTTGAAAGAATGCAAGCAATAGGATTTTGTGTAACTTTAATACCTGCTTTAAAGAAATTGTATAAGGGTGATGAATTAAGTGAAGCACTTAAAAGACATTTAGAATTCTTTAATACACAACCATTCATGGCTACTCCAATTATGGGTATAACAGCAGCTATGGAAGAACAAAGAGCAAATGGTGCTGATATTAGTGAAGCATCAATAAGTGGTGTTAAAATTGGTCTTATGGGACCTCTTGCAGGAGTTGGAGATCCAATCTTCTGGGGAACATTAAGACCAGTATTAGCAGCACTCGGAGCAGGTCTTGCACTAACTGGAAGCATTATAGGACCATTAATATTCTTCTTAGGATTCAATGCCATAAGACTTGCAACAAATTGGTATGGAATGTTCTATGGATATGAAAAAGGAACTCAATTAGTTTCCGATATGTCAGGAAATAAACTTAGATATCTTACAGAAGGATCTTCTGTGCTTGGATTACTTGTTATAGGAGGACTTGTTTCTAAATGGACAAGTATCAACATACCATTCGTTTTATCTAAATATACACAAAGCGATGGAAAAGAAGTTATTACTACAGTTCAAAGTGTATTAGATAGTTTAATGCCAGGATTAGTTCCACTTCTATTAACATTTGCATGTATGTATTTATTAAAGAAAAAAGTAAATCCGCTATTAATAATCTTCGGATTATTTGCAATAGGTATTTTAGGAGTTGCATGCGGAGTATTACAATAAGCTTTAGCTCATAATCTTATTTTAAGTAAACCATTTTAAATTGAATTTTATTATATAAAGTGTAGATTACCTAATTAATATTATAAATTTAATTATATTGATTATGGTAGTCTATGCGTAATATTGATAACAATACTTTCATGCCTCTATATTGAATTTAATCGTAAAGTAAACGTTGTCTAGAAAAAAGATGTTTGCATAGTAAATTTTTATGAAATTGCTATGTAGAGTGCAATTCAACGTTAATTAAATAATTAAATTTATAGCATTGACATAATAAAAATTTACAAAAGTAATGAGAAGGGGAGTAAAAAGATGAAAAAATTAAGGTTAAAGTTAATAGCAATAACTGTTGTAACTATAACAACTGCAACATTACCGTCGTTAAATGCTTCAGCAGCATGGATACAAAATGGATCTAATTGGAATTATTTAAGTGATTCGGGAGAAAGAAAGACAGGTTGGGTTAACGACAATGGTGCATGGTATTATTTAGATAGTTCAGGAACAATGAGAACCGGCTGGGTAAATGATGACGGTACATGGTATTATATGCAGCCATCGGGAGCAATGAAAACCAGCTGGGTAAATGATAATGGCACATGGTATTATATGCTACCATCAGGAGCGATGAAAACTGGCTGGGTAAATGACAACGGCACATGGTATTACATGCTACCATCAGGAGCAATGAAAACTGGCTGGGTAAATGATAAAGGTACATGGTATTATATGCAGCCATCAGGAGCAATGAAAACAGGTTGGATCAATGATAATGGCACAAGGTATTTTGCAACGGCATCGGGAGCAATGCAAACTGGTGTAGTTAAAATTGAGAATAAGATCTATTACTTTGATGTTATTACAGGAGCTTTGCAAGTGGGAAATATAACAATAAATGGAAAGGCATATACATTTGCGCAAACTGGAGAAGCTATAGGAACGGATATACCACAAATATCTAAAGCTTTTGATTCAAATGGAGTTGAGATTACTAGTACTAATAATTCAAATAATAACGGATCAAATGTGTCAAATACATCAACTTCAAGTGGTAGTCATAGTAGTAATAGCGGAAGCAGTAATAACGGTGGTGGAAATAACGGTGGAGATATTAATGCAGGTATTTCAACTAGTTATTTAGAAAATTATCGTGAACAATATCATTATTCTCCAGCTAAAGCATGGGCAAATGACCCTAATGGAATGGTTTACTTTAATGGAGAATATCATTTATTCTATCAATATTATCCAGATGATGTTGTATGGGGACCAATGCATTGGGGACATGCGGTTAGTACAGATTTAATTCATTGGAAGGAATTAGGTATTGCGATTACACCTGATGGAGATACACCAGATTTTGATCTTCAAAGTAAAGATTGGTATAAATATGGTGAGAATTGGATTTATTCAGGATCTGCAGTTGTTGATAAAGACAATACTAGCGGTTTCTTTGATGGAATTGAAGGTGGAGGATTAGTTGCAATTTATACTCAACACATCGATAAGAATCCTAGAATAGAAGAGCAGTGTATCGCATATAGCAAAGACAACGGAAGAACCTGGATTAAACCTATTTTGAGTGAAGAACGTAAAAATCGAGTTTTATCAATAGAAGATGATCCGTTACAGAATAGAGATTTTAGAGACCCTAAAATATTTTATAGTGAAGAAGCTCATAAGTGGATGATGGTAACAGCTGGTGGACCACTAAGATTCTTCTCATCAACAGATTTAAAGAATTGGAAACCTGAAGCTATGCAGCCAGATATTACTACAGAGTGTCCAGATTTTTACAAGTTAAAGGTTGAAGGTACTGATGAAGAAAAATGGGTATTAAGTGAAGGGGGAAGATACTACCGAGTTGGTGACTTTGAAGAAGTAGATGGAGTATGGACATTTGTTCCTGATAGTGATGAACATTTGGTTATGAATTTCTCTAAAGATGCATATGCAGCTCAGACTTATTATGGTACAGGTGAAAATGGTACACCAGATGGCAGAAGGATCATGATCAATTGGATGAACAATTGGGATTATTGCCAAAGCATTGGAAAAATAACAGGTACTTTTAATGGACAATATACTTTACAAAATGAATTAAAATTAGTTGATACAGCTGATGGAATTCGTTTGATACAACAACCAATCAAAGAGTATGAAAGTTTACGTCAAGCACCTATAACTTTTGACAATGTTAAAATTTCACCAGATCAACCTAATATTATGAACAATATATCAGGAAGTCAATATGAAATTGTTGCAGAATTTAAACCTGATGAAACAACAACAGAAGTTGGATTTAAGTTACGCGTTGGCAAAGAAGCAGGCCAAGAAACAATAGTTAAGTATAATACTGAAACAGAAGAAGTAACACTTGATCGTTCAAAATCAGGAAAAGGATCAAGTAATTTCTTACAATCATATAGCAGTAAGATGAATAAAACCGCAGATGGCAAAATTCAATTGCATATTTATGTAGATGCATCTTCTGTTGAAGTATATGGAGATGGTGGAGAAGTATGTGGTACAGCACAAATATTCCCTAATCGTACTAGTCAAGGAATAGAAGTATATTCAGTTGGTGGAAATGCCAATGCAACAATTAAATACTATCCATTAAAGGGAATTTGGAATAACGACGTTAAAGGAGCAAATTCAGTTACGTTATCATTAAGTGAGTCAAACTTTACAAAGGAAGTAGGAGAGCAATTCTCTATTTACACAACTACGATTCCTGCAACTGCAGCTCAAGGAGTTAATTGGAATATTTCAGATCCAAGCATTGTAAAAATTGTAAGTCAAGATGATACTAAAACAACCTTTGAAGTAACAGGAAAAGGAACAACAGATTTAACTGCAACATCTAAAGATGGAAGATCTACGGCTAAATCAACTTTAAGTGTTTATAATCGTGTTGTAACTCCAGATATTTCAAATCTAACTGGTTTCCAAAGTTTTAGTGGGAATTGGTATGTTGAAAATGGTATTTATATGGGAGATGGAGCTAAGGCTGGTGATGCATTTGCAACTTCAGACCAAAAAAATGATGATTTAACAGCGACTTATACATTTACAGCAGATGCTAAGCTTTTAGATGGAGGTGATGTTGCAGCATTAACATTATTCTCTAAAGAAAAGGATCCGTTTAAGGGAAGTATAGTAGCTAATATAATTAAAAATGGTGACTGGAGAGTATTTAATTTCCCAGGAGGTCAAAATGTTGCAAGTGGTCATATTGATCCAACACCAGATAATATTTATCATTTAAAGGCAGAGATAAAAGGAAATCATATAAAGTATTGGATAAATGATCAATTATTATGTGATAAAGATCAAAGTTTTTATGATAGCGGATACTTTGGATTAGGTGTTTGTAATGCAAAAGTAGAATTCACTAATGTATTCCTTAATAAGGTAGAAAGTGATACTTCAACTTTAGAATTGAATAAGACAGCATTTGAACAACGTAAGGGAGATACATTCACTGTATATTCTAATCAAAAAGTTAACTGGTCAATTGCAGATTCTAATGTTGTACAACTTTTAAGTAAAGATGGTAATAAAACAACATTTGAAGTGGTTAACTCAGGAGCAACGACTTTAACCGCAACATCTGCTACAAATGGCAGTCTTAAACAAGATGTGACTGTAAATGCTTATGAACTTAATCCAGAAACAGTTGATGGTTTAGTAGAAGGGTTAACTAATTTCAAAACACATAACGGAAATTGGTACGTTAAAAATGATGCTTATGAAGTAAATGTAAGTGGTGATGGATTCTCAACTTCGGATACTAAAATTAATATAGACGAAAATCCAGATACAACATATACTTTTGAGGCAGACGCTAATATTTTAAGTGGTGACGTTGCAGAGTTAGTATTATTCGCTCAAAGCAAAGATAATCCACAAAGTGATGGTAGCCTTATAGCAAATGTTATTCGTAACAACACATACAATCTGTTTACTTTTGGAAAAGGTGGTATTAAAGCTGGTGAGCTTGATGATTCCGGCAAGTCAACAGACGGTAAATATCATTTAAAAGCAGAAGTTAATGGAACACACTTGAAATATACTATAAATAATCAAGTAATATATGATGGAGAACAAAATTTCTTTAAATCTGGATATTTAGGATTAGGTGCATGTAATGCAAATGTCGCATTTACAAACATAAAATTTACTGATTCTGAATCAGGTGACAGTGTTATTGATCCGGTAGGAAATGTAACAGTTACTACAGATGCAGCTATTAAATTTCAGGCGCCAGTAACAGGAGAAACTCCAGTATCAACAATTGATGAAACTGATCAATATACAGCAACTATTGAATGGAGCGAAAATCCAGCAATATTTGAAGCAAGTAAAGTATACACTGCGACAATAACAATTAAACCTAAAGCAGGTTACACAGTAATAGGTGTGCCAAAAGACTACTTTGAGGTGGAGGGAGCAACAGCAACAAATGATGCTGATTCAGGAGTTATAACAGCAGTATTCCCAGCAACCAATTAAAAAGTAAAAAGCTTTCACACTTGTGAAGAGTTTTGGTGACTTCTAGAAACCTGTAAAGAGTATATCAGGGAAAATATTACGATTGGACATTAAATCAAGTTATGACAGTAGGTAGTTTTAAATGAAAAATAAACTTATCTACTGTCTTTTATATATAGTGAAATATGGAAGTTTTAGTGGCTAGAATATAGGAATAATACATAATTATTATAATGTAAATAAGAATAAATATCGGTGTAATTAGATTAAATTACATTAGCTAAAGATAAATACATATTAGGAGGTAGCAAAAAAGTGGGAGAAAAAGATTTACAAAAAGAAATTGAAGAAATATTTTCAACTGTATATGATTCTGTTTCAAAACTCTCAGGAGAAATTGAAGAAATAGCTTCAACTTCACATCAACTAACGACATTTGTTGAGGGCATATCTGCCTTTAGCGGTGAAACATATAATAAAGTCTTAGATATGGATGATATACTTCAAGTTATGAAGAATATAGCGAGACAATCTAATCTTCTTGCACTTAATGCGGCTATAGAAGCGGCACGAGCAGGAGATTTTGGTAGAGGTTTTAGTGTAGTTTCTAAAGAAATGGGTAAACTTGCAACTCTAAGTAAAGAATCAGCAGAAAATATTAATACATCTCTTGATTCTATGATTAAGTCTATTGAAGCCATAGCTTGTCAGATATCAGAAGTTAGCACTAGCATTGAAGCACAAGCCACTGCAACTGAAAAAATTGCAGCAACCTCACAGGATATATTAGTGTTGATGCAACATCTTGCTGATACTTCTAGAGTATCTTCATCAGAAGATAATTTAAATAAATAATCAAAATACTAAAATTTATAATGAAAGGAGGTGAGTATCTTATGTGAGCGCTTATAAATAATAACAGTTAGGTTTAAGAAAAATTAACAAAGTACAAAGATCTACTAAAGGGGGAGTTTTGCAATTGTATTAATTTATATGATTGATTTTGGAAAAATATAAGCTTTAAATAGATAAAAATATTATTAGGGGAGGAAAATTGTTATGAAAAGAAAATTAATTTGTGCATTAACATGTTCCATGGCAGTAACGCTATTTTTATCATTTTCACCTATTGCATATGCAACAACAAGTGAAAATAGTCAGATAACTAATCATGATTTTGAAAGTGGAAATTTAGATGGATGGACAGTTGAGAATATTGGTAATGCTGCACAAGCATTTAGTGTTTCTGAGGCTCAAACATATTGGGGGGGACCATTTTCACAAAGTGGGAAATACCATGTATGGGGATATCCGTCAGGACAGGAGAATCCTGACGCAGCTAAGGGGATCTTGAAATCTTCGTCCTTTATAATCTCTGGTACTGGGCAGATAGATTTCCTAGTTAGTGGAGGAAATGATATAGACAATTTATATGTAGCATTGGTTAGAAAATCTGATGGTTCCATTCTCGAAAAGTGTACAGGCAATAATAGTGAAACATATTCAAGACAGGTTTGGGATGCTTCACAATATTTAGGGACAGAATGCTATATTGAAGTATACGATAATTCAGCAGGAGGATTTGGACATATTAATATTGATGATGTTAATACCTTAAGTAAAATTAGTAACGATATTGCAGAATGGGGATTTAATGAAGGGAAAGGAAATACAACCAAAGAAAAAGTTTCTGGGACCAATACTTCTATAGCATATAAATATAATAATGCTAGATTTAAAGCAGATGCAGATCCTGTTTGGACAGAAGGTGTTGTTGGAAATGCTTTGGATTTTGATGGGTATTCATCATCAATAACTTATACATCAAGTGTAAAAGCCACTTCTAATTTAACACTTGAAGCATGGGTTGCTCCTAGGGCTTATGAATGGGGTGATGGAAATAAAGGAGGACCATTTAATTCACCAGAAGAAAGAATCTTGTCACCGATTATTGATCATAAAGATGGAGACTCGGGTTATGTATTAGGAGTACACAGACACGGAACTTGGGCGCTACAAATAAGACTTGAAGATGGTTGGCATAATGTTTGGGTAGAAGATGATAACGATATCATACCAACATCTGAGTGGTCTTATATTGTAGCTACGTATGATAGTAGTAACGGAAAAATTACACTTTACAGAAATGGTAAGGAAGTAGCTTCACAAGATGTAGCAAAGGGAACAAAGATTGTTGATTCTAATGGTTCTATTATGATTGGTAAAAATAGAAACGGTGCGCCAGTAAACCCAACAGTTCAAGCTAATATGTTTAATGGTGTACTAGATGAAGTTAAAATAGCAGCTAAGGCAAAAACAGCAGAGGAGATTCAATCAACTTTTGACACAGATGTTGCAAATATGTCTTCTCATACTCTTGATGTAAATCTTGTTCCAGATAGAAGTATATTAGCAGATGATATATATAGACCACAGTATCATATGAGTCCTCCTATAAGTTGGATGAATGAACCACATGCGCCTATATATTTTAATGGACAATATCATATCTTTTATCAATATAATCAGAATGGTCCATACTGGCATAACATGCATTGGGGACATTCAGTAAGTAAAGATATGGTTCACTGGAGAGACTTACCAGCTGCACTAGCACCACAGCCAGGTGATGTTACGCCTGATGGTGTTTGGTCAGGTAGTTCTGTAATTGGTCCTGATGGCTTACCTAATTTATTATTTACAGCAGGTAATGATTCATTAATGTCAACAGAAGGAACTAATCAAAGAGTGGGTCTAGCTACTTCAACATATCCACAAAATGGAGATAATGATTTAGTCAAATGGAATATTTATGACAAGATCGTTATTAATTCAGGTGCTGGTGGAGCAATGAAGAGTGAATTCAGAGATCCATTTGTATGGAAATATGGCAATTTATATTATTGTATTGTTGGATCAGGTATATCAGGTGTTGGAGGAGCTGCTCCACTATTCGTATCAAGTGATCTAAATAATTGGACATATAAAGGTAATTTGTTTACAGGTAATGTAAACAAGTATCCAGCAGAAGGTAATGTATTCGAGTTACCAGTATTTTTACCTCTTGGTAATAGTGGAAAGTGGATATTCATGGAAAACCCAGCAAGTGTTGCTGATCAATACAAAGAAAAATATACGTGGTATTGGATTGGAACATGGGATAATGTAACTGGTAAATTTACTCCTGATTCAGAGGAACCTCAAGTATTTGATCTAGGACAACACTTTACAGGACCAAGTGGATTTGTCGATCCACAAGGACGTTCAGTTGTATTTAATATTGCCCAAGAAAATCAAGATTATGACATGTTTAAGTCTTCTGGATATTCTCATTGTGCAGGACTACCAATTAGCTTAACATTGAGAAATGATGGCAGACTTGGAGTTGAACCAATTGCAGAATTAAGTTCATTAAGGAAAGGAAATCCTCTTGTTTCGATTTCGGACAAGTCTTTACAAGAGGCTAATGCTGAATTAAGTAATATTAATGGAGATATGCTTGAAGTTGAACTTGAAATAGAAAATAAAACTGCAAAGGAATATGGTATCAATGTACGAGCTACAAAAGATGGCCAACAAAAGACTAAGATATCTATTAATTCAAATAACTCAACATTTAATATTGATCGTACAAAATCTTCTAATCTTCCAATTAATGCTTCTAACTTAAGATCAAAAGCAGGAGGAATTCAAGGAGGAAACATTGACCTTAGGGGTGAAAACTTAAAATTACATGTATTTTTAGATAGATCTATGGTTGAAGCTTATGCTAATGGTCTAAAGAGTATAACAAGTAGAGTATATCCAGATAGAACTGATGCTACTGGTTTACAGCTTTTTGCTGATGGTGATATTGTTGTAAAATCAATGAAAGTTTGGGAAATGAAATCAGCATATACAGAACAACAAAACGTAATGAAAAAGCCAATTGATTATGTAGAGTCAGTTTCACCACCTAAAAACCTAGCTGGCAGCGTAACACAAGATTCAAAAGTAGCATTAACGTGGAATGCTCCAGAAACTGGTGCAGGGGTTAAGGAATACAAGATCTTACGTAATGGTACAGAGATAGCAACAACTCAAGATGCAAGCTATACAGATACTTCTATAGAAAAAGGTGTAGCATATATATATTCAGTTAAATCAGTGAGCGATACAGG